>Ga0247727_10019582_pt1 | contig 10471 bp, 15 predicted proteins | sample WisWelCaveWW1625_FD_202498 | JGI IMG/M metagenome (GOLD analysis project Ga0247727, IMG submission 202498) | Biofilm microbial communities from Wishing Well Cave, Virginia, United States - WW16-25 | ecosystem: Environmental > Aquatic > Deep subsurface > Groundwater > Cave microbial mat | place... | reverse complement strand
CGAAGGCGAGTATTGCTGCTCAAACGCGTGCAGCAGCTCAACATGCCCAGTCCCTCCATCGGGAGGAGGCTCAAGCGGAGGAGGAAGTTCTGGAGGGGGCGGGGGAGGCGGAGGCATGATGAATCTTTCAGCCCTTTACGCCAAGAAACAAGCAGACACAAATTTCACTCTTTCTCCTGAACTGCTGAGGTTCCATCTCTTCCTTGGAGAAACAAACACATCTGAAATGCTTATTGAAAATACCGGGAAGATTAAGCTCAACATCACCTTGAGTGTGGAAAATATCGAAGAATTCCTGAGCCTGTCTCCCTTGCGGGTGGATAATATTACTCCAACTGAAACAGTCCATGTAAGCGCAACCGCAGAAGGAAAAAGATTCGGCTCGCATTTTGGCTCTGTCATCGCAACTGCAAACGGAATAAGCAGAACATCTGATGTCATCATTGAAGTGGAATCAGAAGCGCTGTTTGATGTCAAGCTTGACATCCCGCAGTCGTTCAAGTTCCCCTCTTCACAAGAAAAACCACGGGCACAAATCACGATGTTCAATCTTGGCTCAACACCTTCTTCAGTTCTTGCCACTTATCTCATCAAGGATGCCAAGGGAAATGTGTACAGCGAGGAGTCCGAAGAATTTTCTGTTGAGGAAGAGCGCAGCTATGTGCACGAATTTTCAGCTACCGAGCTTCCCTTAGGCAAATATCTTGCTGTTGTTGAAGTCCGCTACCAGGATTCATTTGCGGTCTCAAGCGACATCTTCTCTGTTGTGGACAAGGAGACATTCACTCTGATTGCGCCCACTGGCAGAAACATCACATTCTTCATTTCACTTTTAGCGCTATCGGGCATTGCGTACATTGCGATAACATACCTCATGCCGCGCACGAAAGGAAGGAAAAAATCGCCAAAGAAATAAAACCAACATTTAATTGGAAAACTGAAATCATTAAGAGTCTAGCTATCACCATAGCGCTCCTTATTATAGTGTTTACAATTGCAATCTCTTTTGAACAAATGGGCGGCACTTATAGTAATTGGGTTGATATTTCAGCAATTCTAAGTGGTTCAGGAATGATCTTATTTCCTAAGTCTTTCCATTATCATCTATTACATCCTTTTGAGAAAGAGGAATACACTCCGAAAGTAGAGTGTAGTGTTTGACTATGGGGATTTTTTATACTGCTCATACCCTTTGCGTATCATTTATTGAGCAAGTTATGGTAAATTCTCACATGTTTAGAATTCTTTACCCTATATAATTAACTTCCTGTGTTTGGCCCTTGACAAACGTGCCTGCTTTGGAAGGGTCCTGAAGTTCTGTATTCTTGAGTTCCGTCTCAATGTCCTTGATCTCCTTCTCGAGCTTCTTTACTTTCAGCTTGAGCCCGAGCTTTTTGTCAAGCGTCCGTAGCAGCTCCCTTGCTCCCTTGATGCCCAGATACATCGGATGGCCGTACGTCTCTGCGAGCAAACAAACAGCGCCCATTTTTCTCTGCGATGCGAGGCCGACCATTAATCCGGAGACGCCGACAATGGGGCCCACAACCCCGTACAGGGAATGCTCCACCAGTCCTTTAAGCTGTTTTTTGTATGACGATGAGATGAAAGCACTGTTTCCTGCCATGAACACCTTTGGCTTTTTTGGAATGTCGGAGAGGCCAATACCCCCTAATGTGATAAGCTCTTTCACACCGTGCTTTTCCAACAAATCAAGAACATTATTGGAAAAATGATAGCATCCTGCTTCATCAATAGGCTGCACATCTCCTCCCATGAGCAGCAAGTCGCGTCCGCGCATTTTTTTGTAGTATATTTCCACGGTGGGAAGCTCAACAAGATTCTTCTCATTGACAAACACTGAATGGGGGAACGAGGAAGAAGTTATCTCATAGAGTTTTGTGGCTTTCAGCTCATCAATGAGGAAGTCAATCGCGACCTTGCCAACATTGCCGATGCCCGGGAGGCCTTCAATGAACAGAGGATTATGTAATTTTGGGAACTTTCCAACCTGAGCAATTTTCCATTGACTCATACAGCACCCTGCTCCTTTGCCTTTCTCCGATAAGAAGCGTACTTGTCATCAGGAGAATATTTTGGGGGCTTGGGCATGATTGTTTTCGCTGAGCAGGAGCACGATTCCTTAAGCGTGTATGTCCTGCACTTTGGGCAACGCATGAGATGCTTCATGTTTGCGCCCTCTGGAATTCCGCAACTCCGTTCTTCGCAATGGACTCTGTTGCGCCTTCCACGAACTTGTCCATGATTTTTTCCGCTGTTTTGTAATCCTCTGCCTTTACCGCAACCCTGAAAGTGCCAGTTCCCAGATACTTGACATCTGCGACATTGCTTGTTGATTTTAATCCTGCCTTTAATGCGTTTTTCACATGCTCGACGCCGTCCGAAGAGTAGCTTTGCAGCTTCAGCTTGCCGACAATCTCCACTTCAGGGGATTTGACGCGCTGCGTGACCACTTCAAGCAGAATCTTGTGCTCCTTCTCTGACAAAGAAAGCTGCTCAAGGACTTTCTCATCCTTTATCATCTCCTGGAAAAATCCGTACAACGATCCAGAGGCAGCAACTGCCTTCTCATTCACTTTCGCAAACAGCTCTTCGGGCTTCGCGTCAATCGTCTTGGCCACGTGCTCAAGGATTTTTTCCGCGTTCTGCTGCTGCTTTATTTCTGTAATTTTCTTTCGCTTCTGCATCTCTGTGACCCTACGAAGCGAGAGGTCAATGTGGCCGCGGTCAAGATGAATTTTGAGAACTTTGCAGACAACTTTTTTCCCTTCAATGACAAAATCGCGGATGTTGCGGATTCTTCCGGGGGCAACCTCAGAAATATGGATCATGCCGGTTTTGCCGTACTCATCCATCTGGACGAACACAGAATGGAATTGGACGCTCGTGACCGTGCAGAGCACCAATTCGCCTTCCTCAGGAAACCCCTGCTTTTTTTCTGACATCAGCCCAAAACTTCTAGGATTCTTGCGCGAACCCTGCTCTTTCCGCCTGTTGGGGAAGCGAGGGGCTTGTTGCAGACAAGGCAATCCACTGTGGTGGAGGTCTTGCCGAACATGATCTGCTCATTCTTGCATTTTGGGCAGCGTATCTTGATGAACTTGCTTGTTGATTCTCTTCTTGCCATAGTCTTTGGGAGTTCCAGACGGTTTAAAAGTCTTTTGAAAAAGAACCGGGCACATTGCGCCGTTGTGGCGTGCGGTGAGGCAGGGGACGCTCCCTGCGGGATGCCGAGCAGGGCAACGAACGAAGTGAGTTGACCGTCGCACCGCCATAGACGGCGCTATTGAAAATTACCCCATTTCACAAACACAAAGGTTTAAAAATACCCTATTATCCCCTAGGATTCCTCTTCTGGATAGTGCTCTTAAGAAGGCTGCCAGAAGGAGAACTGAATGGGTAAAAAATCACGCGGATTGAATGCTGGAAAAAGGCTCAAGGATAGAAGGAGCGAGGCTAAGTGGCATAACAAGTGGTTCGTGCGCAAGATGAACAAGATGAAGCGCGACACAGACCCGTTGGAAGGCTCTTCACAGGCAAAAGGCATTATTCTTGAAAAGGTGCAGATTGAAGCGAAGCAGCCAAATTCCGCCATGCGCAAGTGCGCGAGAGTGCAGCTTGTCAAGAATGGCAAGCAGGTGACTGCATTCCTGCCAGGTGATGGCGCCACCAAAATGGTTGATGAGCACGATGAGGTTGTCATCGAATGCATTGGCGGGGCGATGGGCAAGACAAAAGGAGACTTGTCCGGCATCAGATGGCATGTCATCAAGGTCAATGATCAGAGTTTGGACGCATTACTGAAAGGAAAGATTGAGAAGGCACGTAAGTAAAATGGTACTCGCATTCAACAAGTGGAGCATGGACGGCATTGTGGTGGAAGACATGGGGCTGCAGCGCTACGTTACTCTAGCTCCGAAAATCGTTCCGCGCACAGGAGCACGGTATGCGGGCAACAAGTTCTACAAGAGCAAGGTGTTCATTGTTGAGCGATTAATCAACAAAATGATGGTCACCGGGCACAAGAGCAAGAAGCATTTCATCTCTTCAGGACACAACACCGGAAAATCAGGAACGGTCTACAATATTGTCCTTGATGCGTTCAACCTCATTGAGAAGAACACCAAGCAAAACCCCCTCAAAGTGTTTGTCAAGGCTCTTGAGAATGCGGCGCAGCGAGAGGAAATTGTCACTGTCGAATACGGCGGAGCAAGATATCCAAAGGCAACAGAATGCGCCCCCCAAAGAAGGGTTGACCAGGCATTGAAGTATTTTGCACAAGGAGCTTATCATAAGTCTTTCAACAAGAAGAAAGCCATCGAGCAGGCTCTTGCGGACGAGATTGTCGGCGCGTACAACTTCAGCACGCAATCCACGGCCATCGCCAAGAAGTTCGAGATTGAAAGGCAAGCTGATTCTTCGAGATAAGGTTCTACCCCCTAATAAAAACCTTTAAATATCTCATTCAAGGCATTTCTTTCATATGGTAATTGGCAAAATCAAGCAGTTCTTCAAGGAGCACAGGAAGAAGAAAGATCTCCAGCGCCGCGAGGAAGATGATGCGGAGCACTTCCGCGAAACAGAGGAGATGAAGCAGGCAGAGTCCATTAAGAAAGAAGCGGACAGGCTTGCGCAGCTCAAGCAGTACAAAACTTCCATTGAGGAATACAAGAAAGTGCTTGAGCTTTATCCGTACAAAGGAACTGAGGAGAACCTTTTCAAAAATGCAAAAGAGTTCCTGTTCAAAGTGCATTTTAATGTTGCTGCGTGTTATTCTTATCTTGACCAATTTGACGATGCCATCAAAGCGTTTGATGACGCATTGAAGATTGAGGTTGATTCAGACAACAAAGTCAAGGCATTAATGGCTAAGGGCAGCTCTTACTACAGAAAGAAGCTCTTTTTGCAGGGAGATACAAGAAGCCTCTATCACATTGACGTGGAGCTTGAAGCCGGCGTCAAGAAAGAGAAAAAAGACGACAAGACGGATTATGTCTCATTGGCTCACAAATGCTTTCAGGAAGCAACAGAGCTTGATAGAAGCAACGCAGATGCATGGTATAGCCGCGGCCACATGGAATTTTTGATGAACAAGATCAAGGATGCTGTCAACTCATTCGATAGTGTGCTTAATTTGAAGAAAACCTATGAGAACAAGGAAAACATTCCCTTGTACAATGAGATCAAGCGCGAGAAAGGGATTGCGCTCAGGCCATCAGAGCTCATTGATGAGAAACTGCACGAGCGCGCGTTCAAGACCAAATCAGGGCATTTTGTGCGGAGCAAGGCAGAGCAGATCATCGCGGACGTCCTTTTTGACCATGGGTTATTGTTCCAGTATGATGTCTCTGTCACGTGGGCAGACAAGGATGACTTCCGGGCAACCTTTTACCTCCCAAAGTTGGATGTCTATGTGGATCATTTTGTGATAGCCGATGCCAAACAATCCTCCAAGCTTATCAAGGCGAAAGTCAAGCAATACGAGAAAGCCAAGAAACACCATTTTTATACCACCTCAGATGACGAGAAGCACATGCACGACGTCTTGAGATTGAAATTAAAGCCATACATCATTCTTTAAGGACCATGGGGAGCTTTTTCACGCTGAAAGACCTGCAGCTAGAGAACAAGCGAGTGCTTGTTCGCGCGGATTTCAACGCTCCCATCAAGAATGGCGTAGTGAAAGATGATACGCGAATCAGAGCGACTCTTCCGACAATTAACTACCTTCTCCAAAAAAATTGCACGATTATCCTCATGAGCCATCTCGGCAGACCAAAAGAACTATTCGAAAAAGGCAAAACCGAGGAAGAAGTGAAAAAAGAATTAACACTCAAGCCAGTTGCTCATGAATTATCAAAACTTCTTGGAAAGGATGTTTATTTTGCGGAGGATTCCATCACTTTTGATTCTGTGAACACTACTTTGCCGGAAGGCAAGCGTATTGTGCTACTGGAAAACGTGCAATTCCACAAGGGGGAGACCAAGAATAATGAAGAATTTGCAAAGCAGCTCTCCTCATTTGCAGATGTGTATGTTAATGACGGCTTCGGTCAGAGCCACCGCCTTTATGCATCATTCTGTGCCATTACACAATTCATGCCAAGCTGTGCCGGCTTGCTGGTGGAAAAAGAAGTAACTGAACTCAGTAAAATTTTCAATCCTAAAAAACCGTTTGTAGCTATAGTTGCGGGCTCAAAAACGGATAAAATAGGCCCGTTGAAGGCATTGGCGCAAAAAGCAGACTACGTTCTTCTTGGTGGAGTGTTGGCTAATACGCTCCTCAAGGCAAAAGGAGTGGGCATTGGCTCGTCAAAATATGATGAAGAAACATTTAACGCTGCTAAAGAGCCATTGACTCAGCTAGGCAATAAGTTAGTACTGCCAGTTGATTTTGTCGTTGCAGACAGATTTGACAACGATGCCCAGACAAAGATAGTCAATAAGCTTGAAGAGGGATGGATGGCCTTGGATATTGGTCCAGAAACGATAAAGGACTACAAGAACAAGCTCAAAAATGCTCAAACAATCTTGTGGGCAGGTCCTCTTGGCGCTTTTGAAATGGACAAGTTTTCCACAGGGACGAGGGAAATCGGAAACTTCATTGCTTCTTTGCCAGTAACCAAGATTGTTGGGGGCGGGGATAGCGCAGCGGCCGCAGCGAAGTTCAACCTTGCCGAAAAAATGACCCACGTTAGCACGGGAGGTGGCGCCTCTTTAGAGTTCCTGGAAGGCAAGAAACTGCCAGGGGTTGAGGCTTTGGAAACGTCCTATAAAAAATTCTCTTGACAATCGCACCTTATCTTTAACCCTACTCTGCAAGCGTGATTGGCTCTCCAAGCTTTTCGCGAACATTTTCTTCTAACTCCTGCAGCATCTTTTTCTCATCAATTTCCATTATTTTCCTTTTTAACGTTTCCAGCGCTTGTTTTTTCCTTTCATGCCCTTCCTGCGTAATCTCTAGAGTTTTCTTTTGATTTTCATGCTTTTCTTGGAGGTTGGAAGAACGGATGTCCTCCTCTAGCTGGGCAATTTTTTCCCTTTGCTTTTTGAGTGTTTGCTGATGCTCGTGGAGCACTTCTTTTGTGAGGCTCTCAAGGGCAACGCTTGCCTTTTGGATTCGCTTTTCATCCAAGCCGAGGCCATTTTTCGCAAGGCTTTGCTTAAGCTTCTCAAGAATGGAGACAATGTGCAGCTGTGAATCATGCTCCAATGCTTGGGCAGGGGCTTCCCCGTATTTTTCTGTTAGTTTTTGGTTATCAAAAGCCTCTTTTGCGTATTTTTTCAGGGCTTTTTCTAAGGGAGAGAACAGCATGCTGATTTTCTGCTCCCCTGCCCTTGCCTCTTCCCTTGCCAGCGCAAGCTTTTGCTCCAGCTCTTTCATGCGCTTCCACTCTTCCCCATTCTCCAGAGCAGAGAGATGCTCTTTTGACTGGGTCAAGCTCACCGATGCCTGATGAAGGGATTTCTCTGCCTCTTCAGCATCGTGCTCCAGCTTCTTTTTGTAGGCTCCTTTCTCATGAAGATAAGCAAGCTTATTTTTTATTTCATGAATAGGGAGCAACCGTGATTCTTCGAAACCTGTTTCCAGTCTTTTTACACTTTCTTCCAATGTTTTGAGGAGCTGCCCAATGTCCTTGAGGGTGTTTGCGAAAAAGTTCTGCAACACGTAGTAGTTCCTTTGGGAAACAGAGGCAAAATGATTGAGATTTTTAATGAAATTTTCATAATACTTCTTTATCTCATCCGCCTCTTTTGGAAACGCGGACACTTTATCCAGAAACTGCCTGATAAAGCGTATGTAGGACTCCCTGTTGCCTTCCATGAAGTGGAATGCTTTTGCGGGAATATTGGTGTTTTGCAGCGTGGCCTGCTGGAGCTGCCCAAGATGATGTTCCATGCCTTCCTTTGTTTCCTTGAATTCTTCGCGGAACTCGGCAATTCTTTGTCCTAGCTTTGTTTTTTCTTTGGACTCTTCCGCGCGCAGCCATTCTTCCAGCTCCTTTAGCGTCATCTGTCTTTGTTTCTTCGGTTCTTCCTGCTGAAAGAGCTTTTTGAGGAATGTGAACATGCAAAGAAGAGAAAACGCACCCTTTTTAATGATTGTTTTCCATTACTTATTTATACACCATAATTTGCATAAGGTTATGCGATTTTCACGAAAGCACAAAAAACAGCAGCAGCTTGCGAAGCAGCACATCACCGAGCTTTTTTCCGAAGCAAAGTCCGCTGATCCAGTGTTGGCGCAGCGCTATATCTCCCTTGCGCGCAGGATAGGGATGAAGTTCCGCATGCGTATGACCTCCCAACAGAAGAGGCAATTCTGCAGGAGCTGTGATGCCTATTTCACCAGCAAGAACTCCCGTACACGGCTCCGCAAAGGCATGGTGGTGCAGTATTGCATGGGATGCAGGAAACACCAGAGATTTAGGTACAAATAATACTCTTTCTCGTCTTTAATTTGTCCGTTGCCTTTCATTTCTTTTCATGTTCTTTTTAATTATTTTCCATAATGAAATTAATAGTCTTTTTGCGAAACCTTTATATATAAGTTAATCACTAATCAGTAACAAAAAGACTGGGGGATATGGTTTAATCGAGAGATGTCTTAGAGGCAATGCTCTCACATTATTATAACAAAAATAACAAATACAGGTGAATACACTATGGATACATTTGATGACGTTTATGATGAAGACACGCAGGAGCTTGAAGACATGCGGACTGCGAAGAGCAAGATGAAGACAAAGGATTTTGCACGATTGATAAACAAACGAGACTTGTCCAGATACGAGATGGATGAGATGTTTATGTGACTTAAGGTCGAGAATTCTGCCATGCAAAAGACAAACATTCCCCTTGAGGAAACCATCGACCAAAAACGCCGCATCATTGCTGATAAAACATTATTGGATGAGTTGAAGCACGCGGCGAGAGCATATAGGGGCACCATCATTGCCTCTTCATTGGCAGTTGCTGCGGCCACTGTCGGCACTTATTTTTGGAACCAATACCAACAAGAGCGCAGGGAAAAAATCGTTCCCATACAAATCTGGAAGCAGCAGGATGCGATCTGCATGACGGCTGGCGGAGAACCTTATCTTGTTGGAGTTGCAAACCCAACATCTCAAGACGGCAGAAATTCCCTCTACCAAAAAATGAATAGGAAAAACATTGATGCAGGTCTACTCTCAAAAGAAAATACATCTTCCCACGACACGCTCAAAAACCTCAATGTTGCCTTTAATATCGCTAATGAAGGAGCAACTTCAAAGATTATCAACAGCATCAGACAAGGTATGAGCCCTTATGACCAAAAACGACCTTACACTATCGTACCTGGTGTAGAACGTGCAATATTTGGAAAAACCTATGTTCATGAAGGCAAAAACACAGTCAATGCCATTGGATATGGCGGCTCTTTCTGCCAACTAAAATAGCCTTCCCAAGAGTTACCTTTTTAAAATAGCCCCCTTTTCTTTTCATTATGCAAAAGCACGTCGACCCTTATGATTTGGAACTGCAGAAAGTGATTGAGCGCGTGCAGAAGGATAACGCGAAGCTTGTCTGCGTTCAGCTGCCTGACGGCTTGAAACCAAGGGCAGCAGAGATACAGGAATCTATCGAGAAAAATACTTCTGCAAAAGTCGTCATCTGGATGGGCTCGTGCTATGGGGCATGCGACGTTCCCTTGCAGGTTGAGCGCTTGGGCGTTGACTTGCTCATCCAATGGGGCCATTCTGTGTGGCGCGGAAGCTGGGCATGAAGACCTACTTTGTTGTCACTGGCATTGTCCGCAATCCAGAGGGCAAAATCCTTCTTCTCAGAAAATCAATGGACGACAAAGTCTATCCAGGCAAATGGAGCTTCTGCTCAGGCTATGTGAAGGAGTTTGAGGCAGGAGAGGACTCTGTGCTGCGCGAGATACACGAAGAGACCGGCTTGAGCGCGAGCATTGACAAGCCCGGCAAGGTTATTGAGATTATCGATGAGCAGAAAAAAAGGAAATGGATAGTGGCGTGCTTTTTATGCACTGTGCGATCCAATGGCATCAAGCTCTGCCATGAAAACTCAGAGTATCGCTGGGTTCTCCCTAATGAGATTCATTCTTTTGACATGGTGCCTGGCTTGGAAAAAGATTTAAAGGCGCTCGGCATCTCCTGATACATGAGGCCAACCATTGTTCTAGGGGCAGACCATGCGGGATTCGAGCTCAAGGAGCACATCAAAGACTTTCTCAGGAAAAAGGGATTCGCCATCGTGGATAAGGGGGCTGCTTCCTGTGATGAGCAGGATGATTATCCCGATTTTATTGTTCCTGCAGCAAAAGAAGTGGCAAAAAACCCAGAAAAAACAATGGGCATTATCTTTGGTGGCTCAGGACAAGGGGAAGCAATAGCAGCCAACCGTGTCAAGGGGGTGAGGGCAGCTCTTTACTACGGCAAGGACTTGG
>Ga0247727_10019581_pt1 | contig 10471 bp, 7 predicted proteins | sample WisWelCaveWW1625_FD_202498 | JGI IMG/M metagenome (GOLD analysis project Ga0247727, IMG submission 202498) | Biofilm microbial communities from Wishing Well Cave, Virginia, United States - WW16-25 | ecosystem: Environmental > Aquatic > Deep subsurface > Groundwater > Cave microbial mat | place... | reverse complement strand
ACGTCGCGGTGCCGGTTTTGCGCTCGATCTTAAAGCCGTCTTCGTTGTCCGAGCTGTCCGCCCACGCCAGATCGATCTGATTCTTGCTCACAACGGTGGGGGTCAAGTTGCCCGGCGCTTTCGGTTTTTGCGGCGGCGTCGTCGCGGTCGCCTCGTCGGAATAAGCGGAATTGCCGTCGACGTTGTAAGCGCGCACGCGATAAAAATATTGCGTTTCCGGCGTCAACCCGTTGTGCGAAAAAGTCGTCACATTCGCGCCGACGGTGGCAATTTGTGAGTACGTGCCGGTTACCCCCTTTTTGCGCTCGATTTTGAAACCGTCTTCGTCGCCGGAGTTGTCCACCCAGGCAAGATCGATCTTGATGGCGCTCGCCGCGGTTGCCGTCAAACCGCTCGGAGCTGCCGGAGCCGGCGCAGCCGCGTTATTGGGATGTCCATACAGCGTTGCAGCGCCTGACAGGCAAGCCAGCAGGCTGCAAACAACGAAACGGATAAAAAATGATCCTTTGTTCCCGTGACAGCCAAAAACGGAGTCGTAAAAACTAAACATGACACTCCTCACAAATTAAGTAATGAGCTGGCAGTAAATTGCAAAATGGCAACGTGTCAGCCCGTTCGAATAGGCCAATTCAGTTGCGACGCAGCCCCTTCTCAGCCAAGATTGTCAATCCATGACAGGAGAGTTTTATAGCGGAAGAGATAGTGGAGAGTCCGTTCTCGGTGGGAATAAATCCCATCACAACTTGCGGCAATACGATAACGCTTGCTGCCCGACGCGCCCCCGACAAATAAAAATCAGGGACGTTCCTTGTGAAAAACCATCACGCTAATAATAACTTCATCGCCGCGAAATGCGGAAAACTTTTGCTTTAAAATTGGCTCAAACGGATTTGTCCGCACCCGCCGTTTTCATCGCACCATCTTTTGCTTGCAAATATCTTTGCGGTTTTGTAGTATTATAGGGAAACAAATTCTTTTTCAGTGCGGGTTCTCAATTCGATGAGTCAATTTTTTAAAAAGATTTAACTATCGCGATCAGCGGCACTTACGGGAAAATGGCCATGGCAAAAAAGATCAAAGTCGCCTGCAACGGCGGCGGCCGCCATATCAATGAGGTCGATCTCGACAAAATCCTCCAACCCGTTGTCGTCACGCGCAGCGCCAAGCCGCGGGAAATTCCGGCGCGCTCCGTTTTGCACTGCGAATTTTGCCGGGAAGGCAAAGTCGTCGTCACGCGCGATATGGTGGAAGACGCGACGAAATAACGACGAAGCATTAAACAATTTTCAGCATCGACTACTTTACCGGAAAGCAACTCCTTGTCGGATTCTGCCGAAAAAATCTACTCCAGCGCGCCCTCCGAAGCCGATGACGATTTCTGGCTGGGAGAAGGCAAGCGCATGGTCATGGAATCGCTCGCCTCGGTGCGCAGCGCGGCGAACTCGTTGATCGCCTCGCTCGGCATGTTGCAAGGTTTTTATTTGGGAATTCTCACCTTGGACAAACCGCTGCCGCCCGGCGCCGGAGTTTTGGAAAAAACTCTCTTCATCGCGCCGATAGCCTCATGGCTGGTTGCGCTCTATCTCTGCATTGCCGTCATTATGACCAAAAAGCTTCCCGTGTTCACCAACTCTCCCGGCGACATTCGCGAAAAATCCAGGCAGATGCTGTTGCAAAAACAGAATCAGCTCCAATGGGCGGTGGCGCTGCTCACCGCCGGCCTGCTCGCGGCTTTTGCGCTTTTCTATCGAAAGTTTTCACGCTCAATTTGAAACCGTCGCGCGCCAAATGCGTAGGAATGAAAGGCTTTTCATTAGACAAAATTATCACCAAGAGGGAGTCAAAGGATGGAGTGGTTAACCGATCCGCAAATTTGGATACAGCTCGTCACGCTCACCGCGTTGGAAATCGTTCTCGGCATCGACAACGTCATTTTCATCTCGATTCTCGCCGGAAAACTTCCCCAGCATCAGCAAGCGCGGGCGCGCATGATCGGGTTGGCGTTGGCCATGTTGACGCGAATTGCGCTGCTGGCAGCCATTCGCTGGATGACCAAGCTAACCGAGCCCTTGTTCGCGATCATTGGCAACGATCTTTCCGGACGCGATCTGATTTTCATTGTTGGCGGACTTTTTTTGCTTGCCAAAAGCACCTACGAAATTCACGAAAAGCTGGAGGGCGCGGCAGGCGAATCGTCGCGGCAAATTCGAGCGGCGTCATTCGCCAGCGTGATCATTCAGATTATTTTGTTGGACATCGTCTTCTCGCTGGACTCGGTGATCACGGCGGTCGGCATGGCGAATCAGATCGGCGTCATGATCGCGGCGGTGGTCATCGCCGTCGGTTTCATGCTTTTGTTCGCGGGCTTCATCAGCAATTTCGTCGACCGCCATCCGACCCTGAAAATTCTCGCGCTGAGTTTTCTGCTTCTGATCGGCGTCACGTTGATTGCGGACGGCCTCGGCCAACACATTTCAAAAGGCTACATTTATTTTGCGATGGCGTTTTCCGTGTTTGTGGAAATTTTAAATTTGCGCGTGCGCAAGCATGAGACGCCGCCGATCAAATTGCGCGCGCCTTATACGGAAGCGCCGGCGACGGATCAAGCCAATTAGATCACTCTTTCAATCATAAAACCCATTTACTTCTGGAGAAAACATGGCAGCAAAACCCAAACGCGCGGCGAAAAAAGCGAAGCGCGTCGCGAGCAAAGCGAAACGTCCGGTGAAAAAAACCAAACGCGCCGCAAGCAAAACGAAAGGCGTCCAACGCGTTCCCGAGCACATGCACACGATTACGCCGCATATTGTCGTGAAAGGCGCAAATGACGCGATCGAATTTTACAAAAAAGCCTTCGGCGCGATCGAGCATTATCGCATGCCGATGCCGGACGGCGCGATCATGCACGCCGAAATCCAAATCGGCGATTCGGTCTTTTTCATGAACGACGAAATGATGGGCGCGAAATCGCCGCAGTCCATCGGCGGCTCGCCCGTGACGATTCATCTGCAAATTGAAGACGTCGATTCCCTGTGGAATCAAGCCGTTGCCGCCGGCTGTCAGGTAACGATGCCGTTGGCCGACATGTTTTGGGGCGACCGCTACGGCATGTTGGTCGATCCGTTCGGCCACTGTTGGTCGATGGCGAGCCACATCGAAGACGTGCCGCCGGAGGAAATGGGCCAACGGGCTCAAGCCGCCATGGCCGCGATGGGCGGCGAAGGGCAACATTAAAATCAAAATAATTTCCGCCGCAAAGCACCGAACCGAAACCGTCGAGTTTCGCCGAGAGTTTATTGTGGCGATTATATCGGCGAGACTCGGCGTCGCTCGGTGAAATTAAATTCTGGCCATTATCATCCTTGACCACTCTCACGCTTTTCGGTTATTCCGGCACAGAAAAAATTTGGGCCTTCTCGCAGATGGCGTTCGCCCGTCTTCAACTTCGTCGAATCGCGGGGCTGCGATTTTGGAAACTTCTTGGCAGCGGTCACGGCAGCGGCTTTAGTTTGCATCCCAACTGGGGACGATATGGTTTGTTCGCGGTTTGGGAGAATCGCGAGGCGTTAGAATTTTTTTTTGCAAACTCGCCGCTGATGCGCGCCTATCGCCAACATGCCGAAGAAATCTGGACGGTGCGCTTGCTGCCGATTGAAGCACATGGGGCTTGGTCGAGCGTGAATCCGTTTTTTCCACTAGTCCAATCACCCCAAGAAGGCCCGATTGCAATTTTAACGCGCGCGACGATTCACCTGAGCCGACTGCGAGCGTTTTGGAGCGCTGTGCCGGCGGCGAGCCACGCGCTCGATCTTGCCCCCGGATTGCTCGCCTCGATTGGCATCGGCGAAGCGCCGTTTTTTCGACAAGCGACATTCAGTCTTTGGCGCAGCGTTGCTGATATGAAAACATTCGCCTTCCACACGCCGGCACATCGCGAGGTCATGCGCCGCACCCGCGCCGAGAATTGGTATCGCGAAGAATTGTTTGCGCGCTTCACGCTGGTGGCCTCTGAAGGAACGTGGAATGGAAGGGATCCGTTGGAGGGAATCTTGGCACGGACCGCCCGCCTGTAAACAAATTCATGAGTTGTTGCCAATTTACAATTTCAGGAGTTTACCATCGGCTGCTATCGCGATCTCAAGCATTACGCTGAAAGCGCGGATATTCCAGATGACAAAGAAGTAGAAGCGGCTCGTCTTGCCGGTTTTGAAGGTCCGGACAAAATCGGGCCGTATTTGCGAACGTTGATTCAATTGCATCACGACACGCTGGCGGTGGCCATTAAAAACTAAAGCAAACACGGAATAAAATTCTAAAAGTTTTCTCGGCGAAGCTCGGCGGTGATTCTTTTTCGCCGAATAACGCCGACATCACCGAGTCTCGCCGAAACATCATGAGCTGCCCTTCAGGGCTTTGATTTGACTGCAAATCGGTGTAACTCTTACTCTTTCTCACTTTTGAAAATGTTTTGTAGAATCCTTGCATTCATTTTTGCCGTGCTGCTCGATTCAACCAGCGCCGCGCAAAATCTGACAAAACATGTCAACCCCTTCATCGGCGCCGGCGGTCACGGCCATACTTATCCCGGCGCGACGCTGCCGTTCGGCATGGTGCAACTGAGTCCGGATACGCGCGTCGAAGGCTGGGACGGCTGCTCGGGTTATCATTATTCCGACAGCACGATTATCGGCTTCAGCCACACGCATCTGAGCGGCACCGGCGTGGCGGATTATGGCGACATTTTGTTTATGCCCACCGTTGGAAAATTGCAAATCGTTGCTGGCGATGAAAAGATCGCGCGATCAGGTTTTCGTTCAAAATTTCGCCATGCGAAAGAAACGGCGACGGCAGGCTATTACAGCGTTCATCTTGATGATTACAACATTCAAGTTGAATTGACGGCCACCGAACGCGTTGGTTTTCATCGTTATGTTTTTCCCAAAACTGACAGCGCGAATATCATCATCGATTTGCAGCACGGCATCGGGCCGGATCGCGCGCTGAAATCCAACTTGCAAATCATCGGCGACGCCGAAATCGCCGGCATGCGACGTTCGGAAGGTTGGGCGAAAGATCAAATCATCTATTTTGTGGCGCAATTTTCCAAGCCGTTCCGCGGATACGGAATCGCCATCGATGACACGATTCATCCGAATCAAAAAACAGCCTCGGGGAAAAATATCAAAAGCTATTTTCGATTTTCCACAATCGCCAACGAAACGATTTTGGCGAAAGTCGGAATCTCCGCGGTCAGCGTTGACGGCGCCCGCAAGAATATTCAGGCCGAAATTCCCGATTGGAATTTTGCTCGCGTCAAAGTCGAGACGAATGCAACGTGGAACAAAGAACTGCGCAAGATCGAGGTCACGGGCGGCACGCCGGAACAACTCATCACATTTTATACCGCGTTGTATCACGCGTTGATTACGCCGAATCTTTATAGCGATGTTGACGGCCAATATCGCGGTCGCGACGGAAAAGCGCATGCAAGCAAAAACCATGACAGGTACACGGTGTTTTCGTTGTGGGACACTTTTCGCGCCGAGCATCCTTTATTGACCATTATCGATCAAAAGCGCACGAGGGATTTTATCAAAACCTTTCTCGCGCAATATGACGAGGGCGGCATTCTGCCGGTGTGGGAATTGGCGGCGAACGAAAGGTGGTGCATGATCGGCTATCACGCGGCGCCGGTTATCGTCGATGCGTATATGAAAGGCATTCGCGGCTTCGATGCCGAAAAAGCTTTTGCGGCCATGAAACATAGCGCCGGCTTGAATCATTTCGGATTGCCTTTTTATCGCGAGCGCGGCTACATACCCGCGGAAAAAGAAGCCGAGTCGGTTTCTAAAACATTGGAATATGCTTACGACGATTGGTGCATCGCGCAGATGGCGAAGGCGCTCGGCAAGCAGCACGATTATGAAATCTTCTCGCAGCGCGCGCAGTATTATAAAAATATTTTCGATGCCGCAACCGGTTTTGCGCGCGCGAAAGAGCTGGGGCGTTGGATCGAGCCGTTCGATCCACTCGGCGTGACGAATCATTACACCGAGGCGAACGCGTGGCAATACAATTTCTTCGCGCCGCAGGATGTCGAGGGCATGATTGAAACGATGGGCGGCAAAGAAAAATTCATCCAAAAACTCGATCAGCTTTTCACCGGTGATTCACGCACGATCGGGCGGCAGCAAGCCGACATCACGGGCATGATCGGGCAATATGCGCAGGGCAACGAGCCAAGCCATCACGTCGCGTATTTGTATAATTACGCCGGCGCGCCGTGGAAAACGCAGCATCGCGTCCGGCAAATCATGGATTCGCTGTACACCGCGCGCCCCGACGGCTTGTGCGGCAACGACGATTGCGGCCAACTGTCGGCGTGGTATGTCATGAGCGCGATGGGATTTTATCCAGTCACGCCGGGGCAACCGCTTTATTGTATAGGCAGCCCGTTGTTCGAACAAGTCAAACTGCATTTGGAAAATGGCAGATGGTTTGCGATCAAAACGCAAAATAATTCTCGAACCAATTTCTATATTCAATCGGCGCGATTGAATGGCCAAAACTATACGAAGTCTTTTTTGCTGCATGAAGACGTCATGCGTGGCGGCGAATTGATTTTGAACATGGGATCGCAGCCGAATATGACCTGGGCCAGCAAACCGGATGGAACACCGCATTCGCTGCCGCTACAGCCGATGGCAGCCGTGCCGCATGTTGTCGCGCCGAGCAAGACGTTTGTCGACTCAATGCAAATCGCGCTCGCATGCAACACGGCTGGCGCAGAAATTCATTACACGACGAATGGCCAGATGCCAACCGCAAATTCTTCTAAATATGTTGAGCCCATCACGCTGCGCAATACGACGACGCTCAAAGCTTTTGCCGTCAAAACGGGCATGACGAGCAGCAAAATTGTTGTGGCAGAATTTGAAAAACGTCAACCGGCCGGTAAAATTTTTTTGAACACGAAATACAGCTTTCAATACACCGGCGGCGGTGATAACGCGTTGCTCGACGGCATTCGCGGCGGCGCGGATTTTCGGCTCGGCGCCTGGCAAGGCTACGAAGGAATCGACCTCGACGCGGTTGTTGATTTGGGCCACCGTCAAAAGCTGGAGGAGATCGCTTTGCGTTGCTTGCAAGACAACAATTCCTGGATTTTCTTTCCGCCAGCGGTGGAGTTCTCTTTCTCCGATGACGCGTTCAATTTTCACGACGCCGTCGCCATCACGAACGACGCGCTGCCGCAGGACATGAAAATTTCAATCAAGAATTTTGGCGCGCGATTGCAAAATATTCAAGCGCGCTATGTTCGCGTGCACGCCAAGAGCATGGGCCTTTGCCCCGAATGGCACAAAGGCGCCGGCGGCAAGGCGTGGTTGTTTGTGGATGAGATCATTATTAATACAAAGTGAGGTAGAGTTAATAAATTTTCGAGTCATCTGATTTTGATTGACTAACCGAGACTTGCCATGTTCTCAAAATCTTTTGCCATTCAAACTGATTCGCGCGCGCGTTGGTGGCCGCTCATCGGCATTGCCGCGCTTGCAGTGGCAGCCGTGGCGTACATTTGGAATGCGGATTTCCCCAGCCGGCAGAAACAAATCGAGCAAACTCTGATGGTTTTGGTTTTTTCATTTTTGCTCGCGCTTGTGTGGTTGCTCTTTTTCTCTCGCCTACGTTGGAAAGTTCGCTTGTTTTCCTTTGGCGTCGTGGTTTTGGTGCTCGGCCTGGTACCGGCTCTCTTTCGGGTGCGCGGCGTGAGCGGCGACATATTGCCCATTTTAGAATGGCGTTGGGCAAAACGAACCGTCGAGGCTTTGCCGGCAAGCTCTCCAATCCAAGCCGACACCACGATGGCGACAACGCTCAAACCATCATCGCTTTCATCAAAGAATATTTCGCCGCTACCAGCCGCGCCCGGCAAGCCCGAACATATTTTGGAAAAAGCAAACGAAGCGCCGCGATCATTGCTCGGTGATTATCCGCAGTTTCTCGGCCCGCATCGAAATGCGAAAGCGCATGACGTCAAATTGAGTCGTGATTGGTCAAAACATCCGCCCAAGCTGATGTGGCGACAACCCATCGGCGCCGGTTGGTCGGCATTTGCCGTCTCGGGAAATCTCGCCATCACGCAAGAGCAGCGCGGCAGAAACGAGATGGTAATTGCTTACGATTTTCATTCCGGCAAAATGAAATGGAGCCACGGCGATAGCACTATTTATGAATCGCCGATCGCGGGCAATGGCCCGCGCGCGACGCCGACGATTGCCGGCAATCGCGTTTACACGTTGGGCGCAACCGGCATGCTCAATTGTCTCGATCTGAAAACCGGCAAGGGCATTTGGTCGAAGGACGTCATCAAAGACAACGACGCGCAAATCATCAATTGGGGCATCAGCGGCTCGCCGCTGATTCTCGACAGCCTGGTTGTGGTGAATGCGGGCGGGCGCGAGGGCAAATCATTAGTGGCTTTCCACCAAAATACCGGTGCGCGGATTTGGAGCGGCGGCAGCGATCGCGCGGCCTACAGCTCGCCGCTCGTCACCACACTCGCGGGCGTTCGGCAAATTCTCATTTTCAATCAGGACAACGTCGTCGCGCACAATCCAAGCAATGGCCAAATTCTCTGGCAGCAGGTTTGGCCGAGCGGCAGCGAATGCGTCGCGCAGCCGCAGCCGCTGCCGAATGATCGCGTTTTTGTTTCAAGCGGCTACGGCATCGGCTGCAAACTATTTCAAATTGCGCGCGGCAATGACGGCGGCTGGCAAGTCTCACTCGTTTGGGAGACGAGTCGACTGAAAGCGAAATTCACCAATGTGGTTTATCGCGATGAATATATTTATGGACTCGACGACGGCATTCTTGTTTGTCTCGATCCGGCGAACGGCGAGCGCAAATGGAAAGCCGGACGCTATGGGCATGGGCAAATGATCGGCGTTGATGATTTGTTGTTGATTCAGGCGGAATCCGGCGAAGTAGTTTTGGTTGAAGCGAATCCCGATTCGCATCATGAACTTGCACGTTTCGCCGCGCTTGACAGCAAGACCTGGAACAATCCCGCGCTTGCCGGAGGTTATCTGCTCGTGCGCAATGATCGCGAAGCGGCGTGTTACGAGCTGCCGGTCGAATCGGCGGCGAAATGAAACCACTCATCGGCGGCGGCGCGCCTATTATTTTTTTCGCAACTCTCAGCTTGCATTTGGGAAAAATATCATTATATTGAACTATCGAAGCTGAAATCTCGACTTCAAACGTTTTTCAAAAAATGCCGCATGATGTTTGTCAGCGCGAATGTGTCAGTTATCAATTTGAGCTTCGCAGAAAAGTTGGATTTGCCAACGGCTGATTTAACGCAATAAAATCAATGAAAGGCGCAACATGAAAACACCAATTCACCTCGGGGTTTTGCTCGGGGTTGTCGGCGATTTTATTTTTGGGAAGGGCGTTTAGGCGGCTAAACGATACGGAATTTTACAAACCGCCCGGAGGCTTTTGTTCCAGGGAATGGTTTGCGGTTTAAACGCGGCACGCACTCCTTCTGCAATAATGCCCGGAGATTTCACGAAGTACCGGGTTTTTAAACAGTCTTTCGATTAGATTCGCGCTTTTTCCCGCCTTATCGTTCACGCCCAACTCGCTGCATCTCCCCATTTTTCGACGCCATCAATTAAAAGAGCAATCTTCGCTTTGACATGAAATTTCCCGCCGGAAAATCGGCGGCTTATTCATGCCAGCGGCAACACCTTATTTTGGGCTTATCATGAATCAATCTATCGAAACTGAAATCTCGGCGTTCACTATTCAAAAATCGAGCTCGCGCCAGCGCGCACTAAACTGGCAGGATTTGCGCGAAGCCGTCACCGGCACCCAGCAGGACTTCACCGAAGGCGGCCTCGGCCGCGCGATCACGCTCCTCGCTATTCCGATGGTGCTGGAGATGATGATGGAGTCGCTTTTCGCCGTCGTGGATGTTTTCTTCGTCGCCCGACTCGGCGCTGACGCGGTCGCAGCGGTCGGCCTTACCGAGTCGTTGATCACCTTAACCTACGCCATCGCCATCGGCCTCAGCATGTCGATCACGGCGATGGTGGCGCGCCGCATCGGCGAGAAAAATGCGGCGGGCGCAGCAGTGGCCTCGGTGCAGGCGATCGGGCTTGGCATTGCGGTATCGGCGCCGATTAGCGTGATCGGCATTCTCTTCGCTCCCGAGCTGCTCGCGCTGCTGGGCGCCTCGCCGAGCATTATTGAAATCGGCTCCGGATACACGGCGCATTTGCTCGGCGGCAACGTCACCATCCAACTCATTTTCATTATCAACGCGATTTTTCGCGGCGCGGGCGACGCGGTGTTGGCGATGCGGGCGCTATGGATCGCCAATTTTTTCGACATTGTGCTTGACCCTTGCCTCATCTTTGGTTGGGGCCCATTTCCTGAAATGGGCGTCGCCGGCGGCGCCGTGGCG
>Ga0247727_10019580_pt1 | contig 10472 bp, 3 predicted proteins | sample WisWelCaveWW1625_FD_202498 | JGI IMG/M metagenome (GOLD analysis project Ga0247727, IMG submission 202498) | Biofilm microbial communities from Wishing Well Cave, Virginia, United States - WW16-25 | ecosystem: Environmental > Aquatic > Deep subsurface > Groundwater > Cave microbial mat | place... | reverse complement strand
AAAGCGCCTTTTTGATAGAGCAAGGTGCCGATCGCACCATCGAACAGCTGTGCACCCGGTTGCGTCAGTAATTGGCGAAAATCAGGCATCACGAACCCTTCGGCTGCTACGGTGTGTAACCGAGATTCGGGCCAAGCCATTTTTCGACCCACTCAACGGATTGATTTTTGCGACGCGCATAATCGTTGACCTGGTCGCGGTCGATTTTGCCTACGCCAAAATATCGGGCCGACGGATGGGAAAAGTAGTAACCACTAACCGAGGCGGTTGGATACATGGCATAACTTTCTGTGAGCGAGACGCCGGTTACGTCTGCTCCGTTCAAGAGTGAAAATAAGGTTTCCTTTTCGGTATGATCCGGGCACGCCGGATAGCCTGGTGCTGGACGAATACCGCGATACGATTCGCTTATCAACGCCGTAGTATCGAGCGTTTCATTCGGTGCATATCCCCAATACTCTTTTCGAACTCGCTCATGAAGATGCTCGGCAAATGCCTCTGCAAGCCGGTCACTCAGCGCTTTGGCCATAATAGTGCCATAATCATCGTTTTGTCGTTCGTACGTCGCCACCCAACGATCGAGTCCGATTCCCGTTGTGACGATGAAAAGACCGATATAGTCAGGGGTATGGCTGGATGTTGGTGCAACAAAATCCGCGAGGCAGAATTGGGGCTGATCCGGGGACTTCTCCGATTGCTGGCGGAGGAAATGCAACGTGGCCAGTGGGGTTTGGCGGCTGTCATCGGAATAAATGAGAAGATCGTCGCCGAGACTGTTGGTCGGGAAAAAGCCGAAGACGGCATTGGCGCGAATCGGCTTTTTCTCGATAATATCATCCAAGAGTAACATGGCGTCCTGGTACAGTTCCCGCGCCTGTGCACCAACCGACGAATGATTCAAAATATCTGGGAAGCGACCTTTCAATTCCCACGTCTGAAAAAAAGGTGTCCAATCGATACGCTCTCGTATCCGGTTGAGGTCATAGTCGAGCAGCTGCATGGTTCCGAGGAAGTTGGGTCGGGGCGATGGCTCTCTGGACCAGTCGATTCGAACAGCGCGTGATCTGGCTTGGGCTAGGGGCAATCGTTTCACTCCACGTTGAGCGTCATCACGTTGTGCGCGTACCGCTGCGTATTCGGATCTGATCTGCTGGGAAAATGCTGGGTAGAGTTCTTGGCTGAGCAGTCGGGTGGCAACACCGACAGCACGGGACGCATCGACCACATAAATTGTGTCATGCGGATAGTGGGGTGCGATCTTCACCGCGGTATGGACCTTTGACGTTGTCGCGCCGCCGATCAGCAGCGGAATCGAGATGCCTTGCCGATTCATTTCTTTCGCGACGTGAACCATTTCGTCCAAGGATGGGGTAATCAAACCACTTAACCCAATCAGATCCGCTTTTTCCTCTTTGGCCCGTGACAAAATCTTATCGCACGGGACCATCACCCCGAGATCAATGACCTCGAAATTATTGCACTGCAAGACAACCCCGACGATATTCTTCCCGATGTCATGCACATCACCCTTTACCGTTGCCAGGATGATCTTTCCCTGATGGGAGGCGGTATTCTCCGCTTTGTTTGCCTCGATATAAGGAACCAAGTAGGCCACCGCTTTTTTCATCACGCGTGCGCTTTTAACAACTTGGGGGAGAAACATTTTTCCAGCGCCAAAAAGATCACCGACGACCGTCATACCACTCATCAGTGGACCTTCAATGACGTCAAGCGGACGCTTCGCTTGGCTCCGAGCCTCTTCGGTGTCGACAATAATATAGTCATCGATGCCGCTCACCAAGGCATGGGTGATGCGTTCGATAACAGGAAGTCGACGCCACGTGAGATCTAGCCCCTGCTTTTTGGACGCCCCCTTAACCGACCCAGCCATCTCCAACAGCCGCTCGGTCGTGTCCCGCCGACGATTCAGCAATACATCTTCGATTCGTTCCCGCAACTCTAGGGGAATCTCTTCATAAATCGGAAGGGCACCCGCATTCACGATTCCCATGTCCATCCCGGCCTTGATCCCATGGTAGAGAAAAACCGAGTGAATCGCCTCGCGAACCGCTGTGTTACCCCGAAATGAGAATGAGACGTTACTGACGCCCCCGCTGATATGACAATGAGGTAGCGTAGTCTTGATTTCCCGAGCGGCCGCAAAAAATTCAACGGCATAATTGTTGTGGGCCTCAATTCCGGTCGCAACAGCAAAAATATTGGGGTCAAAGATGATATCTTCAGCCGAGAATCCAATGCGTTCAGTGAGTAGGCCGTAGGCGCGTTGACAGATCGAAACCTTTCGCGCGCATGTTTCTGCCTGTCCCTCTTCGTCGAATGCCATCACAATGACTGCCGCGCCATAACGCTTCGCGAGCGTGGCCTGTCGTAGGAATTCGGGTTCACCTTCTTTCAGGCTGATCGAGTTGACGACGCCTTTGCCCTGAATATTTTTTAACCCCGCCTCGATGACCGACCATTTTGATGAATCGATAACGATCGGGACACGGGTAATATCGGGTTCAGCGGCAATCAAGCGCAGAAATGTCACCATCGCCGCTTCAGAATCAAGCAACCCTTCATCCATATTGATGTCGATCAGCTGCGCGCCATTGGCGACCTGTTGGCGTGCGATCTCCAGTCCAGCGGCATAATCGCCATTGACCACGAGTTGAGCGAAACGACGAGATCCGGTGACATTGGTTCGTTCACCGATGTTCACAAATAATGTTTCAGGTCCAATCGTGACGGGTTCTAAGCCCGACAGGCGTAGACGCTTCGGGATATCGGGAACAGGCCGCGGTGCTAGTCGATCGATTCGTTGCGCCAATGCGCGAATATAGTCTGGCGTGGTTCCGCAACAACCGCCAACGATATTCACGAGACCACTTGCCGCAAACTCCGCAGCCAATTCAGCGAATCGGTCCGGAGGTTGTGTGTAGTGACCAAACTCATTGGGCAGTCCGGCATTGGGATAGGCCAAGACGAATGTCGGCGCGACGGTCGCAATTTCCTCCAGAAACGGGCGCAGCTGTTCAGCGCCGAGTGCACAATTAAGACCAACCGCAAGGGGGCTCGCGTGAGCGATCGAGATCCAGAACGCCTCGGGTGTTTGACCGGAAAGTGTTCGGCCGCTGCTGTCAGTAATTGTCCCCGAAATCATCAGTGGGAAGCGCTGGCCGATCTGAGCAAAGAGCATGTCGAGCGCAACGATCGCCGCTTTGGCATTAAGCGTGTCGAAAACGGTTTCAATTAAAAAAATGTCGACGCCGCCGTCAAAAAGCCCGTGTGCCGCCTCCAAATATGCTGTAACAAGTTGATCAAATGAGATGCGGCGGTGCGCTGGGTCGTTGACATCTGGCGAAATCGAGGCCGAGCCGGTGGTGGGGCCTAGGGCACCAGCGACAAAGCGCGGACGATGAGGGCTCTTGGCGGTGACGGCCGCTGCCTCCAACCGCGCAAGACGCGCGGCCTCCCGGTTCAACTCGTAGGCCAGCTCCTCAGTCTGATAATCGGCCTGAGAAATTCGCGTGGAGCTAAAGGTGTTCGTCTCGATGATGTCTGAGCCGGCGTCGAGGTAGGCTCGATAAATCGAGCGAATGGCTTCGGGACGAGTGAGCGTTAGAAGGTCGTTGTTGCCTTTAAGGTCGCAAGGGTGTTTTGAAAACCGGTCGCCCCGAAAATCGTCTTCCGAAAATCGAAACGTTTGAATCATCGTGCCCATCGCGCCGTCGAGCAGCAAGATACGGCGACGGAGCAGTTCCTGGAGTTCGTTTGTTCGTGATTTGCGCGCGGTCGCGGGTGCCATCGTTATTCAGAATCCTGTTATCACGACGATTGAACGCGTAGTATGACGCTTTGCTTGCGCGGTGCGCAAGCGCATCAATCAGGGCGCTAGGGGGTAAATTGAGTAGGTCCATTGACGATCTCAGCATCCGGGAGTAGCGGGATGGCATGTCGTCAAGATCGGTTCAATCGGAATATGATTGAGTATCTGCAGATCATCATCTCGATCGTGGACCATCAGACCTTTGATCTGATTAAGGTCTGTCGTGTTCCAATAGTTGTTGGCGCCATTCATTGTTGAATCGTTATATTCCAGCCATAGCGCTGCCCGATCGGTACTTAAGAAACTATTGTTCTCGACCGTCAGATATTGGTTCCCGACACGGGACCAACTTAAAATTGCAAAGCTTCCTTGTTGTTCTGCAAAACTATTATTTCGAATTACCATTCGGCCATCGGTCGATACGCCAACACTAAATCCGCCGGTGCGCAAAAACTGGTTTCGCTCAACAAAACAGTCCCCCGTCGGATACCAAACATAACTGTAACTCCATTGGGTGGTATCGTGAATATAGGAATCACGTAATGAAAACTTCCCATACACGGCGTTTGAAGTCGGGCTGTAGAAACTTCCGCCATCGATCTCGACAAACTGTAACGCGATATCATGCCGTGGTTGCTGAAAGCTGGCTTCTCCTGGAACGATATTCAAATTGCTGAAAACCACCCGAGCACCATCGTCACGCCCCGTTCCAATCGCTTGAAGCATTCCATGGACAACAAGGTCTTTCCCAGCGCCTTCAACAATTACCCCTGGTTGAATCTCCAGCCTGTTATTGAAAGACACGCCAACATCCCCGACCAATCGATACGGTGATCCCGCCAAGGTCCAGGTGGTGTCTTGATCAATACTCCCCGCTACCTCTGTACCAATGGGGGGTACCGAACACCCCGATGTATCAAACGCACAGCTGCTCGTGCATGTTAATGTCCCGCTAGAAAACCCTTCGAAATCGACACAGCTTTTTCCTCTTAAGGCACTCCCATCGCAGTCCTCTCGATCTTCAATCAAACCGTTGCCGCAGAGTGGCGCCGATGCCTCCGAACAACCGGGTGTCGCCGGATGACAGGTGGTTAACACCGGCTCGTAGATCAACTCTTCGCGGTAGCTCAGGCTATCGTGACGATCGAGTACCATGCCGTCGATGATCGATCGATCCGTTGTATTCCAGTAGTTCTCCGTTGCGGTCATTTGGCTGTAGGCGGCATTTATCGCCGTCCGATCCGTGTCGAGGAAACTATTGTGTCGGACAATCAGTGACGACTCGGTCTGACCTTCGCCGGTGACTGCGCCATCAAATGCGCTGTCGGCAAGTAGCCCCTCGAACCGATTATTGATAATCGAAATTGTTGCCGCCGCCCCCTCCAACGCCTGAATGCCTCGCGACGCGATAAACTGATTGCGCTCGATGAAACAGCTGCCCTTAGGTCCACGAAGGTCGATCGGATGCCAGCCGTTGTTGCGAATAATCGAATCACGCAGAATCAGCGTGCCGTTATGGGTTGTCGTTGATACCGCGGCTCGGTCGAATTCGGCACCCTGAATTTCGATCCGTGGAGAAGCATTTTCGTCCTCCTCCGTTGCCGTCCAAACACGATCAAAAATGATCCGATTGAGTCGATGGCCCATCGCGCGTACAGTTCCCCAGGTCCTGATGAACCGAGGATCTCCATTTTCGTCAGGCCGTTTCACCACAACCCCGGGATGAATCGTCAGCGTCGCGCTGCGGGCGATCTCGACATCTCGTTGTAAAAGATAGGGCGATCCATCCCGTCGCCAGGTCGTATCTTGCGAAATAATTCCACTCACGTTAGTGCCTTGTGGTGGCGGTGTGTCGCATCCACTTGTAGCGTGATGACATCTTTCCAGAAACGGCTGATAGACGATCTCGTTTCGGGCCAAGAGATCATCTTGGTTGTCATAGACCATCAGATCGATGACCCGGGGTTCTGTGGTCGCAAAAAAGTTACACCGGGCTGTCATCCGGGGATTGGAATAGGCTGTATCAAGACGCAGCGCGACACGGTCGGTCGACAGAAAGCTATTGAACGCAACAATAAGATTGGTATCGATCGCCTGGTCGTCGCACAGGACAACATACGGGATACGGGTCGAATCAAAGCTCCCAGCGCTTTCGGCAAGAACGGCATAATCCCAGGCGGGAGCGCCACCCGTCGTTTTTTGTCCAATGAACGAATTGCTCAGAATCCAAATCGGTTCCTCCGCCGCGTGCACAACAATACCTAATGAATCTCGGAAGGCGTTTCTTTCGATAATCGACTCGCGAGGATTGAACAGCACGATCTGCTCGGTTTCCTCAAATGCCGACTGACGAACGATCAACGATCCCCCTTCGGCTGCAGCGATCGCGGCATGATCATCAAACGCCGCGAATTCGATATGAATAACACTTTGCCCTTCGTTTCCGAACAGATTGACATTACTGAAATGAATTTGCTGGCCCTCGTCCACGCCGGTCCCTCGAGCAGATAGCGTCGCCCCGTCAAAAACCCGGATGACGCGATCACTGGAACGAGCCGCAGCTCCTACGACGTGAACTCCAGGATCCACGGTCAGAGTGGCTCCACTGGCAAGCTGGACTTCTCGAGTGATTCGGTATGGTGAACCGGGGGCTGTCCACCGTGTATCTTGCGAAATAATCCCACCGACTGCCGTTCCCGGGGGCTCTGACGTGCACCCCGACTTATCAAATTCACAGCTGTTGCTGCAGGTCAACGTTCCACCGGTAAACTCTGGGAAATCGTCACAACTCTTTCCGCCCAATTCCCTCCCGTCACAGTCCTCCCCATCCTCGAGTTGGTCATTTCCGCAAATCGACGCGCCAACACGCACATAGGCCTCATACCCCTCGACAGTAAAGCCTGCATACGCCACATTCTCATCACTGGTTAGCCGAACCACGACCCGGCTTCCTTGAATTGACGGGGTCTCGAATCGGGACCGCGAGCCATCATATTGCAATTCCAACTGGTCGGCTGATCGCCCCAAATAAAGAAAATCGAAGCCAACTTCGGTTTCGATTCGACTAAAGATCACCCGGATTGCAGTCGCTCCCGGATGTTCGATCGTCCATAACGAATTGCGTGCCGGATCAGCGCTAACGTCTCCGGTCAGGTCATCCGCGTAAAGCCCTTTTTTGTCGCGATGACTGGATAGCGTGATATCAAATCGGCGCCACGCATAGACCGGCGTCGGATCATCGACCTGATAACGATAACGATCGACACGAAAACCGTCTCGAACCTTGTTGATATCGGTTACGAAACGGATCGTAACCTCTTCCCCTTCGATCACCGCGGAATCAAAAGCACCGAGATTCCCATGATAACGTGCCATCTCCTCGCCTTGTTGATCATAGAGATAGACAAAATCGTAAAAATCTTCGGTGTTAAATTGCGAAAAATGAATGCGCATTCGACTCGCACCGGGATGTCGAATGGTCGTATGGGCGTTCGCAAAATTTTCATAAGGGTGAGATGACTCAAACGGAATCGGCAGTGTCGCGTCTACCCAATCGGCAGTCACTCCTTGTTCTGACACCCTCAATGGGGAAATGGCGGCAATCTTTTCTTGATTCTGCTTCTGCTCGGTTCGGCGATCGATACCTGTCGAACCACCACAGGCGATTAATAGACCGCACCCGATTATCACGATAAGTGGTCGCATGATCGATCTCTCCTTCACGCGTGTTGCCGCGAATTTTGCGGCGGGACGTATCGTTATGCATTCGCTGAGCTCCCGGTCTTACCGGCAACGAACGAGACTCAACTAGTGAAAAAAAAAGCACTAGGAAGCGTTGTTGAGAGGCAATTTGTGCGACTGGCGGACGCCAAAGGTGCCAACGGTGGGTGTTGGGGGTCCAGTGCCGCGCTTCATCGATCGTTACAGGAGCAGAATGGGGAGGTTAATATTCGTTGCGGAAGACATCAAAGCGCGACCAGCAATGCAAGTTACCATCGACGGTCGCTCCACAGCCAAAAAGCGCCTCGCCGGTGCGCCAATAGTAGGCCGTGCTGAGTTGTTTGAACGCGACATCGGTTGTCGGGAAAATCTGCTGCTGGTTGGTGGCATTCGCATCGCTAGCATGATGATGGTGCTTCCAGCATTCAGCGTGGCGCGTGCCGCGACGTAGGCCGCAGGCATAGAGACCAAAAACGTCGATATCTTCAAAAGGGCCTCGGCGGGTCGTTTCGAGTGGTAACAGCACGGGCAACGCATCCGGGTCGTCAGTCGTCCCGGCCCAGCAGATCGCCCGTCCGTCGTCATTGGCGATGCCGCAGCCGACGGGTAAGCGGTTGACGTCGGAAATGTCGAATGCCCGGAACGCAATGTTGGGTGCGAGGACGGCATGGTCATCGGTACAGGCCAAGCGGTTTGCTCCGCTCGTGCGCCAGCAGACATATCCGCCGCCAACCCGTGCTTCGGCGACGGTCGTGCCAACAGGAGGGGCGGTGCGAAGCGAGCGCAAGACATCGTCCCCGGTGCGGTCGTCCCAGGACCAACTCACCACGGATCCGTCCGATGCCTGTGCGTGATACATCGCGCCATTGGCAGCTGTATCCAGGAGGTCAATAAAGTCACCGCTTGGTACGTCGAGGCGCGGTTGTCCGAAAAAGCCTTTCCAGCAGCTGATCTTTCGATCGATCCCCAATGCACAGTGGTCGTATTCAGCGGCTTCTCGTCTTCTAAGGGCCACAGCGGTATACGCGCCGCTGTGACTGATACCGGGATTTTCAATGAAGTCTTTGACAGTCGGTTTTCCCCAGCGATTATCGTTGAACAGCTGTGTGCTGATCTGTTCAATGCGCACGCAGCGCAACCCGATCGCAGAATCGGCAAAAACCGCGCAGCTGATCTCGAGCCCTTCGCAGGCGAAGACCTCCTCGCCACAATGGTTTGCCACAGCGACGACGGGATAGTCACAGGCATCTCCCACGCCATCGCGGTCGGAGTCCGTTTGATCATTAGGGATGTCGCGGCAATTATCGTCGGCGTTGGCCCAGCCATCCCCGTCGCTATCCCATATCAGGTTGATGTTAGCGATCTCGGTGTCGGTGCCGATGTCGATCAGCCGATTGCGTAGGTTCGCGGCGATGCGGTTTGGATCGACCTGACGCTCTGTTTGCTCAAGCAAATCGATAAGGGATTTTGTAATCAACCCGTCGTCGGCCAGGTCTAGCTGGATGCGGTTAAGCCGTTCTTGCATCGCAGCGTCGCGCTGGGCGCCGACGAGCCCCTCGGCATCCCACATCGCCGTAAAGAGCCCGCTTAACGTCAGGCTATAGGCATCGCTGTGATCGCCGCCACCGACGAAGTTGAGTTGATTGCCGAGCCGATCGAGCACAAAATTGTTTGGGCCGGCACGTAATGCGATAACCAATTCGCGTTCGGCCTGGATGATTGCGGCGGTGTAGCTGAGCCCCTGATCGAGCAGCGTCTTGACCCGATCGAAGGTTAAATGGGTAACCAGATTGACATAAAGTCGTTGTTCTTCGTTGCGTGTAAGTTCACCGATCGCACGCAGCGTTAGATACGCTTGGGAAAGTTCGGCGGTGGCCTCGTTAAAGTAGAAACCGCTACCTTCCAGCGCAACCGGTACGCTTGCCGCATCCCCGAGATTGATATCGAGGGCGAATTCACCCAGATCGTTGGAGGTCTTGGTCGAGAAGGTCTTGCCGATCGCGCGGCCGATGTCATCGAGAATCGCCGCGAAGATCGAGGAGCCGACGATAAATGGGCCCTTTTGTACAGCGCCATCGACCGTAATCCAATGTGTTTCTCCGCCACGGCCGCCGGGTTCATTGGGCGGTAGCGGCTCGACGCAGGCGACGATCGATAGCACGAGGCCAGCCAATAGCGTACGACACCGGGCCATCTACGAAACCTCCTGCTCGTCGTTAGGTTGGTCATCGGCGATTACGGTTTGACCAGCATAAAAAATGACACGCAGCGATTTTTCTCGGTCATGGGGATGTTGTTGATTGTAGTGATCGACGCGCTTGCGCAGCTCACTTGCCTCACGGCGTATCCGCTGTAAGAAGCGTAGCGTTTCGTCGGCCAATGGATGCTCGAGCGAAACGTCAAAATGATAGGTACTGCCGCCAATGTGATCGTCAAATGTCGCTCGATGTCGGCCTTTCTGTACCTTGTGACCGATCGCGATCGTCATCGATTGAAAATGATCGAGCAATGCAGCTTCCCAGCCGTGAGGACTGTTCAAAGGGATCACGCATTCCCTACTGTCGTACTGGTCGCGCGGCTGTTTGTATTGCACACGGCCGTCTTTGACCAAGGCCACCACCGCCCGTTCGACATGATCATCGGAAAGGGGTAACAGCTTGCGTAACTGCAAACCCGTGATCGGCCCGTGGCGGTGAATGGTGACCCACACTAACGTCTGATGGGCGTCGTTGTCGTCGCGTGGAAGGGCGTCGATCTCGTCATCACGAGTGATCTGAAATCGTGTTGTCGGTCCACGTCCAGTGCGGATCACGAGACCGGTTTCGCATAGATCGTTGAGCACACCGCGCACCATCGTCTCGTCGTCCGCAGAAAAACGCTGCATGATATCGACGGTGCTGACCGATTTTTTGTCTTGCACGTA
>Ga0247727_10019579_pt1 | contig 10472 bp, 11 predicted proteins | sample WisWelCaveWW1625_FD_202498 | JGI IMG/M metagenome (GOLD analysis project Ga0247727, IMG submission 202498) | Biofilm microbial communities from Wishing Well Cave, Virginia, United States - WW16-25 | ecosystem: Environmental > Aquatic > Deep subsurface > Groundwater > Cave microbial mat | place... | reverse complement strand
ACCCACTTGGGCTCGGGCATCTGCTGGTAGAGGCGGCGGATGACGGGCGCCATTTTGTTGGAGACGCGGCCGGCGATGATCATGAGGTCGGCCTGGCGAGGCGAGCCGCGGAACACCTCGGCGCCGAAGCGGGCGATGTCGAAGCGGGAGGCGCCCATCGACATCATCTCGATGGCGCAGCAGGCCAGTCCGAAGGCCATCGGCCAGACCGAGTTCTTGCGGCCCCAGTTGATGGCTCTGTCGATGGTGGTGAGCACGATGCCTTCACCGAGTCCGCTGGTGTCGGGAGTGTCGATGCGATCGAACAGATCTTCGGGGTCGCCCAGGGTGGTGCTGTATTCGCGCGGGTCGGTCACTTCTTTCATTATAGCGGTCGGTAGAATCGAAGGAATGTCTCACCTCGCCGATCGGCTGTCTCGCGCGGCGGCGTTGTGGGGACTGGAGCCCGGCTACTGGGACATCTGGGGGGGCTGGCACGAGACCACGCCGGAAGTGCGAGGGGCCGTGCTGCGGGCGCTGGGCGTTCCGGTGGACGACGCGGAGCGACTTGAGGCGGCCATCGAGCAGCGCGAACGCGGCGCGGGGTCGCGTGTGGCGCCGCCTGTGGTGGTGGTGACCGCCGGAGACGCGGCGATTCCCCTGCACCTTCCCGAAGAACTTGCCGGGGGACAGGCGACGGTCGAGTTTCGCTGGGAGGACGGGCGCTTCGAGCAGCATGAGTATGCGCTGACCGGGTCGCTGCCACTTCCGCCGTCCGCGCCTCTGGGCTATCACGAAGTGGAGATCCGCGTGCCGTCGCTCGAGCCGGTGGTGACGCGGCTGGTGGTGTGTCCCGAGCGCGCGTGGATGCCGCCGACGCTGGAGCGCGGCGAGCGGCGTGCCGGTCTGGCGGTGAGTCTGTACGGGGTGCATTCCGATCGCACCTGGGGCTTCGGCGACTTCACCGCGCTGGGCGGCGTGATCGACTGGGTGGCGGATCAGATCGGCGGCAGCTTCGTGGCGCTGAATCCGCTGAACGCCATCCACAACCGCCGGCCGTACAACACCAGTCCCTACCTGCCCAACAGCGGCTTCTACCGCAACTTTCTGTACCTGGACATCGAGGCGATCGAGGAGTTCGCCGAATGCCCGCCAGCACAGGCGCTGCGCCGCCGGCCGGAGGTGGAAGCCGAGATCGCCGCGGTGCAACGGTCGGAGTTCATCGAGTACGAGCGCGTGGCGGCGCTGAAGCGGCGCTTCCTGCGACTGATGTTCCGTCATTTCCAGCGCGAGGTGCTGGCTGGCGATTCCGCGCGCGCCTCGGAGTTCCGCCACTACGCCGCCGAGGAAGGCGAGCCGCTGGAGCGGTTCGCGATCTACTCGGCGCTGGATGAGTGGCTGCACCGCCGCGATCCCGACGTTTGGATCTGGCCGCAGTGGCCGGAGAAGTTTCAGGACCCCTGCTCGGGGGCCACGCGGCAGTTCGCGCTCGCGCATCACAGCGCGGTGCTCTACCACCAGTACGTCCAGTGGCAGATCGACCGGCAACTGGCTCGCGCCCAGCAGTACGCGCGGGCGCGCGGACTGGAGATCGGGCTGTTCCACGACCTGCCGCTAGCCACGGATCGCTGCGGCTCCGAGCTATGGGCGCACCGCGATTTCTATGTCGCGGGCTGCCGCGTGGGCGCGCCGCCGGACGATTTCTCGCCCAAGGGGCAAGACTGGTCCTTCCCGCCTCCCAATCGCGAGCGCCACTACGAGGACGGCTATCGCCTGTTCGCGGCCTCGATCCGCGAGGCCGCGCGGCACGGCGGAGCGCTGCGCATCGATCACGTGATGCGGCTGTTCCGCCTCTACTGGATTCCGGACGGCAGCGACGCCACGCAGGGAGTTTACGTTCGTGACCGGGCGGAGGATCTGCTGCGCATTCTGGCGCTGGAGAGCGTGCGGCAGCAGGTGTTGATTATCGGCGAGGACCTGGGCACGGTGGATCCGGCGGTGCGGGAGATGCTGGCGCGCTACGGGATTCTAAGCTATCGCCTGTTCTATTTCGAGCGCAACGGCCAGGGCGAGTTCCGGCCGCCGGGCGAGTATCCGCGGCAGGCGCTGGTGTCTTCGACCACGCACGACCTGCCGACGCTGGCGGGATTCTGGCTGGGCAGCGACATCGTGGCGCGGCGCGATGCCGGCCTCTTGCCGGATGAGGCCACCTACCATCGCATGTGGTACGAGCGGGCCGGACAAAAGCAGAAGATGCTCGACGCGCTGTTCCGGCTGGGCCTGCTGCCGGACTCGTTCCCGCGCAACGCCGCCGATCTTCCCGAACTCACCGGCGAGCTGCACAACGCCATCACCGGTTTCCTGGTTTCGACGCCGTCGCTGTTGCTGACGCTGAACCAGGAGGATCTCACCAAGGAGACTGAGCAGCAGAATCTGCCCGGCAGCGTGCATCAGTATCCGAACTGGCGGCGCAAGATGCGGTTTAGCGTCGAAGAGCTGCACGAGTCCGCGACGGCGCGCGATTTCGCGGTGATGTTCCGGCACTGGCTGGAGCGCGAGGGCCGGATGGCCGGGGGCTGAAGCCGGTCAGAGGGCTGAAGGCCGCCCTACATATTGCACTTCTTCTTCGAGCTGAAGCCCAAAGCGCGCGCGCACGCGCGATTTGAGATCGTCGATCACCGCGCACAGGTCGCGGGCGGTGCCGCCGCCGGCGTTGTAGATGAGGTTGGCGTGATAGTCGGCGACGCGGATGCCGCCGCGCGTTTCGCCCTTGGCACCCACCTGCTCGAGAAACCACGCCGAGGGAACTTTGCCTTCGCGGATCACCGACGCCGGGACCTGGGCGGCGACGGCCGGAGGGAGCTCGGACAGGATCAGGTTCTTGAAGATGCTGCCGGCGCACTTCATGGTGGGCGGGTATTTGGCGTCGCGGATCTTCCGGATGTCGCCGGCGACGCGGCGCAGTTCGGCGGCGTCACCGGGTTCGAGCCGCAGCTCGGTGGAGAAAATAATCCAGTCCTTGTGATCCTTGAAGACGCTCTCGCGGTAGTGGAAGCGACACTCGCCGTTCTCGAACACGCGAATTCGCTCGCCGTCGTGGAAGCGCACTTTCACGATGCGCTCCTCGATGGAATGGCCGTAGGCGCCGGCGTTGCCGTAGACGGCTGCGCCGACGGAGCCGGGGATGCCGGTGAGGGTTTCGAGTCCTTGCAGACCGCGCTCGATGGTGAAGTCCACCAGAGCCTGCAGCTCGGCGCCGGCGTCGGCGGCCACGCGATCGCCCGCGGCCAGAATGCGATCGGCGCGGAAGCGCAGCACGATGCCGTCGAAGCCGTCGTCGGAGACGATGAGGTTGGTGCCGCCGCCGATGACTTCGCAGGGCATCCCGCTGGAGCGCGCTACCGCCAGCGCGGCGACGAAGGCCTCGGCGACGGCGGTCTCGGCGAAGACTCGCGCGGGTCCGCCGATTCCGAAGCGCGTGTGCAGGCTGAGGGGTGTGTCGCGGGAGACCTGAAGGTGAGGGATCGACGAGAGACGGTAGAATGGATCTTCGGGGCGAGACACTCACTTCGATTATAGGGAAAGGGGCGTGAATGCCGTTCAACGGATTTCCCGTGGAGGGACTGACGTTCCTGCGCGGCCTGGCGAAAAACAACACCCGGGAATGGTTTCAGGAGCGAAAGGCGATCTTCGAGGGATCGGTGAAAGCGCCCATGGTGGAACTGGTGAACGTGCTGAACGGCGAACTGGCGCGTGTGGCGCCGGAGTACGTCACCGATCCGCAGAAAGCGATCTACCGCATCTATCGCGACGTGCGCTTCAGCGACGACAAGAGTCCGTACAAGACGCACATCGCGGCGGTGTGGACGCGGCGCGGTCTGATCAAGCACGCGAGCGCCGGGCTGTACATGAGCGTTTCGCCCAAGGAGATTGCGGCGGCCGGGGGCATCTACATGCCGGGTCCGGAGCAATTGCTGGCCATCCGCACGCACCTGGCCAGCCGTCACGCGGAATTCCGGCGCCTCGCCCAGGACCGCAAGCTGCGCGCGCTGATGGGCGAGATGCACGACCACAAGCTCGCTCGCGTCCCCAAGGGATTCCCCGCCGATCATCCGGCGGCGGACCTGCTGCGCGAAAAGCGCTGGTTGTTCTATGTCCAGTTGGATGCGAAGCTGGCGGCGGGCGCGAGCCTGGCGGCGGAGATCGGGAAGCGGTTCCGCGCCTTGGTCCCCTTCCTGACGTTTCTGAATGCTCCGCTGATTTCGCAACGCAAGAAACCGGCGGTGGGACTGTGAGCTGCGTGCTGTGCGAGACTCGCAAACCGCGCCGTTACTGCCCGGGCGTGCGCGGCGACATCTGCTCGCTCTGCTGCGGCGCCGAGCGCGAAGTGAGCGTGGATTGTCCCTTCGATTGCGAGTACCTGCGGGAGGCCCGGCTGCACGACAAACCCAAAGACGTCAGCCTGGACGATTTCCCTAATCGCGATGTCGAGGTGACCGAGGAGTTTCTGCGAAAGAATGACTCGCTGGTGGTCTTTGCCAGCATGTCACTGATGCAGGCGGCGCTGGAGGCGCAGGGCGCCGTGGATACCGACGCGCGGGAAGCCATCGAGGCGATGATCCGCACGCACCGCACGCTGGACACCGGGCTGATCTACGAGACGCGGCCGTCGAACCCCTACGCGTCGGCCATCCAGCAGGGGTTCCAAACCCGTCTGGAGCAGCTTCGCCAGCGGCTGTTGGAGCAGAGCGGCATGCACACGCTGCGCGACACAGATGTGCTTGGCGTGCTGATCTTTTTGCAGCGCATGGAGATCCAGCACAACAACGGGCGGAGGCGCGGTCGGGCTTTCCTCGATTTCCTGCGCGGCTACTTCGACCGCGAGCAGGCTTCGTCGCTGATCGTTCCCGCGGGGTCGTGAGCGCCGTGAGCACCGGGCTGGTCATCTTCGCGCATGGCTCCAGCATCGAGAGCGCCAACGAGCCGGTGCGCGAAGCGGCCCGCCAGGTGGGGCGCGCGCAAGGTTCCACATTGGTGGAGGCTGCGTTTCTGGAGCTGGCCGTCCCGGGTTTGGCGGAGGCTGTGGACGCACTGGTGCGCCGCGGCGCCAAGCGCATCGTGGTGATTCCCTACTTCCTGACGCTGGGCGTTCACTTGCAGCGGGATCTGCCCGCGATCGCCGCCGGGATCGCCGCCCGGCACCAGAATGTGCCGATCGAGGTGACCGCGCCGATGGAGGGGCACCCGGCGCTGATCGAGATCCTGCTGGAGCGCGCGCGCGACGTCTCGCCATGAAGGCCGTGCTGGTGGAGACGCGCGAACTGGCGCCGGAGGTGCGGCATTTTGTGTTCGAGGCGGAGACGCCGAAGCTCGACTACGTTCCCGGGCAGTTCGTTTCGCTGTCGGCGGAACTGGAGGGACGCGAGATCACGCGGGCGTATTCGATCTGCTCCGCGCCGGAGGGGAACCGTTTCGAGCTGTGGTTGAATCGCGTGCCCGACGGGCGATTCTCGCCGTACCTGTTTGCTCTGCGGCCGGGCGAGGCGGTGGAAGCGCAAGGCCCGCTCGGCTTTTTCACGCTGCGAGAGCCGCCGAACGATTCGGTGATGGTGGCGACTGGGACCGGAATCGCGCCGTTCCGGGCGATGCTGCGGGACCGGCTGGGGAAGGATCGCGAGAGCCGCTGCACGCTGGTGTTCGGGGTCCGCCACGAGCAGGGGCTGCTGTATCGCGAAGAGTTCGAGGCGATGGAGCGCGAGTGCGCCGGGTTTTTCTTTTGGCCCGTGCTGAGCCGGCCGGATGCACGCTGGCGCGGCCGGACCGGCCACGTGCAGCCGCATGTTCAGGAGGCGGTGGGCGATCGCCGCGATGTCGACGTGTATGTTTGCGGCCTGAAGCTGATGGTGGACGATGTGCGGTCGATGCTCAAGGGGGTGGGGTTCGACCGGCGCCGGATTGTGTATGAGAAGTATGACTGACCGCATCCCGCTATCCTAGGGAGTGATGAAGTTGTCCTCCGGTCTTGGTCGCGGCCTGCTGTTGGGCGGCGGTCTGGTGCTGCTGTTCGTAGCCATCGTGGTGGTGCTGGCGAAAGTGATGCCCGGGCCGCATTCGCCGCGCGACTACCTGGTGATCGGCACGCTGGCCACCTTCGCTTCCATGGCGGTGTTGTTCGTGGTGCTGATCAGCACGTCGATGAAGGGGTCGGACATTTTCTTCAAGCGGCGGAAAGATGATTCCAAGTAGCGGGCCGGAGGCCCGCCTGCAAGCCGGAGGCTTGCGCTACGGAGTACAATGAGCATCGTGCCTGAGTGGATTACGAATGCGTCTGCGTTCACCGTCTTCCTCGCCATCGGAGGGATCGGCTTCCTGTTCCTGCTCATCTCTCTGATTTTCGGCGAGCTGTTCGAGCACTTCGACCACAGCTTCGATCACGAGCTCGATCATGGCGGGCCGGGCTTTTTCAGCTCGCGCGTGCTGAGCGTATTCATCACCGCGTTCGGCGGTTTCGGCGCTGTGGCGACCAACTACGGGCTGACGATTGTGCCGGCCAGCGGCATCGGCTTCGGCAGCGGCGTCATTTTCGCTTCGATCATCTATTTCTTCGCGCGGTTCCTCTACGGCCAGCAGGCGACCACGCAGTCGCGGGCCTCCGACGTGGTGGGGCGCTCGGCGCGCGTGGTGGTGGCGATCCCCAGCGGCGGAGTTGGCCAGGTGCGCTGCCAGGTGGGGGAGGAACTGATCGACCGGATCGCGAAGTCGCACAACGGCGAGGCCATCCCCGAGAACACCGTGGTGCAGGTGCAGGAAGCGCTCGGGGAGATGGTGATTGTTAAGCCACACTGATTCTAGGAGTCGCTATGTTTCCTGAACTTTCCCGGATGGCGCTGCCCTTCATCGTCCTGTTTGTATTGCTGGCGCTGTTCATCGCGATGGCGCTGTTCTCCCGCAACTACCTCAAAGTTTCTCCCAACTCCGTGGCCGTGCTGAGCGGCCGCCGGCGGAAGCTCCCGGACGGGCGCGTGGTCGGCTACCGCATGGTGCGCGGGGGAGCGGCGCTGCGCATCCCGCTGCTGGAGAAGGTGGAGTACCTGTCACTGAACGTGTTCACCATTCCGCTGGAGATCAAGCGCGCCTACACGCTGAAGGGCGTCCCGGTGTCGGTGAAGGCGGTGGCCAACGTAAAGATCCGCGGCGACGAGTCCTCGATGCACGCCGCCGCCGAACGGTTTCTCGGCATGAAGCACGACGAGATCCAGAAGGTGATCTTCCAGACGCTGGAAGGGCACCTGCGCTCGATCCTCGGCACGCTGACGGTGGAGGAAGTCAACAGCGACCGCGGGAGCTTCGCCCAGAAGCTCACCAGCGAGGCCGCCGCCGACCTGGAGAAGATGGGCATCGGCGTCGACGTGCTCACCATCCAGGAGATCAGCGACGAAGAGGATTACCTGAACGCCCTGGGCCGGAGCCGCACCGCCGAGGTGAAGCGCGACGCCGTGATCGGCGAGGCGGAGGCGCAGCGCGACTCCAAGATCAAGTCAGCCGTGGCGCTTCAGGAGGGCGAGCGGGCCCGGTTCGACGCCGAGGCCTCCATCGCCCAGTCCAACCGCGACTTCTCGATGCGGCAGGCGCAATACCAGGCCGAGGTCGAAACCGAGAAGGCCAAGGCGCAGCAGTCCGGGCCTTTGGCCGAGGCCAAGATGCGGCAGTCCGTGGTCGCCGAAGAAGTGAAGGTGGAGCGCACACGCACCCAGGAAATGATCGCCGTCCAGGAACAGGAAGTAATGCGCAAGCAGAAGGAGCTGGAGGCCACGGTGATCAAGCCGGCGGAGGCCGAGCGGATGGCCGCCGTCACCCGCGCCGAGGCGTCCAAACAGGCCGCTGTCCTGGAGGCCGAGGGACGCCGTTCGGCGATGATCGCCATGGCCGAGGCCGAGCAGCAGAAGCTGCACAAGGAGGGCGCCGGCCGCGCTTCCGCGGTCGAGGCCGAGGGACGCGCCGAGGCTGCAAAGATTGAGGCGATCGGACTGGCGCAGGCCAAGGCGATCGAAGCGCAGGGGGTCGCCGAGGCCGCCGCCATCCTCAAGAAGGCGGAGGCGTGGAAGCAGTTCAACGAAGCCGCCCGGCTGCAAACCATCCTCGAAAAACTTCCGGCGATTATTCAGGCGTCCACCGGCATCTTCGGGGCGGTGGCCGCGCCGCTGGGCAACGTCGACAAGATCGTGGTGATCGACCAGAACTCCGGCAACGGCGGCTCGGGCAGCGGCGGGCTGGGGCGGCTCACCAGCGCCGGCCCCGCGATCGTTTTCAATTTCCTCCAGCAACTGGAAGCGTTGGGGCTGAATGTCCCGGCGGTGCTGGAGCAGCTCGGCGTGAAGAAACAGGACGCGGCCCCGCCCGCGGCCTCCCCCAAGGACTGACCGGCGCATGGGCGAAGTCTACCGCTGCCGGGAGCCGCAGGAGCAGGGCTCGACGGAGGCGCTGGTGATCCACTGCTCGGCGGCACGGTTCCAGCAGTACTTCGATGAGTTCCTCACCCAGGGCTTGGGGCTGGGACGTTACAGCGTGATCGCCGTGCCGGGCGGGGCACAGGTGATGACGCTGGTGGATTACCTGCCCAAGTTCGCCTGGGCCGGGTGGCGTTGGACCAAGTTCCTGGTGGATGTGGACAAGGCGCCTCGAGTGATCCTGATCGGGCACGAGGAGTGCCGCTGGTACCATCATCTGCGGTTCTGGGACACCAGCACGCCGGTGCGTGGGGGCATCGTCAGGGACTTGGAGCGCGTGCGCGCCGCATTGCGCGAGCGCTACCCCGGCGTCCAGGTGGACCTGTACTATGCGCGGATGGACGGGGGTCGAGTCGTTTTCGATTCGCTGTAATGCGACGCCGTGATTTTCTTCTCGGGCTGGCGGCGCCGGTTCCTTCGGGCAGCATCCTGGTGCACGAGCACGTGATGGTCGACTTTATTGGGGCCGAACAGATCGGGCCCGGCCGATACAACTCCGACGAAGTGTTCCGCGCCGCGCTGCCGAAGCTCGAAGAGGTGAAGCGGCTCGGCTGCGCGCGGATCCAGGAGTGTACGCCGAACTTTCTGGGACGCGATGCGCGGCTGCTGGCGCGGTTGGCCGATGCCGCGGGGATCGAGATCTGGACGAACACCGGTCTGTACGGCGCGGCCAATCACAAGTTCGTGCCCGATTTCGCTCGCACCGAATCGGCCGAGCAGTTGGCCCGGCGCTGGATCGCGGAGGCGCGCCGGGGCGTTGATGGAGTGCGGCCGCGGTTCATCAAGACCGGCGTGAACAAAGGGCCGCTCGACGAACTGGACCGCAAGCTGGTCCGCGCCGCCGCCATCACGTCGCGGGAAACCGGGCTGACGATCGCGTCGCACACCGGCGACGGATTGGCCGCCGTCGAGGAACTGGAGATCGTGGTGTCGGAGAAGCTGGCGCCCGCGCGCTTCGTCTGGGTCCACGCGCAGAGCGAGAAGGATCACGCGATTCACGAGAAGGTGGCGCGCGCGGGGGCGTGGGTGGAGTTCGACGGGATTCGCGCGCAGTCGGCCGATTGGCACCTGGAGTGCGTGCGATTCATGGCCGGCAAGAGCCTGCTCAGCCGTACGCTGATCTCGCAGGACTCGGGCTGGTACCGCGTGGGTGAGCCTGGCGGCGGGAACTATCGGGGCTATTCGTATTTGTACACGGATTTCCTGCCGAGGCTGGAGGCTGCGTGGGTGAAGCCGCTGATGGTGGAGAATCCCCGCGCAGCGTTTGGTTAACGAGGAAGCCGGGCTGAAGCCGGCGCGAGCTGAAGTTCGCCCCACAAGTCAGAACACAATCAGCGATACCGCAGCCGCGTTGTTGCTCTCGTTGGATTCGCTAATGGCCGCCCCGGAGTCCGCCTGAACGCCAACGAAGTAACTCCCGGTGGTGGTGTTTCCCGGAATGACGACCGTGGGGGTCAACACCACGAACGCTCCACCGACCAGGGAATTCACGTTTACGGTACCCAGAATCGTGTCACCGGATGTAATCGTGGAGTTTGTGGAAAGCCGAATCGCCGCGGTGAAGGCCCCGGCTGCCGTCTGGCCGAGGTTGTGGACCCGGAACGAAACGGTGACCGTGCTTCCCTTGGCCACCGCCGCCACTGAAACCTGGAGGTTCTGCACATCGAGATCCGGCAGCGTAAGAACCGTAAAGGTGGCGCCGTTGACGTTGTTGTTCTCGTTGGATTCCGTCACCACGCCGCCGGAGTCGGCGGTGGCCAGGATGGTGTAGGTGCCTGGTGTAGCGTTGTTGGGGATGGTGACGTTCTGGGAAATCGGCGACGTTTCGGCGCCCGCGGCTAATGAGGCCACGCTAACGGTGGCCAGCACCGTCAGTGTCGTGCCGGACAGGGCCAGCCGCACGCTGAACGCGCCGCTCGCCGCCCCACCTTGGTTCTTGACTTGAAAGCTCACGCTGAGGGAAGTGCCCGGCGGACCGAACACCGG
>Ga0247727_10019578_pt1 | contig 10472 bp, 10 predicted proteins | sample WisWelCaveWW1625_FD_202498 | JGI IMG/M metagenome (GOLD analysis project Ga0247727, IMG submission 202498) | Biofilm microbial communities from Wishing Well Cave, Virginia, United States - WW16-25 | ecosystem: Environmental > Aquatic > Deep subsurface > Groundwater > Cave microbial mat | place... | reverse complement strand
TTTCCGGACAGTTCCTGCGCGAACCGGGCCATATCGCCACCCGGAATGCCGTAAGCAGCAAAAAGTTCCCGTGCTTCGCCTGACATCTCTTTATCGATCCGCTGCAAGCGTCGGACAAGACAGCGGACGTTGTATTCGCGATCCCGATTGTTCCAGATGTCTTCAATAATTTCACCGACGGTTCGAACTTCCTTTTCCGGCGGTTCCGCTGTGATCGCCGTGGCTTTGCGGAAGTATTCCAGTAACGTGCCATCAAAACAGTCGAATACAGTGAAGTGGGATTTGTCCGGGAATTTTTCCCCTTTACGCGTTCCGCGTCCGAGCATCTGCTCGAATAAGATACGGGATTTTACAGCACGCAGAAACACGATGTATTCTAGATCCGGAATATCGACGCCGGTCGTCAGGAGGTCTACTGTAACGACAACGTGCGGCTCGGGTCGGTTTCGAAACTCGCGGATCCTCTGAAGAGGGCGATCTGCGCGTCCGGTAATCTTTTGCACGAACGAATCACCCTGTCCAAAAATATCGCGCGCGATGTCGACCAGGTTGTCGGCATGGGAAGTGTGCGGAAGGTCGTTGACGGCGAAAATCAATGTTTTGGGAAAGCGGCCGTACCGCTCCTGATGCTCCAGCGCAAATCGCCGAATCTCTTCAAGAATTTTGCGGTTGGAGTCCGGAGCGGTGACCTTCTGTTCTATTTCCGTGGTATCGAACTGACGTTCATCTTCCAACTGATCCAGTTTTTCCAGTCCGGTTGTTGGATCAATGACACCGACTTGTTCCCCTTCACTCAGGAAGATGCCTTTCATCCTGACATCGGACTTGATCGTCACCACATCGTAATCCACGAGGAACCCTTCCTGTACGGCGCGCTGGTATTCGTACCGATATACAACGTCTTTGAAATAAGCCTTCGTATGCGCAGCAGGTGTGGCGGTAAGTCCGATTTTGATCGCGTCAAAATGATCCAGCGTTTTCCGCCAGTCCGATTCTGCCCGTGTCGTATATCCCCGGTGACATTCATCCGCGATGATCACATCAAAAGCGTGGATCGGGATGTCCAGTTTCTCTGCCTCTTCCTCAAATTCTTCATCTCCCATGGTGAAAAAATTTCTTCCGAACAGATTCATCATCATTCGCTGAATCGTACAGACGTATACAAATGCGTCTCCCTCTTTCGGATTCACCAAATAGGATTGGGGAAGCACCTTCGGATCAAACTTTTCCTCCTCATCAAAATCTTCCCGCTGAAATCGCTGGTGATAGACTTCGTAGATTTTGTCGAACTTCAAACCAGGCTCCGGCTCGAAGGATGCAAAGGCCCGCACTGCCTGAGCCGCAAGCGCGCGCCGATCGACAAGAAACAGAATGCGCTGTCCCAGGCCGGACTTCATCAGGCGATAGACCTGATTCACCAGAGTGAAAGTCTTGCCGGTCCCTGTTGCCATGGCAACCAGCATTTGCCGTTTTCGATCGGTGACGGCTTTTTCTATCGCGTTGTTAGCTTCCACCTGATAGGGCCGCAGACGCGAATGATGATTGGCGTTCGTTTCAAACCAGTTGCAGGCAGACTCAAAATCGCGTTCCAACAGTTCCGCCAGAGCAGCCGGAGTATGAAAGTCAGTGATCTTTCGGGAGCGGCTGAGTTGATGGCGGACATCGTGGAACCAGATCACTTCTCCGTTTGTGGAGTACAGGAACGGAACATAACGGCCATCGAAGTTATAGCGTGTCCCGTTCAGTCCGCGCGAATATCGTTCCGATTGCGTAAGGACATTCTGAGGGCCGAGCGTAACCTTCTTTGCTTCGACGACACCCACGATTTCGCCGTCGATACAGAGAACATAATCCGCAGGGCCATTGGCAGTCAGATATTCCTCGATTGCAAGATTCTCATTCACTGGTAAACGCAGCGTGGGAGAGAAAGGCACAATTGTCCATCCTGCTGCTCTTAGCATAGGATCAATCCTGCGTTTGCGCGTTTCTCGTTCTGATTCCATTAGGTTGATTCGGCCCGGTTAGATTGAATTTAGCATAAGATTCGTAATGGCTTCACTCGACTCTTTCCTGGTTTGCTCCGGCAGCAAATCGATCATGATGGTGGAAACGTGGGAAAAAAGTGGTATATTCATGTATATCCACGAAGGAGTAATGCATGCCGGCTGTCCAAACTGTCTTTGATTCGATACCACGAGAAGATCGTTTCGATCTGTTTCATGGCTCTCGACCGGACTATGAGAAAGTCGTGGGTTTCCTCGACTTCAGAAAAGAAGATGTGGCAAAAGCCACCAATGTGCCCGAGAGTTCGGTTCGATACGACAACAAAATGCCGCGAGAACTACAGGATCGCATGTTGGAGTGGGCTGTTGCAATCCATCTTGTCAGCGAACACTTTGGTGATTTCGATCGCGCCATGCTCTGGTTTAGGGTTCCGAATCCTTTACTCGGTGGAATCTCCCCACGCGACATGATCCGAATCGGCCGATTCAAAAAGCTCCTCAGATTCGTTCATACAGCTTTGGAAGAAAATCGATAATCGTGCATGAAACGCCGACCAAAGGAATATCATCTCGACCATACTTCGGTCAACGAAATCAAACTCTACAAAAAACATACTGAAGGACTTCTTCAGTTTCATTGGGAATATTACTCAGAACTGGCCTATCAACGGAATCTCATATTCCACCAGCTTCAGCAGTCCCTTGTTAAGCATTGCTCAGGGCCGTTTGTTTTCCAGGATTGGCAGCGAGCCGTCAAGTACAAATACTGTTTGGAGCCACTAAGTCTAAAAGGCAGTCTGAACGATCCTGGAGGTAGATTTAATATCGGAGCAATCGATACCGCCCGATTTCCTCCGTTTCCGGCGCTCTATCTTGCTTCGGACAAAAACACAGCCTTGCATGAGTTGCTCGGTCAGGTCAGCGGAAAAGAGAATTCTGAACTTACGCCATTCGAAATCGCGCTGACAGCGCCCGATTCCGTCACGATCGTGCGAGTCAATGGTGAATTGGAGCAAGTTTTGGATCTGACTGCAGAAGGGATCTTGCGGGATTTTCTGAAACTAATTAAGAAATTTCAATTGTCGAGGTCGCTTGTTCAGAAAGCAAAGCAACTCAAGATTCCTTTTGAACTGATCAGAACAGAAAAAAAACTACTTGAGTCACTGCTCACGCCTAATTGGCGTACTTTTCCGATGCTTTATGATGTTCCTGCGAACCCACAAATTTTCGGACAGATTGCGATGTCGGCCGGGATCGAAGGAATTCTGTATCCCTCCAAATTAAGCAAACAACCCTGTCTAGCTATGTTCCCACAAACATTTAAAGGGACTTCATCTTTTGTAGAATTAACGGGAGAGCTTCCGGAACAAGTAAGTTGTCGTAAATTGGATGGGAACGCCTAATCGCATCGGCGATCCGCTGGTACGGGCTTGCGTTGTCCTGGCTATGTGGATTCCAGCTGAACGCGCCCGGTCGATCGATCCTTGCTTATCGTAAGAGGAGACGCAGAAAAAGAAAATGAGAAAAACAGAGTTTCTGCCTGGTTGGGATGAAGAACGTGTTCGTCGTGTTTTCGTTCATTACGAGCAACAGGTAGAGGATGAAGCTGTAGCAGAAGATGAAGCGGTCTATGAGGATGTCAACCAAACCACTATGGAAATCCCCACAGAGCTCGTCCCCGCCGTTCGTGAGTTGATCGCAAAGCACACAAAATAGTACTTAACCGCGGAATTGCTCCCGCGGATTATCGCAACAAAAATTTGATGCGCCGCAGTTATCCGAGATCTCCCGAATACGTCACGCGGACACATCTTTTACCGAACGTTGGTTGGATCCCAGGAAGTGCGGTAATTATCATCCAGCGAATCCAGAAACCGCATATCTTCGGCAGTGATTTCGAAATCAAATACAGAGGCATTCTCTTCGATCCGCTCTACTCTGTTCGATTTCACCAGTAAAACCAAATCATGCTGTAACCCCCACCTGATCAGAATTTGCGTAGAAGTTTTGCCGTACTTATTTGCGATCTTCATCAAATCCGGATCATTCAGTCGTTTGCCTTTTGTGATGGGACTGTAGGCTTCCAGCAGAATAGTTTTCGAACGGCAATACTCCAGCAGCGATTTCTGATACAGGAAAGGGCTGAACTCCACCTGGTTCACGACCGGTACTACGTCTGTTTCTGAAAGCAGTTCATCCAGATGCGGAATCATATAATTGCTGACACCGATGGAACGGCATCGTCCTTCTTCATAAATTTTCTGCAAGGCTTTCCAGGATTCCTTTCGTTTGTCTGAGACAGGCCAGTGGATCAAATAAAGATCAATGGTATCGAGATTCAGTTCCTTCATGCTCTTCTCAAACGCGCGCAAAGTCTTGTCATAGCCGTGATCGTTGTTCCAGAGCTTTGTCGTTACAAAAATCTGATCTCGTGGAATACCGGACTCCTTCACCGCCTCCCCCACCTCCCGTTCATTGTTGTAAAGCGTCGCCGTATCAACATGCCTGTAACCAAAGTGCAGCGCATACAACACAGTGCTGAATGACTTACGCCCTTTTGGACTTCTAAACATACCAAGTCCCAGGCGGGGTATGTTGACCCCATTGTTCATTCGAATGGTCGAATCAATCTTCATTCAGACTCCCTCCAGTAAGCATAAGCCCAAATCTCGGGACATCAAAAAGTGAATCTAAAACCCGGTTCGTTAAAAGCAAAGTTCTTGACCGAACGAAGTAACTATTTTATATTGCTTAGTAGCTACTATGAAATCCGTATCTGCTAAAGTACTCAAAAATCACACGGGTGAAGTGTTGAAGCTGGTTGAAGGCGGTGAAAGAGTTTTAATCACCATGAGAAGTAAACCGTTTGCGGTACTTTCCCCGGTTCAGGATCGGCAATTGGAAGCTGCGAACCTGCGGTCTTATGAAGAAGCATGGGAGGATATCGAAAAGACCCTTCGTGCTAGAAAGCCCAGGTTTGGATCAGTCGCTGAGGCTATGAGGTGGACCAGAAGACAAAGTTGATCGTCGTTGATACGGATGTTTTTATCCGGGATCTGCGATATTCCCGGGATCGAGAATCAACGATCAATCGCCGATTTCTAGACGCGATACGCACGCATGGAAATGCAGCTACAACGATCGTCAACCTCCTGGAAATTTGCGGGATACTCTCGTTTAATCTTTCGTCTGTGCAACTGAAAGAACTGTTCTTTTATTTTCCACGTCGTTATCAGGTTAATGTCCTGCCCTTGCATTCCCTGGAAGAGACGCTTCCTGACATTGGAATCGGCGACCTTTTTGAACGAATCGGCACCAAACTTAGTTTTGGAGATGCATTAATCGCCGCTGTTGTAGAGAAATTCATACCTGGCGCCGATGTGTTTGTTTCGTGGAACGCAAAGCATTTCCAACAAATGCATATTCCTTCTTTGACCCCCGCCCAATTCCTGAAATAAATCGATGGTAGGGCGCTCACAGTCATCCGCACCGTCACTAACAATCACTTCGATTCGCGTATTAGACTTCTATTGTATGTGATGATATCTTTCTATCATGAAGACTATTGCGATTTCTATTGATGAACCAACCCTCGAGCGAATCGATCAACTGGCTAAGCACCGTGGAATGAATCGATCCGAGGTAATCCGCGAAGCGACTCAAGACTACGTTACGGAAAAGGAAGCTGAAACAGAGGAGGCGCGGGAACGAAAAATCTTCAGGCGCCACAAAAAGAAACTGAGAAAGCAGACTGCTGCGCTCATGGGTGAACAGGCAAAGCTATGAATCGAGGGGAAATTTACCGTACTCGAGAGAGGATCGCAGAAAGAGGAGGAAAGCCGGGTTTTTACGTGATCGTATCGCGTGATTTCATCGCTGACAATCCTGATATCGACACCGTGATTTGTGCGCCTGTTTACAGCGAAGTTCTTGGGATCAAGAGTGAAGTCGTAGTCGGCAAGGAAGACGGACTGCCGAAAACGTGCGCAATACGTTGTGACTTCCTCATGCTCCTGTTCAAATCGAAGCTTACGACGTACGTAGCCTCTCTGAATCCTCGAAAAATTGAGGAATTGAACCGGGCAATCTCCTACGCTCTGCAACTATCCTGATCCGAAACTTTGCCTTCGCAGGGTGCAGTCGCATAATCAGAACTGCGGGGTGGAAGCAAACGGGGCAAATTCCTCTAAAATAGGAAGGATGCTGATTCTGGTTGCGAACTGTTTAGGAAAGGTCATCCGGTTTCCTCTCATGGATGACCGGATTATCATCAGAGTCGGATCCTTGCAGGAAAGTGATCTTTGCCTTCCCTATAAAGGAGTGTCGAGAAACCACTTCACGTTGAATTGCCGGAAAAGAGGCTGGTTTCTGAAGGATCTCGGCAGCACGAACGGGACGCGCGTGAATGGCAGGAAAGTCGAGGAAACAGAATTAAAACATGGAGATCTGATTCAGGCGGGAATTGTGGAGTTGTCCATTCAGGAAGTTGACCAGAACAAGTTCATCAAGATTCCTGAAGAAACTGCGAGCAGAAGACTCGGCAGCACAGACAAAATGATCGATTTAGCCGATATTGGTTCCAGCAACGTATTCGCATCCGACAAACTTGTATTGCCGCTCGGAATGATTTCAGGAACTTCACCGAAGATACTCGATCTCTTTCAAAGGCTTCATTCTCTCATTGACAGTGATGTGAGTGTCCTGCTGATTGGCGAAACCGGAACGGGTAAGGAAATGTTTGCGCAAACACTCCATCACTCCGGAAAACGTTCCAAAGGGCCATTCATTGCGATCAATTGTGCTGCAATCCCTTCCGAGCTGATCGAAGCAGAGCTTTTTGGAATTGGTGAAAAAATCGCAACCGATGTAGGGCCTCGTGCCGGCAAGTTCGTTCATGCAAATGATGGGACACTGTTTCTGGACGAGCTGAGCGCATTTCCTGTTGGATTGCAGGCGAAAATTTTACGCGCGATCGATGAAAAGAAAGTGACTCCTGTTGGCAAACACGTGCCTGTAAACGTCGATTTTCGTCTCATTTGTGCCACCAATGAAGATCCTGAAGAATTGATCCGGAGTGGAAAACTCAGAGAGGATCTGTATCACCGCGTGGCAACAGTCGAGCTCGAAATTCCTCCACTGCGAGAGAGAAAGGAAGATCTATCTGTTTTAATCATCGGCTTGTTGCAACAGATCTGCAGAAGAGAAAAGAAAACGATTGCGGGTATCAGCAACTCACTTTTCGATTCGCTGATCGCTTATTCGTATCCGGGAAACATCAGAGAATTGATCAACCTGCTAAGCTCCATGGTTGCGCTCGCACACCCTGGAGAGATGCTGGATCTACACCTGGCTCCCGGCCGCTTAATGAAATCAGAAGGGAATGATCCGCATCAGCAAAGTGAGACCGATTTCCTGAGTGGACCTGTGGATCTGCGCGATAAGCTGGATGAAACTACCAAGGGCTGGATCGTGAGGGCATTGCACCTGAACGATTGGAACATTTCTGCAGCCGCAAGATCGTTGAAGATCACACGCTTCGGTTTACAGAAAATGATGAAAAGATTGGGCATCACTGACAAACCCTAGTCTCTACCAATCTCCCTTACCTGTCGCGGCAGAGCCCAGGAGAAGTCCGAATATCGAACAAGCCTTTCATGTAACGCATTGCACCCTCAAACTATGAAAATGCACCGAGGTGGCCAGGCAACCACCGAGCTATTTTCGGATTAGGAATTCCGAACCGCAGAAGTTAGCGCTGATTGATGCTATTCGGTGGAAGTATGTGTGTTTTTGAGTGGGTGCAGTAGGTGTCAAGAAAAAGAGCAACAGGTTGATTCTATTGACCAGCATCGAAGAAAGCACGGCCGCACTTCTGCGGTTCGGAATTCCTTGTTCGATATTCTGCGGTTCAAGTTCCAAAAAGAATTTGCGCGGCAGAAGATATTAGTTGTTTCTGTAGGGATCATATCGATGTGCGAGATGCCGGTTCAGCGATAAGGCTTTGAGAAATGCTTCTTCAGCAGCCGCGCTATCCTTCAAAGAAAGGAGCATTCCTTTAGAACCGTACGCTTCCGCAGAAGCAGGATTTACTTTCAGGGCCCGGTCGATTTCGTTAAGTCCTTCGCGGATGGATGCCTCCGACTGAAGATTGCGCGATTTTTGAAATCTCGCAAGCCAGTAATATTGCTCTGCGAGTCCAATCAGGGCCGCGGCTTCGTCTGGATTCATTTTGACTGCCTGCTGAAACGCTGATCGGGCGTCCTCTAGAGAAATTTGCGGGTCCTGTCCTTTCAAAAGTTGCCATCTTGCCTGCAAAAGATGCGCGTAACCGGCGCGCGAATGAGCCGCAGCATCCGCGGGATTGTATTTCAACGCAAGCTCAAGTATCGCGCGCGCCCGTTGAATATTCGGTAAAGGAGAAGTCGCTTTGTCCAGATCGATTTCTCCACGAATCAAAAAGATACTGGATGCTTCCGAATAGAGAAAGGCATCATCACGCTTCACCTGTTTGCCTGTTTCAAAGGATTGCTCAGCCGCCTGCAATTCTGCGGCTGAATCTTGCCTGAGTCGATATTGATGTTCTGCCAGATCGCGATGGACATAAAGAAGCCAGCGATAACAAAAGATATGGGAAGGATTTATTTCGCGTGCCCGATTCAGGATTTCAATTGCCTGCTTCAAAGAATCAACAGGATCATGTCCATGATCCATTTCGTACTCTCCAATCGCCGAATACAGGATTCCGAGATTGATGTAACCGGCAAAATACTTCGGACTGATTTGAACCGTTTTACTGAAACTTCTGGTCGCTTCCGCGTAGCTTTCGCGCGGATCTTTTCCGTGGTACATCCTGAAATCGCCGAGATCCATGTAAGCCAGGCCTAGATGATTCAACATGCTTGCGATGTTTGGATCGAGTTGGACCGCACGCGCCAGCCTTTCCAATGCCAGTTGAAACGAGGGGCCGGCATCCTTCCCTGTACTGGCTTCGTATTTGGCTTTTTGCCAGAGGGCGAGTCCCGCATTATTGTAACCTTCCGCGCTTTCGGGTTCCGTTCTGATTACCCGATCCGCCGATTCAAGCGCCATTCGGATCGAATCGGAGGAATCCTGCCCTTGATTCAATTGATGCTCCGCCCATAGCGTATGCAGGGAAGAAATCTGGTTGTGTGTAAACGTGTCATCGGGATCCACGGATAATGCCCGGGCGCAGGCATCCGCAGCTTTCGATTTCGATGTTTCAAGCTTCTCTACTTCGCCGTAAAGCGCAGAATAAACCAGTTCATTCTGGATTACACAAACACCTCTGTAGCCCTGGACATCGCTTTGGCCAATCTGCAGGGCTTTCCGGTATGCAACCTCAGACTGGAGCAGATCTTTTTCCCCGCCTGCCGGGTCACCTCTGTCGATTTTTTCGCTTCCACGAATCTGGTGAATTTTGCCTTCCAGGATCTTCGCTTCATAGAACCAGGGAATACGCTGAAAAGCCTTTTGACTCTTTTCCAAAGCTAAATCGTAGTGTTTATCGTAAAAAGCGATCAATGCTTCCAGGTACTCAGGAGCCTGCGTCCCCGCGTTCTGGCTTGCTTTTAAGTATTGCAGGACCGGCGCTCGAAATTTCTTTTCAATCTCTTTCTTGCGCTGTTCACGCAACTGAACGGTTCCAATTTGCTCAGCTTTTTGCAATTCGATGTAATACAACGCGCCGGTCGTTTCGCCCAGAGCATAGGACGCTTCAGGTGTCCGGTAATTATTGTTCCATGCCGCCTCCAGATGTTTTTTTGCTTTCTCGTAATCCTGCAGAGCCATGTATCCTTTACCGAGCGCATAATTACCGGGACCGAGAGCGGTAGACCCGTTCCGTTTCATGTTCGCTTCCAGTATTTTCATCCTTTCGAGTATTTGCGTTTTTTCATTGCGGATGTCATGAAGTGGACTCATGTGCGCAACGCGCATCATCCAGTCCATCGCCTCTACCGCCTGCGTAAACTCCTGCGTCAGTCGCAACTGGTGTGCGGTCCGCCAGCGGGAGTAGATTCCAAAAATGGCGGTGATCAGAAGAATGGTAAGTGAGAGGGCAAGAAGCTTGTTTTTTTTCAGCTTCTTCTCCATTCGGTAGACGATCGAAGGGGGTCTCGCTTCGATCGGTTCGCCGTTCAAATATCTTTTCAGGTCATCCGACAACGCCTTTGCGGAATCGTAACGGCGGCCCGGTTCCTTTTCCAGGCACTTCATCACTATGGTCTCGATATCCTGTGGAATGCCTGGTACCAGCGCGCGCAAAGGCTGTGGAGAATCTTTTGATACCTTCACCAGAATTTCCAGAGATGTGCCTTCAAACGGAGACCGGCCCGTCAGCAGGTAATAGAAAGTAGAGCCCAGACAATAGATGTCTGTCCTGCGGTCCAGTTGCATCCTGTCTCCAAAAATCTGTTCGGGCGCCATATACGACGGTGTTCCGATGAGCTG
>Ga0247727_10019577_pt1 | contig 10472 bp, 10 predicted proteins | sample WisWelCaveWW1625_FD_202498 | JGI IMG/M metagenome (GOLD analysis project Ga0247727, IMG submission 202498) | Biofilm microbial communities from Wishing Well Cave, Virginia, United States - WW16-25 | ecosystem: Environmental > Aquatic > Deep subsurface > Groundwater > Cave microbial mat | place... | reverse complement strand
TAGTCGATGATTCGCACGGAGTCGGAGCGCTGGGAAAAAACGGAGGGGGCACCGAAGAATTGACCAATGCCGGCAAAGTTGATATTCTGGTCGCAACATTAGGGAAAGCATTTGCGGTCAACGGCGGGTATATAGTTTCCAATACATCCGTTATTGGTTATTTGCGAGAAAAAAATCCCTTCTACATTTACACTAATCCGATTACTCCCTCCGAGGCCGCGGCGGCCTTGAAATCTCTGGAGATTTTGAAATCGAAAGAAGGGAAAAAATTGTCAGGACATCTGCGCAAAATGACCAAACGGTTCGAAGACGGCCTAATAGCGCTCGGCTATGAGACCATTCCCAGCCCGCATCCCGTGGTGCCTTTAATGGTGCGCGATACGCAAAAGACAATTGAGCTGGTAAAATATCTGCGCGATAACGGCGTATTAGCTACCGGCCTGAATTATCCGGTTGTCCCCAAAGGCGACCAGCTAATTCGTTTCCAGGTCTGCGCCGACCATACTCCCTTTGACATTGATTATGTTCTGGGGGTCCTGAAAAATTATAAAAGCAAGTAAGGCGGCGGTTTAAATGCTACTGTCGCTGTGCAAGGCGGTAGTGTACTAAAATGAAAGCCATGGTATTGGAAGAGCCGCGCCAGCCGCTTCGCCTCCGGAATATTCCTCTGCCAATTCCAAAAGAACATCAACTGCTGATTCGCATCAGCGCCTGCGGCGTCTGCCGCACCGACCTGCACGTGGTCGATGGCGACCTGTCCGAGCCAAAACTGCCGCTCATCCCCGGCCATCAGATTGTCGGCCGGGTTGAAAAAAAAGGGGAAAATGCCAACTGCTTCAATATTGATGACCGCATCGGGGTCCCCTGGCTGGGGGGTACTTGTAATAATTGCCTATATTGCAATTCCGGAAAAGAAAATCTGTGCGATGACGCCCTTTATACCGGCTACCAACTGGATGGCGGCTTTGCCGAATATTGTGTCGCCGACGAACGCTACTGTTTTCCGATTCCGAATGACTATTCCGATATTCAGGCGGCGCCGCTCTTGTGCGCCGGATTAATTGGCTACCGCTCGTATCGCATGACGGGGGATGCCCGGAAAATCGGCTTTTATGGTTTTGGCGCCGCCGCGCATATACTGATTCAGTTGGCGCGCTTTGAAAAGCGCCAAGTCTATGCGTTTACCCGTGCAGGTGATACCAAATCGCAGAATTCAGCAATGGAGTTGGGAGCCGAATGGGCCGGAAGCTCCGATGAACCCTCACTTGAAAAACTTGATGCGGCTATCATCTTTGCTTCTGTTGGTGATCTTGTCCCGATAGCTTTGAGAGCAGTTCGTAAAGGCGGCAGTGTTATCTGCGCCGGCATTCACATGAGCGATATACCTTCGTTTCCCTATGCGGAATTATGGGGAGAGAGAATGGTGAAATCCGTGGCTAATCTCACCCGCCGGGATGGCGAAGAATTTCTGAAGCTGGCGCCCCAAGTCCCGGTTAAAACAGACGTTTGGCCTTATCCCCTTGAGGCTGTCAATATGGCGCTCGATGATTTTCGCCAGGGCCGCCTCAAAGGCACTGCTGTAATCGTAAATAGTTAGGTTGGGATATGTCTGAATGGAAAATCAAAAGCTCGAAGTACCTGCTTCAGCATAAATACATGACCGTCCGCAAAGATTCCTGCGAAACGAAAGAAGGAGCCATCGTTGACCCTTACTTCGTGCTGGAATTCCCGCACTGGGTGCAGGTATTGGCCTTTGATGACAAAAATCGAGTATTGATAACCCGGCAATATCGCCACGGTGTTCAAAAGGTGATTTACGGCCTCCCCACCGGCTTCGCCGAATCATCCGACAAATCCATACTGGCCTCGACGCGACGGGAACTGCTGGAGGAAACCGGATATGCGGCTGGAAAATTTGTAAAAGCCGGAGTGATCTATCCCAATCCTGCCATACAGAACAACCAAGTCCATTCGTTTGCGGCCTTTAAAATAAAAAAAGTCAAGGCGCCGGGTTTCGATCACAGTGAAAGAATCACTACTCAATTTGTAACTATTAGAAAACTGTTGCAAATGATCGATGAAGGGAAGTTTTCACATGCTTTGCACGTGGCCGGCATATTTCAAACGCTGCGCCGTCTGAAAATGCTCCAACTGAAAAAAGCCCAATGAACGCTATTGCAGATGAACGACCAGATATTGGAATTTTCCGCGTCTTTCAATCTGCACGACCACCCCTTCATCGTGCGCGAAATTAGCCAGCGTGCGGCGGAGTCCGGCCAGTCCGGCCACCGAGGTCTGATTGATGGTGTGAATTATGTCTCCGGGTCTGAAACCGTCCTCGGAAAAAGAGTCACTGGCAATGCGGTCGGCCACCAATACCCCCGATTCAAAGCGCAGTGGGGGCAACATATCGATTATATTCGGACTTAAGTCCAGACCCAGGATACGCAGCTTTTCGATGAGATTTTCTTCGGGCGTAACCAGATCGGCAAATCTTTCATAATCGTCCTGGCGTTCAATTACGGCTACTTTGAAAAGTAAGGTCTTTTCGCCGCGAAGGATTTCCAGAGCGACCGTGTCATCGACATTTTTGGAATATAGATTCACATTGAATTGCCGCCCGTTTTCCATCGGTTTTCCGTTTAACGACAAGACAATATCGCCAATGTGGAGGCCGGCTTTTTCGGCGGGGCTGTCGGGAAATATGTCACCCAATACCACGCCCCAGTTCTGGGAGAGCTGAAGGCCTTTGGCCAGGCTACTGCTTATGGTTTGGGCATAGGCGCCGATTTCTCCCCGTCTGACCCGGCCGTGCGCTTTAATTTGTCTATAAACGTTGGCCACAATATTACTGGGAGCGGCAAAGCCGAGTCCTTCACTGCCGCCGGATTGGGACAAGATGAAAGTATTTATCCCGACTACTTTACCGTCGCTATTTACCAGTGGTCCGCCGCTGTTGCCGGGATTGATGGCCGCATCGGTCTGGATGTAAATCATGGGCGCTTCGGGAGTCAACTGGCGCGCCACCGAACTGACCACTCCCATAGTTACGGAATTCTGAAGTCCCATCGGGCTGCCGAAAGCAAACACCAATTGTCCCTGCCTCAAATCATCGGAATTGGCCAGCTCCAAATGCGCCAGGCCCGTCAACGGGATTTTTAGCACGGCCAGATCGGTTTCATGATCGAAACCGACCAAATCAGCGGTGACCGCTTCGCCGCGGGGTTTAAGAATAGATTTGAACTGACCCTGCGCGGTCTGTTGTTTGTTAAGAATAACCTCAATCTTGTGGGCGCCTTCAACCACGTGCGCATTGGTGACGATATATCCGTTCAAATCAAGTATGACGCCGGAACCGGTGCTCTGGCTCTTGGATAACAAGGCCGCGGCGCCTTCACCGGACGAACTCGACCAGCCGGTGGCGAGCACATTGACCACGGCCGGGGCGACCTGTTCGGATAGTTCATAAAAAGAGTTAGAGATATCGGCCAGAGTCGGCGAACTTTTTTTTGATTGCGCTGCAACACCGACTGCCAGCGCCATCAGGCTGAATAGAATTGAGTTAATCGTTATGGTTTTTATACGCATCACTATCTTTTCCCAATATCGGGTGCGACAAAAAAGGCTATCGCTTTCAAATCAAAAATTGAAATCGCTGCTATCTCAAGTAACAGCACGCAGGAATTGTTGTAAAGGCGTATTTATATGGGATTTGGCCGAGAAATCACTTGACGATTAAAGTTCTAAATTAGAGCTTTAGCCAAATGCTAACGGAAGGGTCCCGCTGATTCTAAAGTTTAAACATCCACAGTTGACGGGAAAAACTGCGGCCGGGCTATTTTTTTTCTTAACTCTTTTTGCGGAAACTGCTTTGGGGCAGGAAGAGTATTCGGTTTTTCGCAATGACCGAATTAATGCACTGTTAGCAGTGGTGGCTTTTTCTACGGCCATCCTCGTATTTACCAATTGGGCCAAAAAAGGAAAACCGCTGTTTCTGCGCAAAATTCCCGGTCTGGATGCCGTCGAAGAAGCCGTCGGGCGCGCCACCGAAATGGGCCGGCCGGTACTTTACATTCCCGGAATCGAAGAATTGGATCAAATTGAAACTATTGCCGGAATATCAATACTGGGGCGTGTGGCCCAGATTACGGCTCAATACGAAACTCCCTTGACGGTGCCGGTGCGCTACCCTCTGGTATTGGCGGCCGGACAGGAAGTCGTTCAGCAAGCCTATATTCATGTCGGGAAAGCGGAGGCCTACGATAAAGATATGGTGCGCTATGTCGCCGGGGAGCAATTTGCCTTTGCCGCCACGGTCAACGGCTACATGATGCGCGAGCGCCCGGCCACCAACATTTATATGGGGGCATTTTTCGCCGAATCGCTGCTTTTAGCTGAAACCGGCAACGCCGCCGGCTCAATTCAGATTGCTGGAACCGGCCGCCCGGAGCAGCTGCCATTTTTTGTAGCCGCCTGTGATTACACTTTGATGGGCGAAGAACTCTATGCGGCGTCCGCCTATTTGTCACATGAGCCGGTCATGATGGGCGGGCTCAAAGGTCAGGATTTGATGAAAATCTTGATCGTAGTACTAATTTTGGCAGGCGTGATAATGGCTACATATTCAGTCGATATTGGCGCCGCATTCAAAAGCTGGTTTCAGGCGGTCTGATGAGAACTACCGCGCCGGTCATAGTCGCTTTTCTGGTCGGAATTACTCTGGTAATAACTTTTTTTCTTAATGAGAAGACTCCCTTGGTCGGGCAGTTGTCAAATCAACTGCTCGATTGGCTGATAATTATCGGCGGCTTTACTCTCCTTTTGGGCGTCGTTTCGATACTTCGGGTCAGTTGGCAAACGGTTCAGCGGCGCAAAGAAGGCTGGTTTTATAAAATCGCCACGATTGTTTCGGTATTAGTCATGGCCATTCCCTCCCTGCTGCCGGTCTCCTGGTCGCCTCTATTTGGCCGTTTCGAAGGCTCGATTTATGACTGGCTGTTTGTCAATTTGCAGGCGCCTATGATGGCCACCATGTTTGCCACATTAGCGTTTTACATTGCCTCGGCCGCTTATCGCGCTTTCCGCGCCAGAACCGCCGAAGCTACTCTTCTCCTTTTGACCGCCGTATTGGTAATGTTTTGGCGGGTACCCATTGGCGAAGCGATTCTGAATCTTATGCCGGGCGATATGCCCTACTTCATAAACAAGTTTGTGATGAACGGCGCCAATCTGGCCGTGCAGCGAGGCATCATAATCGGAGCCGCACTGGGCGCAGCCGCCATGTCGCTGCGCATTATTCTCGGAATCGAACGGACCTATCTGGGGAAAGGTTAACAGTTGAACTTCTGGGAACGCTTTGAAAGCATGGACCGCCGCTGGGTCTATTTAATGGTCGCCATCACAGTGGTGATACCGTTCATTTTCCCGATGAAATTCCCCGTCAGTGTCTCACCCGAAGCCCGGTCGTTTTTTGATGCGGTGGACAGTCTGCCGGATTCTTCAGTCGTGATGCTGGTCTTTGACTACTACCCCTCCACCATTGCCGAATGCGAGCCGATGGCCATCGCCGGGGCGCATCATCTATTCCGCAAGCACTGCAAAGTAGTCACTTTAAGCAACATTCCCTATGGCGCTCCCTCGATGGCCGAATCTATAACCAGAGGCATCGCAGCGGAATACGGCAAAGAATACGGAAAAGATTTTGTAAATCTGGGCTATAAATACGGCTATGTGTCGGTGCTTAAAGGGATGGGCGTTTCGATTGAGTCTATTTTCCCGGCCGACAATCGCGGCACGCCTTTATCAGAACTGCCGCTAATGAATTATGTCAAAAACTATGAACAAGTCGACTTCATTTTCGAAGTGGCCGACAATGCCACTGCCGACTTCTGGATTTCCATTGTCAATGCCGGATATGGTGTGCCCATGGGTGTCGGCTGTACGGCCGTTATGGCGCCCAAGTTTTATGCATTCCTGGGAGCAGGACAGATAGTCGGACTTTTGGGCGGCATGAAGGGCGCTGCGGAGTATGAAATACTTCTTGATAAAAAAGGGACGGCTTTCCGCGGCATGGACATTCAGTCACTGGTGCATTTTCTGATTATCGCTCTGGTGGTAATTGGTAATGTAGGATTTTTCGTAAAGAAGAGACGAAACAGGAAAACTAAGTCATGAGCGGCCTCGAAATTTTCCAAACCTGGATAATCGCCTTCTTCACCCTGGCGCTTTTTTCGTTTTTGTATAAAGATAATCCCATCTACAAATTGGCCGAGAATATTTTTGCCGGGCTGACCGCCGGTTACCAGGTCGGTCTCATCTGGGACACTATAATTATGCAAAAGTTGTGGGACCCGCTCGTGCAAAATGATGAGTGGTGGCTGATTCTTCCGGGGACTTTAGGGTTTCTGATGTTCAGCCGCTTTTTCACCAAGATTTCGTGGCTTTCCCGAATTCCTCTGGCGGTGGTGTTTGCCGTAACGGCCGGAGTCCAGCTGACGACCCAGTTGCACGGCCTGGTATTGCCGCAAATGCAGAGTACCATGCTGTCAGTTTGGTCCAGTAATGGGTTCGTGGCATCGCTTCTGGCGGTAGTTACAATCGTGGGAGTTATTTCAACACTGATTTATTTCTATTTTTCTCATGAGCACACCGGCGCCCTGGGAATAACGGCCAAAGCCGGTATCTGGTTTATTATGATTTCGTTTGGCGCCCATTTCGGCTACACGGTGATGGGGAGAGTGTCACTGCTCATCGGCCGAGTGCAATTTTTGGTCGAAGACTGGCTCGGCACGTTTCAGCATTTTTTCTAACCCCTTTCCCGCTCTATAAATGCCCTTGTCAAGGCCGATTTCATTGGCTACCATTACGGCTGAATTTGAAAGGAGCTAGATGAAAGTAGTGATTCCGGTGGCCGGAATAGGCGCCCGGTTGAAACCGCATACCAATACGATCCCCAAATCGCTTCTGGAAATAGCCGGCCGGCCGATTCTGAAACATATTCTGGATCCGCTCAAAAAAATCAAACCCAGCGAAGTCATTTTTGTCATTGGCTATAAAGGCGATCAGATACGCGATTACATCAAACAGAATTATAAATTCAAAGCCACCTTTATAGAGCAGGATAAATTATTGGGGCTGGGTTATGCGGTTAATCTGGCTATGCCCAAAGTTGAGAAAAGCGACTTACTCATAATTCTCGGCGATACGATTGTAGAAAGCGATCTAAAAAAATTTACCGGCACCGGCGAATATGTCCTTGGCGTCAAATCAGTTGACAATCCCGAGCGCTTTGGCATTGCCGCAGTCCATAACGGTTATGTCAGCAAACTTCAGGAAAAGCCCAAGAATCCGGAAGGAAATATGGCGCTGATTGGACTATATTACTTCAAAGAGTCGAAAACTCTTAATGCTGAATTGAAAAAACTGGTGAAATCAGGACGCCGCACGAGGGGAGAGATCCAGCTGACCGATGCGCTTCAGGGCATGATTAAGCGCGGCGTCAGGTTTGTGCCATTCGAAGTCTCCGGCTGGTTTGATTGCGGCACCAAAGCCGCCACCCTTCAGACCAATCAGCATTTTCTCAAAAAATTGCCGCAGACAAAATCAATCGCTGGCTGTACGTTGGTGCCGCCGGTCTATATCAGCGCCTCGGCCAAAGTGGCGCAATCGACCATCGGGCCGTTCGTTTCAGTCGGCGATAAAGCGGAAATTACTGATTCTGAAATTACTAATTCGATAATCGGCCACCGTTCCCGCCTTAATAAATCTTTTATCAGAGATTCGCTCATAGGCCAAGACGCAATTATTGCCGGCTACCGGGGCGTGCTTAATCAGGGCGATAATTCGGAAATCTGTTGTTAATCCAAATGTCCCATCATTCACACTCTAATGCGGAGAAAAGATAAGTGCCTAATAAAGATTTTCTTTTTACATCGGAATCGGTGACCGAAGGTCATCCCGATAAAATCTGTGACCGCATTTCGGACGAGGTGCTCGACGACGTCCTGCGCCAGGACCCCGCCGGCCGGGTGGCCTGCGAGACTTTTGTAACAATCGGACTGGTCATTGTCGGCGGTGAAATCACCACCAAAGGCTGGGTCGACGTCCACAATCTGGTGCGCCGGACCATTAAAGACATCGGTTACACCGACAACAAACACGGCTTTACTTACAATTCCTGCAGTGTGCTCAATGCCATCGGGCCGCAGTCTCCGGATATTGCGCAGGGTGTCGATATCGGCGGCGCCGGCGACCAGGGCTTCATGGTCGGCTATGCCTGCCGCGAGACGGCCGAGTTGATGCCTATGCCGATTATGCTGGCGCACAAGCTCTGCCGTCGGCTGGCCGAAGTACGCAAAAATAAAACTCTGGGTTATCTTGGTCCGGACGGCAAGTCGCAAGTCACTATGGAGTATCGTGACGGACATCCTTCGCGCATTGACACGGTTGTAGTATCCTCACAGCACTCTGAAGAAATCTTGGACGAGACCGGGAAGAAAATTACCAACAAAGCCCGAGAAGAAATAATTGAACAGGTGATTTTGCAGATTCTTCCGAAACAATTGATTGACAGCGGTACCAGATTTTTAGTCAACCCGACCGGAAAGTTCGTTGTCGGCGGGCCGCAGTCGGATACCGGCATGACCGGCCGTAAAATAATTGTCGATACCTATGGCGGCACCGCCGCCCACGGCGGCGGCGCCTTCTCCGGGAAAGACCCCACCAAAGTTGACCGTTCGGCTTGCTATATGGCGCGTTACATCGCCAAAAACGTGGTGGCCGCGGGACTGGCGGACTATTGTACCATTCAGCTGGCTTATGCGATCGGCGTGGCCGAACCGGTGTCGGTGATGGTGTTCACTGACGGCACCGGCCAAGTGCCGGAGTCACATATTGCCAAACTTATTCGCAAACATTTTGAATTAACTCCGCTGGGCATTATCCGTCATTTGGATTTGCGCCGACCTATCTACGCCAAAACTTCGGCTTACGGTCATTTTGGCCGCACCGAAGACAATTTTACCTGGGAAAAAACCGACAAAGCGGAATTATTGAAAAAGGAGGCTTAACCGATGCCGCTAAAAGCTGACATCAAGGATAAAACGCTGGCCAAAATTGGCGGCAAAAAAATCGAATGGGCCGAGCGCAGCATGCCGGTCTTGCGGCTCATTCGCGAACGCTTCGAAAAAGAAAAACCGCTCAAAGGAATCAATCTGGCGGCCTGTCTGCACGTTACCACCGAAACCGCCAATCTGATGCGCACTCTCAAAGCGGGCGGCGCCAATCTGGCCCTGTGCGCCTCGAACCCCCTTTCCACACAGGATGACACCGCCGCGGCGCTGGTCGAAGAATTTGGCATCAGCACCTTTGCCATTCGCGCGGAAGACCGCAAGTCATATTACAAGCACATTCATCAGGCACTCGATATCAAGCCGCATATTACTATGGATGACGGCGCTGATTTAGTCAGTTCCCTTCACAGCGAGCGAAAGGAATTGGCCAAAGGCGTGATGGCCGGCACCGAAGAAACCACCACCGGCGTCATTCGACTCAAAGCGATGGAAAAAGACAAGGCTCTCTTGTTTGCTGTTGTGGCGGTCAACGATTCCAAGACCAAACATTTTTTTGACAACCGCTATGGAACGGGACAATCAACTATCGACGGCATCCTGCGCGCCACCAACACACTGATTGCCGGTTCGGCGTTTGTCGTTATCGGTTACGGCTGGTGCGGCAGGGGACTGGCTACCCGCGCCAAGGGCATGGGCGCCAATGTAATTGTCTGCGAGATTGACCATTTGAAAGCAATCGAAGCCGTGATGGACGGATTTCAAGTTATGCCGCTCAAAAAAGCCGCCGCCATCGGCGATGTGTTTGTTACCGTCACCGGCAATTTGAATGTAATTGCATTGGAGCATCTCAAAAAAATGAAAGACGGCGCGATTGTCTGCAACTCCGGACATTTTAACGTCGAGATTGATTTGGAATCGCTCGCCAAAGCGGCTGTTAAACGCCGCGAAGTCCGCCCCGAAGTCGAAGAATTTACGCTTGGCAAAAATCGAATTTTTATCTTAAGCGAAGGGCGTTTAATAAATCTGGCGGCCGCCGAAGGCCACCCGGCTATGGTGATGGATATGTCGTTTGCCAATCAGGCATTGGCCGCGGAGTTTGTAGTGAATAACCACAAGAAGTTTGAGAAGCGCGTTTACACCCTCCCTGACAAAGTTGACCAGCAAATCGCCGCCCTGAAACTCAAATCAATGGGCATCTCGATTGACAAACTGACCGCGGAGCAAAAAAAATACCTGGCCTCCTGGGAAATGGGGACGTAAAGAGACCCCTCCGCTGGCCCCTCCCCCGAAGGGAGAGGGGAAAGTTGGACCGGTCGCACACAGCTTGCGGGCGGGTCGCCCACAGTTTGCTGTGGGCTCCAAAGTGATTGGGCTAAGTTCGCCCACCTCGCCTTAAAGCTG
>Ga0247727_10019576_pt1 | contig 10473 bp, 10 predicted proteins | sample WisWelCaveWW1625_FD_202498 | JGI IMG/M metagenome (GOLD analysis project Ga0247727, IMG submission 202498) | Biofilm microbial communities from Wishing Well Cave, Virginia, United States - WW16-25 | ecosystem: Environmental > Aquatic > Deep subsurface > Groundwater > Cave microbial mat | place... | reverse complement strand
AGGCCGCCTTACAAGTGACATGGAGGCTGGCGGGAATGCCTGCCCGTCCGGTCAGGCGGGCGCCTCTGGCGCACATCACTCCATCACTCCCTCTTTCAGATTCAGCTCGAATTTCACTCTTCAGTGAACGATTTCATCATTGAAGGAATATAGAAAGAACCTGCCTCATCCACCAAGTCCCGACATGATGGCAATTCCCGAATTACTCTTGTACCAGTCGTTCCTTCCACAAACTCTTGAGGATGCTGAGTGCAAAAGATTGCGATAGTACTTGGTGCGATTCTCATCGTTGCGCTCCTGTATCTGAATGCCTACGGTTGGGGATGGGATTCCCATCGCTTTATCAACCGATCCTCCGTGTACCATCTCCCAAACCAGATGCAATTGTTTATCCAGGATAGCTCATTCTTTGCCCTGCATGCTGCCGATGCGGACCAACGGAGGGTTTCCGGCGACACGAGTCTTTATGCCGAGGCACCGCGCCATTTCATGGATATTGACGATTACCCCAACTTCCATAACCTCCCGCGGAGTCTCGATTCAGTGATTGCACTATACGGTTGGGAGCGTGTAAAACAGAACGGCACCAATCCGTGGGCGACAGTGTGGAACATGGACTCGCTCGTCAACCAGCTGCGGCGCGCTGATTGGGCGAGTGCAACACTCACAGCGTCGGACATCGGCCACTACGTCGGCGATGCCCACCAGCCACTGCACAACACGAAGAACTACAACGGACAGCTCTCCAATAATCATGGCATCCATTCCCGATATGAAACCACAATGTTGAGCTCGACGTACTATCTCTCGCAACTCTACATCGTGCCAAATTCGGTTGTCTATGTTGCCGACAAGATCAATTTCATCTTCGACTATATCCTCCACGCAAACAGTCTGATTGATACGGTGCTTCACGGCGATACATATGCCAAGGCAGCGTCGGGATGGGGCGGCTCAGGCAATCCTCCCCCTGCATACTATGCTGCGCTCTGGAACCACACTCGAACAGTCACACTTGACCAGATGCAGCGTGGTACAAATGATCTTGCCTCTATCTGGTACACCGCCTGGGTGGATGCAGGATTGATCACTTCTACCGGTGAGCCGCCTGCGATCACGGCGCCTTCGGAATTCTCGCTGATGCAGAACTATCCAAACCCATTCAATCCCGCAACAACCATCTCCTATTTTCTGCCTGTCGGTGGTACGGTTTTCCTCCAGGTGTATGCTCTCGATGGACGTGAAGTCGCGACACTTGTACGTGAGAACCAATCCGCGGGAGAACACAGTGTTCTCTTTGATGCATCTCACTTCGCGAGCGGCGTGTATGTGTATCGGCTGCAGCTTGGAAGTTTTGCCCAGACGAAGAAGCTCCTTCTCCTGAAGTAATCCGTGTGTTATTGGATTCGTCGAAGCAAATCAACGCCCAGCGGAAGAACCTGTTCAACACTTACTGATTCCACCTTATTGTCTCTCCCGCGAATACCCACGAAGTTCTCTCCAACGGGCTTCCACTCTTCTGGTGGGGAGGGGCCAAACACAGCAACCAACGGCGTCCCAACAGAAGCACAGGGGTGCACGGAGCCGGTGTCTCCAGGTTTCCCGAAATCTCCGACAGGTTCGAGCCGATACTCTTCACACCCTCCTTGAGTGTCTCAGAATACTTTGCCGATATATTGAGCATCTCTCCCACCCGATACCGGGCAAGAAGATACCACCTCATCCCCTTCCCAAAGAGCGAAGGGTTCGCAAACACACTCCGTAGATCATTCTCGTACTCTTACATTCGCGAATCGAACGAATCCGTGTCAAAGAAGATAATACGGGCCTCAACGGGGAGGCGGTCTCTGATGCGGTACTGCAAGTCCTGGTAGAACAGGATGCCGCGCTCAGTCTGCCAGACACCGTGTAATGGACTTGGGATGCATCGAGCCTCCCCTTTACTCTTACATCCTGTGTCACTTGATAGGTCGCCGTGCTGCGCAGGCGATGCTGTGTTCGATCGGAGATAACGTCGGTTTCGCGCGAGAGAAGATAAAACGGCGAGCAAGAGAAGCATCACTGCATCCAATTCCAGCGACGCCTAATATATGTTTTTCACATCAGTATTTCAACAGCGATGCCTATAATTGGCGGACTACTCTTTGGACGCACTCTTTTGCTTGTCATTCATAGCAAAGAGATTGCACAGCAGACTTTCGTCGTTAATCAGCATTCTTTCCATATTCTCGTTCCCCTCCTCCTACTGAGGAGGAGGAATTGGCGCAGGCTGGTCTGGCGTTCTCTGGAGACCCAGCAGCGCTGCGCCGTACATTCCCAACACACCAATCGCACCTAGCCCCAGAACAATCGATGCAGGCAAACTCAAATCAAACGGCGCCAGTCCCCACCAGAGGACCTTACTCGGAACTTTTCCCCCACTCTGTTGTTATAGTATTTAAGTATTTCCTAAAATACTCTTAGGAGAACCAATGAAAAAAGTATACATCGAGGGTAAGCTCTGTATCGGGCCGACTTTCTCCAGGACCGAGTTTGCACTCATCAAGCGCAACCTCGCAGAACAAAAAGGATTGGCAACCTTGGCTGATTTGCTCGGAACTTCCGGAAATATCCAGCGACTGAAAATCCTCTACCTCTTGCACACCCACAGGGAAATGTGCGTCTGCGACCTTGCGGAAGTTCTGGAACTCAGTGACTCAGCCGTCTCGCAGCATCTGAGGAGACTCAAGGACAAGAATATCGTCAAGACGCGACGCAATGGACAGACCATTTATTACTCGCTCGTATCGAACATCTTTACTGCACGCTTGGAAGAAATGTTCGTCCTTGATGAAACAAAGGAACAGCACGCATTCGCATTGAGCGAAAGGAGATAAAGAATGGAAAAGACATCGTTGTCAGCCGCTGGTGGCATCATTGCCGCAATTGTTGCGTCACTGTGCTGCATAGTACCCGTCCTTTGGGTGTTCTTTGGAGTGAGCAGCAATGCCGCATTCTCGATGTTCGAGGTATCTCGACCATACTTCATCGGAGTGACTGTTGTGCTCATCGGGCTTTCCTTCTATTTCACGTATCGTAAGCGAGAAGTGAAATGTGACGATGGAACATGTAAAGTTGTCCGTGCAAGCAGGTGGAACAGAATCGGCCTATGGAGTGCCACAATCATAGCTGGAATTGCTATCGCCGTCCCGTACCTCGGACTCACGCCTTCGACCTCATTCTCAAAATCCATTGACAATACTTCGCTCAATCTTGTCGAAGATGCCACCTTTTTCACAGTCCCATTGGTGTGCGATGTTGCGCCACATATCGGCTGTGGAAGTAGAGCAAAATTTATCATGACCGATCTGCTGAAAGACGCTGCCGTGAAGGAAGCCTGGCTCAATCGAGCCGGGACGATCATGGCTGTCGTCTGGAAACCACCTGCGAATGCAGGTCTGCGGGAAAGAGCGATACAGTCAATCTTTTCTCGACATGAATTGCCAATTGACCAGGTGAGCGAAACAGACCGTAATTCCCTCGTCGAAGAATTTGTAGCGCGTGATGGGTGGTATATGGGTTCTGATGTGGATGCACTGAGCATTGAGGAAGCGGGAGTTATTGCCGACCAAATCGTCGCAGCGGTAAGCAAACAGAATCGTTTCAAGAAGGAGGATGACAAAGCCGCACTTCGTGAGGAACTGAAAAACATTTTCCAGCGATGTTTTCTCTCCATACGGTCGTTTGCCGACCTGAATGACTCCACTTTCAGCCGCATTGAAGGAGAGGTCATCGCCAGCGGTGAGAAATATGTCGGCAAAGGCAATATGCCACGACTCCGTCGGATCGAAGATTGTTGCGAACAGTCTGATCATCATGCCGGCTGTTGTTCAAAAGGAAGGCACGGTGAAGCAGATGAATAGCTGCTGTGTACAATCTGTCGATGTCATCGCTGCTGATCAGCATAAGAGCGAGGGAGAGTGCTGCCTCGTCACGGAAAAAACCTCTGCACAGGTGAGGGCTGAATGTCCCATATCTCGAACCTCATCACGGAGACTTCAGCGAAGAACTCTCGAGCACCTGCTGAAACCTGGGAAAGTTGCCGAGATGCACAATGTTCAGTATTATTACTGCACGGCGCCTGATTGCAGAGTCGTGTATTTTTCAATTGAACATCTTCCCCATTTCACAGTCGACGATGTTCAGGTAAGAGTGCTCGCCAAAGACAAAGGAGACGATGTTCATGTCTGCTACTGCTTCGACTGGACGCGTGGCCGCATTAAGGATGAAATCCACCGAACGAACAGATCCACTGCCTCAGTGCAAATTGCGCGTGAAGTGAAAGCGGGCAACTGCACCTGCGATATCAGGAACCCAAAAGGTGAATGTTGTTTGGGCGATGTAAATTTGCTCGTCAACGAAATTCTGTCAGACACAAAATCCTCAACAACAACTTGACAGATACCCTCCTCGGGATTATATTGAGAGTGCCATTTTGGACAACAACAAGCGAAAGGTGGTGAGAAAAACATGAAACGCAAACTGATGCTGATTCTGGGCATACTCGGGGTAACATTTAGCGCCCTCGCGTTTTCTGGAACGAGTACCTACACCAGCCGAGATGGCTGCCCACTACGAGGGACGCCAGCTTGCCCAGATTATCCGGAGTGTTGCAAGTAAGCATAGCCCCATTTGTTCTTTGAAGGCTCGGAACCATACCGAGCCTTTTTTGTTTTGGCGAGCACCTCAAAGTGCCGGTCGCTGCCACTACTTCTTTCCCGCAAGATGCTTGCGTGTACGTCCTAATGCATCTATTTCCCTGTCTCACAAGTAAATTGAATATGTCTCAGCCATCTTCACCGGCATTATCAAGCGAACTCATCCCCCGCCAGACCGCTGGCGGGCTGGCCTTACCCCCCCTCTCTTTGCTGTATGGACTGGAGAGCATTTGCAAAGAGAGGGGACGGCCCGCTCTCGGCCTCGTTTGGTGCTCATGAGAGAGCGAGGCCGGAGGGGGGTGAGTTCGAGAATCGCGGCACCTAAACACTTCGTCAACGAACCCATTGACCTTGATGTAATGATCATTTATCATTGTAATAGTCATTACATAAAAACTCCCCATGAAATGGCTCTTCCTTGTGCACCAGCTTCAGACGCGCAATTCCCGGGAGCGGGTGAAAGTCTGGCGGCTGACGAAAAAAGTGGGGGCGCTCCTCTACCGAAACTCCGTCTACGTTCTCCCGTACAGCAAAGCCCGTCTGGAAGATTTCCAGTGGCTCTGCCAGCAAATCAGGGATTCTCAGGGCGAAGCAGCCGTGTTCTTCTCTGACTCCGCCGATGAGCGAGAGAACCGAACGCTGCAAGCACTGTTCAGTCGAACAAGAGAATCGGAATATATGGTCCTACTGGATGCAACAGACAAAGTGTTGATGCGAATTCGTCGCGCAAAGAAAGAGAAGCGGCTTTCGGAGTCATTGCGAAGATCGCTCGAGAAGGAGGCTGCACACCTTGGGGAATCGTTGTCTGAAATTGAAAAGATCGACTTCTTTGGAATACCAATCAAGAAAAAGGTGAAAATGATGATTGAGCTTGCCAAAAAGGAACTTGTGTCGGCTGAAGCCGCTAGTAGAACTTCACCGCCGCCCCGACACTCGATCGGAAGATGTTCCAAGGTAAAACCTGGACAACTCGGAAAAACATTCACATAGATCGTCTCTGCTCTGCCTGGCTCATCCGGAAGTTCATTGATCCGAAGGCAAAGTTTGTGTTTGCTTCCGAATCAAGGCTCCCAAAAAATGCGATTCCTTTCGACGTCTTCGGTGTTGAATTTAGTCATCACGGCGAGGACTGCACATTTGAGACTTTACTGAAGTCATTTCGCATCAAGGACAAAGTCCTCGACTCTCTCGCTCACATCGTCCACGATATTGACATGAAAGACCACAAATTCGGCCGGCCGGAAGCTGCAGGCCTTGATATGGTGGTGCGCTCACTCTCTGATTCCTTGAAGAACGATCATAAAGTGCTCGACGTAGGTTCTGTGATGCTTGATGCCCTGTATTCACGTCTTGCAAACAAAAAAAGCAATTGAATGACCGAGCCCAACCAATCGCCGGATCTCCATCCGTATTCTCTGCGGGGTCTTGTGCTCTATTTCCTCAAGCTCGGCACCATAGGATTTGGCGGACCCATTGCCCTCGTGGGGTACATGGAGCGGGACTTGGTCGAGGCGAAACAGTGGCTCAGCAAAGAACAATACCTGAGAGGATTGGCGCTTGCCCAGCTGGCTCCGGGTCCACTCGCCGCACAGCTGGCGATCTACATCGGCTATCTCAAAGCAAGAATCATTGGCGCAACGCTCGTCGGAGTTGCCTTTATCATCCCGTCGTTTCTGATGGTGGTTGCTCTTGGAATGCTCTACGTGTCCTATGGCGGTCTCCCCTGGATGCAAGCAATGTTTTACGGGATCGGTGCTGCAGTGATCGGAATTATCGTCCGTTCAGCGTCCAGACTCACACAACTCACACTCAAAGGTAATCGGCTTCTCTGGACAATCTTTATTTCCATGGGTCTCGTGACTGCATATTTTGAGGAAGAAATTGTGTGGTTGGTCATTCTTTCTGGTTTTGTGACGTTGTTCGTTTTTGCTCCTCCAATGCAGATGACCGGAAAGATACATCTCGTTATTTCTCCGATGTCACTTTCGATCTTCCAGTATGCAACGGCGCTGCAATCGGAAATACTGGTCAGGATACTTCTTTTCTTCGGTCAAGCCGGGGCGTTTGTGTTTGGAAGTGGACTTGCGATCGTTCCGTTTCTTTACGGAGGTGTCGTCCAGCAATATCATTGGTTGAGTGAGCGCCAGTTCCTGGATGCCGTCGCTGTCGCCATGATCACGCCCGGTCCCGTAGTCATCACAGTCGGATTCATCGGATATCTGATAGCGGGCTTTCCCGGTGCCGTTGCTGCCTGCCTGGGAGTATTCCTGCCTGTATATCTGTTTGTGGTGTTGCCGGCCCCCTACTTTGAACGCTACGCGAAGAATCCGCAACTGATTGCATTCATTGAGGGCGTCACCGCCGCTGCGACCGGGGCAATTGCAGGGGCAGTCATTGTTCTGGGACGGCGTGCAATTACCGACATACCCACATCACTCATTGCGCTTGGTACATTGGCAATACTTCTGAAGTTTAGGACTCCCGAGCCGATCATTGTGGCACTCGCCGGTGGGATGGGTTTACTGATCTATAGCCTTCACTGACCGCATGTTCGGCATGAATTACCTATGACACCGAGGAAAACACTCGTACTTACAAACAGTGAAATTGCACCGCTCTTGAACCTTGATGAGTGCATTGCCGCCGTCGAACAAGCATTCAAATCATATGGGGAAGGAAAAGCGATTCCACCCGGGATTCTTGGCATGCACGCCCGAGATGGAGGCTTTCACATCAAGGCGGGATTTCTCGAACATGAAAAGTCTTACTTTGCGGCCAAGATGAATGCAAACTTCCCTCACAATAAGAAACGCTTCGGTCTTCCAACGATTCAAGGTGTGATTATCCTTTGCGACGGAGAGAATGGGTATCCGCTTGCTGTTATGGATTCAATTGAGATCACAATCCAACGAACGGGTGCCGCAACGGCCCTTGCCGCGAAATATCTCGCCCGCACGGATTCCACAATCATAACGATTTGTGGCTGCGGAAATCAGGGAAGAATTCAACTCCGATCGCTGTTGAGGGTACGACCCTTGAAACACGCGTTTGTGTACGATATTGATGCACGTCAAGCTCAGTTGCTGGCAGATGAGTTTTCCAACGAACTGGTCGTAGAACGGATTATCGGAGAGAATCTTCCGGAATCTGTAAGAAAAAGCGATATTTGTGTGACGTGCACGCCATCCAGAGAATATTTCTTGAATCGTCATGATGTCGCCCCCGGGACGTTCATTGCTGCTGTGGGAGCCGACAGTGAAGAAAAACAGGAACTCGATCCCACACTATTCATCTCAAACAAGATTGTTGTCGACGTGTTAGAGCAATGTGCGGCGATCGGAGACCTTCATCATGCTATCAAAAAAGGACTAGTCAAAAAGAGCAATGTCTATGCCGAACTTGGCGAAGTTGTGGCAGGTATGAAACCAGGACGCATATCAAATGATGAAATCGTTATCTTCGATAGCACCGGCATGGCTTTGCAGGACGGTGCTGCGGCCGTGCTTGTGTATGAGAAAGCTCTGGACACAGGAGTGGGTCGCTGGGTAAATATGAACTAGAGACGTGGACGAGAACCCTCATTCTGAAAGTGAAACTTCTTAATTCATCCAAGAGGAGGTGTTGTGATCTGCCGGAACGGTACTTTTCGTCCACGTCTCTAGTGTTGCGTCTCAGAAATAAATTGGCAAAGTCGGCCGGATTGACCTCACTTCGAGGATGCCGGGGACCGTCCGAGACCGCTCAAAAATTCATTTCTACTCTGTGGAGTAGTGGCACGGACCCGCCTGACCTTCTTCGATCAATTCATGGCGGGCCCCGTCATACGGGGCGGGCAGGCGTCCCCGTCCGTGTGAGTTGTCCATCAAATCCGGTGATTTCAGGCTACGTTGCTTATAGACTTTCAGAGAGAACACATACAAAAAATCCGTTTCACGTTCGGAATACGAAACCGACCAATGAACCCTGATCTTTACAATGCCGCTCTCATTGCCGTTCGCGATTGCATGGGTCTCAAGCGCAGTGAGAAGGTCCTCATTGTCACCGACGAACCGCTCAGAGGAATCGGTTATGCAATCTGGCAAGCAGTCAGAGATCTCAGCAATGAAGTATTGCTCGTGGAGATGCTACCGCGGGCAAGCAACGGTGCAGAACCTCCGGATGAAGTCGCCGGCCTGATGAAGACCGTCGATGTCGTCCTCGCACCAACTTCGAAGTCGCTGACGCATACAGACGCACGTCGCGCAGCAAGCGCACTTGGGGTGAGGATTGCCACCCTCCCCGGAGTAACAGAGGAGATCATGGTACGCTGCATGAATGCCGATTACCATCGCATTGCAGAGCGCACCTTCAGGCTGTGTGAGTTACTTGATAGGACAGAGACCATTCGTGTGCAAGCGCCCCGCGGCACTGATATCATCCTTCCTAAACAGGGGCGGAAAGCACACGCAAGCACCGGACTCTTTCATGACAAAGGTCAATGGGGAAATCTGCCAACCGGCGAAGCGTACCTTGCACCAGTGGAAGGAGCGTCCAACGGTACGGTGGTTGTGGACGGCTCTATGGCAATGATCGGTGTCGTCGCAGAACCGATTCGGATCGTGGTCCGCAACGGATTTGCGACCGAGATTACAGGTGGGCACGAGGCGAAACGCTTGGTTGAACTCCTCGCACCCCACGGCCCTGACGCCCGAACAGTCGCGGAGTTTGGCATTGGCACGAACGACCGGGCAATCCTGTCCGGTCTGATTCTCGAAGACGAGAAAGTCATGGGGACGATCCACATCGCTTTCGGTGACAACAAATCGATGGGCGGTTCGGTCCGCGTGGCGAGCCATCTCGACGGACTCATCACGCAACCGACGGTCTGGTTCGATGACCGGCTGATCATGAAGAATGGATCGTTTGTCGTGAACGTATAGCAGGTTGTTCAAAAACTGATTTTCACTTTAGAACTCATCCCCTCCTCTTCCGGAAGAGCCCTTCGACTCCTCTGCGGAAACACATTTGTCCCTCTTTAGACGTGTTCAACTCCTAACTGCCGTTCATATGAATACCTTCAACAAACGTATCACCGTGCCAGCCATATCGTCGATCTTGCTCTTGAGTTGGGTCATTTTCTTGTTCTCGTCGGTCGCAGCGTTGACTATCTCCAGCAGTCGGAGCAAGTGCTCCTTGTCAGCCCTGGTCGGAAACAGATTCTCAATCTGCTTATCCTTGAAAACGGTCAAGCTGGAGATTTCCGATGCCAGTTCCGCGTTTGTCTTCTCCGCACTCCCCTTCAGAATGTCTGCAAAGCGTCCCATGGTTATTTTCCTTTCAGTATGGATTTCACTTCGTCAACAAGGGTTGCAAGTTCTTCAGCCTTCCCCTGGTAGCTGAGAACCTTCTCCAACACACCGTTGATCTTGTCGAGAGGGAGGATCGATTGAGGATCCACTTTCAGCGTTGAAAGGAGTTTTGTGCGAATCTCGGTCACCTCTGCCGCCGACGATAAGTGCGCCGTGAGAGCATGATTCACCGTCAGCATGTCTGCATAGTGGTCTCTGATGGCTTTCCTCAGCGCTGCATCGATTTTGTCAATCGCATCCATGAGCGATGCACGACGTTTCATGATCTCCACGGCGGCGTCTCCGGTGAATTCTTTGATGAGCGCTTCTTTCTTCGCCGGATCGTGTTCCTTCTCCACAAGATCCCCAATCTTGCTTGACTTCGTAGCGTTCTCCATGAACCGGGGCGTCCATACCCTCTCCAGGAAATCGGTCGCCTTCTCTTTTCG
>Ga0247727_10019575_pt1 | contig 10473 bp, 12 predicted proteins | sample WisWelCaveWW1625_FD_202498 | JGI IMG/M metagenome (GOLD analysis project Ga0247727, IMG submission 202498) | Biofilm microbial communities from Wishing Well Cave, Virginia, United States - WW16-25 | ecosystem: Environmental > Aquatic > Deep subsurface > Groundwater > Cave microbial mat | place... | reverse complement strand
TGGGTTGGGGCGCTTATGTTGCCGTTCAGAAGGTCAAGGAGTTTACAGCCACCAGTCCCGCGCTCGTTCCCATCCAGCAGGCGACGGAAGAACAGTTTCAGGAAGTACAGGGTCGATGGCAGGCTTTCGCGGCGGCCGTGCAGAGTAACATGCCGGGGCAGTTGGTGTTGACCGCCGATGACATCAACACTTTGGTCGCGATGTCGCCGGATTTGAAAGGCAAGTTTCATATTCGCATCGAAAATGGCCAGGCGTTTACTCAGGCGAGCATCCCGCTCGACAACGTTCCTGGCTTCTCCGGTCGTTACCTGAATGGTGTGATTGGTCTCAAGGTTGGCATTGAGAATGGAGCTGTATCGATTGTTCCCCAAAGCATTGAGGTGAACGGGAAGCCCATACCGGATCAAATCATGCAGGCGCTCCAGAACAAGGATTTCGCCGATGGGTTCAACCAGGGACTCCGTGACGATCCGAACATGGCCGCCGTTCTGCAGCAAATCAAGAGCCTTAGAATCGAGAACGACAAACTCATTATTCAGACCTCTGCAGCAAGCGGTGAAATGATGCCGACGCCAACCACTGTGAGTGAGCCTGCCCCTCCCCTCCAGACTCCCCCGCCGCAAACCACGACTTCACCTCCAGCGGTGCAGTCCTCGGTTGGCGAAGACGCGTGGATAACGGACTATGCCAGGGCGCTCGAGAAAGCCCGGACCGAAAATAAACGGGTGATGATGGATTTTACCGGTTCAGATTGGTGCAGCTGGTGCATCAAGCTGGACAGTGAAGTCTTCAGCCAGGATACGTTCAAGAGTTATGCGGCCCAGAATCTGGTGCTCCTGAAACTGGATTTTCCACAGAGAACACCCCTAAGCGAAGCCCTCAAAAAACAGAATGAAGAACTTGCCAACCGCTATGGCATCAAGGGATATCCGACGATCATCGTGGTGGATGCCATGGGTCAGGAAGTCACCCGTCTGGGTTACACGCCGGGCGGCCCCTCTGGGTTTATCGCGCGGTTGGAAAGTCAGTTGAAAAGTACAGGAACCAGTCAGGCCCCTGCGGCGCCATCGAAACCTGCCGCGCCAGCTTCACACGGGACCATCGTCATCGAAGGATACGACCCTCCCCCGAAATAGGGTTTTGTGGTCAGAGAGCATCTCACTTTTTGGGACTGCCTGTTTGTAAAGGAGTGGCCGACGGGAAGGAGGCGATGTCCGCCGGGCGACACAAGGCGTGCACGGCTGCTCCTTTGGGTGGATTGTAGGTAACCAGAACCATGCCGGATACTGAGTCCTTTTCCCCAACCACCAGCAGGGTGCTTCTCCGGAAATGCCCGAGCAATGGATAGGGGGGTGACGGTTTGAAGGCTTCGATATCGCGCATGCAAATGACGGTTCTGATTGAAGCTGCAGCGGTCGTTCCGACAGCAGGTTGTATTGTCTTCTGACCAAAATCGTACCCCACCACACCATGTCGTTCAGCCACATTCCCGGCGACGCTTCCCGACTTTGGGTCATTGACACTTTCATCAACGTTGCCATGCCAGTTGATCAGTACTTTAATGATCAGAACAAAAAGCGCGGCGAGGCCGGCAACTATGATAACTTTTTTCACTGGATACCCATGCTTCAGGATTACATGTGCGCAATGATGTTGTCGCCGAATTCCGAGCATTTGATCTCCGTCGCGCCTTCCATCAAACGGGCAAAATCGTAAGTGACCCTTTTCGATGAAATGGCGCCCTTCAAACCCTTGAGAATCAGATCGGCTGCTTCGACCCAGCCCATGTACCGGAACATCATTTCACCGGAAAGCACCACAGAACCCGGGTTGACCTTGTCGAGATTGGCGTATTTCGGCGCGGTTCCGTGCGTTGCTTCGAAAATCGCATGGCCACTGACATAGTTGATATTGCCGCCCGGGGCAATGCCAATCCCGCCCACCTGCGCGGCAAGGGCATCACTCAAATAATCACCATTCAAGTTCAGGGTCGCAATGACATCGAAATCCTCAGGTCGCGTGAGCGCCTGTTGGAGCGTGATATCCGCAATCGCATCCTTGACAATCACTTTGCCCTCTTTTTGAGCCATCTTCATTTCCGCATTTGCAGCATCTTCACCTTGAACCTTCTTTGCTTTTTCCCAACGGGACCACGAATGGGTTTCCTTCGCAAATTCTGAATCGGCAAGCGAATATCCCCAGTCGCGAAAGGCTCCCTCGGTGAATTTCATGATATTGCCCTTGTGAACCAGCGTTACGGATTTTCGTTTGTGTCGAATGGCATATTGGATGGCGGATCGCACAAGCCGTTCGGTGCCGGATTTGCTGACCGGCTTGATCCCCACGCCCACCTGAACAGGCGCGGCCTTGCCAAAGCGTATCTTGGCAAAATCCCTGGGGAACTCCTTTTCAAAAAAGCCCAGAATCTTCGAGGCTTCCGGGGTCCCGGCAGCATATTCGATGCCGGCGTAAATATCCTCTGTGTTCTCCCGGAAAATCACCATGTCCACCTTCTCCGGATGTTTGACCGGGCTTGGCACACCGGCAAAATACTGAACCGGGCGCAGGCAAACATAAAGGTCCAGCAATTGCCGAAGAGCCACATTCAGTGAACGAATTCCACCGCCCACCGGCGTGGTTAACGGCCCTTTGATACCTATGCGATATTCCTTGAATGCTTCGACTGTTTCATCCGGCAGCCAGTTGTCGAACCTTTGTTTGGCAGTTTCTCCGGCGTAAACTTCGAACCAGGCAACCTTTCGCCGGCCGGCGTAAGCCTTTTGTACACCCGCATCAAACACACGCTGACTTGCGATCCAGATGTCAGGACCAGTGCCGTCTCCGCGGATAAATGGAATGACCGGCTGGTCAGGGACTTGAAGAGATCCATTCCGAACCGAAATTTTCCCGCCCGGAGGCGGAGTCAAGGTCTGGGAAGGCATTTTCTATCAGGATTTTGCGCCCGAACCGGGCGCGGCTGGCGCAGGTCAGGTTCGCATCAGCACTTGAGTCTGAACCAGGCCTGCGAGCGAACCGCCTACCACGGGTCCGACCACATAGATCCAAAAGCAACAATCCCATTGACCTGCTGCCAGTGCCGGGCCGAAGGTCCGGGCCGGGTTGAACGAGGCTCCTGTGAACGGACCAAAAACCATGATCAAGGCGGCCAGAGTCAATCCGATGGCAAGCCCGGCCATGTTTCCCGCCGTTCGACCATCAACCGCAGCGCCGAAAATCACCATGAGGATGAGGAATGTACCCACTGCTTCACATAACAGGCCCATGGAGGGTGAAATCCCTTTTGCAAGCGTCGTCGCGCCGAGAGAACCCGTGTTGAAAAGCAATTTGAGCATGAAGCCGGCCAGGGCCGCTCCGATCAACTGGGAAATAATGTAGGCAATTGCCTCCCTGCGACCGATTTTACCGCATACCGCCATGGTAATGGTTACAGCAGGGTTAAAATGCGCTCCGGAGATATGGCCGACGGCATAGATCATCCCTGCGAGCGTCAGGCCATGGGCCAGCGCCACTGTGATAAGGCCGAAGAAGGCGGGTGTGAGCCCACTGCTCTCATTCAGGTGTGAAGCAGCACCGGCGCCCACAAAAACAAGAGCGAACGTTCCAATCAATTCTGCAATGGCTTTTTTCATATGGATTCTACTTCTGAAAATGTCTGTAAATTATCTCTGAGATTTTTATCCGCAGATGAACGCAGATTTTTCAACCCCGAACGCTTTCGGCCTGCGGGAGGTTACGATTGCTTTCGCGGCTCAATGTAGTTAAATGTAATGTTTGCGCAAGCCAAAAACCCAGGAACCCCATTGTTGAGTTGATGAGCGCGGAAGTAACATTACAGATCGAAGGGCAACCCACACGAACATTGCCTGTAGGCACCCTTTTTTCCATCGGCCGGGGGCCCGGCAATCATGTGGTGATCAACGATGCGCGTGCCTCCCGGAATCACGCGGTGATCCGGTTGCAGGCTGACCGTGTTTATTGCATTCAGGACCTCGGCAGTTCCAATGGGACCATGCTCAATGGCCGCAGAATCATCACCCCGGCCGTGCTCAGATCCGGAGATGAAGTCAAAGTCGCCAATGGACGGCTTTTGTTCACACAGAAAACCGTGCCGGAACAGCCCCTGAATGAGACCGCCATCGATGAAATGCGCACACAGGTGGAGTTTACCTCCGAAACGGTATCCATCCTCGTGGTGGATATCCGGAATTACACCGGCCTTACCGAAGGAATCCCGACCGAGGACCTTTCAAAGACCATCGGGAAATGGTTCCAGGAAGTTGGCGTGGCCATCGAACATAACGGTGGAGAAATCGACAAGTTTATTGGCGATGCAGTGATGGCCTACTGGCTCAAAACCAATACCGATGGGGATCGGAAGTATATCCTGGGACCCATCAAAGCTGCGGTTGATCTGGTGCAACTTGCAAAAATATTCCACCAGCAGCTTGTCTCGCGCTACCCGGAATTCAGCTTTCATGTGGGTTGTGGTATCAACTCCGGCCGGGCCATCCGGGGCAATGTGGGTGTGGATACACGGCCGGAATTCACCTGGGTGGGGGATTGCGTGAATGTGGCCTTTCGCCTGGAATCCCTTTGCAAGGAATTAAAGAAACCCATCGTTCTCAGCGAGGAAGTCAAAAATGTGGCCGGTGCCGACTTTCAGTTCGAGGACCTTGGACCTCAAAAGGTCAAAGGCAAGTCGCAGGATCTACGCGTTTATACCATCAAGATTTGAAGTTTCTCACAGAGAGCGCAGAGGGCTGAGCAGCGCGTCCTCTGAAACGCTATGGTGCCATTTGCGATGGATTCCAAGTAAATTCACCCCCTCTTTCTCTCCCCCTTGTCAAGGGGGAGATGGTGGGGGTCTGTCTCTGTCTCAAAATATTCATAGACGGTATGAGCCGTGAAATAGAAAAATCTCTCTTGACAGCGCCGCGAATTGAGTTATAGTACTTTCAGAAAAGATTGAAAACTATGAAATCCGCTCTATCCGAGGCCATGGCGCGCTTCCTCCAGTGCTGGGGGGAGATGGGGTCCTGCTGGGGGATCAATAAAACCATGGCGCAAATCCACGCGCTCCTGATGGTGAGTGAGGCATCTCTTTCCACGGATGAGGTGATGGAAGAGCTGAAGATCAGCCGTGGCAACGCGAACATGAATCTCCGAAGCCTGGCGGACTGGGGGCTGATCCGGCGTGTCTTCAGAAAGGGTGACCGGAAGGAATATTTCCAGAGCGAAAAGGATGTCTGGAAAATGTTCTGCACGATCTCCCGCGAGCGGAAGAAACGCGAGATTGAGCCGGTCATCACGGCCCTCCAGGAGTGTCTGGCAATGTGCGGGAGAGACAAGGCCGCTGCAGCTTTCCGAAAACAGGTGGAGGCATTGCTGGAATTTGTGAAGACTGCAGATCTTCTCCTGGGGAAAATCTCGCATCGGGAAAAAAGCCGGATTCTGCCGCTGTTGGTAAAATTACTTGGATGAAAACACCTCTTTTACGATTTAATCTGGGGAGCACACGCGGCTCGCGTGTTGAAATCGGCGGCTCGCCGATTTCCCTTCCGAATCCCGGACGATCCGGCGATCCAAGCCATACTCCCATGAATGCATCCACAAAAAATCAGCCACAACTCCGAAAGCCCTCGCGAGTTCGATGCACAAGAGACACAAAAATGAAGTTACCCATCGAGATCCTGCGCAAGCTGCGCTTCCTGCGACGGAGGGAAATCAAACGCTTCCATCCTCCTTCGTTCCGCATGGCAGGACTTCTACAAATAACCGAATCGGAGGAAGTCCATCTTGCGAAAGCGGTGTTTTCCGCGTAATCTTCGGTTATGAGCAAGGTGGAGCAAATCGAGTCGGAGATTACAAAATTGACGCCTGAGGAAGTGCGCCGAGTCGCCGAGTGGCTGGCCGAGTACGAAGCAGAACTCTGGGACAAGCAAATCGAAGAGGATGCAACGGCCAGACGACTCGATTTTCTGTTTGAGGAAGCTGATGCTGAACGCAAGACGGGCAAGCTGCGTGATTGGCCGCCTGAACAGAAGTGAAGTCCGAAACCACCACCCGATTCTGGGAAGCGTACCATCGACTCCCGGCAGCGGTGCAACGGTTGGCGGCAAAAACCTACCAATTCTGGCAGGAAAATCCCCATCATCCTTCGCTGCATTTCAAGAAATTGAAAGGGGGCGAAGCCCGCTTCTCTGTCCGCGTAGGAGACCATTACCGCGCCATCGGACGAACGATTGACGGCGGTGTGGAATGGGTCTGGATTGGCACGCATGAGGAATACAATAAGCTGCTGCGTCGTTCCTAAAACTCTATGATCCTTCGATAACCCCTTCGCTCGGACAGCACATAAACTATTACAAATCTTTCCTTGACAGCGTCCTGAATTTAGTTATAGTACTTTCAGAAATAATTGAAACTTATGAACACTTCTCTATCCGAAGCCAGGGAGACCGCAGCTTTCCGAAAGCAGGTGAAGACTGCAGGTCTTCTTGGAAAGGTGTCGCAACAGGAGAAAAGCCGGATTCTGCCGCTGTTGGTGAAACTTTTGGGGTGAAAACATGACATCAAGAATTCAATGGCTTTCCGAATGTGTAGAGGCGTTTCTGTGAAACGCCGAGTTGTTAGGGAGACGGCGTTTCATAGAAACGCCTCTACAGTTGAATCTGGAGAAACCTTATGAAGACCATGCAATCGATGATCCGGCATCACAAGTCGAACACTGAGAGAATCCCGAAAGATGGCTCACCGCCAACAATTGAAATCCTCCGCAGACTACGCGGCTTTATTCATCTTAGACGGCGCGAAATCAAACGCTTCCATCGCTGGGCTTTTTTTGATCTTTAATTTCACAACTTATTGGAAATTCAGTATAACCAAAATAAACCAAAGGAGAACACATGATCACACTGACCGTTTGGACCTATATCATCTATCTAACCATCAGCATCCTGCTCACGATTTGGGTAGCGCGGACGCTCTTCAAGAATGGACGAATTTTCCTGGTCGATAGTTTTTCTGGAAATGAAAAGCTGGCCGACTCGGTGAATCACCTGCTGGTGGTGGGTTTCTATCTTATCAACATCGGTTACATTACCCTTGCTCTGAAGACTAAAGCAGCGGTACCCGATCTGCAGGCACTGTTGGAATTGCTGAGTGCCAAGGTTGGAATCGTATTATTGATCCTGGGCTTCTTACATCTCTGTAATGTTGCCATTTTCTCAAAAATGCGCCGAGAGGGGCTGCTTCGAAGCCAGCTCCCACCGGTACTCCCACAGGCACATCTTGAAAAACCCATCTCCACTCCATGAGAAAACTCTACGTAATCTATGATTCGGCATGCGGTTTCTGCTGCCGCCGTTGTCGCTGGCTGGGGCGGCAACCCGCCTTTATAGATTTACAGTTTATCCCGCGACATTCCCCTGAAGTCACCCATCGGTTTCCCGGCATTAGGAAGTTTCTTGATGGAGATGAGCTACTTGTGGTCAGCGACGGGGGCGCTGTTTACCGTGGAGTTAATGCATGGATTATTTGCCTATATGCCCTTCAGGAGTACCGCGAATGGTCGGCAAAACTTGCGCATCCGATTCTATTGCCATTGGCTCGACAGGCCTGTGAGTTATTTGTGAGAAGTCATCCGGAATTTTCCCAAATGTTGAGGTTGCGCCCGGATGAGGAAATTGCCGGGAGAATTCGCCGAACGCTACCGCAATCAGCGCGAATTTCCAAACACACTCTTATATACACAAAATATGCGAACCAAAAGAAACATGAATAATCAAAAACCTATACATCTATGAATGCTTCACTAAAAAACTACGTTTCCGGAGGCGCCCTTATCCTCGCAACCACGCTTGCATCGTTCACAGAGATGCAAGCGAACGCAGAAGAACCGAAGTTAGACGACGTTACTGCAAAACAGATCCTTGAGCGAATGGCGAAGGCATACACCGACTGTAAGTCATACCAGGATTCCGGGGTTGAGAAAACTGTGTTTGTTAAAGAGAATGGCTCTGACACATACGAGGTGTCTTTCACTACCGCCTTTGTGCGCCCCGCCCGCTTTCGTTCCGAGTACAAGAAGCAAGTGGTCGCACATGAGTTTCGGCATATCGTGTGGTCCAATGGCAAAGATGTTCGAACTTGGTGGAACACTCAGCTGGGTCTTCCGAAACCCGAGTCCCTGGACTTGGCTCTTGCCGGTGCCACTGGTGTGTTTGGTGATCCAGTTCAAACAATTCCTGCTCTGCTTTTACCGGACGTCGTCGGGGGACGAAGCCTGATATCCATCACGGAATCCAGGCGTGCAGACGATGGTAAGCTTGAAGAAACCGAATGCTTTCGTGTGGAGGGCAGATTCGCGGACTCACCCATAACACTGTGGATAGACAAGAAATCGTATCTCGTGCGAAGGATTGATCAACAACGACAGTTTGGCAGCTTTCGCACAGAGAATACAACGGCTTACAAACCAAAAATCGACGAGAAGATCGACGACAAACTGCTGGAATTCGATCCGCCCACCGCCACCGAGGCGCAGTCCGCACCGGAAAAGGAAACGCGGAAAAAGGGGTTTGGAACTGAAGCCCGGAAGGAAATCGTGAACGACCCGGAAATAAAGCAACTCCGAAGTATGCTCGAGAGCACGTACGGCGACCTTGTCAGGGAGTTGGCTCTCACACCCGAAAAGGAGGAGGCTTTTATTAACGCCCTTCTGGACAATCAGATTAAGCGCGTGGAGTTGACCATGGGTATGATCAAGAAAGAGGGTATGTCCGTCGACAAAAAGCTCGATGCCCTTGCCAAGGAGCGGGCTCTTGCGCGTGAACACGCGAAGGCTACTATTTCCGGTGAAGGGGAGACAAAATCCGATTCGGATACAGAAGCAGGCGCTCAAAAAATCATCGAACATTTCAAGCAGCAGGAAGAACAGCTCAAGCAGCTTCTGGGAGAGGAAAAGTTTTCGAAGTATCAGGAGTACGCAAAAACCATTGATGATCGAATACTCATCAATGAATTTCGGCGCGAGCTGGAGAACACCGGCGCCCCTTTGCGGGATTCACAAGCCGAAGCGCTCATGAAAGTCATGTTTGAAGAAAGCGCCAAAGCGCCCAATTTCGACGACGACGAAGCTGCCGCCATGCAGAACCTGGCAAAGGATATGTCTGCTTCTTTGTCGGACGATGCTATTAGCAAAATATTTCAAAGTCGCCGGGAAGCAGATCAGCGCGTCGTCAATCGAGCTGGATCGTTCCTGAGTGCGGACCAACTGAAGGCGCTGGCTTCATTTTACGAAAAGCAGATCACCCCCTTGGAATCGTCGATGAAAATACAACAGGAGCTTAGGAATTTCGGAAAGAAGTTACAGAAGCTCCAATAATCTGTCGGAACACGTCATGCCACCGCTTGAAGAAAACTTCATGAGATGATCAAACATCTAACATGCTACCCGATGATTTTTCTCCTGGCGGGAGTTTACAACCTTGGATTTGCCATCTGGCTTCTCGGCTGGCCGCATGCGGTCTTCGATCTCTTCGAAATACCTCAGCAGTGGCCGACTCTTTTGACACAAGGCGTTGGAATCGTCATTGCTCTTTTCGGAGCGGGATATTTGTATGCGGCTTGGAGGATGAAACATGCCTGGCCTATCATTCTGCTTGGGCTTGGTTCAAAGGTCGTGCCCCCATTGGCCTGGATCGTTCTCGTGAGCTTTGGCAACTGGCCGGTCCATACGTTCTTCCTTATTCTTTTTGATGATCTAATCTGGTGGGTACCATTCACTCGCTTTCTCTTGTCTAACTCAAAACTGCATGGAAAGGAATGATCTACCTCACAATCGGTTGGGCGTTTTGCATGAACTGATGTTATGTTAGTTTCTTATACTATCACCTTCGCTGGGATTTTGGCATTTCTCCTGCCCGTGATTCTTGCTGTCATTTTAGGCTGGCGATTTTGGCCGCGACATTTGTTCACGATCGCTGGTGGATTCTTCGGAAGCATCGTTTCCCATTTCGCGGTCTTTCTGTATCTCCAGTTCTTCGCCGATCCTCTCCGTGCGTTGGTCTTCGGCTTTCCCGGTCTTTTTCTCATGGCTATTCATCTTGGTCTGTTCATGAATGTTAGCGAGGCCTCTCACCAGATCGTCGTGAGCCCCCTGCCGGGTCTTTTCCATGTTTTGGGCAGCATTCCCATCATCGTCATTGTCATTTGGGTCGGAGTATATTCCGGCATAGGCTCGATCATTGATTTTCGCCGTCGCCGCCACACCAAAGTTGAAGGCACGCCCAACCCGGTGCTGGGCTCAACGAGAAAAAGACTTGGCTAGCAGCCTGTAGGACTTTGTTCCACAATTTTTGAACATCCGGAGGGTGAGGTTGTCTGAAATTATATATGGCCACAAAATTTGTTAATGTCGATCGAAACACGCCGATGCTGCTTGCGCCCGAT
>Ga0247727_10019574_pt1 | contig 10473 bp, 24 predicted proteins | sample WisWelCaveWW1625_FD_202498 | JGI IMG/M metagenome (GOLD analysis project Ga0247727, IMG submission 202498) | Biofilm microbial communities from Wishing Well Cave, Virginia, United States - WW16-25 | ecosystem: Environmental > Aquatic > Deep subsurface > Groundwater > Cave microbial mat | place... | reverse complement strand
GGGGAAAATTCTCGACATGTTAAACGAACTTTTAGAAGAAAATTAGCTCTGCTTATTCAATTTAAGGAATAATTGGCAGAGGATTACGAGCATAAGTTCGCTTAATATCGAGTTAAGCAAACCCGCCTTGTGTCTAGTAATAGTTTTTTTGGATAGGGCGGGCTCGCTTAACAAAAATTAAGCGAACTTATGCACCCCCCCAACTTCAAGTATGCCCCCCCTCAATTGAGGGGGGGACGACGACGCAAAGCCCATTTACCATGTGTGTATATGTGTATGTGCGTAACACACACATGGTTAATTAAACGAACTCTTGCCTAAAAGAAAAGAAAGCTTGCAAGCCGCCTCGCAATTTCATGCGGCACTCGGCGGCTTCGTTTCTTTTCTTTGTCGTTTAAAGAGTTCGTTTAATTTTGATTACTTCAGCTCAACTCTACGGAGTTGAGAATTGGCTCTGCCGAAAACCAAAGGTTTTCAGGACTTTCCTATTAATAGGCGGCGGTAACAATTCCGCCGCCGAAGAACGACGGAGAAACATTTAAATACTCGCATATACGTAATTAAATAAGTGGTTACCCACATAGATGGCGAGGACGGAACGTTCAACTAATCCGCCGATGATCCAACACTACAGGTTTGAGGCAATAGCGCTACAGATTTATCCAAGATTAAGGACATAGCGAACTGACTATTTGAGTAGAATTAGTAACCCGAAAGGAATAGAAAATGGCACTAGCAGATATAACACAATCCAGAACAACAGACATGGATAGTACAACAACTTCTTACGGAACAGAGCCATGGGAAAAGAATATAGAAGGCTTTGTAATTCCAAGCGTCCAAACTAAAACAGGCGAATACGTAACAAGATTCGCAGAGTGGCATGGGCTTTATCGTCAAATCCCAGAACTCCAGGCCTACATCGATACTTATTGCCGTTACTTAATAGGAAAGAAATTAAGCTCAACTCATAAACCAACGTTAGATGCAATAAAGAGAATCAAAGGAAATGGAAAAGACACATTAAGAAAGATTTTATTGAATATCAAGAAAGTCAGCAAGATATGCGGCAATGGATTTGGAGAAATAATAAGAGATGCGCAGGGAAGATTAATTAATTTGAAACCATTAGATCCGAACACAATCAAAATCAATTCTGACAATAAGAACATGATAACCAGCTACGAGCAGGTTGGATGGAAAGAGGGGAAGATGGAAGTTGTAGGGACGCCATGGAATGCTGACGAAATCTTCCACATCGCAAATAAAAGAATAGCTGATGAAATTACAGGAATAGCCGAAGCAGAAGCTCTATTTAAGATTATCAAGTGGAGACATCAAGTTATGAACTCCTATTCTGTAATCATTCACAGATATCTAAAGCCAACTTACTTCTATGAAGTCAATACAGACGACGAAACAGAAATGGCTAACATCAAAACAAAAATAGATAATGCAGTTAAGAATTATGAGAATCTAATTGTACCGAAAGGAACGTTTGATGAAACACAGAAGACAATAATCGCAGGACAAGGACTTCTTGATCCAATGCCATGGATGAATTTCTTGAGACGTTTCTTTCAAACAATAAGCGGAGTTCCTGATATTGTTCAGGGAGAAGCAAGAGAATCCGCAGTATCAGCAGCTAATCTAAATTACATAAGTTATAAAGAAAGAATTATGCAAGAGCAGATAGAATACGAAGAAGAGATTGAATCTCAACTAGGATTGCAAATAAAGTTTGAAGAGCCAAGAGAAATCGAAGAAGAGAAGCTAAGGATTATTGAAGAGCTAGGATTAGAAAAGAAAACAAATGAATTAGAGAATAAGAAAAGAGTTGGGCCAAAGAGCCAGGAGAACGCAAATTGAATGAATGGATAGAAGTAATAAGTAATGTTGGATTTCCCATAGCAATAGCTTTGTATGTTCTAATTAGATTAGAGAAAACTCTGCAAAGAAACACAGAAGCAATAAAAGAATTAACTATAAGATTAGGAAGGAGAAGATGAGTGAAGTAGATAATAAATCTATTAATAAAGAAAATTTGAATTTGAGTGCAGGAGAAGACAAGAAAATTTTAGATAAGCCAGCAGAAACAAAAGAGCCCGACAGAATAGAATTAGCAAATCAGGCAGCGGAAAGAATGGAAAAAGCAAACGTAGAATTAAAGAAGCTGTTAGACAGGCAGGAAAGAATGGAAGCTGATAGAATTGTTGCGGGTAGGGCGACAGCAGGAGAAAACAAGCAGATAAAGGAAGAAACTCCGCAGGAATATGCAAAAAGAATAATGGGAGGCAGGGTATAATGCATCTAGCATTTGCGACAAGAGGGCCTATCAATGAGGTAGAAGATTTTATTAAAGAGTTATCAACGAGGTACCTTGAATTTGATTGGTATAATCAGGAAACAAAAAAGCTGGAAAGAAGAATGATTAAAGGGAGATTGTGCCCTATTCAGTTGTGGGATTTTTCCTTTCCAAGCCAGCACCTCGATGCAGTCCTAACGACTTGTTTGGGTGCAGCAAAAGGAAAACCGCAAATGAGAAGTCATAAAAAGTTTGTCTGGACATTAAGAAAGGCGATGCATTTTGAAAAAATTCCAGAATATAAAACTGATATGCATCTGGCAATGTCAGATCCTAAAGGAATAGAGCTGATAGGAATTGGAATTAAAGAGGATTACTGGATTACAGAAAATAATAAGCACGTTGATAAAGGAAATAAAACAGGCCTATCCTATGAAGGTATTTAAAAATTTTGGAGAGAGATTAAAAAGAGAGTACAATGAGCATCTTAAAGGGAAATTTATCGCCGTAATAATTGTCTTATTGTTGTGTTCTATGATGCTGGGAGGAATTTTTGGATTTTATGCGGCGTCAAATCTCTTTAGCAATACGATTTATAAAACTCTCGAGGAATTTGGGCTTGAAGAAGAAGTTAGGGGGCTGATTAGGGAATGCCTTATGAGGCAGGGATTATGAATTTAAAAACAAAATATAAATTAATGCTGTGGAAAAGTTACGTTGATAGAGGCAGAGGAATTACAAGTTATTTTAACGAATTATTTTTATTGTTCGGCTTTTGGAGCATCACAGCTAAAAAAAGTGTTGCGTATCTTACAGGAATCTTTTTGGCATATTTCTTTTTATGCCTGATTGTCGGCTGGCTATGGTTCTTTTTTAAATGGGAAATTACAGAAAGGGAAGTCGGAAATAAATACAATTTCTTCCAAAAAGAAATTAGAAGAAAGATGAGAATTAAGGAAAAGATTTAAATAGTTGTTCGGCTCAACGAATAAATGGCAAATGAGGCAGTTTTAAGAAAAGCAACAGGAATACCGGTTGATAGAGTAGTCGCAAATGCAACAGGAATAGAAAAGGGCGCAATTCTGAAATCGACAGATCCGGATACGGCAATTATAACTTCTGCTGCAAATGACGTCGTGGCTGGAATTGCAGCGCAGGAGAAAATCGCCTCTGATGGAGTTACTAAATTAGCAGTCTATGAAGAAGGAGACTTTATAGTTTATCTTTCAGGATCCTGTACAGTTGGCGACGCTCTGGTAACTGATGCGTCGATAAATTTCGTTAAGACAGCGCCGGATGCCAGAACACTCTCACAAACTAACATAATCGGATTTTCAAAAGAAACAGGAACGACAGGCCAAACTATCGTGATGAGACTAGCACCAATGGTGCAGAGGAATAACTAAAAATGCCAGACACAAGCGGACAAGCAGACATAAGGGGAATTGACATTGATAAGTTAGCGAAAGGTTTTGCTGACGAAGAAAATGTTTTTAAGAAAATCTGCTCGGTAACGCCAACGTCAGCAAGAGAGATTAGATGGTTTCAGAAAACAAGCGGATTTTTAGATTCGACAGATACGTCAGGAATAACTGCTTCGCAAATAACAAACGTCGCTCCGGGAGCTCTGCCTGTCGTAGTTGATCAATCATATACGAGAAACACTTCTTACGTGAGGAAATATTTTGTCGAATCTCCGACAGTTTCAGATGAAGACATAAAAGATTCTGACCCTGATATTATAGGAAATTTAGTGAGGGATTTGGTGAGAGCTGTCCAAAATCAAGTTGATGTGAGAATCTATGGTGTTTTAACAGCTGGCGTAGCGAGTGCTAATAATTTTGCTTCTACAGCGGCTTGGGATGCTGGCTCAGGGCAGGACATCATAAAAGATTTAATGAAAGCAAAGAGAGTAATAAGAGTAGCTGGTTATAATCCTGAAGGGGCTTGGCTTTTGCTTAGACCCGTAGACCATGAGAGCTTATTGGTTTGGCTGATTTCAACAAAGGGCTCAAGCATTCCGGCTTTCGCTTCTCAAAAGATAGAAAGCGGAGTCGTCATGGAAATTCTTGGATTGAGAGTTTTAGTGAGCCAGAACGTAGACTCTGATGAAGCAATGGTTGTCGTAGGCCAGAGAGCAATGACGTGGAAAACGTTTATGCCGCTAAAAGCTGTTTCAATAAATGAGCCATTAATTGGCGTAAAAATTAGAGTAGCAGAAGAGGGAGAAGCAATAATGACCGATACTTCGGCAGCTGCAAAAATTACGAACACTCTTACATAAGTTTTTATATTTCTTATTCTTGGAAAATAGATGGCAGTTGTAGGCACAGGCGGAACAGGATCAAGATTTCTAAAAACGAAATGGCCAGTCGCAGAAGGCTTGACAGCAGGCACGACGAAATTAAAAAGGAGAAGCAAGTTAGAGCCGCAAGAAGATTTAACTCCCGAAAGGGAAAGAGAGCTGCTATAATGGCTTCTAAAGAACAAAGACTGATTAATTCTATGAGGCAAAAAATGCCGCAATCGTCGGGCAATGACATTTTTAACACTTTTGGATGGCACGACATGTATGAAATCCCAAAAGGATTTATTGGGATGTGGGCGGGTACGATTGCATCAATCCCAAAAGGATGGGCATTATGCGATGGAACAAATGGAAGTCCTGATATGAGAGAATTAATACCTAGAGGTGCAGGAGCAGGAGCGGATGGCGGAGGCGCAACAGGGATAGGATCACATTGTCATGCTGCTGGCGGTATAGTTACTGGTGTTAATTCAACAAGTCTAGGAGTTACGACAGGATTAACGAATGTTGCAGCCTGCGGACATACCCATTGCACTTCAGGAAATTCGGGTGCTGTTACTGCCCTCATTGTTGCATGCATAGAAGTTTTATTTATACAGAAAACATGAAAAAACAAACAATTCGAGCCATAGCTGAAATATTAAGAAAGATTGATTTAAAAGGCAATTTCCTTGATGACGAAGAGAGAAAATGGATTAAAGACATGATTGATTTTATGCCTGCTGATGAGCCGGAGAAAGAAGGGGAGACTATTTCATTATGCTAAGCGAATTAATTACAATATGCATCCCGACAAAAGACAATTTACCGACGATAAAATTAATTCTCGTCCCCTTATCTTATCAAGATTGCTTTTGCAGAATAATTATTATGGACAATGGCTCTAAAGACGGAACTTTGGAAGCTGTGCAAGCAATGATTAAAAATAATATCTTTCGTGATTTAAAAGTAGAATTAATTAATTTTGGGGAATGGTCGGGGGTGAAGGAGAAGAATATTGAAAAAGTAAGATATGAATTTTCACAAGTGTCTAATACAAAATACCTCATGTTTATCGATGCTGATGTTTTGATTCCGCCCTACGTTATTGAAGGAATGATTAACACGATGGAGAAAAACGAGAAGATTGGGATGCTTGGACTAAAGTATGACGTCCTATCAGACCACGTCAAGATGGGAGCTACAATATTAAGAACAGAATTAGCAAAGAAAATAAAATGGAAATATGACGAGGAGAAATGCGATTGCCTTTACTGCGCTGAACAGATAGTAAAAATGGGCTTTTCTGTTCAGCATTTTCCTGTAACAGCAAGACATCTATTGGCGTTTTAATAATCTAATTATACAAAGGTTTATATAGTCTGTCTGTCTGTCTATTCCATGAAAGAATTACATATCACTCTTGACGAAAAGGAGTATAAGGAAATAATGAAATTGAAAAACAAAAGAAATCTTACTTGGAAAGATTTATTACTATCTTTTTCGGAGGAAAAAAATGATAAAAGATAAAAAATTAGGGCTTAAAATTGCGGTGAATGAAACAGAAACGCTATGGGAAAACGTAAGATTATCGACGACAGAAAGAATAAAGAACGCAAAGAATTCATTAATAATTGAAGAGGCATTTTTGAAATTGGCGGAAGAAAAATTAAAGGAGTTTGATAAATGAAATTAAAAGAGACGCTTAAATTAATGGAGAAGAATAATCTTGTGGTAAAAAGAGCAATAGGATGCGAAGGCTGTAAATATCTCATGTCGCTTGGATTATTTGCTCCTCCGCCCATTGAATTAGAGAAGGAGAAAGCATGAAAACTAAGGGCGAAAGGATTATGGAATTAGGCGACGAATACATGAAGAACCTTGCTGGATTTTGGGACGAGTTTGTGAAGAAGATAAAGGAGATTGAAAATGAAAACTAAAGAATTTAATTTAAGCGAAAGAAAAATAGAAAAAACAGGAATGTATATTGAAGAAGATGTGAAAGAATTTATTAGAATATTAAAAAAAGAATTGCATTTAACAATAGAAGAGGCTGGTTTTATTAATAAATTAGCAGGGGATAAATTAAAATGAAAACTAAAGAATTTAATTTAAGCGACGCAAATACAAAAGCTTTCCATGAAGCACGTTCCACAGATATATTTCCTGATAAAGAACATTCAGAAATGGGGCAATTAGCGAAGATGATTCGAGCAAATGAAAAAGAATTTATTAGATTGCTGAAAGGATGGGGCGAATCAGAACAGAAAAACAATAATATCTATAGAAAGAGTATTGACGAATTGAATAATGATTGGATAGAGAAAATTAAATCTTTAGCGGGAGAAAAATTAATAATTCCTATTGAACTAAACAAAACAGGAGGTAAAAAAAATGGCTGAATTTAAGAACCTTGCTTTGACTGGCGATATGATTGTTAAGATGCCCGAGGCTGAACGATGGTTTGAAATCGTTGAAGAGCCAAGCTATGAAAGCCTGACAAGCTTCAATGACCCAAGTAAAAAAGTTGAAAAACTTATTTTGCACATCAAGCTAGCTAACGGAAGTCTGGTTGATTATTTTCCGAATACAAGAAGCTCGAGAGTAATTGCAAGAAGCATCGGAACAGATATGAGCAAGTGGATAGGAACGAAATGGCTTTGGGGAAAAATCCTAAAGCAGTTAGTAGGGCAATCTGGCGAAAAGGATGTTTTATACATAACATCTGAATATCCTGCTGTCATAAGCGTGAAATAAGCGATTAGAGGCTCGTAGAAGAGTTATTTTGCCTTTGGGGAATGATTGTGCACCCCCTAAAAATAGGGAGTTAGAATGGAATACTGCGCAAAACATAATTATTGCTGGAATGAGAAAATGAACAAAGAGTGCGCCATATGTGCATGTGAAAAGATAGGAGACAGGAAACAATATGAACGTGAGAGAAAGGAAGAAGAAAAGAAGGATAGAAAAGATTAGAAAAATCTTAATATCGTGCAAGGAAAATAAGCTGGAGGTTGATATAGAGAAACTAATCTCACAGATGATAGTTGAAGAAAGCGTAACAAGAAGAACTGCAAAAGAAGAAATTGATGCGATAATAAGTTTTGAGGAGTTTAAAGATGAATTTCCTAAAGAGGTAGAAAATGCCGAACAAATTTTATAGAAAGGGAGCAAGAAAAGAATATAAAATTATTAAAAGACTTCTTATGGGAGGCGCTGATATTGCACAAAGAACCGCAGGCTCACACTCTCCTATTGACATCATAGCAATTTGGAAGAAAGAAAAAATAATAAAACTCATCCAATCAAAAGCTTATTCTCTAAGTCAGGGAGAAGAAAATAAAATTAAAAAAGATAGTGGGTGGCTGACAGGAGTCTATGAAGTTTTTTTTGAGGTTGAATGAAAAACAGAAAAAGCATAAAAACAAATAAGGGCTATCTTTTCAGAAAAAGAGAGCATAAGAAAAAAACACAAAATAGAAATTATTAATATGAAATTAAATCTTTATCCATGGCAAAAAGAGATCATTGAGCACAAGGGAGATGCAACAATAAGAGGAGGAAGACAGACAGGCAAGAGCTGGGCTGTTGCTGAAAGGATTATAAAATTCGCAGAGGAAAATATTGGATCGAAGCAGCTCTTAATCGCTCCAGCAGGAAGGCAGGAAAGTTTTCTAAGAAATAAGATTGAGGAGCTGCTTGGAAAAAGTTATAAATACAGAAGAAGAAAAATAAAAGAATGGCTGCCGTTAAAGAATGGGAGCGACGTATTTTGTTTTCCTGTCGGTAAAACAGGAGTTTATGTCGAGGGCATGAGCTCGATAGACCATTTGATAATAGAAGAAGCGGGGCACATCAGAGAAGGAATTTATGATGCAATCATGCCGATGCTGTTAGAGCCGAAAAAAAGAGGGCTGGGATGGATAACGCTTTTAGGAAATACAAAAAGTTGCTCGCTAAAGGGATATTTTTATAAAAGTTTTGAAGATAGAAATTTTAAGCAGTTTCATATAAAAAGTGAAGAGCAGCCGCACGCTGATTTGGAATTTCTAAAAAGAGAGAGGGAAAGATTGGGCGATAGAATGTATAAAGTCATCTATGAAGGAGAATTTGATGAGTACTCTTTCAGATATTTTCAAAAGGATATCTTAAAGAGAGTGATAACTTTTTCTTTCTGGCAGCCAAAAGATAAGAACATAAAGGCAGATTATTTTTTAGGAATTGATCCTGCAAGATATGGAAAATCTAAAGCTGGATTTGTTTCTTCTGAAATGCTAAAGGGAAAATTAAAAATCGTCCATGCAGAAACAATAAAGGAAAGCTCACTTTTAGATCTAGAAAGAAAAACAAAAGAGCTTAATCAGATTTTCAAGTATTCAGAAATCTTAATAGACGATGGGGGCTTTGGAGCGGGCTTGATTGATATCTTGGAAAAAGAATTTAAATGGAAATTAAGGCCTATAAATAATGCATCGGCAGGAAAAGAGGGAAAAATCCTAAAAGAAGATTTGTATAGCAACGCTTTAAGATTGATTGAAAAAAGAGAAATTGAAATTATCGACAACAAAGAGCTAATAGAGGCGTTAGAAAATGTTGAGGTTGATGAAGAAGATAAGATAATAGGCACAGACTTATCAGAAGCATTCGTAAGGGCGTGCTGGCCAATGAAAGAAAAGAAATATAAACTTAAGATAGTTTAAATTAAAATGGCTGACACAGGAATATTCGCAACAACGGCAGAAGTTCAGAGAAAGGTTGGAGCAAACGCATCTGCAACTTCTAATGTTGAGGCATACATCAATGACTTCATAACGCAGGCAGAAAGTTTTATTAATGTTGCAACGGGGAAAAATTGGAGCGATGCTTATTCTACTCTAAATGTTGATGTTAAAGGAATTTTAAAAGAGGCGGCTTCAAATTTAGCAGCAATCTACGTAATTAATTATGACTTAACTGGATTTGTTGGAGCAACAAACGGATCGAGAATAGAAATAGAAGACAGGTTAAACATTATGTGGGTGAGATTTAGAGAATGCATAAATATTCTGAAAGAGGTAGGAAGCCAAAAGTTCATGGAGGGGGCGTAATGGTTCTAGAACTAGGAAAAAGCTTGTTTAGTGAAGGATTATTTAAAGATTCGCCAGAAGATAGTAGTATAATGAAAAGAACAAATGAAGGAATAAAGTCATTTAACTCTGAATTTCAAGAAACAACAATAACAGATGACATAGACGTAGAGGCAGTGTACACGACAAAGGCAACAATATCAAACGTGAAAGTCAGCGAAGGGCAGAGAGTGATACTATTAGGAAACTGGAGATGGCTAGAAAACTCAGGTGCATCAACGGCGACGGTAACATTTAATGCAAGATATCTGAGAGGAAGCACAGCGATAGGGAGCGAATGCACAGCAAGAGTGAAAGACGAAGAAGAGCAATACGTAGCATATATCAGAGTAGATAAACCAAAAGAAGGGACATATAATTACGTGATCCAAATGAAAGCAAGCATAGCAAACAATGATGTGAAAGACGGAATATTCTATTTATTAGTGATTTAATTGTGTGTGTCTCTCTCTTACACACATACACACATGCTCTGAGAGGGTGTATAGCACGTAAGCTATAATTAGCTTTACCACCTTGTGGTAAGAGAGCAAGTAAACCTTGTTTTTCTTTCACTACTTTAAAAGGATGAGCCATTTCCCCAGCAAAGAATCATTTTATTACCTTGTAATAAAGCGAACCTTTAGGGGGGGAAAATTCTCGACATGTTAAACGAACTTTTAGAAGAAAATTAGCTCTGCTTATTCAATTTAAGGAATAATTGGCAGAGGATTACGAGCATAAGTTCGCTTAATATCGAGTTAAGCAAACCCGCC
>Ga0247727_10019573_pt1 | contig 10474 bp, 4 predicted proteins | sample WisWelCaveWW1625_FD_202498 | JGI IMG/M metagenome (GOLD analysis project Ga0247727, IMG submission 202498) | Biofilm microbial communities from Wishing Well Cave, Virginia, United States - WW16-25 | ecosystem: Environmental > Aquatic > Deep subsurface > Groundwater > Cave microbial mat | place... | reverse complement strand
ACGTCCGCCATGATCTGCCGCCACACTTTCGAGTTCGCTCCGCCGCCTGTCGCGCGGATTTGCTTCGGCTTCACACCAAGCTCCGCAAGGCGGCGCAGGCCGTAGTTCATCCCGAGCGTCACGCCTTCCATCGTCGCGCGGACGTAGTGGCCGGCCTTGAAGGTGCGCGCATTGACACCGAGGAACACACCGGTGCCGGCGGGGACGTTTGGCGTGCGTTCGCCTTCGAGATACGGCAGGAGCATCAACCCATCGCATCCCGGTTTCACCTTCGCGGCTTCCGCGGAGAACTTCGCGTGCGTCCAGCCGAAGTCCTGTCGCACCATCTCGGTCGCGACGGTGACGTTCATCGTGCAGAGCAGGGGAAGCCACCGGTTCGTCGAGTCGCAGAGCGCGCCGATCTCGCCCTGCGGATCCACGACGGGCTTTGCGGCGCAGGCGTAGATGGTGCCGCTCGTGCCAAAGCTCGCCGTGACGACACCCGGCGCGGTGTTGCCCGTGCCGATCGCGCCCATCATGTTGTCTCCTCCGCCGGCGCTCACGAGCACGCCGGGAATGAGGCCGAGTTCGCGAGCGGTGCCCGCCACCAACGTCCCCGCAGGCTGATCGCTCGATGAGAGCGCGGGCAGCTTCGACATCAACTCCGCGTCAATCGCCGTCACCGCCGCTTCACACCAGCGTCGTTTGCGCACGTCCATCAGCGCGGTGCCCGAGGCGTCGCCGAACTCCATGAAGCGTGCACCCGTGAGCCAGAAGTTCAGGTAGTCGTGCGGCAACAGCACGGTCGCGAGCCGCGCATAGTTTTTTGGCTCGTGCTTCTTGAGCCACAGAATCTTTCCAGCCGTGAAGCCGGGCACCACCGAGTTGCCGAGCGCCTTGATCGTCGCCTTCGAGCCACCAAGTTTCGCCGTGATCTCCTCGCACTCCGCTGCGGTGCTCGTGTCGCACCACAACTTCGCGGGCCGGATGACTTCGCCATTCTTGTCGAGAGGCACGAAGCCATGCTGCTGCCCGCTCACGCCGATGGCCTTCACCTCGGACGCGTTCGCCTTTGCCGACTTGAGCGCGCCTTTGATCGCTCTCGCGGTCGCATCGCGCCACGTATGCGGATGCTGCTCCTTCGCGCCGGGCGGAAGATTTGCAATGAGGTCGTAGGCGACGGACGCGGAGCCGAGCACTCTGCCGCTGCGGGCATCCACGGCGAGAACCTTCGTGGACTGCGTGCCGGAATCAATGCCGAGGAGGATTGAACGCATGGCGCGAGGATGAAGAACGACTCCACGCGAGTCCAACATTTTGGGCCGCCGGTCCGGGCGATTCGCAATCAGTCGACGAACGCAAACTCGTTCGAGAGCAGGAGCACTTGCGCGAGCTTCTCCCACGGGCCTAGTGGGCGCATCGGCGCGGGTTGGGGTCCGATGAACTCGTGCTTCGCGCTCCACTCGGCGACTGCATCCGGCGACACAATCGCCGCGTCCGCGACTTTCACGACAGGCGACCACTTGAAGTCGTCGCTGTTCAGGTTCGCGCGGATGTCCACGACGAAGTCCAGCGTGTCACCCTTCTTCGCGGTGACGCCCGCGAGCAGCGCGTTGGTCTGCGAATTGTGCAGCGTCCACGAGCCGAGCACGCCGTCGCGACTCGACACGACGAACGCGCGGATGCCGTCGCCGGGCGTCGCCTCGTGCTTCACCACGCCGCTCACGGCCACGGTGGCGTCGCGCGGAGCGACCCAGCGGCGCACGGCCGCGAGCTTCAAGGTGTTGCCCGGGTGTCCGCCCTCTGCGGTGAGGCGCACCCAGCCGAGCTTGGCGTCGGGATACTCGGTGCTGCCCTGCCACGCGTCGCCGCTGAAGTAGGGCAGGGCGGTGAAGTTCGTCACGCGCTTCGCGACCTCGTCGAGTTCGCCGTAGCCGTATTGCCACGCGGTCACGATGGGTTTGGGCGGCGGCGGCGGCGGGTCGGTGACATTCGCGTGAATGAAGTCGAGCGCGGATGCGAGCTGGGGCGGGGTCGGCTCGCGCTGAAAGATCAGCTTGAAGAGGTGGCGGACGCGCTCGCCCGCCTGCGGGGAGTTGGATTCCGTGCGCGCCGCGAGGGCACGGGCGCGGTCCGATGCGAACGCGCTGTTGAGAAGATAGAGCGACTGCTGCGGCACCGTTGTCTGCGGGCGCGCGGGGCTGTGCATGTCGGGATTGGCGAAGTCGAACACGCGCAAAGTGCCCGCGAGGAACTGTCGGTCCACGAGCCCATACACCGCACGACGCGGGCTGAACGGCGGCTTGAACAGCTCGACGGGCCGGCCGCCGAGCTTTGCATCCAGCTCGCCCGAAACGAACAACAGCGAGTCGCGGAGCGCCTCCCAGTCGAGACGCTGGCGAGGGAAGCGGGAGAGCAGGCGGTTGTCGGGGTCGTTCGAATGCGGAATGCGGAATGCGGAATGCGGAATGGCTGGAGTGGTTTTCGATTCCGCATTCCGCATTCCGGATTCCGCATTGGCGGACGCCTGTTGGTAAACCGCGCTGGTCACGATGAGCTTGTGGAGTTTCTTGAGCGACCACCCATCCGCCACGAAGCGCAGCGCGAGCCAGTCGAGCAGTTCCGGATGGCTCGGCGTCTCGGCGCGCTTCCCGAAATCGCTCGGCGTGCGCACGAGACCGGCGCCGAAGTGATGGAGCCAGACGCGGTTCACGGCGACGCGCGCGGTCAGCGGATTGTCGGGGCTTGCGATGGCCCGCGCCAACTCCATCCGGCCGCTGCCGTGGCTGAACGGTTGACGGTCGCGGCCCGAAAGCACGCCGAGGAACTGGCGCGGCACTTCGGCCCCACGCGTGGCCGCGTTTCCTCGGAGCAGGATCCGCGGATTGGGAGCAGCAGCAGCGTCGTTCAACACCAACGCGCGAGGCGTCGCGGCCGGCGTGCGGATGATCCAGCGGTCCACCTCGCCTTGGAGCTTCCACAACGTGTCAATCGTGCCGGAGATGAAGAACTGCTCGTTGTTGACGATGCCGGTGTCCGGGATGGCGCAGGGCGAGTCGGCGGAATGGAGAATCTGCCGCAACTGTTCGGCGGCCGGGTCGGGAAGGGATTGTGGATTGTCCCGCAACTGCGGGACAGACTGCGAATTCGCTGAGTTGGTTGCGGGTTTGCTGAACTCGATCCAGGAGTTTTCGACTTCCGTGAAGAGTTTGGCGTAACGCGCGGCGACATCGGTCATGTTCGTCGCGGCAGTGGAAAACGCGGCGGCAACAAGCGGATTCAGCCGCTGCGATAAACTCCCGGATTTTGCAATCAATCCAACCGAGCCCGTCGGGATTTCACCCGCGGGAAGCCGGCGCAGGACGTGCCACGGTTGAAACACCGGGTCAAAGCCCGAGCTCCGTTGTTGCAGGAAGTCGCGCCAGCGGCGAACTGTCGCCGGGAGGATGTCCTTCTCGGTGAAAACCTGATCGAAGCCCTCCTCGGGGAAGCGCGAGAAGTCGAGTTGGGCGGCGAGATACTCTCCTGCACGGGCACGTGCGCGGGCCGCCGTCTTGGAACGTTCCGCGAGCATCGTGTCGTCGAGTTTCTTGCGCCGCGCGAGCAGTTCCTTCTCGAATGCTGCAAAGGCCTCGGACGATGCGGGGGAAAGATCGAGACTGATGAACTTTTCCACCGAATTCTGAAACACGCCGTAGAGCGAGTAGTAATCCGCAGTCGGGATGGGATCGTATTTGTGGTCGTGGCAGCGCGCGCACGCGACCGTGAGCCCGAGCATCCCGCGCGTCACGGCGTCAATGCGGTCGTCAATCACGTCGTGCGTCACGCCGAGGAAGCGGCGGCCGATGGTGAGGAATCCCATCGCAGCCTGCGCGGCGAGATCGCCGGACGCGGCCTGGTCGGCGGCGAGTTGCAGCACGAGGAAACGGTCGTAGGGAAGGTCGTCGTTGACCGCGCGGATGACCCAGTCGCGATACGCGTGCGCGTGGACCCAGAATCGCTCCTCGCGCGCGTAAACGTAGCCCTTCGTGTCCGCGTAGCGCGCGGCGTCGAGCCAGTAACGGCCCCAGCGTTCGCCGTAATGGGGCGAGGCGAGGAGGCGGTCCACGAGGCGTTCGATGGCGTCCTGCTCCCTTTCTCCCTTTCTCCCCTTCTCCCCTGCATCGGCTTGAGCGGGAGTGCGGGGGAGAGAGGGGGAAGGGGAGAACTCCTTCACGAACGCCTCGACTTCCTCCGGCGTGGGCGGCAGGCCGAGCAAGTCGAGGTGCATCCGGCGAATCAGCGTGCGCGGGTCCGCGGGTGGCGAAGGCTTGAGCCCCGCGGCGTCGAGCTTCGCGAGGATGAAATGGTCAACAGGTGTCAGCGGCCAGCGCGGATCCTTCACCTTCGGGATCGGGGGAAGTCTCGGTGGCTGGAAAGCCCAGTGAAGTTTGCCGGTTTCGAGTTTTGGATTTCGAGTTTCGGGTTTTGCAACTCGCGGGTCGGGCGCGCCGGCGTTGATCCACACCGTAAAGTCCGCGACTTGCTGCGCGCTCAACTTTTTCTTCGGCGGCATCCGAAGCGAGTCGTCGGTCCACTGGATTGCGCGGATGAGCTGGCTGCGACTCGCGTCGCCGGGAACGACCGCAGGCCGGGCCGATTCGCCGCCCTTGAGCATGCCCTCGCGCGTGTCGAGGCGGAGGTCGGCTTTCAGTTTCTTCGCCCCGGCGCTGTGGCATTCGTAGCACCGGTCGGCGAGCACGGGACGGATGCGCTTCTCGAAGAAGTCGAAATCATCCGCGGCCCGCGTCGTCGTCACCGCGGTGAACACCAGACAGAATTGGAGCGCGCGGCGCATTTCAAACTTTCGCAGGTTCACCGAGGATTTCGCGGACCACTCGGGCCTTCGATACCGACGCGTCGGTGAGCGTCTCGCTTCGGCCTTGATGCTGGTAGGTGAGCCGGTCGTGGTCGAGGCCGAGCTGGTGCAGAAGCGTCGCGTGCAGGTCCGGGACGGTGACCTTGTCCTGCACCGAGCGATAGCCGACCTCGTCGGTGGCACCGTGGACGTGGCCGCCCTTGAAGCCGCCACCGGCGAGCAGCAGCGAGAAGGCGTTGCGATTATGGTCGCGCCCGGTGCCGTTCTGCGACACGGGCAGGCGTCCGAACTCTCCCGCCCAGATGACGATGGTCGAGTCGAGCAGTCCGCGTTGCTTCAAGTCCGTGATGAGCGCCGCGCTCGGCTGGTCGGTGTAGCCGCAGATTTCCTGAAGCTCGCTGTGGACGTTCTTGTGCGAGTCCCACGGCTGGAACAGCGGCTTGAGAGGAGGGAACACCTGCACGAAGCGCACGCCCGACTCGACAAGCCGTCGCGCCATCAGCAGGCGCAGGCCGTAGCCCTTCGTGCGCGCGTGATCGAGGCCGTAGAGTTTCTTCATCGCGTCCGATTCGCCGGAGAGGTCGAAGAGGTTCGCCGCCTCCAACTGCAGCCGCGCGGCGAGCTCGTGGTTTTGAATCCGCGCCTCAAGCACGGCCTCGCCCGGGTGCCGCTGCTGGTGCGCGCGATTGAGCGTCGCGAGCAGGTCGAGCTGCGACCTCTGCGCGCCGGGCGGCAGCGGCCACGGCGGGTTGAGATTGAGGACGGGCGCGCCCTGCGTGTTGAACTCCGTGCCGCCGAACGCCGCCGGCAGCCACGTGTGCTGCCAGAGCAGGGTGCCACTGGTGTTGTAGCCCTCGGGGTCGCGGAGCACGACGTATCCGGGCATGTTGTGGTTCTCCGAGCCGAGCGCGTAAGTGATCCACGAGCCGAGCGCCGGGCGGCCGGGGAAAATCTTGCCCGTGTTCAGAAGCACGAGCCCCTCGGTGTGGTTGTTGTGCTCGCTGACCATCGAGCGCACGAGCGTGAACTCGTCCGCGACCGAGCCGAGGTGCGGGATCACTTCGCTCAACTCCATCCCGCATTGTCCGCGTGCGAGGAAGCGGAACGGGCTGCCGAGCAGGCGGTTTTGCTCGCTGCCCTTCTGGAACATCTCGACTTTCTCCCCGTGTTGCACGCCGTCGAGTTTGTTCAACTCGGGCTTCGGGTCGAACAGGTCCATCTGGCTCGGGCCGCCATTCTGCGTGAGGAAGATGACGGACTTCGCGCGCGGCGCAACGTGCGGTTGGCGCGGTTCGAGGCCGGGTGCAGCCGAAATGTGTGGCGGTTCCGACGGTGCGGCTTCTCCCGTCAGCACGTCGAGGGCGAGCGCGCCGAATCCCAGCCCACTCAACGCCAGCATCTCGCGGCGCGAGAGGAACGGCGTTGCGAGGTTGTTGGCGCGCGGCGTCATGATCTCAAGGGATGTAGAGGAATTCGCTCGTGCTGAGCAAGGTGTGGCAGAAGCGCGCCAGCGAGAGTTCGTCCGGGCTCAGTGATGAGTAGCGCTCCGCAACTTTCTGAAGTGTGTCATCGGGTTTCTTCTCTCCGAGTCCGGCTTCCCTCCTCTTTGCCGATTCCTCAGCGGCCTTTGCCGCGAGCTTCGTGGCCCCGGCTCTGGCGGACTCGCGCTCACTTCCCGCTGCGTTGGCGTGCGAGCGAAACCACTCGAGCGACGCACTCATCTCGCCGCGGTCCGGCTCGCGACCGAGCACGAGGCGGAATGCAGTGGCAATTTGCGCTTCAAGCGAATCGGCCGCTGCCAGCCGGATTGTCCGCGTGGCGATGACCGCCGCCTGCTCAAGCACAAAGGCATCGTGAAGCATCACGAGCGATTGCGCGACCACTGCGGAGGGCACGCGTCGTGAGTTCTGCGTCGTGACCGTGGGCTGGCCGAACGCGGCGAGCATCGTCGGATGATAATTCCGGCGTGCGAGCAGGTAGAGGCTGCGGCGAGAGGTGGCACGGTCCTTCGGTGCGATGGTTCCGTCGGGCTTGCCCTCGGTCATCACGGGCGGCCCGCCGAGCGTGAGGTCGAGACGACCGCTCGCGGCGAGGACGGTGTCGCGAACCATTTCGGAATCGAGCTGGCGGAGCCGCTGTCGCCAAAGGAGGTCATTCGCCGGGTCCACGCGGGCTGCCAGGTCGCCGTGGCTGCTGATGTCGGCGCTGGCCTGCCGATAAGTCGTCGAGAGCAGGAGGGTGCGGAGCACGGGCTTGAGCTGCCATTCGTTGCGTTGCAGTTCGCCCGCAAGCCATTCGAGCAATTCGGGGTGCGTCGGCTTCGTGCCGGACACGCCAAGATTGTCACTGGTCGCGACGATGCCCGAGCCGAAGAGTTGCTGCCAGATGCGGTTCGCCCACGCGCGCGCGACGAGCGCAGATGCGGGTGTGCCGGGTTCGGTGAGCCAGCGCGCAAGCGCGAGTCGCCGGCCGCTCGTGTTCGCCGGCAACCGCCCGGCATCGGTGGAACTGAAAACCGCCGCGGCATCGCTCGCCGCCAGCACGCGGAAGTAGCCCGGCTTTGCTGCTTCGCCTGGAGTGTCCAGGCTGCCCCGTTTCAGGACATGCACCTCCGGCGGCGACCCCGTGTCGAATGCGGCGTGGAGCTTCCCGTAAGCGCGCCGCTGTTTCTCGATCACGGCGATCTCCTTGTCCAGCGCGGCGCTCGCGTCCTTGTCCGACTGCGGCAACGCTGCGTCCACCTCGGCGGGCTTGAGGCGATATTGGTCGCCGAACTTGCTCACGAGGTAGTGCTGGATTTCCGAGCGTTTGAGGTGGGGCACGCGGAACGCGCGCTTGAGGTCAAGCCGGATTTCCTCGGGCAACGGCGCGAACTTCTTTTCGTAGAGCTTGTCCTCGGTGGGGAATCGCATCTCCCTCTGGCGGTCCTTGAGCTTCTCGATTTGCGCGTCGAGCACGGCGTTGTGCTTGTCCACTTCCTCCCGCTGGGCATCGGGCACGTCGGCGACGAAGCGCTGCTTCGGCGTGAGCCAGCGACCGGGGTTGTAAACTCCGGCGAAGTTCGCGACGAACCCGTAATAGTCCTCCTGCGAAATGGGCTCAAGCTTGTGCGCGTGGCACTTCGCGCATTGCATCGTAAGGCCGAGCAGGTTGGCCGCGACGATTTCTCCCGTGCGCTGGAGCGTGTCGTGCCGTTCGCGCGGTGTGTTGATTTCGTCCTCGTCCGTGTCATCCATCGCAAGGCGGAGGAATCCGGTCGGAACGAGTGCTGCCTGGATCGTCGCGGTGATGTCCGTCGCGTCGCGCCACGCGATGAGTTCGTCGCCGGCGAGTTGTTCGATGAGGAAGCGGTCGTAAGGAAGGTCGCGGTTGAAGGAGTCCACCACGTAGTCGCGGTAACGCCAGCGCCCTTCGGCGAGCTTGATCGTGCCGATGTCGTTGTCGATGCCATGAACGTCCGCGTAACCCGCCGCATCGAGCCAGTGCCGCGCCCAGCGCTCGCCGAACTGCGGCGAAGCGAGCAGGCGGTCCACGAGCCGCTGGTAGGAATCCGTCCGCGTGTCGGCGAGGAATTCAGCCTGCTGTTCAAGTGTCGGCGGAAGCCCCATGAGGTCGAAACTCGCGCGCCTGAGCAACGCCGCACGGCCGGCGTCCGGCGAAAACGCGAGCTTCTTCGACTCAAGCCTCGCGAGCACGAACGCGTCCACGGGCGTGCGAACACGCTCGGTGTTCTTGACGCGGGGCAGTGGAGTGGGGTGAAGACGCTGAAAGGCCCAATGGTTTGCAGCGTCTGCGAAGCCTGCGGCCTGCGGCTTGGGCGTCTCTTTCTGAGCGAAGGCATCGCCCACGGCAAATGAAGCCGCCACCAGGAACAGCAGCAGGGATGGGCCGTGGCGGCGTTGCATAGACTGGTGTCGCAAATCTATGCGCGCGGCAGCGGTGGAACAAGTGGCTTTTCCGCCGCGCCTGCTCACGAGACAAAGAACGTGACGCGCATCGAACACTTCGCTATACCTTTCCGTGACCCTTGGGAGTCTTGCGAGATGCTGACGTTGCACACGGACGGTGCGAAACGCGATTGCGCGGGGCGGAGCCGTCGCGACTTTCTTCGCATCGGCTCGCTCGGGCTTGGCGCGCTCACGCTTCCGCAGTTGCTCGCGGCGCGCGCCTCCGCGGCGGCGACGGGACGACGCGATTTCATTCGCGACAAATCTGTGGTGCTGCTGTTCCTCTCCGGCGGCGCGAGCCACATCGAGACGTTCGACCCGCACATGGACGCGCCCGACGGCGTCCGCAGCGTCACGGGCGAAGTCGCCACTACTCTGCCCGGCGTGAGTTTCGGGGGCACATTCCCATTGCTTGCAAAGCAGGCGCACCGCATGGCGGTCGTGCGCTCGTTCCGCCATTCCATCACGGACCACGTGAAGGCGATTCACCACGTGTTGACCGCCGGGATGCCGGGCGACGTGAGCATGGGCTCCTTCTACGCGCGTCTGCGCGGCGGCAATCACGAACGCACCGGCCTGCCGACCTACTCCGTGCTCACTGCGCCGGAGGTTGACCCGCAATATCGCAACGAGCGCGACCGCATCCATCGCAGTTCATCTGCCGGAACGCTCGGACCGGCGTGGAGCGCGTTTGACCCATCGAGTGGTTCGCCGGTGCTTCAGAATCTCCAGATGCAACTTCCGCGCGAGCGCATGAACGACCGGCACGCGCTCTTGCAATCACTCGACCGTGTCCGCCGCGATGCGGATTCGTCAGGCGCGATGTCCGCGCTGGACGCCTTCGGACAACAGGCGCTCGACATGGTGCTGCGCGGCGCGGGCGACGCCTTCGACCTCTCGAAGGAGGATCCGCGGCTCGTCGAGCGTTACGACACGACTCGCTTCGACGTTGGCAAGAAAGTGTTCCGTCCCGACACGCTCGGATCGCAAATGCTGCTCGCGCGCCGGCTCTGCGAAGCGGGTTGCGGCTTCGTCACCGTGCACAGCGCGGGTTGGGACATGCACGCGGACGGCAACAACCCCGGCATCCTCGCCGGAATGGAGATGCTCGGGCCGCCGGTGGATCGCGCCGTGAGCGCGTTCATCGAAGACGTCGCGCAGCGCGGCTTGTCGGAGAAGATTCTGCTCGTCATCATCGGCGACTTCGGGCGCACGCCGAAGATCAACGCCCGCGGCGGCCGTGACCATTGGGCGAATCTCGGCACGCTCGCGTTCGCGGGCGGCGGCTTGAAGATGGGCCAGGTCGTCGGGCTGTCTTCGAGCAAAGCAGACGAGCCGACCACGACTCCGATTCTTCCGGCGAACCTGATGGCGACGCTCATGCACACCGTCTTCGATGTCGGTGCGCTCCGCGTCGAGCGCGGCCTGCCAGCGGACTTGGTGGGCCTGCTCAATGCGGCGGAGCCGATACGGGAATTGATTTGATAATCGTCCTCGTCCTCGTCCTCGATCCGGCAGTTGATTTGAGATTGGAGATTTCGAGGACGAGGACGAATGAAAGAGATGGAGAACCCCTTCGACCAACCCATCGAGTTTCCCATAACCGGCGAACTCGACCTGCACACGTTCAACCCGCGCGACTTGAAGGAACTTCTGCCCGCGTGGCTGGAGGCGTGTCAGGAGAAAGGCC
>Ga0247727_10019572_pt1 | contig 10474 bp, 11 predicted proteins | sample WisWelCaveWW1625_FD_202498 | JGI IMG/M metagenome (GOLD analysis project Ga0247727, IMG submission 202498) | Biofilm microbial communities from Wishing Well Cave, Virginia, United States - WW16-25 | ecosystem: Environmental > Aquatic > Deep subsurface > Groundwater > Cave microbial mat | place... | reverse complement strand
GGCGCAGACGGACATCAAGAAGGTGCTGGCGTACTCGACGGTGAGCCAGCTGGGATACATGATGCTGGCGGTCGGGGTCGGGGCGTTCGGGGCGGGGATCTTCCATCTGATGACGCACGCGTTCTTCAAGGCGCTGCTGTTCCTCGGGGCGGGTTCGGTGATCCACGCCCTCTCGGGCGAGCAGGACATCACGAAGATGGGCGGCCTCGACCGGCACACGCCACGGACGCATGCCACGTTTCTCATCGCCACCCTGGCGATCTGCGGCGTTTTCCCGCTGTCGGGGTTCTTCTCGAAGGACGGAATCCTCTGGGGCGCCTGGCTCCGGCACCCCGCCTTCTGGGCGCTGGGCGTCGTGGGCGCCTTCATGACCGCCTTCTACATGACGCGGCTGTACATCCTGGTGTTCCGCGGTCGCGAGCGCTTCGGCGACGAAGCGCGCCACCACCTGCACGAGAGCCCGAACGTCATGACGGTGCCGCTGATGGTCCTGGCGGCGCTGTCGGCCGTGGGCGGCTTCGTCGGCATCCCCGGCGTCATCTCGCCCGGCATCCCGAACCTCGTCGAGCGCTGGCTCGAGCCGGTCCTGGGGGGGCCGGCGGCCGCGGCGGGGCCGGCGGCCGCGGCGAGGCCAGCGGCCGCGGCGGCGCATGCGGCGCACACCGGCGGCCTCGAGTTCGGCCTCATGGCGGCGTCGCTCGTGGTCGCGCTCGGCGGCATCGGGCTCGGGTGGATCCTCTACGAGCGCCGGCCCGGGCTGCTGGAGCGCATCGCCGCGAGCTCCCGCGCCCTCTACCGCGTCGTCTACAACAAGTACTTCGTCGACGAAGCCTACGCCCGCGTCGTCCTGACGCCGTACTACGGCCTGTGCCGCCTGGCGGCCTGGTTCGACCGTTGGATCATCGACGGGGCGGTCAACGCGGCCGGCTACCTGACCCTCGGGTCGTCGTACGCCTCGGTCGGGTTCGACACCGTCGTGGTCGACGGGCTGGTGAACCTGACCGGCCGCGTCGTGCGCGGCGGCTCGAAGGCGCTGCGCGTGGCGCAGACGGGCGTGGTGCAGTCGTACGCCACGGCGATGGTGCTGGGGCTGTTCCTCATGGTGGGCGCATATCTGATGTGGTTGGGGCATTGAGGGCGCCCGCCGGCGGGCGCTGAAACCGGGAGACCGCGACGATGGACTGGTTCATGAATCACATCCTGACGATCGTCACCTTCGTGCCGCTTCTGGGGGCGCTCCTGCTCCTGCCGGTGAGCCGCGGGCGCACGCAGGTCTTCATCAAGGGGGCGACTTGGATCGCCGGCGTCGACCTCCTGCTGTCGCTGCCGTTGTGGTTCCGCTTCGACGTCTCGCAGTCGGGGTTCCAGTTCATCGAGAAGGCGCCCTGGATCCCGTCGATCGGCGTGCAGTACTTCGTCGGTATCGACGGCATCTCGCTGCTCCTGATCCTGCTGACCACCTTCCTCGGCTTCCTGTCGATTCTGTCGTCGTGGACGGCGATCACCGAGCGGGTCAAGGAGTACTACATCTTCATGCTGGTCCTGCAAACCGGCATGATCGGGGTGTTCGTCTCGCTCGACTTCTTCCTGTTCTACGTCTTCTGGGAGGCCATGCTGGTCCCGATGTACTTCCTGATCGGGATCTGGGGCGGGCCGCGCAAGCTGTACGCCGCGATCAAGTTCTTCCTGTACACGCTCCTGGGCTCGGTGCTGATGCTGCTCGGCATCCTGGCGGTGTACTTCTACTTCCCGAAGGCCGGCGGCGGCGTCGCCGGCACCTTCGACATCACCGAGCTCATCCGCGTCCTCGGGCCGCTCCGCGACCCGCAGTGGCTCGAGATGCAGAAGTGGGTCTTCCTCGCCTTCTTCGTCGGCTTCGCGATAAAAGTGCCGATGTTCCCGTTCCACACCTGGCTGCCGGACGCGCACGTCGAGGCGCCGACCGCCGGCTCGGTCATCCTGGCCGGCGTCCTGCTGAAGATGGGGACCTACGGCTTCGTGCGCTTCTCGCTGCCGCTGCTGCCCGACGCGACGCGCCACTACCTGCCCTACATGCTGGCGCTTTCGATCATAGGCATCATTTACGGGGCGCTCGTGGCGATGGTGCAGAAGGACTGGAAGAAGCTGGTGGCCTACTCGTCGGTGAGCCACCTCGGCTTCTGCATGCTGGGGGTGTTCGCGCTCAACTGGAAGGGCCTGGCGGGCGGCATTCTGCAGATGGTCAACCACGGCCTGTCGACCGGGGCGCTGTTCCTCCTGGTCGGGCTGATCTACGAGCGCCGCCACACGCGCATGCTGTCGGACTACGGCGGCCTGTCGAAGCAGATGCCGGTGTTCGCCACGCTGTTCATGATCATCACCATGTCGTCCATCGGGCTGCCGACGCTCAACGGCTTCATCGGCGAGTTCACCATCCTGGCCGGCGCCTGGAGCATCCCCGCCGGTTACGGCTTCCGCATCCCGTGGCTCGGAAACCTGTTCATCGGCGGCAAGTTCTGGGTGGTGTGCGGCGTCTTCGGCATCGTTCTCGGGGCCGCGTACATGCTGTGGCTGTACCAGCGGACGATGTTCGGCAGGCTCGACAATCCCGAGAACGCCAGGCTCAAGGACCTCGACTTCCGCGAAATCATGACGCTCGCGCCGATCGTCGCCTGCTGCTTCTGGATCGGCCTCTACCCCAAGCCGTTCTTCGACATCCTCGACAAGCCGGTGGCGGCGATCGTCGAGCGCCTGGAGGTCCCCGCCGAATCGGCGCTGGCGGCGGCCGGCGGCGCGGACCCGGCGGCCCTGGCGCGCAACGCGACGCTCGAGGCGGCCGGCACGGCGGAGGGTGACGGCGCGCGATGAACGCTTTCGACCCCAACCAGCTCCGGCTGCTGTCGCCCGAGCTGGTCCTGTGCCTCGGGGCGATCCTCCTGCTCGGCCTCGCGGTCCGCAGAGAGGGAGCCGGGCCATGGGGGCCGTCGCTCGCCATCCTGTCGTGCCTCGTGACCCTCGCCGCGCTCCTGGCCTATCCGGCGACCTTCGGCCTCGAGGCCCTGCGCGTGCCGGCGATCACCATCGGCTTCGGGGGGATGTTCATCCTCGATTCGTTCGCGATCTTCTTCAAGGTGCTGTTCCTGACGTCCGCGATCCTGACGCTCCTGCTCTCCGGCCGCTACCTCGAACAGGAGAACGTCCACGGCGGCGAGTACTACGCCCTGGTGCTCTTCGCCGTCGTCGGCATGATGCTCCTCGCGTCGTCGGGAGAGTTCCTCACCCTGTTCCTGTCGCTCGAGACCATGGCGCTGTCGTTCTACCCGCTCGTCGGGTACTTCAAGGGCGACCGCCGCTCCAACGAGGCCGCCCTGAAGTACTTCCTGCTCGGCTCCTTCTCGAGCGCCATCCTGCTGTACGGCATCTCGCTGGTCTACGCCATGACCGGCACGACGAGCCTGGGGCTCATCGGCATCTCGCGCTCCATCGACGCCCTCGGCCCCGACAAGGCGCCCTACTTCCTGCTCGGCGTCATCCTGATCACGGCCGGGCTGGGCTTCAAGATCGCCGCCGCCCCGTTCCACATGTGGGCGCCGGACACCTACGAAGGCGCGCCGACGCCGATCACCCTGTTCCTGTCGACCGCCTCCACGGCGGCGGGGTTCGTGGCCCTGCTGCGGATCTACTCGATGGCCTTCTCGCGGCTCGGCGACGAGTGGTCGCTCCTGCTCGCCGTGCTGGCCGTCGCCAGCATGACGATCGGCAACGTCGCCGCCATTCTCCAGGACAACATCAAGCGCATGCTGGCCTACTCGTCGATCGCGCACGCCGGCTACGCGCTCATGGGGCTGATCGCGGTCGGCTACGGCGCCGACGTGGCGACGCGCGAGTGGGGCCTGCAGGCGGCGATCCTGTACCTGTTCATCTACACCTTCGTGAACGCCGGCGCCTTCGGGATGGTGATCATGCTGCGCCGGCAGGGGATCGTCGGCGACCAGGTGGCCGATTTCGCCGGGCTGGCGCGGCGCTGCCCCTGGTACGCGTTCGCGATGCTGGTCTTCATGCTGTCGCTCGCGGGCATTCCGGCGACCGCGGGGTTCATCGGCAAGTGGTACCTGTTCGGCGCGGCGGTGCGCGCCGACGTCGCCTGGATCGCGGTGGTCGCGGTGCTCAACAGCGTCGTCTCCCTCTACTACTACGCCCGCGTCGTCGTGATGATGTACATGCGCGAGCCGGCGGACGACGCGGCGATCGCGCCGTCGGCCGGCCAGCGGCTGGCGATCGCCGCCTGCGCCGTCTTCACCCTCCTGTTCGGGGTCTACCCGCAGCCGATCCTCGAGTTCGCGCGCCGATCGGTCCTGGCCCTGGCCCCCTGGACCTCCTGAGCCGGCGGTGGCCGACGACGACCGCCCGCCGCTCGCGGAGGCCATGCGCCTGGCGCAGGCCGGCACCGTGCTGGTGGCGCCGATGCTCGGGCTCGGAGGGATCGGCTATGTACTCGACGGGCGCTGGGGGACGGGGCCGTGGCTCATGGTGGCCGGCCTCCTCCTCGGGATGGCGGGCGGCTTCGTGAGCTTCGTGCGCCTGGTGACCGGCGTCAGGGACGGCGGCGGGCCGGGGATGGGCGCCCCGCCGCGCGACGGGCCGCGCCGATGACGGCGCGCTACATCGCCGCCATCGTGCTGCTCGGAGGCCTGGCCGCCGCCGCGGCCCGAGTTTGGCGCGGGGCGATCCCCGCCGACGCGCGGGTGGGCGTGCTCATCGGGATCGGCCTCGGGGCCGCCGGTGCGATCTCGTGGATCCTGGGCGTCGCCTGGGCCGCCCCGCGCGGCGGGCAGGCGCTCCTGGCCGCCGTCGTACTTGGCATCCTGGGCCGCCTCGTGGTATACAGCGCGACTCTGGGTTACGTGGCGCTCGGAACCGGCATCAATCTGCCGTGGACGGCGGGGGCGCTGCTCGGTTCCTACCTGGCATTCATCGTCCTCGAGGTCCTCTACGCCCTGCGGGCGGCCGGGACCGGTGCGGGGACGGCGCGACCGCGACCCTGAGGGATGGAGAGCGACGCATGACGGAGGCAGCGACCGGCCACGCCGCGGCGGGCGCCCACGGCGGCGAGTTCGACGCCGGCGCGACCATCGCGCACCACATCATGAACGCGCAGACGCTCGATCTGCCGTTCGTGGGCGAGGTGCACCTCCCGACCCTGCACATCGGACCCTGGGATCTGCCGGTCACGCGCCACGTCGTGATGCTGTGGGTCGCGGCCGCCGTCGTGCTGCTGCTGGCCGGGTTGGCGGCGCGGCGGCGGGCGCTGGTGCCGGGGCGCATCCAGAGCCTGGTCGAGATCCTGGTGGTCTTCGTGCGCGACGAATTGGCGCGCAAGAACATCGGTCCGCATGGCGACCGCTACGTGCCGTATCTCCTGACTACGTTCTTCTTCATCCTGGCCTGCAACCTCATCGGCCTTCTGCCGTACGGCGCCACCGCCACCAGCAACATCGGCGTGACCGCCACCCTGGCAGGCGTGGCGTTCCTGGTGACCCAGGCCTCCGGGATGCGCGAGTACGGGGTCGTCGGCCACTTCAGGAACCTGGTGCCGCACGGCCTGCCGGCGTGGCTGCTGCCGATCATGATCCCGGTGGAGATCCTCGGCATGCTGGCGAAGCCGTTCGCCCTGTGCGTCCGGCTGTTCGCCAACATGACGGCCGGCCACGTCGTGATCGTGTCGCTCATCAGCCTGGTCTTCATTCTGAAGAGCGTCCTCGTCGGCGTGCTGCTGTCGGTGCCGTTCGCGCTGTTCATCAACGGCATCGAGTTGTTGGTGGCGTTCCTGCAGGCCTACATCTTCACGATGCTCACGTCGCTGTTCATCGGCATGTCGGTCCACCCGTCCCACTGAGGGCGGGTGACCCGGCGGCTACGCAAGCCGCCCCGCGGTGCCGGGCAGTGCAAGGCTGGCAACGCAAGCAAGGCTGGCAACGCAAGAAGGAGGATCGGGGCATGGAATTCGGCAACTCTCTGGCGCATCTGGGAGCGGGCATCGGCGCGGGTCTGGCCATCATCGGCTGCGGCATGGGTATCGGCCGCCTGGCGGCCGCGGCGATGGAGGGCAGCGCCCGGCAGCCGCAGGCCGTGGGCGACATCCGCACGAGCATGATCATCGCGGCGGCGCTCATCGAGGGCGCGACGCTGTTCGCGCTCGTCATCTGCATGATCCTCGGGGTCAAGTAGCGGCCGGCTGCGGCGCGCGCGGAGACACCCCATGGGCATGAAGCTGATCACCCCCGAGTTCGGGATGATCTTCTGGACGCTGCTCACCTTCGTCCTGCTGGTCATCCTGCTCGGCCGCTACGCCTGGAAGCCCCTGCTGGCGCTCCTCGACGAGCGCGAGACGCAGGTGCGCGAGGCTCTCGAGGCGGCCCGCACGGCGCGCGCCGAGGCCGACGAAACCCTGAAAAAGAACCAGGAGTTCCTCGCCGGGGCGCGGCGCGAGACCGCGGCGCTCCTCGAGCAGGGGCGGCGGGAGAGCGAGGTCGTGCGCGCCGAGATCCTCGCGCAGGCGCGCGCGGAGGCCCAGGATCTGGTCGAGCAGGGGAAGCGCCAGATCCAGTACGAGCAGAAGCAGGCGGTCGAGCAACTGCGCCGCCAGGTGGCCGACCTGGCCATCGGCGCCGCCGAGCGGCTCATCCGGCGCGAGCTCGACGACGCCGGGCATCGCCAGCTCGTCGCGGACTACATCAAGGCGCTCCCCGCGTCGGACACCGACGCCGGCCGCCACTAGGCCCCCGTGATCCGGGTCCCCGTTCGCCTCCGGCGGACCGTCGACGAGTCGCACGACATCCGCATCGGACGGGGACTCGGGCCGCGGATCTCCGTCGACCTCAGGCGCCGCGCGCTGGCGCGGCGCTTCGTCGTGATCACCGACGACAACCTGGCATCCCGGCATGGCCGCCGCCTGCTCGGCGCCCTGCGGCGCCGCGGCCTCGCGGCCGACATCCTGGTCATCCCGGCCGGCGAGGCGAGCAAGACCCGCCGGGTCCGCGATCACCTCGAGGACCGCCTCATCGCCATCGGCGCCGACCGTGGCACCGCGCTCGTGGCCCTGGGGGGCGGCGTGGTCGGCGACCTCGCCGGCTTCGTGGCCGCCACGTTCCATCGCGGCATCCCGTTCGTGCAGGTCCCGACCACCCTCGTCGGCATGGTCGATTCCGCGATCGGCGGCAAGACCGGCATCAACCACCCCGACGGCAAGAACCTGATCGGCGCCTACCACCCGCCGGCCGCCATCTACATCGACATCGACTACCTCAAGACCCTGCCGCCGAGGCAGTTCCGCGCCGGCCTCGCCGAGGTGGTGAAGTGCGGCGTCGTGGCCGACCCGGACCTCTTCGAGACCCTCGAACGCTGGCCCGATCGGGTGCTGCGTCGCGATCCGGACCTGCTATCGCGGGTCATCGAGTCGTGCTGCCGCATCAAGGCGCGGGTGGTCAGCGAGGATCCGCGCGAATCGGGGCGGCGCACGATCCTGAACTTCGGCCACACCATCGGCCACGCCCTCGAGACCGTCAGCCGCTATCGCATCGCCCACGGCGAGGCGGTCGCCATGGGGATGGTCGCCGAGGCGCGCATCGCGGCCAGGGCGGGGCTCGGCACCGAGGCCCTGGTGCCGCGGATCGCGGGGCTCCTGGCGGCACTCGGCCTGCCGACCGCCGTCCCGGCGCGGCACGCGGCGGCGGCGATCCTCGCGGTCGCACGGCGCGACAAGAAAGCACGCGGCGGGCGGATCGCCTGCGCGCTGCCGGTGCGGCTCGGCGCCATGGCGCAGGTGGCGGGAGACTACCGCATCCCCGTCGACGACGCCCTGATCGCGCGCGTGCTGCGCGCGGCGCCGCGCGCCCCGGGCCGGATTCGTTAAGATCGCAGCGGCGCCGCCGGGCGGCCGATCGCCTGGTCCGACGGCGGCACCCTCTACAAGCGCTCCCTCGCCTCGGAGATCCACGGGCGGCGGGCGGACGCCGCCGGCCGCGCCCGCTTCGTCGTCGCCGGGACCGAGGCCGCCGGCCTGTTCGGCCGACTCCTCGCGCGGGTCGCGGCGGCGCCGGCCGCCGCGTTCGGCGCGGCGGGGCGGCGGCGCATCGAGGCGATCCTCGCCTGGACGCCGGAGCGCCTGCTCGCCGAGAAGGCCCGCTTCGACGCCGCCTACGAGCCGGTCGGGATCCTGCCGCCCGACCAGTACCTCGCCGTCGTTTTGCAGGCGACCCACGGCTGCTCCTGGAACCGCTGCACGTTCTGCGATTTTTACCGCGGCCGAACGTTCCGGGCGCGGACGCCGGAGGAGTTCGCCGCCCACGCCCGGGCGGTGCGCGACCTGCTCGGCGGCGGCGCCCTGCTGCGGCGCCGAATCTTCCTCGCCGACGGCGACGCGCTCGTGATGTCGAACACCCGCCTCCTGCCCCTCCTGGCGCTGGCCCGCGACGCCTTCCCCGGCCGGCCGGTCGGCGGTTTCGTCGACGTCTTCGCCGGGCAAGGCAAGGTGAGCGCCGAATGGGCCGATCTCGCGGCCGCCGGCCTCGAGCGCGTCCAGGTCGGCATCGAGACCGGCCACGACCCCCTGCTCGCCTGGCTGGACAAGCCGGGGAGCGCCGCGCAGGCGCGTGATTTCGTCGCCAGCCTGAAGGCCGCGCGCCTGTCGGTATCGGTGATTCTCCTGTGCGGAGCGGGCGGCGATCGCTTCGGACGCCGCCACGTCGAGGACACCGCCGCCCTGATCGAGGCGCTGCCGCTCGCGCCGGGAGATGTCGTCTACCTGTCGCCGTTCATCGAGCGGCCCGGGTCGGCCTACGCGGCGCGCTCCCGCGCCGACGGGGTGCGGGCGCTGTCGTCGGAGGAGATCGAGGCCCAGCACCGCGCCCTGCGCGACGCCGTGCGCCGGGCCCACCCGGGCGTCAAGGCGGCGCGTTACGACATCCGCGAGTTCGTCTACTGAGCGGCGGCGATCCCGCGCTGCACGATCGCCATCTCGCTCCACGGTCGACGGCGTGGGTCTCGGCGTCGGGAAACCGGGGGCGCGCCAGGGCGTCAGCCGCCCGCGGGCCGATGGCGTCGTCGGCGCGCAGCCGGCAGCCGTAGCCGATGACGACGGAGCGCGCCGGCGGCGCGGTCGTCGCCCCGACTCCGCCGGGCGCGCCGGCGACGGGCGGTCGGGGTTCACCCGGGCCTCCGTTCGGCACTCACCTCGAGGGCATGGGGCGAGCAGGAGGTGCACGGGTCGTTGTTGCGCACCGCCTACTCGCGGCGCCGCGCCAGCTCGTCGAGCGGCGCCATGGCGTAACGCGGGGCGGTCCGACAGGGTCACGCGGTTGTCAGCCCGCCTGTCGCGAGCCGGGTTTCTTGAGAGCCGCGATCGTGGCACACAGGAGGGAGTTCACTCGCTTCGGATCGCGGAATACTGCGGCCACATCGGGGTCGAGGATGACCACCACGGCGTTCTTGGCGATCTGACGAGCAAAGCGGTTTGGCCTCGATTTGGTGTAGTCGAAGCGATACTCAGGTGCGAGGTCTCCCTGCGCGCGCTGGCGATTTCCAGGACCGCGTCGCTTTTTCGTAGTCTTCACGTTCATGGCGCGATGCTCCTCAAGCGCTGATGAGCCGTGATCTCCCGGCGTTCCTGTTCCGAGTGGTACGGATCCTCGTGGATCCGCGCAAGCGGATCGCCGAATACGCTGAGCGCCTCCTCGAAGTACACCCCGTGCTTCCGACGGATCGATTCGGCGTTCGCTGCATCCCACGTGAATCGGGTGTTCATTGGGTTGGAGCATACCACCCTGGCATTCGGCCATGGCCCGGCCGATGGTCGGACGGGCTACCGGCCTGCCGACAAGCTGCGGGCGCCGTAGGCGACCGTCAGCTTCATCGGCTTGATAACGCTGCGCGGAAGCGCTCATCGGAAGTTCAAGACGCTGGCGGCGTATTCGATCAGTCACCGTTTCCTCGCAAGCAGGAGACGCTCTGCGAGATCTGTGATCACCCAATCTTCCGCAATGAGACCATCGCGGAAACGACTGGTCACCATATCGCGCCACACGATTGGACGACCAGTCGCAGGGAAGCCCTTGAAGTCACCCTGGTGGGTGCCCCGGAGCGTTCGTTGCCAGGCAACGCGGTCCCTGGCCTCCACGAGAATCTCGACTTCGACCTGGAGATCCGGGAAGGCACGCCGGTACATGCCGACGACTTTTCGAATCGCACCGTGACCCCCTGTCATGTCTTGGTCGGTGAGGTGGGCGACATAGTCCGGTGTGAAGAACTCACCAACCGCATCCAGATTGCCATTGACGATGAGCGCCGAGCTGGCTGCTTGGATCTGTGAGGCAATCGACTGGTTCATACGACGGCTCCTTAGCCCGGATAATTCATGAAGTGTGAGAACAGAAGAGCCTCCGACGTGGTAGAAAGCGGTTGCGACGCCACTTTCCTCGCACCGGAGGCTCTTCCTCGA
>Ga0247727_10019571_pt1 | contig 10474 bp, 10 predicted proteins | sample WisWelCaveWW1625_FD_202498 | JGI IMG/M metagenome (GOLD analysis project Ga0247727, IMG submission 202498) | Biofilm microbial communities from Wishing Well Cave, Virginia, United States - WW16-25 | ecosystem: Environmental > Aquatic > Deep subsurface > Groundwater > Cave microbial mat | place... | reverse complement strand
GAAAAAGTTATTCTAAACATGGGACGTCTCCTTTTGCTCTGGGTTGCTAGCCTTTTGCCTAAGGATAAGGCGTCCCCATTATTTTTCAAAGTGCAAAATTCCAATTCTATTTCTCAAGATCTATAGTAATTGGTAATTGGTGGTGGTCGAGTAGCGACGAGCGTTCGTTGCGAGGAGCGTATCGAGACCTGAGACTAGAGATTCGAGAATTGGAGGAGTGGAGACTGGAGATTTGAGACTGATTGAATGATGAGCATTATAAATGAATCGTGATAAACTACGGCGAGAAATTTCTTTGCATGTCATGCTGAGCCCCAAAGGGCGAAGCATCTCCAACACAACAGCGAGACTCTTCGCCGCTTGGTTTCGATACGGACTTCGTCCTACTCAACCACCAGCGGCTCACACCGTCCCGACGTTCTTCGGGAGAGTGACACATGAAAGGGAATCATGTCAAAGCACGAATCCTATGCCGTTGAAATTGCAGGATTAAAACGCGAACTGCCTTTGTTCGAGATCAAGCCGGGTTTGAAGATCGCGATTCTGAATATCTTAGGCGATACGGAACTGGTGCAGGCTTGCGCCAAAGAACTGGCAAAGAAACTCAAAGACGTGGAGTTTGATGTGCTGGTCACAGCGGAAGCGAAATCTATCCCATTGGCGTATGCTTTATCCGCTGAAACCAGCAAGCCTTACGTGGTCTTGCGCAAGGCATACAAACTTTACATGGGAGACGCGCTCAAGGCGGAGACGTTATCCATCACGACGGGACAGCCGCAGACATTGATCCTCGATGAGAAAGACCGCGAATTGACGAAAGGTAGGAAGGTCGTTATTGTAGATGATGTGATCAGCACTGGCTCAACACTTCAAGGAATGAGAATGATCCTTGATAAGGCGGGTTCTGCCGTTGTGGCAGAGGCGGCGATCTTCACCGAAGGCGACCGCGCGCAATGGATGCACATCATTTCGCTCGGGCATCTGCCGTTGTTTACGGAGTGAGGAAAGTAACCAAGTAGACAAGGTAAACAGGTACACAAGTGAAAACCTGGAGTTTCCTTATGGATTTCCAGGTTTTTTTTGACTCTCGAAAACTTGTTTCCGTGTCTACCTGTTTCCGTGTTTACTCTTCCTGCCAATCAACTTCTTTTTCCCATCTCTCCCCATTTTCTTAATTGCAATCTCCCTCTTCATCGCAGACTTCCTATCCAACTGTTCTTCCACATAGACAAGTTTTACAGGCAGGCGCATGCTCGTATATTTCGCGCCCAACCCCTTGTTGTGCGTTTTGACGCGGCGCTCGGGGTCGGTCGTCCAGCCTGTGTAATACGTCCCGTCTGCGCATTTGACGATGTAGCAATAACAAGGAGTCACTTGCTTTTCTTGCCGGGAACAAATAATTTGCCGAGGAACATCTGGCTCAGTTTATCGCCGAAGGACTGGTCATCCGCTTTGCTTTGTTCAATGGATTGCCAGTCTGCTTTGGTGCGTTCATGGAGCCAGAGATCGCGGGCTTTCACAGCCGATTCAAGAAACCTGGCAAGAGACTTGTCATCGCCATCTGCGATTTGAGCGCGCAAGGTTTGCAGGGAGGAGATGTACTCATCCAGCACCCGAACTGTATTTTCGCGATTTGCCAGCGCGGCTTCACCCAAGGATTTTGCTTCATCGTGGTATGCCAGCGCGGCAGTGACAGTGGCATACGGACGCGCCGCAACCTTGCGCGCTTCTGCCCAGCCGGGTTGGGTCACGGTGGCATCGAGCAGCGCCGCGCCTGCCAATTGCGGCAACAAATGTGTGGAGGCAAGCAAACCATCGGCTTCGACGGAGTCTGTGAACATCACGTGCGCGCCAAGCAGTGCAACCAGGTCCGTTGCAAGGTTCACGGCTTCGCCGGGTGTGCCGGTTGGCGCGTTGACGAGAAAGAGTCCATTTTTGAAGAAGTCGGCGCGGGCGGCGCCCACACCCAGGTCTATGCCATGCAAATGCTCCGCTCCCGCGGCGGGAGAAAGCCCAACGTAATATCGCCCCTGAGGGATAAGCTCATTGATCCACGCGGCAACCGTCGCTTTGGCCGGAGCCGTGTCGAAGATCACCGTCCCCTCCTGCAAGTCTCGCGCGATGTATCCAAGCGTGTCACGAATCTCACTCAATGGAAGACTCAAAATGACGACATTCGCGTCGCTGACGGATGAAGGGAGGTTGACTTTGATCTCATCCACCGCACCCGCCTTTTGCGCGGCGCGGGCGGTTTCAAAATTTTTGTCGTGCCCAATGCGCTTGATGTTTTTTTGGCTTGCGAGAGCCAGCCCTATCGAACTTCCCACCTGACCCAGACCGATGATGGTGATTTGAACGCTCATAAGTTCCTCTCAAATTGTTGTGACGGGGTTATTATAACGCCAGTTATTGCAATGCCAGCCCTTTAAAGTGCGAGAACCGCGGACGCCGACCGCGGTTCCCTACGAAAGGAGGAGAAGAGAAATCACCTTACTTGTCCAAATTTATCATAGGCGACTCAATCGTACTTGACGCCAAACCTACGATTGCCCTACGATTGCCCCCCTATGGGGGGACATCTTTCAAGTAGGGGCGGAGCATGCTCCGCCCCTACAAAAAACGCGATATAATAGAACAAATATTCCAAGTTGCACAAATTTTTGAGGAGAAAAATGTCCAACTATGCCATCGAAACAAAAGACTTGGGCCGCGTCTACAAAATTCGCGGCAACAAAAAGGAAAGCCAGATCCGCAAAGAGCTGATCGCCTTGCAGGATGTCAACTTGACCGTGGAACGAGGCGAGTTATTCGGACTGCTCGGACCCAACGGCGCGGGCAAAACAACGTTGATCAAGATCCTCACCACGCTTCTCGCGCCGACCTCGGGCTGGGCGCGTGTTGCCGCACATGACGTGATCAAAACCCCGAACCTGGTCCGCCCTCTCATCAACATGGTCTCTGGCGGAGAGTCATCGGGGTATGGCTTGCTGACGGTGCGCGAAAATCTGTGGATGTTCTCTCAATTCTATGGGATGCCATCGAAAGAAGCCAACGAGCGGATCGTTGAACTGCTCAAAATAGTAGGGTTGGAAGACCGCATCCACACCAAATCCTCTGATCTTTCGACTGGCTTGCGCCAGAAGATGAACATCGTGCGCGGCTTTCTCACCAACCCTGAAGTGCTCTTCCTCGATGAGCCAACTTTAGGATTGGATGTGGGCGCGTCGCGCGATGTGCGTAAGTTAATCCGTGGCTGGCTGGATGCAGACAAGAATCGTACATTGTTATTGACCACGCACTACATGGTGGAAGCCGAGGAACTGTGTGACCGAGTCGCGATCATCAACAAAGGACGCGTGCTCGCCTGTGATACCCCCGCCAATTTGAAGCGCGACCTGCAACGCGATGCGATCTTCGAGATCGAGACGAGTCCACTCAACGGGTTGACCGATAAAATGCTGGCAGAGCAGGCTGAGGTCAAGAAAGCCGCGCTCACCGAGACGGATGGAGGCGCGAAGCTGGAACTTGTCCTCGTGGATGAATCCGCACTGGCAACCGTCATCAATATCCTGACCCAAAAGAACATCAAGGTGTTGCGTTTTACCAAACGAGAACCGACACTGGAGGACGTCTTCATGGAACGGGTCGGTCAACGAATGGAAGATGTGGAAAAAGAGGAGGCGCCCAATGAAAGCAAATGAACGGCTGGTTTATTCTGCCTCAGAAAAAGTAACGGGCTGGAGGTTGTTCATAAAAACCATCCTGGCGCGTTCGTACCCGCGTATCATCGGGCAACAACGCGAAAAGTCGTGGATCTTTTTTGAGATCTTCATGCCCATGCTGGCTGTCTCGGCGTATGTGTATGTCTATCGCGCCATCGGCGCGCCCGAGGAATATGTGGGCTTCGTGGTGGTGGGCGGCGCGATGACCGCGTTCTGGATGAACGTGTTGTGGAGCATGTCCAGCCAGTTGTATTGGGAAAAGGAAACAGGTAACCTGGCGTTGTATATCATGGCGCCGAATTCCATGATGGCGGTGTTGCTGGGCATGGCATTGGGAGGGCTGGTCGCGACGACACTGCGTGCGGCGGCGATCATTGTGCTTGGCACATTGATGTTCCAGGTGCAATTCACCGTGACGAGTTTCTCACAATTGTTCGCTGTTTTTTTCCTCGCGATGACCGCGCTATACGGCATGGGCATGATGAGCGCGTCGCTCTTTCTGCTTCTCAGCCGCGAAGCCTGGCATATTTCCAACCTTGCGCAGGAACCCATCTATCTCGTTTCGGGGTTTTACTTCCCGATCAAGTCGTTCGACTTCTGGGTCGCCGCGGCGGCATCGTTCATCCCCCTCACACTTGGGTTGGACGCGATGCGGCAGTTGATCTTTCCCTCGGGCGCGTCGCTCGGATTCCTGAACGTGAATGTCGAGATCGCTGTGCTGATCGTGTTGTGTGTGGTCTTCCTCATCGGAGCCAAGTTCCTGCTCGATTACATGGAGAGGCTCGCGATCCGCGAGGGAAGAATCACGGAGAACAGGCGATAGTTTCGTATTTATGCTCTTGCAGGGTCACAGACCCTGCAAATGTCGGCGGTCACAGACCGCCTCTGAGCAAAGTATGTAAGGAGTACCTATGAACCGTTCTGAAACATCCCATTCATTCACAATGGCAACCTGGCTCGGCTGGCAGGTCGAGTCAAACTGGACCGACCCGTTCCTGTTTGCGATCTACGTTATCGTTAAACCATTAGCGACAGCCGCGATCCTCGTAGTGATGTACAGCATTATCACAGGCGGGGCTTACGAATCACCCCTCTTCGCGTATATTTATCTTGGGAACGCGTTCTACATTTACGTAGGTTCGATCATGACGGGAGTCTCATGGGCGGTGATTGAAGATCGCGAACATTACAAGACCCTCAAATACATGTACATCGCGCCCATCAGCATTCCCTTCTACTGGCTCGGACGCGGCGTATCGCGCTTTCTCATCGGCACGGTGGCAGTCATCGTCACCATCAGCGCGGGCGCGTCATTCCTGAACCTGCCGCTTGATCTGGCTGAGGTCAATTGGGGGTTGTTCATCGTATCCCTCGTCATCGGAGTCACCATGCTCGGCATGATCGGACTCATCCTTGCCAGCATCACACTGATGATGGCTCAACACAACTTCTTCGTGGGCGAAGCCGTGGCAGGCGCGCTGTATCTATTCAGCGGCGCGATCTTTCCGCTCGAGGTTCTGCCTGCATGGATTCGCCCCGTCGGCTATGCCATGCCCATCACCTACTGGCTCGAACTCATGCGCCGCTCACTAATCGGTGAAGTCGCAGAAGCCTTCCCCACACTTGCGCAATTCAGCAACCTGCAACTGATCGGCATCCTGATTGGTTTAACGATTATCTTCGCGTTCTTATCAGTGGTTATCTTCCGCTGGTGCGACTATCGCGCTCGCGAACTTGGCCTGATTGATCGAGTGACGAATTACTGACCTGAGGGTGCGTCGCACCAACCAGCAGGGTTTACCCTTGTCAAGCAGGAAAGCCTACTCAAGTAGATCCATCCAGATCAAGTAAGGTGCGACGCACTCGCGGAGAGAAGAATAAACTATAATCCCACCATCGAGACTCTTCTCAGTGGTGATTTTTTTATTGATGCACGGAGAACAGTATGCAAGCCCCACATCCCATTTATGTTGGCGAACTGAATAGTACACCTCTTGGAGACCTGCGCCTCGCCGCCTCAGACTTTGGCTTGGTCGCTGTTGAATGGGCGGACTCTCAGGTTCATTTTGATTTCTACCTTCAACGCCTGAAGCGACCCATCGAGACAAACGAGAAGAAGATCGCCCCTTACGTAAAGGAACTCCGCGAATATCTCAACGGTAAACGCAACGCCTTCACAATCCCCATTGACTGGACTTTATTCCGCCCGTTTCAACGCGAAGCCCTGCAAGCCATCTTTAGAATCCCATATAGCGAAACACGGACCTATCACGATATCGCCGTCCAACTTGGCAAGCCCAACGCCTCACGCGCCATTGGACGCGCCAATGCAACAAACCCCATGCCGCTGGTGATACCGTGTCATCGAGTCATTGGAACGGATGGCAAACTTCACGGATACGGCGGCGGGGAAGGACTAAAGACAAAGGAATGGCTGCTGAAGATGGAAGGGGCTGTGATTGCGTAATATTTCGCCACCGCGCTCCGTCGAAATCCTGTTGTTCACCATGACAACAGAGGAGCAAATTTTGAAACCCAAACACTGGATCGTATTTATCACCCTCGGCTTGATCTGGAGCTCATCGTTTCTCTGGATAAAAATCGGCGTGCAGGAAATTGGACCCATGGCATTGGTGGCATTCCGCATGTTGTTCGGCGCGATCACGGCTGTCGCCATCGGCGTCTACCAAAAAGTGGAGTGGCCCCGCGATTGGAAAACATGGGGCATCTTCGCGGTACTCGGTCCCACCAGTCTCGCCATTCCCATCTTCTTCATCTCGTGGGGCGAACAGACAATTGACTCGGCTGTCGCCTCCATCCTCAACGCAACCACGCCGTTGTTTACCATCGTCATCGCGCACTTTCTTTTGCAAGACGACAAGATGACCATCCAAAAAGCCCTGGGTTTGCTGATAGGCTTTGCAGGAGTAGTTGTCCTTCTAAGCAAAGACCTTACGGCAGGCGCGCAAAATTCGGTAATCGGACAGGCGGCCGTGATTCTCGCCTCCCTCTTTTACGCGGGGAGCGCAGTCTATGGGCGAAAACTTACACAGCACATTCAAGGCGCAGTACGCGGCGCGATGCTGCTCGTCACCTCAACGATCTTTATGTGGAGCGTTGGTCCGCTCGCCGAAAAGCCTTTCGAGTTCCCAGCCCTGCCGATTACCTGGATCGCGATTCTCTGGCTGGGCATCCTGGGTTCAGGTCTGGCAGTGATCATGCTTTGGTATCTGATCCACGAGGTGGGTCCGACGCGCGCCTCGCTGGTAACCTATCTCTTCCCTATCGGAGGTGTCATCCTTGGAGTCTTGTTCCTCGACGAACATCTTTCGTGGCAATTGGTGGCTGGCACGCTGTTGATCATCGCCAGTCTCGCAGTTGTCAATTGGAAACCGGCCAAAAAGCCCGCTCTGAACACAGTCGAAGTGTCAGGGAAGGAAGCGTCGTAGTTCGATGTCCGGGAATTCGTTTTGGGAAAAATACGAGTTCATCATCCCTCTCGGTTTGTTTTTGATATTCCTTGCGTTTACACTTCCTGGAATCTCGTGGGGCGCGCCGGACATCTGGCACCCTGATGAGATCGTCGTCCGTTCGATCAAAGCCCTGCATGGCGAGTGGCGGTTCAGCGAGATCAACTTCAACTACCCCGACCTGCCGCAATACGTGATGTTCTGGCTGGGCAGGGCGATTCTCGCGCTGGGGTATTCAGATACGGAAATCCTGATCGCCTCGCGCGTGCTTTCGGCGATTGTGGCAGGGCTGACAATTGTCCTTGCTTACATCATCACGCGCCGCGCGGGGAGCAATATTTATGTCGCAGGGTTAAGCGGATTGCTTTTGCTCTGCGTCAGCGAACTCTCTCATAATGGTCGTTTCGCGCATAACGACACGTACACCGTCTTCTTCACCACCCTTTCGATCCTCTTCATGGTTAACTACGCAAGGACCAATTATCGCGGCTGGCTGTACGCGTCCTTTGTTGCCGTCGGTATGGCGGCATCAAGCAAGTACACCGGAGGAGGTTTGGTACCTGCCTTGCTTGCAGCGTACTTGATCCTGCAATTCAAGAACCTGAAAAAAGACTGGTTCTCCATCGGCGAAACCCTCTTCATCAGCGGCGCGGTCGCCTTTTTGGGGTTCGCCCTCGGCACGCCGAAGTCGCTGACCTGGATGGCTTACTTTTTCAAACGAGTCTTTGCCGCGCTCGAATGGCAGGCAACCTGGGGGCAACGCGACGATAGCGTGAGAGGGGTCATCGGTCAATTCCCCATGATGGAGGGCAGTCTTGGTTCGGCGCTTTACCTCCTCTTCATCGCCGCGGCGCTTTGGGCTTGTCATCGGGTGATACGAGCCTATCGCCGCAATGAATTAAACCGAACATCACAGGCGGGCTTCTTGGGCATCCTGCTTCTTGGAATTTTCTTCCTCGATCTTCCCGTTATGATCTCATACAATTACCAGCCGCGTTATCTCCTCACGTTCATGCCCATGCTTGCCATTCTCGCGGCATTTTTTATCGAAGAGATTTACGCGCGCGTCAGGCAGTTCGGGAAACCTGTTTACTCAGCCGCGGTCATCGTCGGCGTTGGCGCGGTTGTTTTGTATTCCTTTGCGCGGCTCACGAGCATCACTTTACTATTTTTAAACGACGCGCGCATCCCTGCCAGCGAATTCATGAAGACGTTGACTCCCGGCGCCTCTCTGGAACATACCAACTACCCTCCAACGTACGAGGGTAGAGATTTTATGCGCGAGCATAATTACCCGCTCCACATCCAAATGGGCACGATTGACACAGTCCCTACAGACAAACCTTATGAGTTCAATACTGCTGAAGAAGGTTTACTTGACCGCCAGACTGATTACTTAATCATTGACAGCTTCACAGCGAGCCGATTCAACGACCCGCACGTCTGCGAACAGATTCCCGTCGAATGTGAATTCTTCAAGCAACTTGCAACAGGCAAAACCGATCATTATCAACTGATCGCTGAATTCGAATATTCATTGCCCTGGTATCTGCCACAGGTGCAAGTCGCAATAGCGAATCCAGAAATCCGCATCTACGAGCGAATCAAATGAATGATTTTCGAACTGGCTTTATTGCGATCATCGGTCGTCCGAATGTTGGCAAATCAACTCTGGTCAATGCGTTGCTGGGTCAAAAGATTGCGGCAGTTTCGCCGAAGCCGCAGACCACGCGAAAGCGTCAGTTGGGGATACTCACCACAGACTCGGCTCAACTCGTCTTTGTGGATACGCCCGGTATGCACAGCGCGCGTCATAAATTGGGCGAGTTTTTAAATCAGGAAGCGGAAGAATCGCTCAAGGATGTGGATGTGATTCTCTGGCTGGTGGATTCATCCGTCAGACCGACGGAGGAGGATAAACAGATCGGACTCCTCCTCAGCAAACTCCCGCGTCGGACTCCGCTTGTGCTTGCCGCGAACAAAATGGACCTGGTTCCCACTGAGGCGTTGACTCGGAATCTCGAAGCGTATCAGGCGTCGGTGAAGAAAGAGGCGAGCGCGATTTCCATCTCCGCCGCGCAGAATCGGAATCTTGATCAATTGCTTGCGTTGTTGGTGTCGTTGAGTCCAATCCGCCCGCCTGAGTTTGATGAAGACCAAGTCACGGATTCGTTTGAGCGCGACATCGCCGCAGACTTGATCCGCGAGTCATGTTTGAATAAATTGCGCGAGGAAGTGCCGCATGGCGTGGGTGTGCGCGTGGATGAATTTACCGAGCGCGAGAATGGGATGTTGTATATCGCCGCAACGATCTTTGTGGAGCGCGATTCACAAAAGGGAATCCTGATCGGCGAAGGTGGCAACATGATGAAAGCGATCGGGAGCGCGGCTCGTAAAGAGATCGAGGAAATGGGCGGACGAAAAGTATTTTTGGAATTGCGCGTGAAGGTGTTGAAAGACTGGCGCAACGATGAAAACGCGATGCAACGATTGGGGTATCGGATGGGAAAGAAAAAGAAACGGAAATAACGTGGGGCGGGATGGTATCCCGCCTTTTTATTTTGCCTTCAACGGTTTGAACCCCTCGCCCAATACCTCATGCGCCACACCGATGACCATGAATGCGTGGGGATCAATTTCATTAACGATGGCTTTGAGTGTCGCAACTTCTGCGCGGGTGATGACGCAATATAAAACGGGTTTGTTGGCTCCCGTGTACGCGCCTGAGCCTTCGAGAATGGTGACGCCGCGATTCAGTTCATCCAACACGCGATGCGAAATTGATTCGGATTCTGAGGTCACGATCATCGCCGTGCGGACAGTGCCTCCGCCTTCGAGAGTCGTCTCTGCAACCAAACCACTGACGTAGAGCGCGATCATCGCATACAACGCCTGCTTCCAGCCAAAGACAAATCCAGCGCCGAGAATGACCGCCGTATCCACGATTAAATAACTCTGCGTGATCGGGATGCCGCGCCAGTTGTTGAGGATGCGCGCAAGGATATCCGAGCCGCCGCTGGTGCCGCGCGCGCGATAGACGAGTCCATAGCCGATGCCGCTGACAATCGCGCCGTAGAGTGTGTTCAAAAAGATGTCTCCCTGCAAATCATTAATCAGCGCAGTCGCCGCGCCGTTCGCCGCGAAGAGGGGAGTGTTTGGTAAAAGATCAATGAAGGTGGAGTAGGTGAAGATGGCAATAGCCGTCCGCAGTGCAAAGCGATATCCGCCAAGAAAACGCCATCCCAATACAAACAGCGGAATGTTCCCGATGAGGATCATCAA
>Ga0247727_10019570_pt1 | contig 10474 bp, 7 predicted proteins | sample WisWelCaveWW1625_FD_202498 | JGI IMG/M metagenome (GOLD analysis project Ga0247727, IMG submission 202498) | Biofilm microbial communities from Wishing Well Cave, Virginia, United States - WW16-25 | ecosystem: Environmental > Aquatic > Deep subsurface > Groundwater > Cave microbial mat | place... | reverse complement strand
CTAAAAAAAGTTTTCTCGCCGCGCCGAATCAGCAACAGCGCCACCTTGCCTCGTTGCAACCCCGGCAAAGCGGCGTTGAAATCACGCACATTGCGAATCGCGCGGTGATTCATTTCCTGAATAATGTCGCCGGTCATCAGAACCCGCGTCGCAGCGGCGGGATCAAGATGTGAAATGGCCACGCCCGACACCTGTTGCAGACGAACCATTTCCGGCGATAAATTCTGCACCTGCAGGCCGAGTTTGTTCGTGGACTTATGCTGATTTGAGGCTAACGCCGCTTCATGTCGCATGATATTCGGTCTTTCCGTGGGCGTGATTTCGCAAACGACTTTCACCGTATCACGCCAGACCGCCATTTGAACATTTTTCTCCGGCTTCTGCGCCGCGACAGCGTTCTCAAAGTCATTCGCGCTCGAAATCGGGACGCCTGCAAAGTGCAAAACGACATCGCCACGACGCAAACCGGCGCGTTCCGCGGGACTGTTGGCCATCACCTCGGCAAGCAACGCGCCGAGTGTGCCATTGAATCGCAACGCGCGCGCTAAATTCTGATCGAGGTCCTGTGCCGTTGCGCCGATATAGCCGCGCGTTACTTTACCTTCCTTCATTAAGATATGCATCACCCGTTTGGCCAGATTCGCCGGAATCGCCAGCCCCGCGCCATTGGTGGATTGCACCGCGGTGTTGATGCCGACAAGCTCGCCCTCTAAACTCACCAGCGCGCCACCGTGGCTGCTGCCGCGCGAGGGCGCAACATCGGTGTGAATGAAATCTTCCATCTGCGGCAACGAAACTTTTGAGCGGCCTCTGGCGTTGATGATAGCTGACATCACGGAGGGCGCCGGTTGGTTTGTGTTGCCAATCGCCATCACCCACTGACCAACGCGCAGGCGATCCGAATCGCCAAACTTCGCATACGGCAAGCCCTTCGCGGCGATTTTGATCAGCGCGAGATTGGTCAACGGATCGCAGCCAACGGCACTGCCGGAAAAACGCCGGCCTTTATTAAACACGACGCGAACCGAATCCCCGGCCAGAAAGTCCTGGCTACTTGTCAAAATATAACCGTCGCTCGAAACCAGCAGACCGCAACTTTCCGCTCGCAACGCCGCGTTCGCCCGAATCATCACGATCATGGGTAAATATTGCGCCGTAATACTCTCAAACGCTGCGCTCAGATCTCGCGCCAAAGCGCGCTCGTTTCCGCTCATCACCATCCCCGCCGCTATCGGCTCTTCCGGCGCAACCGGTTCATGGCTCGAAAGCCCTCGCAAGATCAAACCGCCAAACAGGATCACGGCAACCAGCGCCAGCACCCAGCCACCGGCGTTCTTGCGTCTTAGCATAATTTTCTCCAGAGTTAGTTCAGTGGAATTTTTTGCCCAACATCACAATTTGCAAATGGAAAAGCCGAGATGCAAGAAAAATTTTTAAAGTCCGAGGTTGCGAAGTCCAAAGTCCGATGTCTTCGATCGGCAGGAATTAATCGCCGAAAAAGAAAAACTTGACTCTCGTGCGTGGAAGTCTTATATTGCGGCTATATTTATTTCCTGAGCAACACTTGAACTCGCCGCCCGTCCGGTGCATTTGTTGCGCTGAAGAAACATCGCGGACGGATGGCTAATCTTTATGGAGCAAAACATGAAAAAAGCATTGTTGGGCGCGACGACGATTATCGCCGCGGCCGTCATCGGCGTTGTTTTACTGTCCGGCGAGAAAAAGGCGGAAAGCGCCATCGTGGCGACTGAAATCGACATCGAAGGGATGTCCTGCCAGAACTGCGCGGATAAAATCGACGCCAGCTTGTCCGAGCTGGACGGCGTCAAAGAAGTCGACGTTCGTCTCGGCGAAAGCAAAGCTTACATCAAATACAATGCGGCCGCCGTCACCGTTCCGGCAATGGAAGCCAGCATTTCAAAGCTGGGCTATTCAGTCGGCAAAACCGGCGCGGTCTTCGACAAAGAAGATTGTGGCGACGCCGAAGCGAGCGATTGCTGCGCGGGCAGGAAACCCGATACCAAAACCTGAAGTGCCGATTTTAAAAATTTTCTATTTTGAAGCGAGGTGCGCATCGCCTCGCTTTTTTGTTCCATATTTAATATATGCAAAAACGTTTCATTCTCGGCCTCGGCATCAGCGCGATTTTTATTTATCTCGCCTTTCGGCAAATCGACTTCGTGCAAATGTGGGCGGCGCTGCAGCAGGCAAATTATTTCTGGCTCTTCCCCGCGGTCGGTTTTATGTTCATGAGCATGTGGCTGCGCGCCATGCGCTGGGGCTATTTTATGGAGCCGATCAAGCCCGGCATCGGTTTCCGCAAACTGTTTTCGGCGATGATGATCGGGTACTACGGCAACAACGTGTTCCCGTTGCGCGCCGGCGAAGTGTTGCGGGCCTATGCCATCGGCAAATCCGCCGGCGTTTCGCGCATGGCCTCGTTTGCCACGATCTTTGTCGAGCGCCTCATCGACGTTCTCGCGCTGTTGGTGTTAATCGGCTTCTCCGTGTTTTTCCATGACTATCCCGGCTGGATTGAAAAAGGCGCCGTTATCATTTTCATCGGCACGGCGGTGGTGACGCTGTTCATGACGGCGCTCATGCTGCGCACGCAACAGACTTTGCAGTTCATGAGCCGCTTAACGCGTCCGTTCCCCGAAAAAATACAACAATTCGTCAGCAAGCTGCTCAGCTCATTTCTCGACGGGTTTTCAATTTTTAGGAAAACGGATCGCTTTTGGACGATCATTTGGCAATCAGTGGTCATCTGGCTGTTGTATGCCGCGGTCAATTACGCCGTTTTGGAAGCGTTCGGCTTAAACGAACAACTGCCGATCGGCGCCAGCTTCGTCATTCTCGTCGTCGTGAATATCAGCATTATGATTCCGGCCGCGCCCGGCTACGTCGGCACGTTTCATCTTGCCTGCCAGCAGGCCGCCATGCTCTTCGGCGTCTCCAAAAGCACCGCGCTCAGTTTCGCGCTGATTCTGCACATCTCGAATTTCATTCCGATTACGCTGGTCGGTTTTTATTATTTCTATCGCGAGCAGCTCGACTTCAAACAGGCCGTCGCCGGCGAAGAAGAAGCGCCCACACCCAAAACTTCGCGCCCGGCTTCGCGCAAAAAAGTTGGCGTGTGAAAACCAATTTCTTAATCATTCTGCCGAACTCCCAAGCAATTCCCTTTTCGTTGCAAGCAATTTTAAAAACATAAATTCTTCGATGCGCGTTTTATTGCTTTTCGTTGACGGCGTCGGCATTGGCGCGCGCGATTCGGAGCAAAATCCGTTCGCGCGTTTTCCCTCGCCGTTCTTCTCCTTTTTTAAAAATGAGCCGTTGCCGGTTCTGCCGCACGGTGGCGTCGTGATTCCAACGCGCGCCGACATGGACGTTTCTGGTTTACCACAAAGCGCCTCCGGACAAACCGCGATTTTCACCGGACGCAACGCCGCCCAGGCGCTGGGCCATCATCAGTCCGGCATGCCGACGCCGACGCTGCGCCAAATGTTGGACGAATTGAGCATTTTCAAAAGCGTCCGCGCGCTGGGAAAAACCGGCGTTTTTGCCAACGCGTTATCGCAACATTATTTCGACCACCGCGGCGAGAGAATTTCCGCGACCGCGCGCGCGCTCATTGCCGGCGGCTTTCCGTGGCTCACGATGGAAGATTTGCGCGCAGGCCGCGCCGTGTCGCATGATCTCACCAACGAATTTCTCCGCCAGATGAAATTTGAGATGCCGGTGCGAACCCCCGCCGAGAGCGCGAAAATTCTCGCCGAGATTTGCCAGCGCGCCGATTTCACGCTCTTCGAATTTATTCTCACCGATATGTTCGGCCACAATCAGGAAATGTCGCAGGCCGAAGCAATCGTCCGCCGACTCGATATTTTGTTGCGCACTCTTCTTCCGCTGGTGAATTTAAAAGAGACCACCGTCGTGCTAACCAGCGACCACGGCAATTTTGAAGATTTGTCCGTCAAAACGCACACGCACAACCTCGTGCCAACTTGCGTCTGGGGCACGGGGCAAAATATTTTTGTCGAACGGGTGAAAAGATTGGAAGACCTCGCGGGAAGCATCATGGCGGTTTTAGCGTAAAATTTATCTTGCAATTCCCCCACGAAATTTTATTTTAAAGAGTATCATTCGCCAAGCCGGCCTCACACTCGATGAGTTTATCCAAAACCTGCAGAATTAAATTCAGCTTGCGTCTTATCTCGTGGCATGTTATATTATCGTCACCGCAGTTGGGATTAACGACTCGCCTCCGACATAGCATCAGATTCCGTTTTGGAGCACACTTTTGGGCATGAACTGGACGATCACAGACATTTTAACCGCCATGGCGTATGGTGAGATACGGACATCATTGAACGTCTCGACTTGTTGATCGACGAAAGCGAATGCAAAAAAACCGGCGCGATGCGGGTCGCAACGGCTTGCGCCGATAAGCCTGTTGCCATCAACGGGCGAACCCGACGGGCGTAGCCGGCAAACCGAAAAACCAATAACACATTTTAACATTAACATCATATCGTGCCAGAAACCTTCACCGGAATACTCGAACCCGTCGAACGGGGCCACGGCTTTTTGCGCCGCGTCTCGTTGACGTTGCTGCCGCAGCAAAGCGATCCGTTCGTGCATCGCAGCCTGAGCGAGGCCAACCATCTGCGCCCCGGCGTCCTCGTCGAAGCGGAAATCGGCCCCGGCCAGCGCGGCGGCAGGCAGGTTGAAAAGATTCTCAAAATTAATGACCGCGACCCGGCGGCGTGGGCGAAACTGCCGGAGTTGGAAATGCTCACCGCCATCTCGCCTTCGGAACAAATCGTTCTGGAGAAAAAGTCCTCGCGTTCGGTTAAAACACAGGAAAAAGAAAAATCCGACGTCTCGATGCGCGTGATCGATTTGATCAGCCCGCTCGGCAAAGGCCAGCGCGCGCTCATCGTCGCGCCGCCGCGCTCCGGCAAAACCATGCTGCTGCAACAAACCGCGCAGTCCATCGCGCGCAATCATCCCGATATTCATCTTATCATGTTGCTGCTCGACGAGCGTCCGGAAGAAGTCACCGACATGCGCCGCGCCGTGCAGGGCGAGGTGTTCGCCAGCTCGAACGATGCGTCGCTGGAGTCGCATCTGCGTTTGGCGCAGCTCGTCACCGAATATGCCAAACGCAAAGCCGAAGCCGGCGACGACGTCGTGATGTTGCTCGATTCGTTGACGCGCACGGGGCGCGCATTCAATCTCGGGCAACGCGGCAGCGGCCGCACGATGTCCGGCGGGCTGGATGCGCGCGCGCTCGAAATTCCGCGCAAAATTTTCGGCGCCGGCCGGCACATCGAAGGCGGCGGCTCGCTCACCATCGTCGCAACCATTCTTGTCGGCACCGGCTCGCGCATGGATGAATTTATTTTTGAGGAATTTAAAGGCACGGGCAACATGGAGCTCGTGCTGGATCGCGCGCTGGCTGATCAACGCATTTTTCCGGCCATCAACATTCCCGCTTCGGGCACGCGGCGCGAGGAGTTGCTCTTCGGCAAAAAGACCGCGCAATATCAGGCGCTGCGCCGCGCTTTACAAAGTATGCCCGCCAAAGAAGCAATGGCAACATTGCTCAAAGCGCTGGCGACGACGCCGGATAATAAAACGCTGCTGCAAAAATTTTTAAAGGAGGAGGAAGATTAGAAGCGACAAAGCCGGAGGCCACGAACGCACTCAACCACGGAGTAAAATTCAGAAAGCTCACTGTTGATTCACAGCCCCAAATACCACGAGACGCGGAGCACACCGAGAAAGCGCGGAGAGCGATGTGCGCTTGAAAATGTTTTTCTCCAAAATAAAAATGGCTACCAGCGAGCGCCGCCATGTCTGCGCTGGTAGCCCGACCACTCAAGGGAATTGCTTCCCGAGCAGTTTCACCCCAATAAACGATACGGAGGGCGATTTTGTTCCATCCAGATCAAAATTTTTTTAATTTATTTTCCGGCCTTCTAAATCTCTTATTTTTCTTGACATAAAACCCACCATCAATCTCCACGAAATTTCCTTTTTGTATTTTTTAAAGACCCTTTTCCGCTCTTGTTCACACTTTGGTTTTGCCGCTGCGGGGAACTCCGCCGGCGCCTGACGTCCCAATAATTAAATTATTGTCGTGACAGGTAATCGTATAAAACAGATTGACTTATTGGCTCTCCATTTTATCCGCCCAATTTCTGCGCGGGTGCGGCCTTTCCGGTATAAACTCCAATAGTTTTTTTTGTGAGAGGAAGTTGTGTACCACAGCATTGATTCAGCAACCCCTTGCCCCCGATCTTCCTTCTAAACTTATTAATGATAGTCGGGGCGAGGGCAACTTTTTATCTCTTGACAACGGATGTTTTATGAGAGTTATCATTCCATGGATGGGAGCCGTTTTACTTTTTTCGAATCCGGTTTCAGCGCAATTTTTATCCAATTCATTTCGTCACGCCGTAACGCCTGCCTTTCTCGCCAACGCTTTATTCGCCGCCGCACCCGCCGATGACGACGCCAAAAAGAACTGGCCGCGTTTAAATGTCACAGTGGAAGAAAAACCGTTTCTGCTCGATCACGCCGGCTTCATTGCGCCGCTCGGAAAAACTTTCGTCGAGTTTTACATTCAGATCGGCTACGATCGCCTCGGTTTTATTCGCGACGGCAAAATGTTTCGCGCTGTGTATGACCTCGATTTTTACATCGAAGACGAGCACGGCAATCTCTTGCAAACGCAGTCGGCGCTGGATGAGATCATCGTGGCGAGTTACGACGAAACCACGCGGCCGGACAAATCGCGCGTGACGCTGCTGAGCGCCGGTCTGCGCCCCGGCAACTATCAATGGCGCGCGGTGATTGCCGACAAAGAGACCGGCAGGAATTATGAGACGGCCGGCAAATTTTCCGTGCGTGATTTTTCCGGCCCCAACCTGACCGTGAGCGATTTGCAATTCAGCCGCCAGATTCAGGTGGACTCTTCGGCCAGCGTTTTTGTCAAACACAACCGCCGCATCGAGCCGAATGTGCCGCGCACTTACGGTCAATTCATCGGACAACTTTTTGTTTATTATGAAATTTATAATTTGATCGCGCCCCGTGCCGCAACGCGCGACAGCGCGGTTTTGCAAACGGCAGCCGCGGACAGTTTCCAAACGCTATATCGCATTCGCAACGAGGCGGGCGAAGAAATCAAACAGTTGTGGAAATTCAATCGCAAGCCCGGAACCTCGTGCGTGCAGAGCGTGGCGCTTCCCATCACGGATTTGAAGAGCGGCCATTACACGCTGACCGTGCGCGTTTTTGACAATGCCAACCCCGATTTTCATTCTAAAATTCCTGCAAAGGAAAGTCGGGGCTACGCCGAGTCGAGCAGCCGCTTCACGATGCAGTGGGAGGTTTTTTCATTCAAAGACAAAAAATTTGAAGAGGTGTTGGAGCCGATGCGTTTCGTGGCGAGCGCCGATGAGCTCAAACAGTTGCGGCAATTGCCGGAAGCCGATCGGCAGCGCGGGCTTTTTGCGTTCTGGCAGCGCCGCGACCCGACGCCCGGCACGACGCGCAACGAAGCGATGGAAGAATATTATCGCCGCCTTGATTATGCCAATGCGCATTTCAACTGGCTGCACGGCGAAGGCTGGAAATCGCCGCAGGGGCAAATCTATCTCACGTATGGCCCGCCGGATTACGTGACGCGATTCAGCTCGGCAGCGATTGATCGCGCGAATGAGAACTGGAGATCATCGGCATGGTCTTCCGAAACGCGGCAGGAAACCTCCCCACGCCTTGCCCTCGCGCGAACTTCGCTGTTCAATGCGTTGTATGAAATCTGGGAATATGCCGGACTCAACCGCCGTTTTGCCTTTGTGGATGCGCGCGGCGTCGGCACGTATGAACTCGCCGATCCGCTGGCGCTGCAAAGTTTGGGATGGCGCTAACCACGGCCGCAGCTTGATTTGGTTTTATGAACCCTCATCGAGTCTCAACCCGGTGGGGGTTTTCTTTTTCGCGTTTTTTCATTTTCGCTTTTTTGCATTTCAGTAAATCCGCGCTTGCGAATCAACGCCGGTTTGATTATATTGCGACATATCACTTTCTTAACACGAGGCCTTATGTTCCCGAATTTTCTTCGCTTTGCCGTTGTTGCATCGATGGTTATTTTTTCCACCGGCTGTCTCTCCTCCAAACAAACTACTCGTACCGAGTCGCCGCGCGCGGAAACAACGGCGGACGAAAAGTCCCAGCCAGCAACGACCACCTATGTCACGCAAAATGAGGATTTCGATCCGCTGACGCTGAAAGCGCCGGAATTTCGGATTGCGCGCAAACAGGCGGCGCTCAGGAAAATCGACACCTTAAAAATCGCCGCCTCGGTTCCGGCGAAAATCGATACCTCGTGGCAAACCGTTCCCGGCTATCAGGTGCAACTCCTGCAAACCGAAGATGCGAAACTCGCGCGTGCCACGGTGAAAGAGGCGATTCTCGCGCTCAATGTCGACGTCGAGACGTTTTATGAAGCGCCGTATTATAAACTGCGCGCCGGCCGTTTTGTCAACCGCTACGATGCCGAGCAATTGCAAAACCTCGCCACCGACAAAGGCTACGCCAACTGTTGGGTCGTGCGCACACAGATCAAAGTGCGCGCGGATGAGCTGTTGAATCAGAAGTGATGAAAAAAAAATCAACTGCCCGTCATCATGCACTATCTTTACCTTGACGAATCAGGAGACCTCGGGGACTATGTCGATAGCCCGGGGGCGTCGCGGTACTTTGTCATTACAGTTTTGGAAGTGACGAGCGACAAAGATAGGAATGCGATTGCGAAAGCAGTGGAGCGTACAATCAAAAACAAACTGCATATTAAGCATTCACGACGAACAGAAAGGATAAAAGAGCTTAAAGGAACAAATACTGAATTCGCCGTCAAAAAATATTTTTACCGGCATGTGGCAGACATTCCTTTCCACCTTTATACGGTTATTCTCGATAAAACGCGCTTCGGGGATCACCTGCAGCTTAGTCCACATCGTCTTTACAGGTTCATTACTAATTTGGTGCTGAAAGAACTCATGCTAGAGTCGGTTTCAACAAATGTGAGTTTGATTTTGGATAGACGAACTGGTGGGGCTTCGGTACAGGAGTTTAATAAATCGCTGCGCTTGCAGCTTGAAGAAAGAGTTCCGCCTCGGGTGCCGATCTATATTGATCACAAAGATTCAAGCTCGACATGGCCTTTGCAAGCAGTTGATTTATTCGCTTGGGGAATTTTCAGGAAGTATGAACTTGGAGATTGTGAGTGGTATGATGTATTTAAAGAGAAGATAAAGTTAGAGTCGGTTTACCCACAAAAATAAAAGAGAGCGACCCCTGTGTAGCGCGGCCTCGTGGCTTGTTACCTACCGATGGAAGGGAACACCACGAGAGCTATACAGGACTTACTCACTCTCTTAGGTTATTATACGAAGGTTATATTAAAAAGTCAAGAGTTAAAATCATTCTTTTCACACGGCCTCCTATAAAAATTCAGCCCTTCAGAAGAAGTTTTTCTGAAGGGCTTTTTGTTTGGTTCCCATTTTTTTGTGCGTTTAAGTGAAAAAAAGCAGGGGGATTTTCGAATATGGCGGTGTCTATCTTTAATGAAAGGCAAATATTAAAAAACATAGGTGTATCATGATTCGCGAAGAGAAATTAAAGCTCGTTAAAAAGTATGCGCCGATACTTTGGCTGCACGAAAAAGAAGCGTTCTTGCCGGAAGACTGCAAAATCATCGTCAAGATCTCAGACTTGTATCGTAAAAGCCAAAAAGAACGTTCGGAGAATCAACCCAGATACCTGGAAGATCTCGGCAGCATTCCCAATTCGGAAGAGTGCTATCTCAATATCCGCGACTTGGACATGCAAAGCTTCTTGATACCTGAAACATATCAAACGCAAATCACCGCGTTGGGTCCGGATGCCGTTGGCCATTTGGCGCGCGAGAAGTACGGATATGATTTCGCCGCAAACGGTTTTGCAACCAACGGCTCCAAGCTTCCCAAGTATTATGCCAGGGTTTCAGAAGCGACGATCGAAGAGAGAAGAGGAGACCCTTTTACCGAGCGTTTCCGCACTGTTGATCCGAAAATTTTCGGCAACTACCATCTCATCGAATATTTTTTTTATTTCGTTTTTAACGATTCCTGGAACAAGCACGAGAGCGATTGGGATTGCATGATCGAGCTTTATATCAAAGACGATAGGCAGTATATGGTCACCCATTTCCATCGTCGCAAATGGGCGTCGCAATGGCCTTTATCAAGCCCTGATCTGCTAACATGGCTGAGAGCATGGAATCATCTCGGTAAGAATGAAATTGGCCAGGCTTATGTTCTCAATGATCATCCTTATGTCTCGTATATTAAAAGTGTTTCTTCGATCCATTGTTCTTTGACAGTTTCTTTCAGATTGTGTGTTCAACCTGCTTTTTCTT
>Ga0247727_10019569_pt1 | contig 10475 bp, 9 predicted proteins | sample WisWelCaveWW1625_FD_202498 | JGI IMG/M metagenome (GOLD analysis project Ga0247727, IMG submission 202498) | Biofilm microbial communities from Wishing Well Cave, Virginia, United States - WW16-25 | ecosystem: Environmental > Aquatic > Deep subsurface > Groundwater > Cave microbial mat | place... | reverse complement strand
GCCACCGATCAACACCAGCGCAGTCAGGATCGAAAACGACAGGTTGGTGATAAAAGACCTGCGGCTCCATTGCTCCTCGGTCATGTGGAGCATCCGTATGCCCAGCACCCAGTCAGTGAAGATGAAGGGAATGGGCCACCCGACGTCGTACTTCTGGCCTTCAAACGGCTGGTTGGCAAACACCACCTTTTTGTCCTGACTGAGATCAACCACGGTCACGACGACATCCTGGTAATCATCGGGGAATGTTTGCGGGAGCGTCTCTCTGATCGCCGGCGCGAGGTAATCGTTGATGAAGACTCGCTCGTTGAGGAACATCCCCGCCACGCCGACCACCTGCGACTTTTCGTCAACGATCGGTTTGACGATGATCCGGTTCTTCGGGTCGCGTTCGTCAACGGTTAAACGGATAGTTTTCGGAGTAGCTTCGACCAGCGTCAACGCGATCCAATTGGCCGCCGCCGCGTGCGCCGCGTTGTATTCCTGGCGATTCGCTTTGTAATAGAACGAGCAGGAGATCGGGTCGTAAAACTTGACGATGGCGATGTTGGGAGACTTGGGGCCGCTGATGATGCCGGTAAAAAGCAATCGTGCGCCTTTGAACGAGTGTTTCTGGAAGTGATCGGAGATCTGCCCGGCGTCCATCGCCGAGTGGTAATCAAAATCCGGGTTCGGGTATTCGTGGCGGAAAGCGGTATGAGGAACATCGAGCGTCTCTTCAGCCTTCTGCTCATAAATGGTAATGACTCTTTTGAGCACGTCGGAAAGGTACCAGCGCATGTAAGCGCGGCGAGCGGCGGGCTGCGTCTCTTCCAGTTCCCGGAGCGATTGGTATTGCAGCCACAGATGCGCCATCAGCGGAATCGCGACCGCAACGAGTCCGACTATCAGCGCATGCTGGCGTAAAAATTTCTTGAGCCTGTCCATCCACATTACCCTCCGCGCGAAAGTATACCTTGATCAAGCCCTTCCACGGTGAGTGGGCGTCTCCATTTTACAAATGGTTTACAAGTTTTACTGGTTTTTACTGGTGTTTGAAGACATTTACTCAACGCTCGCGCCATACTCCAAACTGGATGAGTCAATCCCAAGCAATAGCGCAGACTCAGGCAAACGCCACGATTGACTCGACTCAAAAACGCGAAGTAAGCAGGGAGATTCGTGAGGTAGAGGGGAATCTTTTCAGGTTGGACGACGCTCTCTCTTCTACCAACCTCCGTCTTCTTCGCGTTTTTGATTTGCGCGTTTGAATCAGTACCGCGAGCGGTAGCGAGCGTGGCCTCCACGATTGGTCGATTGGAAGCCCGCTCGCTACCGCTCGCGGTACTGATTCACCGAAAGGGAGGTAAGTAGTGATACCGAACGAGGCAGTAAGCAAGCCCATCAACGAATCAGCGATTGAATTACCCGCGAATCCGCAGCCGCGACCAGCCTTGACTCTGGTCAACGGACATCGCGTGGTTTCGTACGAGAATTACGAGTGTTTCATCGGCGTCAGCGCCAACGTCGCCGACCTGAAAAAATTCATCGGCGTCCAGGCGTCGCAGAATCATCCCGTGCTGCTGATCGGCGAGCGGGGGTTGCGGCAGGAACAGGTTGCGCGCGTTTTGCATCAGGCCAGCGCGCAATGGGCGCAACCATTTTTCGCCGTCAACGCCCACGGGCTGAGCGGAGACGCGCTGCACAACATCCTCTTCGGCCCGCACGGAATGATCGAAACCGTCAAACACGGGACGATCTGCATCAACGAATTGACCAGCCTGCCATTGCTTCTGCAACAGCGATTCGCGGTCTATCTGGAAGAGCAAAGATGGCGCGAACGCGGCGGGCAGACCTTCCGCCAGCGACTGGTCTTCGCTTCGGAGTGGAACCCGGCTGACCGCACAGCCGAGAATCGAATAGCCTACGGATTGGTCGAGATGCTGCGCCCTTTCAGCTTCGTCCTGAAGCCGTTACGCGAACGGAGCGAGGACATTCCTTATCTGGCGAAGCATCTGGTCTCGCGCCTCGCTCAGAAATTGAACAAAGGCGCTCACGAAATCAGCGCTGAAGCGTTGCACGCGATGACGGAGTACCACTGGGAAGGCAATCTCGATGAGATTGAATCGGTGCTCGAAAGCGCGATCAGTTGTCTCCCACCGCAACAGGTCACTGAGTCGGCGCTGCCCTCGCGCGTCCGTTACGCGAGTCTCAAGTCAATTCCTCCTGACGGCGTAGACCTGCCGCAGATCGTTGACGATTTCGAGCGCAACCTGATCGCGACGGCTTTGCAGCAAAGCGGCGGAAGCCAGACCAAAGCGTCGAAGCTGCTCGGATTGCGCGTCCAGACGCTGAATATGAAGCTCAAACGTTACGCCGATCAGTCACGACCTCTGCTGTAATCTATAAAACTGAAACCGCCGCCTCTCGCCGCAGGCATCGCGGCGTTCTGCAGGAGATCACGGTCAGGCAAGCTGGTTTTGTTTGCCGGCTGCGATGCCTGCGGCGAGGGGCGGCGGTTTTGTTTTCTTCAGCCGGAACTTCGTAGACGACGATCATCGCTGCGCGCTACAATCCGTGAGTCTTGCCAAAGACAATTTTGCTCAGTGAGTAAAACGAAACGACGCTTAGCCGTCACAGTCACGGAGGTAGAAATGATCAGTCATTACCTGGTTCAACAGTTTCTGAAGAGTCTAGCGCCGGCATTCTTATTGCTGATTTGCTGTTCCGTCGCCGGATTAGCGCAATCAGTCGAAGTGCAAGAGTTGGGCCCGGCGAAACAAACCATCTCTTTCAAAGATGTTTCAATGAGCGTGGCTATTGAGGCCGTTGCAAAGCAGCTAAAACTCAATGTCGTGTTCGACGACACAGTCAAGAAAAATGATAAGCTTACTATTGAGTTGAGAGATGTAACGCTGGAACAAACGCTGAAGATTTTTTTAGTGGCCAAGGGGTTGCAGGCGCGGATCATTGAGGAGAACACGATCATCGTTTTCCCAGACAATGCGGACAACCGGCAGAGATACGGACAATACGAACTCTGGCCAGCGAAATCAGATGGAAGATGACGGAAGATAATGATCAAGCAGAAAAATGCCGGGCAGAAAAATAAGAGGCGGCTCTGGAAGATATTTATTTTTCTGCCCGACATTTTTCTGCTGGGGCTTGCTGGCTTTGTTCGCTGGACCGGTCTCATTGCCCGCCAGCCGAGGGGTCAGTCGTAATACTCCAGCCCCAAGTGCGTGATCAGTTCCTCGCCGCGCAAATGGCGCAGAGTGTTCTTCAGCTTCATCAGTTGAATGAACAGATCGTGTTCCGGGTAGAGCTTCGGCGCGCACATCGGACTCTTGAAATAGAACGAGAGCCATTCCTGGATGCCGCACATTCCCGTGCGCTGGGCCAGATCCATAAACAGCGCCAAGTCTAAAACAATCGGCGCCGCGAGGATCGAATCGCGGCACAGGAAGTCAATCTTGATCTGCATCGGGTAGCCGAGCCAGCCGAAGATGTCAATGTTGTCCCAGCCTTCCTTGTTGTCACCGCGCGGCGGGTAGTAGTTGATCCTGACCAAGTGGGTGAAGTCGCTGTAAAGATCGGGGTAGACCTGGGGTTGCAGGATGTATTCGAGGACCGAGAGCTTCGACTCTTCTTTGGTCTTGAACGATCCGGGATCGTCGAGCACTTCGCCGTCGCGGTTGCCCAAGATGTTAGTCGAGTACCAGCCGTGCAACCCCAGCATCCTGGCCTTCAATCCGGGAGCGACGATTGTTTTCATCAGCGTCTGGCCCGTTTTGAAATCCTTTCCGCAGATCGGCAGGTTCTGTTTTTCGGACAATTCGATCAAAGCCGGAATATCTACCGTCAGATTAGGCGCGCCGTTGGCGAAACCGACGCCGGATTTGAGCGCGGCGTAGGCGTAGATCATCGAAGGCGCGATGGCCTTGTGATTTTCGCGCAGGGCCTTTTCAAACGCCGCGAGAGTTTTGTGGACGGGGTTTGGCTTGATGAAGGTTTCGGTTGAGGCGCACCAGACCATCACCAGCCGCGAGCAGCGGTTTTTCTTTTTGAACTCGGCGATGTCGGCCATCAACTGCTCGGCCAGGTCCATCTTCGTTTTGCCTTTTTTGACGTGGACGCCGCTCAATCGTTTGACGTACTCCTGATCGAAGACGGCGGGCATCGGTTTGATTTTCGAGAGCCGGGATTTAAGCTGCACGAGCAATTCTTTTTCGAGCACGCCGGCGTGCATGGCGGCTTCATAACAGTTCTCCTCGAAGATGTCCCAAGCGCCGAAGACCAGGTCGTCGAGACCGGCGAGCGGGACGAAGTCTTTGATCAACGGCGAGCGGCCGTCCGTGCGTTTGCCTAGCCGGATCGTTCCCATCTGAGTCAGACTGCCGATGGGGCTGGCAATTCCTTTGCGAATCGCTTCGACGCCGGCGATGAAGGTCGTCGTCACCGCGCCCATTCCGACCAGCAGGACGCCGAGTTTGCCTTTCGGTTCCGCGACAGGCGCGCCTTTTTGCAACATATTGCGCTCTCCTCAGAAAAGTTCGACAAACTTCAGTTTGTCGTGGCTCCCGCAGCGCGCCCATTGCGGGTCAACGACAAACTGAAGTTTGTCGAACATCGCGCGCCGCGTTTTCATGGTTTCAGGGCATCGTCAAAGACGACATGAATGACCCCTTTGATGATGTGTTGATTGAATTGCGACTCGCCGACGAGAATACCGTGGAGGGAAGAAGAATTTCTTGCGCCATCTTGCTGAAGGTTGTCGCCGGATTGCTCTGATTAAAATTGTTGCTCCGCGAGCAGAGATTGCCGAATGATTTGAACGGCTTGCAAACAGCATGTGAACCGGTACAATACCGCTTCAGTCCGACCCGGACTGGATCAGCATGGCAATTTCATTCACCCGAAATTTCATCCGACACCGAGGAAGGAGAACAACGCAATGGCAACTTACGTGATTTGCGAACCGTGCATCGGCACGAAAGATTCGGCTTGTGTTGATGTTTGCCCGGTGGATTGCATCCACCCGCGCAAGGATGAGGCTGAATTCGAGGCCACCGAACAGCTCTTCATCGATCCCAGTGAGTGCATTGATTGTGGCGCCTGCCAGCCGGCCTGTCCGGTCGAGGCGATCTTTCGAGACGAAGACGTTCCCGATCAATGGAAGCATTACATTCAGATCAACGCCGATCATTATCCGGGATAGAGTTTTACCTGAGTTGGAAACTGGCTTCAAAATACGAACGCCGCGATGAGGTCTTTGAACTCGTCGCGGCGTGGTTGTTTTTACCGGGAGATTGATGTGGATGGATGATGGCGCTAGTTCTTCCAGATGTCGGTCGCATTCCCGACCGACAGCATCTGGCGGGCGCCGTTGATGACGGCGCGCATTGGATTTTTTGCGACCCGCACGTCCAGAGAAGTGGCTTGGGCGAGCCGGTCGGAAATTCCATGCAACTGCGCACCGCCGCCGGTCAGGCAAAGGCCGTTTTCGATGACCTCGCAGGAGGTTTTCAACGGCAGATCGCGGACGGTCCGGTGAATCGCTTCGATGATCGTATCGAGCGACGGCTCGATGGCTTCCATCACGTCGTGACTGCTTACGCACAGGCTCACCGCTTCGCCGGACAACAAATCCGTCCCCGCGGTCACGAACAACCTCTCGTACTCGTAATCCTGAGCGGCGCCGACCAGATGCGTCAGCCGCTCAGCCTCTTGCGGGAAGAGGAGCACGCCATAGCGAAACGCGATCATTTGCGAGACGGAGTGGCGCAGGTCGCCGCAGGCGGTCCGCACAGCCGAAGTGGTGATCAACGTGCCTGAGCGAATGACCGCGATGTCGGTCACGCCGTCGCCGATGTCCACCAGCATTTGCGCGTAAGGAGACGAGACGTCCAACCCCGCGCCGATGGCCGCCGCCAAAGGTTCGGGGACGACGACGACCGCTGCGGCTCCCGCGCGCCGGGTCGCTTCGACCAGAGCCTCGCGCTCTTCCGCGCAGGCGCCCGTCGGCGCGCAAGCCAGGGCCCGTGGTTTCAGGATGCCGAAGCGATGCGCGCGTTTGAGAAAAGATTTGAGCAGTGACGCCGTCGCTTCCACATCGGCGACGACTCCCGCGTGAAGCGGAGAGACCGAAAGAGCTTGATGATCCAATCTGGACAGGCGGGCGGCTCTCGCGCCGACGGCTTCGATGACTCCGGTTTCGGGCTGGATTTTGACCAGAGTAGGCTCGTCGGCGATCAATCCGTGACCGAGCGCGTACAAGCGCGTATTGGCCGTGCCGAGATCGAGCGCCAAATCAGGCGCGGCGAAGAGGTTGCGCCATCCCTGGGTAAAAGCGGTGAAAGACGATAACATCAAAACTTCCTTGTGAGTTGCCTGCGTTGGTAATCGGGGGCGTGCGGTGTCGTCAAAAACACAACCAACCTTTCAATCAATTGATCGTGAGCAGCGAGATTTCCGGGGGAACCCTGAACCATTTTCGAGAGCCTTCTTAACGCGCGAGCCATTATAGCACCAATCGTGATTTCCCAAAGCGGCAAATACACCGGATCGGGCGCTAAACCTTTCAATTCATTGGCAAGGTTACTTTCTCGACAACTCCTTCTTCGTTAATTCTCTGAGCGTCAATTCAATCGTCCGGCTCTGGTAATCATTGACGTTTGCGGATGCGGGGAACGAAACGTCTATCAGCTTCCAACCGCCCTCTTCGCCTCGCGGCGTTCCGCCCTGAACCGACTGGATGCCCAGACCGCCGCGCGCACGGATTGTGTAGTTGCGTCCTTGCAATCCTTCGAGCCGCGCCGCGAGTTTGTTGTTCGCCGGGGTCGTGATCTCGATGATTTTGAGCGACTGCGTGCGATCACCCGGTTGGATCACTGTTTGCAGCGCGTCAATTTCAATTCCGCCTCTGAATGTGATTTCAATCACCGCGCGGCGGCGCAGCGTGATCTCGATGTTACAAGTCACGCCGGCGCCGTGAAAGCTCGTGGCGCATTTTACCTGTTTGCCATCAACCGTCACGCGCGTGATTCTTGCCAGAGCGGGCAGCGCAGGCGAGAACTGCAATTTCAGCGGCTCGTCATCCTCTTTTGCAATCTCAAATCTCAGATTGAAGATTTGAGGGCGTCTGATGTCGAAACTCAATTTGCTCGCTCCGATTCGGTAATTCCGAACCCGGAGCGAATCCCACGCGGCGGGCAATTGCGGCGCGAAGCGTAAGACGCGATTGGCCGCGTCCGCTCGCAACCCCAGCATCCCGCGAACCAACGGCGTGATCACCATCCCTGAAGAGAAGAGTTGATGAGGGACCGATTCGTCCAGCGGGCGGTAAAAATCGCCCGACAGAATTTCAGGATGATAGCCGAGCGCGTGATCGAAAGTGAGTTGCGCCAGTTGCCTGATGTGCGCAAAACCCGCGTGCGGGCGGCGGTATTCGTATTCGGCGCAGGCGACAAAGCCCGTCAGGAAAGGCCACACCCCGCCGTTGTTGTAGGCGATAGGATCGTAAGCTGGACTCTGATTGCCGAGCATCCGCGCGCCCCAATCCGTGCTGATCTGCGATGAGCTTAGGGTCGCCAGCGTTTCGCCCGCGCGTTTCGGGTCGAGCTGGCCGAACATCATCGGCACGGCGGTCCAGGCCGTGATCTCGGCGTTCTGCTTTCCGCTTTTCGTCAGCGCGTAGACGTGCCGTCCGGCCCTCTGATCCCAGTACAATTCGTTGATTGAACCGAGAGCGCGTTGATATTTCTGGTCGGCCAGATTGCCGAGCGCCTGGTCGTTCATCAGCGCCGCCAATTCGCGCATCGCCAGCGAAGCCTCCAGGTTCGTCGCCGCCAGGTAAATGTCCTGATGCAGGTCGTTGAGCAGCGAGCCAAGCTCCGACGCGCCCAGCCCGGCTTTTGAATTTTCGAGGATGCCGTCGTTGTCGCTGTCGTTGGCGACGCAGAATTCGTAGGCTTTCTTCAACACAGGCCACAAATCCCGGATAAGCTCCTTGTCGCCGCTCTGACGATAGAGGTTGTGGACTGCGGCGATGTAGAACGGCGTCGTGTCAGCGTGGAGGAACGCATACGGATATTCCTCGAACCATTTGATCATCCCCGCGGCTTGTGAGATTTCGTGAGTGATCTTGCCATCGGCGCGTTGATACTTCGCCAGGAATTTGAACGCGGCGCGCATCGAATCGAAATCGCCATAACCCGTCATCGCATAGGAATTGATCGCAGCGTCGCCGCCGAAGAACCAGCCGAATCCCGGACGCGCGCCTTCGCCCGTCGCTCCCCAGCCGGCGATCAGGCCGTAACCCAGATCGGGATTTTCAACCATCCCTTTGTCCAGCGCAGCCTTCGCCCACTCAAACGCCAGGTTGAGCGATTTATCCGACGATTCAACGACCATCATCTCTTCGCGCAGCCGACGGTAATGGTTGAAGGTCTTCTGGTATTGCTCGGCGACGGATTTTTCCAGACGCTGATAAAGATCAATCACTGGTTGGCGACCGTTGACTCCGCCCGCGATGATCAACGGGTAATAGAACTGCCGGGCGAGTTTCGGCTCAACCTTGATGTCGAACCGCAGCGCGCCCGACGCGAGCTGGTGCGCAGGTGTGGCGACGCCTTTCGTCGCCGCCGGGCATCCGAAAAATCCGTTGAATTTGCGCCGGCTCTCGCTGATGACGAAGGCCTTCAGGTTATCGTTCCAACCCGCGCTCTGCCCGCCCAGCCCGCCCGGCCACATCGGCTTCAGGTCGGGCGTGAAGCTGACGGTGATCGTCAACGCCCGCGCCGTGTCAATGTCGAGCAGCACGATTGATCCGGCTTCATCAATCGGCGAGAAGAAGGTTGCGCGGATGGTGAAGAGCTGGTCTGAAGCGACGAGCGTCGTCGCTTCGGGCCGCGCGATGACGCGCCGGACGATGGCGGCGAAATCAACGGGATTATCCTGACCGTCAACTCTGACGCTGATGCGCGCGTCGTGGAAGAGCTTGATCGGAAAGACCCACGACTCAAACACGCCCGATTCGTCGCCGAAGATCGCGGCCTTGCGACCGACCGCGTCGAAATAGACATTGGGTCGCGCCGCCCCGGACAGCTCAATTGGATTCGCGGGCAAGGGAAACTTAACGGGAAGCTGTGGAGCGGTTGTTTGCGCCGCCGCGTTCGGATTGCTGAAGACGAAAAAGCACAGGCAGAGGCACAGACGCAGAGAGTTCTTTCTGTGTTCAATCATGGCTTGAGTAGAGATTAGGCCGTTTGCTTAACGCAACGGATCGCCGTAGTTGATGTGAAAGTGCAGATGTTTGGAGTCCTGGTATTGGCCGAGATTGGTCAAAATGCGTGCCCCGCCATTTTCGGCCACAACTTGCGCCGCGATCTTTTTGATGATGTCGAACAGCTCTATCAGTAATTCGTTATCACTCTCTTCGAGCGCCAACAGAGAATTTACATGTCGTTTTGGCGCGACAACAATATGCACTGGCCAAAACGGTCGTGTGTGATAAAACGCCAGCACGTGGTCGGTCTCGATCACTTTGTTGACGGGAGTGCGCCCGCTCAACGCTTCTTCGCAGTAAAAATCTTCGGACATAACAAACGTGGCCGTCAGGTCAAACCTGTCCGGCCTTCACCAGTTCGCGCCTTCTCGCCCGCGTCGCCAGAAACTCCTTCGCCTCCTTGTAAAGCCGCTTGCGCTCCTGCGGCTTGAAGATCGCGCCTTTGACTATGCGATAGATCGGCTTCGGGCGGAGGTAATACTCGTCGTAAAACCGATGCACCCAATCGAGCATCTCCGCCGCTGAGAGGTGCGGGAAGTTTGCCATCGGCAGTTGCTGTCCCAATTCATCCGCCATGTGATCGTTATTCAAGATCACTCCCTGGGCTTTGAACCAGTCGTACATCTCTGTGCCCGGGTAGGCGTGCGCGACCGAAACCTGCAGCGTTTCGGGATCCATCTCTTTCGCGTAATCAATCGTTTCGCGGATCGTTTCGCGGGTTTCGCCCGGCAATCCGATGATGAAATCGGCGTGAACCTTGATGCCCGCGCGTTTGCAATCCTTGACGAATTGCAGCGAACGCTTGGCGGAGATGCCTTTCTTGATGTTTTTGAGAATTTGTTCGTTACCCGATTCGAAGCCGACGATGAACAGGCGGCAGCCGGCGTCGCGCATCGTCTTCAGCGTTTCGTAATCCAGGTGCGCGCGCGACGTGCTCGACCATTGGAACTTCAGCGGCTTGAACGCCTGGCTCATCTCGATCATCCGCTTCGGGTTGAAGGTGAAGGTGTCGTCGTCGAAGAAAATCTCCTGCAAGCCTTCGGGCTTGAACGCTTCGAGCGCCCACTCGACTTCGTTGCGCACATCCTCGACCGAACGCTGGCGCCAGCGGTGGTCATCGAACGTTTGCGGCCACAGGCAGAACGTGCAGAGCGCCGGGCATCCACGCGTCGAATAAAAGGCGATGAACGGGTGGAGCAGGAACGGCACG
>Ga0247727_10019568_pt1 | contig 10475 bp, 13 predicted proteins | sample WisWelCaveWW1625_FD_202498 | JGI IMG/M metagenome (GOLD analysis project Ga0247727, IMG submission 202498) | Biofilm microbial communities from Wishing Well Cave, Virginia, United States - WW16-25 | ecosystem: Environmental > Aquatic > Deep subsurface > Groundwater > Cave microbial mat | place... | reverse complement strand
TTCCAGCTTTGAATTTATCACCAACTTTTATTCCCTGCCTATATTTCTGTCATTCATTTTTCTGTCGTCGTGTTTTTTAAATGGGGGTAAATTTTCCGACTTGCACTCAGTTCCGCGAAGCCATCACATTTCTATTTTGTATTCACGTCATATTTTTACTTCTCTCCGAGTCGCTTCATCGTTTGGCGCTTCACGATATTTATGATTGCACCGCGATGCTCATCTTTTGTTGCGCCACGATATTTATGATTGCACCGTGATGCCCAACTTTTGATGCGCCACGATATTTATGATTGCACCGCGATGCCCAACTTTTGATGCGCCACGATATTTATGATTGCGCCTCGATGCCTATCTTTTGAAGCAACACGATATTTTCGATTTCACCGCGATGCCTTCATTTGAAGCTTCACGATAGTTTTGTATTTCCACGAACTCCTTTCGATCTCAAACGGTAACGCCCAGTTTCTCCGGCGCGGGGGGATGACGGTGTTTGATCGAAGACGGGGCGTTGAAGCTACCACTTCATGAAATTTATGCCACACCCCCCGCGTCCGGAGCAAACTGTTGTTAGCCCGCTCTCCGTGATAAATCAAAATGGCTACGATAGATTCGACTCCAATATAGTCAAGATTTCTCCATCAACGGTTTCGTCGAATTTGCGGGCAAACAAGCCTTGACTTGCTAGCAAGAATTCGGCGTCTTTGGATGTGAAGTCTCTCGGACGTAACTTTATTGTTCCTAGCGGCATCCACACAATTGTCCTTTTATCTTCGTTCACGATAGTTCCCTCGTAGGAAGTATTCATTATTACCGTCTGAAAGAATCCTTCATCAGGTATGAAGGTGTGCCGATAGAATCTCTTGAACCTTTTGGCCTCAGGGCTGTAGCATACAAGTTCACAGAACTTCCTGCTCAAGATCATCCACTGATTTCCGATATAAGGAGTCACACCTCGAAGATACGGTCGCTTGATAGGAGTGCGTAGTATCCTGTTGCTAAACTCGATACAGTAGTTCTCGATTCGGGATAATGTATCAGGGCGTGTCTTGCTCTGGTTAGCCACCTTGATGAAATCGTTTCCTATATTGCGGCTAAGAAAGTCTTGGATGTGCGTCTGCGACTTTAGGGGGAAATCCTGTCCGCTAAGGTTTATGAAGAATTCCCATTCCGAGCCGATCTTCAATAGCTCCTCGATGCCTCGCAATTCAGCATCTACGATGCTGTATCCCCCCCAAAGAATGCTTTGGCTTTTCAGCAAGGATGCATTGGTAAAGCTGGACAAGAAATCTTGTATCTCCGTCTGGAATCCAAAGCCTGATCTCTTATCCACATGTACCAAGTAGTAGTTGGCGGGATGGAGAATTGCCCTAAAGAGTCTTTTGAACTGGCTGGGATACCGATGCACCAAGATGAGGTATGCGATCATGCCTTAACGACCTCCTATAAGTTGTATCGCTCGAATTTCTATCATGGCAAGCCTTTCATGGTTAGGATATGGCTATGCCCAGAATTATATTCCGAATACGACGGCTTGACCGAAAAATGGGCGACGCCTTTGCATACAACGAGCGAGCTAACACGAGCTTCACCGGCTGCGGGGCATAGGACAAAGTTTGATCGAAGGACAGACGCTGGAATTACCACTTCATGAAATTCATGCCACTGCCCCGCAGTCCGGTGGAAGCACTGTTAGCGCCGTTGCTTGAAATGAATTTAACTTTACTAAATTCTCTGAACAGTAGCTTATGGTAGCGCTAGGATTAATTTTGAACATTACGTTAATAAGAGTTTTCATTTTCCAATTGTCCTGTATTCTATGAGCGGCACTTTTTATTTGATCATAAATATCCGAATCCTTTTTTGCTTTCTCTGCTAAAACAACCTCGACTCTATTATAAAAATCAAAATCGTTTTCATCGCTTTTTAGCAATGCCTCGAGCAAATGAGGAGTGACGGGGTTTTCAATTTTTCTTAGCATACGTTGAGCTCGGTCTCTTGTCTCTTTATCTTTTTCAACTCGTATTTCTTCGCCATTTTGTATAGATGGTGAATTACGTTCATATCTGAGATCAGACCTGTCATCAATATATGTGACTTCTTTAGTAGCCTTTAGTTGTTTTACAAGTGTGATTATTTCTTGTTCACTTGCTTTTTGTTTATAAAACATCTTTACTCCTCTCATACTTTCCAAATTTTTCTATGCTGGTCGCCAACTTTTCTTCCTTGCTGAGCCGCTTGTCTGTTCTTGTAAGATACTTTGCTTTCTTTGCGGCTTTAAAAATGGGGGTAAAAAATTTTCGGACTTGCGAGATACTTTTGTTTCTCATCGCCACTTTATTTTTCGGAATTTCACGATATTTTACTTTCTACCGAGCCGTATTATCTTCCGGCGCGTCACGATAATTTATTTTTCGGGATATGGCGCTATATACAGCGACGAAACTCTACTTTTAGTACCACTTGATAAACCGGCAAAACCGACCTTTTTCACCTCCACTCCCCATTCGTAATGCGCACCAAAGTCAAGATCCACTCTCAATTCAGTTTTTTCGCCAGCGTCAAGCATATACTCATAACCGCCATCAAAAGGATTGGATCCTTTATCTATGATTAGCCAAGAGCGGTAGGTGGCGTCTTTTTCAGGTTCAACAACGTGCCAACGGAATGTGACGGAAGGAATAGACATGTATCTCGTATGCTTTTCACTAAACTCGAAACCGTCCGGCGGATTATCAAGAATCACCTCTTTTGGCCCCTTATTTCTCAAAATTATAAAAAGGATCAAGGCAGCCGCAGCCGCTACAAGTAATGCTTTCATGAAAAACTTCCTTTTAAAGTTTGAGATTATCTATGTTTTCATAACGATGCCCATCTTTTGGCACTTCACGATACTTTCATATTTGCACGAACTTCTTTTGTTTGCAAGCCGCTAACGTTCGCTTCTGCGGCGGGGCGGCAATCGGACTTCAGCATCGAGAACGACCATCAGTCGACCCGTCCGCAGTAAGCCGTGTTGGGTGATCTTAAACCGGAGTTACGGTCATGTTTGAAAGCGAATGTCTCGACGCGTTCAGTTACAGTGCAAAGCTCAAGAAGCTCATGATCACTTTCGTGGACGGATCTGTGTACGAGTTTCAAGACGTTCCACGAGAGATCGTCGCCGCGCTCGTGATTAGTGCGTCCGTAGGACGTTACTTCAACAACGAGATACGCGATCAGTACGCGTACACTAAAATCAGTTAACCGATCTTAGTTGCTATGCCTTGCAAACGCAAAGCATAGGGCGTGGCGGGGACGTTCGGACACGGCGCGCGTAAGGTGGCTCGCGCCTACCTTCGCCGTGCGTCTATCTTGGTCGGCGCTCGCGCTTTGGAAGCCGCCGTCCCCGCGGCGGCCGAATTAGTCCGCCCCTCCACCGCGGGCGGGAGTCGGCGCGCCAGCGCGCCGTAAGAGCACCGCGCATCGACCTTGCAGAAGGACGACGTTTAGCGCGCGGTTTCGCTCGCACGAAGTCCATTCTTCAAACGGACTCTCAGTAGCTCGCGAGTTCATAAACCCGACGCATCTGAGATGCGTTCGGCCAATCAAACTCGCGAAGTCGCGGAGCGCGAACAGCTTCACCGTTCGCGCGGAGTGAGCTTCGCGAAACCGCAACGTCTTCATCGTTGCGAAGCTTCTAACCCATGGTACACAACTCAGCTTGCGGCGGACGCGAAAAAGACCGCGCCGTCGAAGCACACGTTGTGTGTAAGGAGTACAGTTATGCCAGCTTTAAGAAGTAGCACAGAGACGGTCTTCGCAGCCATAAACACATGGCTGAACGAATCAGACGTGGCTGCACCAACGAACGCAGTGTTCTCGCTCGTGCAGGAACTCGCGGCGATGCTCGACAACGAGCGTGAAAACGCCTACGCTCGCGGTTACGATGCAGGCGTTTTGAAGGCCACGACGACGATTAACCCGAACGAAAGGAGTACAGTATGACGATGATCAACTTCAACCTTGTCCGCGACGGGAAGTATCGCGGACGGATAGTCGGACTAAACCGAGCTGTCGGCAAGTTCGGCGAACAGTACAAGTTCACGTGGTCGCTGTATCGAGACCAAGAGGAGAAAGACCATGCTGGCGTTATCGATGTCTACAAGAACGTAAACCGTTCGCTGTACGAATACTTCGAACAGTTGAACTGGCCGCGTGTAACTACCGACGGTGTCGATCTGAAGATGACTGCAAACGCAGTCACGTTGCCACTTGAAATTACGCAGCGTCTCTTTCATGTCGAAGTAGAAACCACAGAGACCAAAGCCGGAAACGAGAAGCAATCTGTTGTTGTTCTTGACGTTGTCACGCCAGCGCCAGCACCGAAATTGAAGAAGGGGGGGAAGCCGTGAAGTGCGTGTATCTCTATCACTTTGCCGAGCAAGTCATAGGGCAGCAACGACACTATGTCGGTTACACGACGAACCTTCCACGTCGACACGCCGAGCACACCAACGGTCAAGGGGCGCAGATATTCAAGACGGCGTTCAATCGAAAGATCGGCGTGTCACTCGTGCGTGTCTTCCCGAACGGGAATAAGTCCCTTGAACTGTTTATCAAGCGCGGCGTGGAAGCGCATTGTCCAATGTGTGTGATGTTCGCCGCCGCTGAGTTCCAGCTTGCGGAAGCCGAATCGGAGCTTGCCGATGAAGAGATCTAACCGTGGATCTAACCGTGGCGGTGCGCGCGCAGGTACTTACGAGCGCATCTGTCGTATGTGTAATAGACGCTTCGAAGCGAAGTATCCACAGTCGCGCTTCTGTACGAAGCGCTGTCGGCAAGATCGCAAGAACTCGAGGGGGCGCAAGCCGTTTAGCGGTTCATACTACCGGACAAACTTTCAGTAACTTTGCCAACGTGTCTCTTGCGCAGCGCAGCGCAGAGTCGTATCTTACGTCGCCCGTTCGCGCGAACGGTGGCAGGCGGTCACGTCGTGCGAACGTCAATCATCCTTCCGCGCTACACCCAACGCAATCATCAGCGGCGCGGGACTCGGAGGTAGAGCGTTTGAATCGCCACAAAAGGTCGAGCGAGCATGGACGTTCAAAATTATGCCGCGCTGTCCCGCGTCCGACTGCATGAATTGTTAGGCGCAATACTCCATGACTGAATTTATTGCCTGTCAAGTTTTATTCATTGCCGAAGTATTCATTATTATTGGCGAAGTATCAGTCTATTACTCACGGGTAGCGGTTGAGGTTGAGTCATTGTGTGCATGTCAAAAACAATCCATGTGCTACCCTCCTCCGGATGAAAGCCCATACGTGCTCTAACAAAATTTCCGCGATTGATTGAAATGGTGACTGGTTCGCTGATGAAAACTTTAGGAAATTTCAAGACCATACGCGGAGGATCATCAATGAAATCCATATCGAAAAATAAACGCCCATTTCCAATGATAATGATTGAGTCGTTGGAAACAGAAACACTTTGAATCATCGAAGCTTTGGGAATAGCTGGATGGCTAATGCAAGGAGTAATATTGAATTCAATTCCCTCCATCAGATCACGAATATTTGTAATCGGCTTCCATTCCCCATACGCGACAGGCCAAACAAAACGGTCTGCACTAATGCCATGCTGTTCTAGATATCTTATCACATTCACCATACGGCTTTGAGAGCGATGAAGGTTGTATTCATAGGTTCCGATGTCTGCTGTGTGGCTAGATATTAAAACCTTTTGTTCCGGATAAATTTGCAAAATATCGACAATTTTATTCAACGTTTCCAACATATCCGGTCGAATATCTGATTGGCTAGAGTCGAAGTTAATACGCAAAGTTACCCTGATACCCTCAGTATTACTTCTGTGAAAGGCTGCTTGGTTCTTGTGAAAAGTCGCTTGCTGGTCTTTTAATTGAAAACCTAATTCATCATGAGCACTGGCAAGATCGCATTGCAAATCTGTCCATAAAGCTGGGTTCTTCTCTCTGCTCACGTAATCAATCGCCTTTTGATAAGCCTCTATGGCTTTTTCAAAATCATAGTTGTTGTAATATGAATCTCCAGATAGGCGGTAATCCCTGATAACTTCTTCAATTTGTTTCTGTTCCTTTTCTTCCAAAGCTTGCCTTTGCTTTTGGGTTTCTTTTAATCGTTTCGCCTTATGCTCGGCCGACTCATTAAAATATTCACCGGCTTTACTAAAATTGTTCTTGGCAAAAGCAGCCAAACCCAGTTTGTAGATGTCGTTTTGCTTTTCTTCGATGTCGTCAACCCATTTATCAATTTCCGATTTGGCTTCCTGATGGCTATATCCATACTGGGCCGCCCACTCTTGAATCAGAGGCCCAAGCTTAACTTCTTCTGGTTTACCTTTTGCTTGAACTTGTTGCTTGGATTTGTTTGCCAAAGTCTCGATGTACTTTTCAATGCGACCGTGTGTAAAAAATAGTTTGGAATCTGAAGGCAAAAGTTCGACTTCAACGGTTTCTTTTTCAAGATTAGACGGAATTTCAATGTTGCCATCGCGGTAACGTATACGCCAGTCAGGTTTATTAATAAGCAGAGTCACGGGATCTCCAGCTTTGTAATTATTAGGCAATGAAATGAAAAAGAGCCCATGATCATTCGTGACATCGCTATTGCCGGTTTGCTTTAGCGTAACGTTGAGTTTTACTTGCGGTATTTTCTCGCCATTTTCACCGACAAAATAAACCTCACCTTTTAGCTCACGCTTTTGCTGAGAAAAAACACTGGCATATACGGTCAAGAACAAAATTGGTATGAAAAATCTCTGTCGCATCATTTTTCCCTATGCATCATGATCGTTTCAAATTGCACACCAATAGTTGGGTCTAGATCTCTGGTGATGTAACCTTTCTTCATAACTTTTAAGCTGACGCGCGCCTGGTGAGTTGCCAGAACTTGAAATTCAAAACGCCCAGACTGATCGGTGGTGTCTGTTAGGTTGTATTCGGGCAACATTACAATGGCACTTGGCAGGGATTCACCGCTGCCTGCGTCAAGAATCTGGCCTTCGAGTTTTTGGAGTAACTGTTCATCTTTTTTTTGAGACTCGTCATCAAGTGCACTTGGGGTACGAAAAATGGCAAAGGTGGTCACGCCCACAGCTAGAATTGCAATAATTACGACAACTATAGATGTCATACGAAACCGCGCTGCTCTGCCACGAATTTGTTCGAGTGCTAAGTCATATTGCTGTTGCCGCGAGAGTTGCTTGGTATCAATACTGAATATTTCTAGCGCACGTTCAACCAGGGCTGAACGCTCATTTTCAGGTGCTGTGCGAATTAAGCGCTCATTTTGAAGAATTCTATATCTGTAAATCCAGGCTGCTATAGCAGCAATGAACGCAACGAGTGTAATTCCAGAGCTAACATATTGAATTGCATCCCAAGGCATATTCTCTCCTCAGTATTATCGGCTGATTTATGCGCCTAACACCGTTGCTCTGCGGTGGGGCGACTTCACGCTCGTTCGGATTAAAAATCATGCTGCCGTCGCCCCATCCGCAGCAGCACGGCGTTAGCAAAGATAGCTTGTCATTTCACCGAACTTTTCGTTGGGCGTTTGTACAGAGCATACAAATGATCGCGCGCTCAAAAATTTGCTCTTCGCGCTTGGCTTATCGTACAAATTTGTGAGGGCGCGCCCCTATGGCGTTTCCGCCACTTGCGTTATTTCTCACTTGGTGTCGCGGGAGGCGTAATCGTATAACCAAGTTGCGTAAGGACCGCAGCCTGATTGTAAAACAACCATTCCTCCGCTATCTTTCCGCCAACAATTCTAAAAATGGCGCAATAAAGGCCTGTTACTTTTTTGCCCGTAGGGGGTATATCGCCTGGCCCTGTGTTGGTACCGCTATATTCTCCAAACACCACAATCCTGTCACCCTTAATAATTGGGGCTTCAGACGTTGCCTTAAAGTCGGGATATATGGTTCGTAGTCCACCCACATGTTGCTTCAGAGCATCGGTACCCTCACGCTTAGCGACACCGACTTCGTGGCGTACAGCCGTAGGGGTAAAAATTTTGTCAACCAAGGCGAGATTATTTGTATTCCAAACTTCCAACCATTGGTCAACAATAGCTTTCATCGCCTTTTCTGACTGCGCATTTGCTGCCCGCGGTTGAAAGCTTAACGTGAGACCAAGTAAAATCAATGCGCTGATTTGAATAGCGTTCTGGATTACATGATTTGATCGTTTCATGTCTTCCTCCTTCTTGATTTGGTAATAAATAATTAAATGAAGTGAATTTACTTGTACTTCAAAACACGACGCTAACACAATCATCAGCGGCGCGGACTCGGAGGTACAGACGTCGGAACGCCACAGAACGTTGAGCGAGCACAGTCGTTCAAATCATGCCCGCGTTGTCCGCGTCCGCCTGCATGAAATGTTAGCAGCATAGTTTGTCTTTATCTACAATTTTATTTCTGTGTTAAAATACAAATTTGTGTTCACAACAAACTTCAACTCTTTACCGTGCGCCACTGCAAATTACCACCGCACTTTCGTCTCTGCCACGAACTACTTTCGACTTAGGCCCAGAATACCTAATAATCAACCAGGATTTGTTTTTTTTGTCGGAATTCTTGATAACGTATCTAGCAATTCGACTAATTCCAATATGGCAGCTTTTAAACTCTTCCTAAAATGATCTCTAGAACTATTGTCTTTCAGCGAATACCGCAAACATCTGATGTTTCTCAAGTCAAATGGAACTGCCGGTTCTTGAGTTATCATTATAACTGGTTTTCCTAAGCTGTGAGCTAGCCCCACCTCATAGTAAACATTAGGATTGCGGCCAGTAAGATCAGCTATAAGAAAGTATGACTCATTGATTTGTTGCCAAATGTATTCTGTTATGACCTCTGGCTTGGTCGACTTGTCTGCACGTAAACAACTCAAACGTTGTTCCTTAAGCTCATCAAAAACAGCAATTATTTGATCATACACTTCATCCATTTTTTTAGAGAACGGCATAAGAACAAAACACTTGTTTTGATCTAAAACACCTTCATACTTTCGGAAAACTGATAGAATTTCATGGCGAACGGCCAGAATATCTTTGTCAAAAGAAAAGACATGAGGAGTTTTAAAATTATATTTTTCTCTACTGAGAGTAATAACAGATTCTTCGGTTAGCTCTTTGAGATTTCGGAAATCCTCGAAATAAAGTTTGGCACCTTCAGGCGAAACATTGCTCAAAGATATTGATATGTAAACGTTCTGATTATCAAGCAAAATTAAAACATCAAAAGGAACATGGATCGAATGTTCGGGAATCCCCTTACTCACAAGGTGATCTCGAATTTTTTCAAGAAGAGATAACTCTTCTGCTTCCACGTTTCCAAACAGAGAAATTTTATGGGTTTTGTTTTCTTTCATACAATCTCACTATTTCCTGGTACAATGGGTGCTTTCTGAATTCTGACAAGTCAGCATCATAGAAAAGCAAATCTCTGCTTACATTTTCGTTGACTGCCCTTTTGCAGTACTCATACGCATCTTCCATTTTACCAAGTTTAGAATAGGCACACGCTAAATTATATAAAATATCTGGATGCACTTCAAATTTAATTGAAAACAACCACTCTTCTATTGCCTTCTCATTTGAACCATCAAAGAAATGAGAATTACCTAAAAACGAACCCGAAGCTGCAAGGTGATTGTTGCTATACTCGTCCAAAAATATTTCGCGATTTCCAACAATAAGATGATCTCTAAAATCTAAACGTGTACGCAAGGGAACCGCAAGAATTCTTTGTTTCTGTAAGCTATAACTAATAAAAGCGGATCTCTCAGAATGATACATTGAGTTAAAATTGAGATCTGATTGAGACAAACGGAACAGAAACTCACTTGTATTATACAAGAGAGAATGCTTTTCGTCATAAAGATAGCTATTCTCCATAAAGCACATAACGGAGTACTGCTTGCTTTTATTTTGGGCTTGGAATTCAATATAATAAAATGTTTTCTCACGAGCGAGTTCTTCATGCACCTTTTTGAAAAGTTCGATGTTCTGATCGTATGTATCTTTTAAAATCTTAGTTGTTCCTTCAGGTAAAGAAATGGTTAATCCCAAAAGTGCATAGTTAGTCATCCAGCCTTTTCCTATGTACCCTCCTCTCGTAGCATCATAATATGCAGAAAGGGTAATATTGTGTTCGCGCTGCAAACTCTCAAAGTTTGCTTTCAGAGACGGGATTTTTTCTAAAACATTGTCCGAATTCATAGCGGGTCTCCTTATCTTCAAAAGTTAATTTAGGGCTTGATGAATATATCTGGCCTTCCAAGCCGTGAAGCTATCGTTGGCTTGCAGGCGCTAACACCAGCGTGTGCGGCTGCGGGGGCGAGGCAGCGTTTGATCGAAGCCGAAACGTTGAAACTTCCACAATATGAAAATCATGCCTCTGCCCCCGCAGTCCGCACCACGCAATGTTAGGCGCACCTTATTGTG
>Ga0247727_10019567_pt1 | contig 10475 bp, 7 predicted proteins | sample WisWelCaveWW1625_FD_202498 | JGI IMG/M metagenome (GOLD analysis project Ga0247727, IMG submission 202498) | Biofilm microbial communities from Wishing Well Cave, Virginia, United States - WW16-25 | ecosystem: Environmental > Aquatic > Deep subsurface > Groundwater > Cave microbial mat | place... | reverse complement strand
CTCGCAGAAGAATTTCCGACGGTATTTGGTGACGTATTTGACTACCCAATCCTTGATGGGTTCTTGTTGAAAGTCGCCGGACCAGCACCGCAATTAAATTCGGGTCGTTCAGGCTACAAATCGGGAACGGACTGGACTACTGCCAGTGGCGCGGGAAGATTTAGGCCATCTACCGCTGTTCTGAGAGGCCATGTAACGACCGCTTATGATGTTGGGCTTTACCTTGGCGCCACCGGCCCGGGTGTCACTCCGGATAAGTTCGCTGATATTGAGTTTAGATTTGGTGATGGTGGTTCGCTCACGCAGAAAGGTTATCGCTATCGCCGTATCGGAACGTATCAGTTTCAAAATTATACGGATGTGCCGTTCCAAGTTTGGGATATCTCCGGCGCCACACCACGTCAGCTCAATGTTGGCTGGCGGGATCAGAATAACAATGGCAAGTGGGACCCCAACGGCGGTGTTGAAGTCATTTTCGTTGCGACCTCGACTTATGATGGTGACACTCCGACGACGTTTACCTATGGCACGACCGTCGGTGATGCCGTGAACACCATCGTGCTCAAAGACTTCCAGTATCTTGCAGAATGGATCAGCGCCAATGGCGTGCAGGCGGATATTAAGCAGAGCGTCATCAGAGTATCGCCTAACTATGTTCTGACCGAATCCGATGTTTATACCTTCACCCCTCCTGCCGTAACGAAAAGTGTGGAATTGGCGAAGCTTGATGTTAACAAGATCAACGTCTTCCCGAATCCTTATTATGCCCTCAACGCCGCGGAAACGAGCCGGTTCGTCCGTTTCGTGACTTTCAACTTCCTGCCGCAAAAAGCGACGATCCGCATTTTCAACGTTGCCGGGCAGCTCGTGCGGATTTTGCAAAAGGACGATGACTCGCAGTTCATGCGCTGGGATTTGACTAACGCCAACAACTTTCCGGCCGCGAGCGGCATGTACATCGCCCATATCGACATGCCAGACGTCGGTGCAACGAAAGTGCTCAAATTCGCCGTTATTCAAGAGCAAGAAGTGCTTGAAGTTTTCTAACGCCGGCTTTACTGACCGGTCATGTAGGCCGAGCTTGTCGAGGCCAAGCGACCGGTCAGTTTCAAACAATTTTACCAGTTGCACTACCGATTGAAGGAGAAATATAGACATGAAATTACGCAGCTTTTATCTCGTGCTTTTGGTCAGCGCTCTGGCGGTGGTTTGGGCGACTGATAGCTCGGCGCAAGCCAACAAGCGCCTCGGCACGGCCGGCGCCGCGGAGTTGTTGATTCCGGTTGGCGCTCGTGACCTCGCGATGGGCGGCGCCGGTGTGGCCTCCGCGCGCGGCGTCGAATCTTTGCATTGGAACCCGGCCGGTGTGGCGAGAATGTCGAGCACGGCCGAAGGCATGTTTTCTTATATGAAGTACATTGCCGATATCAACCTGAACTATGCTGCCGTTGCGGCGACGTTCAGCGATCTCGGCACGTTTTCCTTTAGCTTCAAATCGCTGGATTTCGGCGATATTGCGGTGACCTCCGAGGATGATTCCGAAGGCCGCGCCGGCCAAACCTATGCGCCGACGTACACGACGATCGGGTTGGGCTTTTCGCGCGCGTTGACGGATGCCATCTCGGCCGGTGTTAGCTTGAAACTGGTGTCTGAGCGCATTGCTCTGGTGAGCGCCAGCGGCGTCGCGCTCGATCTCGGCGTGCAGTACAATCAGCTCGCCGGTTTCAAAGGCCTCGGCCTCGGCGTCGCCGTCAAAAACATCGGCCCGCAAATGCGCTTCGACGGTTCCGGCTTGCTGCGCGATGCGATTCCTTCTGAAACGCAGCGTCCGGAGCAAAAAGTGAAGCTGGATGCGGCCAGTTTTGAATTGCCGTCCTCGATCGAGCTGGGCCTGACCTATGAATATCTCGTGGGCGAAAACTACGTCATGCGGGCCAGCGGCGCTTTTGCCAACAATAACCTCGCCGAAAACGAATATCACCTCGGCGGCGAGCTTGGTTATGTGGCCTCTGGCTTGCAGTTCTTCGGTCGCGGCGGTTACACCGTTTCCGAAAATAATGCCAACAGCATCAACCCCTTCGGCGCCACCCTCGGCGGCGGTCTCGTCTACAAAGCCCCCGGCATCAACGTCACCATCGATTATGCCTGGCGTGACGTCGATTTCTTCGACGCCAACAATATTTTCTCGGTGAAGCTCGGCTTCTAATCTGCGGTTTTAACGCCAGGTTTTGTGAATGGAAAAGGCTGCCTCGTGGCAGCCTTTTCTTTCTTTAAGAACTCCGAAAGAACTCCGAGAGGAGTGGAAAGTTTATAGACAAACTCCACAACGTGGACAAAGCCGCAACCAGGCAGTTTTAAAAAACAAATTTCCCCAACGGATAGAAACAACGCAACGGATATTAAAGTTTTCATCCGTTGCGTTGTTTCTATCCGTTGGGCATTAAAACTCAGAATTTTTTTCTAACTTTTGCTCCGCTAAGGTTTATGATGTCGATTGAATTGAGATATTGCTAATTTGCTATAATTTTTATATCTTTATTTTAAGCTTTAATTAAATCACGAGCACTTGCACAATTATCCGGTGACAGCATCATGTCTCCGAATCATCGTAATCTTGAAAGCGTTGTTGAAAAGTTGATCCACGAGCATTTTGAGCTTGACGAAAGCCTTGAAAAAGTGATCTGGATCAAATCCGGAAAAACGCCGGCCATTCGTTTGCTCGAAATCAATCCTGAAACTCCCCCCACTGACGAGGTGCTTTCGTTTTATTTTCCGCCATCCGGTGAAATCCCTTATGCTCTGTACCTTGCGGAGATTAAGCCGGAAGAATGGCAAAGGGTTTTGCAAAACGAAATTCCTCTGCCTGAAGGTTGGAGTTTGGAGAACCATGAAGTATTTTCCCGTGAAATGGTTGCCGTATGAAACTTAAATACCTCCTCAATTTCGTCTCATCAGGCTTCTTTGTTCTACTGGCGCATTCCCCTCTCTTTGCGCAAACGCAGGCCAATCCCTTCGTGATAAATTTTGATTATGCCCGCTTTCGCAGCAATGCCACGAACGGCTATCTCGAACTGTACTACTCTTTTTATTGCGGGCAAATCACTTTCCATTCGGAGGGCACAGGTTTAAAGGGCGGCGTAGCGATTCGCACCGATTTGATCGAGGAAGGCAGCGGCAAATCCGTGATTAACGAACGCGTTGTCTTGCCGGTGGTGATGGACGACACCAGCCGGGCCGGGTGGAAAACCACGCCAATTTTGCGGCAGGCCGGGCATTTGGTTCCCTTTGGCAATTATCGCTTGCACGTCGTCGCGTATGACTCCGCCAACTCGGCGCGCCGCGATAGCCTGACCATGCCGGTGGAAATCAAAGCTTTTCCCGCCGTCAGTGATTTGCAGCTTTGCGCCTCGATTCAGGCCTCGACGAACACCAACCACCCATATTTTAAAAACGCGCATGAAGTGACGCCGCATCCAAGCCTGGTGTTCGGCGCGTATATGCCGGTGGTTTACGCTTACACCGAGTTGTATGACGTCGATACCAGCAAAGTGTATGCGCTGGACTATGAGATTGTCGGCGAAGACGGCGCCGTGGCCAAGAAAGTTTCGCGCCAGCGCCGGTATCGCACGGCTAACACCATCGAAGTGGGCACGCTCAATGCCGTGGCTTTGAAATCGGGCAAATATACGCTTCGCCTCAGCGTGCAGAATTTGCCGCAACAGCAAAAAGAGTTTTATGTTTATCAGCCTCAGGCCGTGAGCGTTGAACCCGCGCCGGCTGCAACCGCGCTGGCGGTCGCGATTGAAACGCTCACGGAAAAGGAAGTCGAAGAGGAATTTCAAAAAGCGAAATATCTCGCCGATAAAACCGAGATTTATTTTTTCAGCCAGTTGAAAACCGCGCCAGCCCAAAAAGAGTTTCTCAAAGATTTCTGGAGCCGCCAGGAAAACGGCAGCGGGAACGAAGCGCCGCGGCCGCGCGGTGATTACTTGCGCCGCGTCCAGCTTGCCGACGATCGCTATTCCCAGTACACCAAAAAAGGCTGGCGCACCGATCGCGGCCGCGTGTTTATTCTCTACGGCAAACCCGATGAAGTGGAGCGCCACCCCAGCGAAGGCGTCACCAAACCCTACGAAGTTTGGTATTTCTACCAAATCGAAAACGGCGTCCAATTCGTCTTTGCCGATCGCAACGGTTTTGGCGACTACGAGCTGGTGCATTCCACCAAACGCGGCGAGCTGAGCGACGAAGACTGGCAGCGGTATTTGCAGTAGAAAGAAGCGCCGCGTGTTTGGAAAGTCACTTCTAAGCAACTCATTGACCGGTCGCTATAACTCCACAGATTTGTTATGGAAAAGTGATCTAAGCGACCGGTCAATTGCTTGTAGAAAGAGTTCACCTCGTGAGTAAAACGCTGAGCGGTCACTTTTATCCACAAAATATTCTAAAATGTTCCTGCCGGAGGCCTTTGAATTTTTTCGCAAATGTTGTCGCCCGTGGGCCGGCGGGCCTGCCGCGGCGGCGATTTTATTTTTCGCCTGCGTCCGCACAAACGACGAGCATCGGCGCGATGACGCCATCTACGCCAACACCGCAAAAAATGTGAAGTACGTCGGCTCCGAAGAATGCGCCTCTTGCCACCGCGACATTTATCAAACCTATGCACGATCCGAAATGGGGCGCTCGATGTCGCGTCTCGAGGCCGCCACCCTCACCGAGACTTTCCCGCAGACCTACGAGGTTTTTGATTCCACCAAAAAGTTTTATTACGAGATGGTCCAGCGCGACGGCCGCTTTTATCAACGGGAATATCGGCGCGATCCGAATAGAAAAATCATGCACGAGCGCTGGATGGAAGCCGAGTATGTGATGGGCTCCGGCAACAACCTGCGCATGTATTTTCATGACGAAAACGGCATGTTGTACGAGTTGCCGCTGACGTGGTATGAACACAAAAAGCGCTGGGACCTCAGCCCCGGTTACCGCGATTTTGTCAATTTGCGTTTTTCGCGTTACGCCACACCCAAATGTCTAGCCTGTCACAATTCGTATCTCGAGCCGTCGCCCGCGGCCAATGATCGTTACACGCCGCCTTACACGCTCGGTATTGGCTGCGAGCGCTGCCACGGCCCCGGTGAATTGCACGTTCGTCAGAAGCAGGGCGAGTCAATCGCAGGCCTGCCTAAAAATGCGCGAACGATCGTCAACCCGCGCAAGCTTTCCTCCGCGCGGCAATTGGATGTTTGCCGGCAATGTCATTTGCAGGGCAAAGCCTGGGCGCTGCACGGCGAGAGTGATTGGTTCGACTATCGCCCCGGCACGCCGTTGGAAAATCATCGTTCCGTTTATTTCCCGGCCAAAACGGCCAGGGAAGTCATTGAAGTTGCCGACAGCCCGCAACGCCTCGCCTTGAGCCGTTGTTTTAAGGAGAGTCAAGGCAAGCTCACTTGCATCACCTGCCACAATCCGCATTTTTCCATCAAGACGTTTACGGCCGCGCATTATAACGCCAAATGTTTGCAATGCCATGCCGCGGCAAGTTTGCCCGGAACCGCTTCGCGGCAGACGCATACGGAAACCGATGATTGCGTGAGCTGTCACATAAACCGCACCGGCACCGATAATACGCTGCACGGCGTTTCGAATACGGATCACTGGATTCGTATTGACGCGAATCAAACTCGCATTGATTGGGCGACGCTCAAACGGCCACTCGAACAGCAACCGATGACGACGCTGGCGCCGGTTATTGACGCGCGTGATGCAAACCGAACACTGCGGCGGGGCATGGCCTATTTCGATTATTACAAACAGCACGATTCGCGGCGCGCCTATTTGGATTCGGCTTTTTTCTATCTCAATCGCGGTTTGATCGCGAACCCCAAGTCCGCCGCCGGATACTTGCAGCTTGGTGAAACGCAGGTTGAATTGCAGCGGTACGATGAAGCGATAACCTCTTTTCAACGGGCGGCCTCGTTGCGCACAGGCTATGCCGAAGCTTATGCGCAATTAGGCTGGACTTACGTTTTGACCAAAAAACTCACACTCGCCCAAGCGTGTTATCAACAGGCGCTGGCGTTGAAACCACAGGAGCCGCGTTTTCTCGAAGATTTGGCCGAGGTGCTGGAAGATAGCGGCGATTACACCGCGGCGGCGCAGGCTTATGAACGGGCCTTGCAAATCGATCGGCAAAACCCTTACGTTTTTGGTGCGCTCGGCAACATCTACGCCGGGCAATTTCGGGAGGCCGAAAAAGCCGCGGCGTGTTTTGAAAAAGTCGTGCAACTCGATCCGGATTTTCCCAACGGCTATTTAAATCTCGGCAGCGCCTATGGCGCGCTGAGCAAATATCCGGAGGCTTTGCGCGCTTTTGCGAACGAGCTGGCGGCGCGGCCGCAATCGGCGCCGGCGTTGTTCAATCAGGGGCGGGTTTATGCGTTGATGGGTAAGAAGCTGGAAGCGCGGCAGGCTTTTCAAAAGGCTTTAGATATCGATCCAGCGATGAGCCTGGCGCGGCAGTATCTAAAACAGTTATAAATTTGGCGAGAATGTGATAATTCTGATTTGGATTTTTAAAAAAATTTTATATTTTAAAGTATGCCACGAAAAGGCCGGATCAGCCTTCACATTGATCAACTCACGGATTCTCTCAAAGAGGCAAGCACGGGCAAGAGATTCGCCACCGACTTTCGCCGCGCAACCGCACGCGACATTGTAAAGACGAAGCACTGGTTGTTTGATTGGGATCGTGAGCTATCATCGCAGGGTGAGATTTATAAGCTCTTTCTAAAAAAGTATCCCAACGAGATGCAGGGACTCATGTCCCTCAAGGAACGACGCGACCATATTTGGGTTAATTTAGCCGAAGCCGCACCTCATAATTTGGGCAAAGATAAACGTTATATTGGCGTAGGCGGCAACCTATTTGCCATCGCCGTCAAAATCAGTTTCGACAAGGGATATGAAGGATTTGTTGCCTTTGAAGCGAAAACCGAACTCATATCTCATTACCGAAAAACCTTAGGCGCTGTTCAGATCGGTCATTCACCACGAATGATTATCGAATCTGAAGCTGCCCGCAAACTTTATGAAAAATACTTCACCGATAACTGAGATTCAACATGGCAAAAGCAATTAAAACTTCCGCTGTCATTGATCTACCCGATGTACATGGTGCTTTTGTTGGCAATACGTTGCGACCTTTCACTCGGGATGAATTCAGCAGGATAAAAGTGATTTTGGCTGGCAAAAAGAGGCGCAGCGCTAAACTCACCATCACTAACCGCGATTTGCGTGCTGCCGGATTGAGACATCTCATTGATGAATCCGGAAATGGCAAACCACAAAAGTGAATATTGCAAAAGGCTGGCTTAATCTGCTGAAATGAGGCTTATGCTAAAAACTTGTCTTCATGAACGGCCCTTTGGTCTGTTGTTGATGTTGATCGCTTCGACGCTTTTCTATTCCTGCGCGGAAAAACGCCCGGCGAAGCAAAGTTATTTTCCCGAAGTCGGCGCAAACGCGGTCCATCAACGCGCGCTGGACGTTCGCAGCAATTTGAAAGTGTTGTCGGTTTCGCTGCGGCCCGGTTACGAAGATTTTGCGACGCTGTCTTATTTGCGCCTCGGGCGCGGCGCGGTGATCATGAGCGTTTACGCGACCAATAACGAAGCGGGGGAGAGCGACGTGCAGGGCGAATATCCGCCGCATCTCGCTGCCGTTCGCCGCGCCGAAGCCGTGCGCGCCATGCAGGCGCTCGACAGCGAGGCTCGCTTTTTGAATTTGCCGGATATCGCGGCAGCACGCGACACCGCACAGGTACGCGCGCTTTGGCCGAACGATAGTTTGCGTTTGAAGCTGGGCGAGTTTATCACGCAATTTCGGCCCGATCTCATTCTGCTCAATCGCGATTGGGCCATGCTCAACAGCCCGAGCTGGAAGATTTTGCATGCAGATTTACTGGCCGCGGCGCAAGATGCCGCGAGCGGAACCGTGCGCGATTTAAATGACAACGGCAGTCTGGCGAACTGGGCCGTGAGCCGCGTTGCCATTGATCTGGGACGCAGCGACGGCCTCACGGCGCCCATCAATGAACAGCATCCTCGCTGGAAAAAAAGTTACGCGCAAATCGGCGAAGAAGCCGGCCAAGCTTATGCCTCGCTGGCGGTGCAACGCCGATTATGGCAACAAGGTCAAACGCCGTCGTATGTTATCGATTTTCCGGCCGCCAACGGCATGAAAACGCTGACCGACGGTTTGCCCGTGCCGGTTTCGCAACGGTTGCGCGGCATCGAAATTCAGCTCGAAGTTTTGATCGATAAAGCTTTCAACGGGCAAACGCGCGAAATTTTGCCGCGCGCCGCCGCGCTCATCGACTCGGTGGAATATACGCTCGCGCTCAATCAACTGACGCTGACGCCGGTCGAGCGCAAAAGTCTTTTACAATGGAAAGCCGCGCTCGAAAATCTGCGCTGCACGCTGCTTGGCGTTGAAGTCGATTACACGATCTCCGACACCGTGGTAACGGATCAGCAATTGACTTATGTTTTGGTGAACGAGGTGAAAGGCGCCAGCAAAGACGGCAAAACGGAAATTCTCTTTGCCGGCATCGATCAGAGTTGGGCGGTGAATGAAGACCTTGCAAAAAAAATGCCGCTGGAGCTGAAAACGGAATATCGCCTGCTCACGCCGAAAGGTCTCGTGTATAATTTTCCGCCGGCGCAGCATCCGTTTCAATTGATGCCGCGGGCCAAAACCGTGCTGCTGTTCATCATTCATCGGGCGAAAACTAAAGCCGAGAGTTTCGTTTATCGTTGCATGATCAATCTCGATTTTGCGCCGAAATTTGTGGCGGAAGTGTTGACCCCGATCGTGCGTATGACGCCGAACGAGCGCGTGGTGGTTCGCCTCATGAACATCTCGCGCGACGGCGTGGCCGACACCGTTGAAGTCGCCGACGCGCTGGCAAACTCGTTTCGCCATCCGTTTCGCCTGAGCAACAAAGGCGCGAGCCAAATTGATACGCTCACGCTAGGGTGGGAAGGCGATCCGGCCGAGGGCACGTATGTCATCCCGGTGTCGATTGACGGTCTGCCGGTGGCGCAATTTGCCGCGCGCAAATTTGCCACAGAGGTTGACCGCGCCCGCCGCGTCGGTCTGCTGATGGGCCTGCAAAACAGCCCAACCGCTGAGGCCTTGCGACGGTTGAATCTTGATTTTACCATCATAACACCGAAGCCGGAATCAGTGCAACACCTGCAGACGATCAACGTCTTTATTATTGATCGGCGCGCGTTGAGCCTGCGGCCGGAAATTGCAACGCTGCAAGCGGACCTCGACCGCTTTGTCGAGCGCGGTGGACATTTGATCGTGCTGGCGCAGGATGCTACGACCTGGAACGCGAAACCGTTGTGGGAGGGAATGCAATTGACGGCGACCCCGCAATTTGAAGCCGCGATGCCGCTGCAAGTTGAAACGAGCCAGGCTCTGCTCAACAAACCGAATCTTCTCGCAGCGGATGATTGGAACGACTGGCTGTTTTTGCGCGGCTATAATCTCGTCTCCGGCGCAGCGCTCGCGTCGGCTACCGTTCCGATCCGCGCCGGTTTCAATGGCAGCCCGCTGGTGGTGACGTTTCCGGCCGAAAAGGGCAAACGTACTTACGTCGATCTCGCGCTATCACCGCAGCTTATGAATATTCACGCCGGCGCTTTTCGCTTGCTGGCCAATTTAATTTCGCTGTGAGAGAACGGAGTGCAAGCTTCAGCTTGCAAATAATTTAAACCTTTAACAGTCCCGCACGGCGGGACGCGAGGAGGCCACCATGTCACGTTCAATCACGAAGTCATGGCTGCGGCTGACGCTGGCTTTAGCCTTTTACGCGCTTGCCACCGTTGCATCAGCGCAACAGGAAACCCGGATCAGCGGCGTGGTTCGCGATCTCAACACGCACCGCGAGATCAGCAACGTCAACATCCTGATTAAAGGAACGCCGAAAGGCGTGGTGACGGATTTTGCCGGGCGCTATGAATTGCGCGTGCCGGCGAGCGGCAAAAGAACGCTCGTCGTGTTTCGCCACGTCGCTTATGAGCCGCGCGAGATTTCGCTCGACTCGGTGGGGGCCATGCGTTACGTTTATCTGCAGCCGCGCGTGATTACGCTGGGCGGCGTCACCGTGCAGGATGAAAACGCCAATCGTCTCGAGATTGCCAAGGATTTGCCGCAGGCGATCTCATTGATCGAGGCCAAAAATTTTGAGATTCGCGGTTACGTCGACGCCGGCGATTTGCTGCGCACGGATCACAGCATTCAGGTTGAAGAAGAGTTGAGCGGCAAGAAAACCGTCGCCATTCGCGGCGGCAACGCCGATGAAGTCGTGGTGTTGTACAACGGCGTCAAAATGAACAACACCTTCGACAACGTCTTCGATCTCGCGCTCATCGATCTCGAAGACGTCGAGCGTTTTGAAGTCATCA
>Ga0247727_10019565_pt1 | contig 10477 bp, 5 predicted proteins | sample WisWelCaveWW1625_FD_202498 | JGI IMG/M metagenome (GOLD analysis project Ga0247727, IMG submission 202498) | Biofilm microbial communities from Wishing Well Cave, Virginia, United States - WW16-25 | ecosystem: Environmental > Aquatic > Deep subsurface > Groundwater > Cave microbial mat | place... | reverse complement strand
CTCGAGCGCGGGCTGCACTCGGGCCATGGAAACCTGCGCCAGCACCACCGCCTCGACGCCCCGCGCGGCCAGTCGATCGGCGGCGGCCACGATTGCCGAGTCGTGGGAGGCGGCGTCGCCCCCCAGTAATGCCTGATAGGCGCCGGGCAGCACCTCCTCCAGCACTTCGATCTGCTTGCCGCGATCGGCCGCCGTCTCGGCCAACAACCGGCGCGTGACGGGGACCGTGGGCGGAAAGGTCACGATCAGGCCGATGCGGCTTGCGGCCGCCACTGCCTCGCGCGCCATCGGCTCATCTATCTTCAGCAGCGGGATTCCGGCCGCAGCCTTCAGCGACTCCAGCATCGCGCGCGGGACGGCCGAGCAGGTCAGCAGCGCCATCCGCGATCGGTGGGTGTCGCGGGCGGCGGCGATCATTTCCCCCAGCCTGCGCCCGGCGGCGGCGCTGTCGGAGGCCTGGAACAGGCGCAGGATGCCGTCGTCCAGCAGGTTGGTCACCTCCAGATCCGGGGCGGCTTCGGCGTAATACTGCGCGAGCGGCGCAACGGCCGCCGGCGAGGCGTGGATGAAGGCGATGCCGGTCCTCACTCAGGGCTCCTCCGCAGCCGGCTCGAGGCCGACACGCTGCCACCTATTGGTCGCTGATGGCCGAGATCTCGGAGTCGGAATTCAAGCCGGTCGACGATGCGCGGCCTTCCGGGGATTCCGCACTGGAGGCCGTCTCGGACGGGCGCGGGCTGTGCCTGGCCGACGCCGCGCCTGAACTGCTGCGCCACCGGCGTGGACCTATCCCTCGAGCCCACCTCGGCGCTGTCCGCCCGCCTCGAAGCGACCCCGGTTGGGCCCCGATCGCCGCTCAGCGCGGCCACGGCACCGGGCCCTTGCGGTTGTTCACCGCATCCGGCGCCGGGTACGTCATCTCAGGGGTCCCCAGCAGGATGCGGTCCACCGCCTCCACGCCCTGCATCGCGGAGTGGTCCTGGTTCGACACCTCGTACTTCCACGCCCCGAAGCGGCCGCGAGAGAGGATCCCCATGGATTCCAGCCGCGGCTCGACCAGGTTCAGGATCTCGTCGCGGTCGCCGGTGGGAACCGGGTAGCCGTGCTCGGCGGTCCTGATCCAGGTGCTCGCCACCTCATCGTCCGGCGATGCCAGGCCGGTGTTGTAGAAACCCTCGAGCGTATCGGCCTCGAGCCGGCAGCGGTCGACCGGCTTGAATTCCGACTCCGAGATCTCGGCCATCAGCGACCAATGGGTGGTGATGTCGGGAACGTTGTGGGGCGAGTAGTTGGAGAACAGCGTCACTCGGTAAAAGGGGCTGTCGGACTCCGGGAAGTACATCCAGCACTTGGTGGAGAGCTTCTCGGGCGGGCGGCCGCGGAAACCCACGCCGATGATGTGGGTGGTGGAGTGGCGGAGCCGCGAGGCCGCCTCCACCAGCGGGGCGTCGCCCACGAGCAGCGCCAGGCGGTCCAGGGGGGCTGTGGATATCAGGTAGTCATAGGGGTGGATTTCTCCGGCTTCCGTCCGCGCCTGGCGGGCCCCGGCGTCGATCGACGCGACCCGCGTCCGGTAGCGGATCGTCCCGGCCGGCAGCAGGGCGGCCACCGCGCGCCACGCCGCCCCGGTGCCGCCGCGCTCCGGAAACCGGAACATCTCGTTGGGGCCCCAGCGGACGTCGTCTTTCTCGAGCAGGATGTTCTCCAGAACCTTCTCCACGCTGACCGTCGCCACGCGCTCGCCGATCCAGGAGTAGCTCATCATTTCCGGCGGGTGAGCCCATACCTTGCGGTTGTAAGGCAGCAGGAAGTGGCTGGCGATGCCTTCGCCGAACGACGCCCGCAGCCACTCGCCGAAGTTCGCCGGGCGGTGGTGATTCCCCGACGCGCGCACCAGCCCCAGCACGCACTCGGCCATCACCTCGCGCGGCAGGTGGCGGAGGTTGTTCTGGAGCGGGTAGGGAACGAACCGGCCGCGAATCCAGATGTAGGACTCGCGGCGATGGCGCAGCCACCCCTCGCCCAGCGCCAGGTCCATCAGCCGGTCGAAATACTCGTAGTGGGAAAACTGCACGTGGCCGCCGACGTCCCAGGTGAAGCCCTTGGGGTCGGTGAAGGAAGCGGCCAGGCCTCCGGGATACTCGTTCTGCTCGAGCACCAGAAAGTCCCTGTGACCGAGCTCGTGGAGCCGGAAGGCGGCGCCAAGCCCGGCGGCTCCGGCGCCCAGAATCAGGATTTTCGGCTTCGTCATTGGAGCGCCGCGCGGAACGCCATCAGCTCGCGGGCGCAACGCCAGCAGGCTTTCACCAGGCCCCAGCGCACGATGGAGATCCGGCCGGTGGTCCGCGCCAGGTGCTCGACCGGAATCTCGAGGAAGCGGAATCGCCGCCGGGCCGCCACCGTCATCATTATACTGGGCGCAAACACGCCGGCGGGGACCACCGCCAGCAGTTGCGCGAGCGCCGGCCGGCGCATCAGCTTGAAGGGGACGTTGGCGTCCCGCAACCACACGCCGAACAGCGCCCGGTTCAGCAGGCGGGCCAGACCGGTGATCACCCGCCGATGGAGCGGGTCGCGGCGGCGCACCCGCTGCCCGCAGAGGTAGTCGTAGCCGTCACGAGCCTCCCAGAGCTTCCAGAAATCCAGGGGCCGGAACTGGTCGTCGCTGTCCACGTGAAAGATCCACTGGCCGCGCGCGGCTTCCAGGGCTCGCCGCAGGGCTGCGCCGTGCCCGGCGTTGGACTGGTGGATCACCCGCAAGGCCGGCACACCCGCCGCCAGCCGGTCGAGCAGCGTGCCCGTCGAGTCGCGCGACCCGTCGTTGACCACGATCACCTCGAAGGAATCCACCCTGCCCGAGATCACCGAAACCCACTCGCGAACCACCTTCTCAATGCAGCCTTCTTCGTTGTAAGCCGGCATCACCACCGAGAGCTCGGGTTCGAGTAGCATAGGAGACGGCGCATGCGGGCTCCGGATCTGCCGGCAATCCTTCTAGGTATAGCACTGGCGCCGACGCTGCTGCTGGCGCCGGGCTACGTCTGGAGCCGCCTCTTAGAGCTTGGGCCCGTCAGCCGGCCCGAGCGCCTGGCATGGAGCCTGGTGTTGTCGCTGGCTACGACGCCGATCCTGGCCTACCTCTTCTTCCTGGCGGTTCCCTACAACACGGCCGCTATCCGGACGTTTGCGCTGCTTGCGGCGGCAGCGCCCGCGGTCCTGGCGCGCCTGCTCGGTGTTTCCAAACCCGCGACGGCGGCGCGCGCGGTGCGCCTCGGCCCGTTGTGGTTGCTGCCCGCGCTGATGGTCTTCCTGGTACTCAGCAGCGTGATCGACCTGGAATGGGGGAACCATCTCTATCGCGGCTCGGCGGCAGGCGACTACGCCAAGCACGTCATCGTCACCGACTCCATCCACCGCACCGGCGTCCATCCGGCGAATCCGGCCTTCCATCCCGGGCAGCCGATCCCGCTGTTCTTCTACTTCTTCTGGTTCCTTCTGTGCTCCCTGCTGGACGGACTCAGCGGCTGGCGGCTGGGGCCGCTGGCGGCGGTCCAGGCGATGACGGCCTGGAGCGTGCTGGCCCTGTTTGCGGTGACGCTCCTGCTGATACCGCCCTTCTTCGGACGACTCACCCGCCGCCGCGTTGCGATCTGCTTCGGCCTGCTGTTCGCCACCGGCCTGGACCTGGCCGGAGTTCTGTTTCGCGGCCTCGTCGATATCCAGCCGGGCAGGATCTCCCGGCACGCCGGCTTCTATCTGCACCCGGACTTCACCGCCGACTGGTGGAACTGGCTGGGCCAGGTCGCTTCCTGGTTCCAGACGGCGGCCTTTGTGCCGCATCACCTGGCCGCGTTGGTGGTGTCGATGACCGGTGTGCTGCTGGCCACCGGCCTCAGCCCGCCCTCGCGGCCTTGGGGCCACTGGATGCGCGCGCTGGTCTTTGCCGCCGCCGCCGCATCCAGCCTGGGGCTGTCGGTCTGGGTCACCCTGGTGTTTGCCGTCTTCTGGGCTGCCTGGGCCCTGCTGGGCGCCCTCCGTGGCCGGCGGTATGATCTGGGACTGTTGGTGCGGGCCGCACTTCCGGCCTTGCTGATGGCGACCCCCTTGATCTGGATCCTCTCGCATGCGCGGCTCGACACCCGCTCGCCGCTGGTCCTGGACGTCCGGGACTTTTCGCCGTGGCAGGTCTATCGGCTCGGCCTCGATCCGGCTCGATGGCAGCACGCCATCGACCTGCTCTGGCTGGTCCCGGTCTACTTCCTGGAGTTCGGAATCTTCTTTCTCGGCGGGGTCTTCTGGTGGCGACGTCATCGCCGGCCTTTGGCCGGATGCCGGCTGGCGGCGACGGGGGCCGGGGCGGTGGGCCTGGTGCTCGGCTCCTTCCTCCTCTCCAACATCCAGTTCAACGACTTTGGATGGCGGTCCATGCTGCCGGCTCAGCTTGCGCTGCTGTTGGCGACTGCCTGGATGATCGAGAGGCTGCTGCGGCTCCGCCGCCGGCCTTGCCTGGTGGCCGGATGCCTGGCGCTGGGGATTACTACGATCGTTCCCGACTGGCTGCTGGCCACCGGCCACTCGGCCGCCGTAGACCTCCGGAGCAACCAAGGCGCACAGGGCCGGCGCAACTTCGCTATGAAGCGATTCTATGAGCAGATCCGGCGGGCTACCCCATCCCACTCAATCGTCCAGCACAACCCCCAAGTGCTTCGCAACCCCGACCACGCCCTCTATGCCCATCGCCAAACCGTCGCTCTCGACCGGCTCATCGGGGCAGTCTTCGCCACCCAAGGACCCCGCTTCGACCACGTCATCACAGAGCTCGGATCCATCTTCGCCGCCGGCGCCTCCGCTGGGCACATCGAGGAGCTCGCCCGCCGCTACGGCATCGGGCTTCTGGTGCTGAACCATACTGACGCCGGATGGAATTCGCCGGTCTGGAACGATACTTCCCGCTTCCGTCTGGTGGCGGAGTGCGAATACGCCCGCGCCTACGAGCCGCTGCGCAGATGAATATCGCGACAGCGGGGCTCTGGGCGGGGGAAAGAGTGGGCGGGCGCCTCTGCGGCCCAGCCCTGCAAGGGTCGGTATGACGATTCCGGACCTCGGCGAAGTGTCGCTCGGAATCCTGCTGGCGCCGATGGTGCTGCTGGCGCCGGGATTCTTCTGGAGCCGACTGCTGGCGCCCGGCCCGATGAGCGGGGTGGAGCGAGCCGCCTGGAGCCTGACGCTTTCCCTCGCCCTCACCCCGGTGCTGGCCTACAACTTCTTTCTCCTGTTTCCCCATACGCCGGGCTGGTCCTGGGCCTTCGCCCTGCTGCAGACTCTGCTCCCGGCGCTGCTGCCTCGGCCCGCGCTCAGTGCGCCAAGTCCCGCTCCGCCGGCCGACCTCGCCCCGCGCCGGCTCTGGATCTTCCCGGTGTTGATGGCAGCGCTGGCCCTGGCCGCGGTGATGGATGTCGAGTGGAAGGGCTTTCTGTATCGCGGCCTTCCCTCTGCCGATTACGTGAAGCATGTCGCGGTCACCGACTCGATCGAGCGCACCGGCATTCATCCCGCGAACCCGGCCTTTTATCCCGGACGGCCGCTGCCTTTGTTCTACTACCTATTCTGGTTCGTTCTGTGCTCCCTGGTGGACGCTCTGAGTTTCTGGACGCTGGGGCCGAGGGCGGCGGTTCAGGCCCTGACCGCCTGGGGAGCGCTGGGGCTGTTTGCCGTCGTGTTTCTGCTGGCCCGGCGGTTCCTGCGGCCCGCGACGGGGCGCAGCGTGGGAATCTGCTTCGCGCTCCTGTTCGTCTCCGGTCTCGACCTGCTGCCGGTAGCTTTTTGGTCCGTGGCCGGCGTGGAGCCCGGAAGACTGTTTTGGCGCGATCGCCTCTTCCTGCATCCATCCGTGGACACCTGGAACTGGGTCGGGCAGATCAACTCGTGGCTCGAGACGGTGGTCTGGGTGCCGCACCACCTGGCGGGCCTGGTCGCCGGCATGACTGGCCTGCTGGTGGTTTTCTCGAGCGGGGCTCCGAGGTGGCTTCGCGTCGGATTGTTCGCCGCCGCGGCCGCTTCGGCTACCGGGCTCTCCATCTGGGTCACGGTGGTGTTCGGCGGCTTCTGGCTGGTCTGGACGGCGGTGGCGCTTCGGCGGGGCTGGCGCGAGGATCTCCAGGCGCTGATTCCGGGCGCCGTCGCCGGCTTGCTGCTGCTTGTCCCCTTCCTCTACCACTTGTCGCGAACATCCCTCGACGCCCGATTCCCTCTGGCGTTCGATGTGCGTGACTTCGGATTCTGGCGGACCTACACCCTGTTTCGACAGTGGGGAGCATGGCGGGAGATCACCGATCTGGCCTGGCTCGGCCCGGCCTACTTCCTGGAGCTGGGCATTTTCCTGGTGGGCGGTTGGTGGTGGTGGCGGCGACGGCCACGGCCGCTCGAGAAGTTCCACCTGGCGCTGGTGGTGCTGGCGGCGGTGTCGGTGGGAATGGCTTCACTGCTGCGGTCGGCGGTCCACCATAACGATTTCGGATGGCGGGGCGTGCTGCCGCTGCAACTGGTGCTGCTGTTGGCCAGCGCGGCGATGCTGGACGAGCTGTGGCGGTTGCGGCGCAGGCCGGTGCTGACGGCGGCTTGCCTGGCGCTGGGTTTTGCCGCCGTCGCTTCCGACTGGGTGCTGCTGACGGCGTTTCCGGCCGTCCAGGACCAGCTTCGAAACAACGGCCGGCAGGGCCGCCGCAACCTGGAGATGAAGCGCTTCTACGAGCGGCTCCAGGCCGCCACCGGCCCCGCGGCAGTCCTCCAGCACAACCCCGATGTCCCTCTTGCGCCCGACCACGCTTTCTACGCCCGGCGACAGGCCGCGGTGCTCGATCGCGCCAACGCCGGCATCTTCGGCACCCAGGGGCCGGAACTCGACCAGGCCGTCGAGCGGATCGCCGCTGTATTCGGCCCGGATGCCGGGGCCGCGCAGATCCTCGATACGGCTCGCAGCTACCGGATACAGGTCCTGGTCGTGCAGGATACCGACCCCGGCTGGCAGTCCTCTGCCTGGCAGGACCCTGCCCGCTTCCGCTTGGTGGGGGAGTGCGAGTTCGCCCGCGCCTACGCGCAGCATTTTCCGATCCAACAGTGAGCTTGCAGCTGGAGGCTCGAATACCGGTTGCGATTCCGCGCCTACTATGCTATTTCCTTTGTTATGAGGTCTCTGCTGGCCACCTCCGTGTTCGCCACCGCTGCTTTCGGCCAGTCGAGCTCCCCGGACGCCATCCAGTTCTTCGAGATGAAGGTGCGGCCGCTGCTCTACGCGCAGTGCGCGCCCTGCCACAGCGACCAGAAGCTCACCAGCGGGCTTTCGGTCGAGAGCCGCAAGGCGCTCTTGAATGGCGGCAACCGAGGGCCGGCGGCCGAGCCGGGCAAGCCGGATCACAGCCGGATCATCGAAGCGGTCCAGCAAAAGGGCGCGCTCAAGATGCCGCCCACCGGCAAGCTCAAGGACGACCAGGTCGAGGTCCTCAGGAAGTGGGTCGAGCTGGGCTTGCCGTGGCCGGACACCAAGCCCCTGCAGGCCCGCCGGATCACCTCCAACCACTGGGCGTTTCGCGCTCCGGTGCGGCCGGGGGAGCCGAAGGTGGCCAACGCCGCCGGGGTCAGGAATCCGATCGACGCCTTCATCCTGGCGCGCCTCGAGAAGGAAGGCATCGAGCCGTCGCCCGAAGCCGACAAAGTGACCCTCATCCGGCGGCTCAGTCTGGACCTGGTCGGGCTGCCGCCCTCCCCGGCCGAGGTCGACGCCTTCCTCGCCGATAGCAATCCGGACGCCTACCCGAAGCTGGTCGAGCGCCTCCTCGCCTCCCCCCATTACGGGGAACGGTGGGGACGTCACTGGCTCGATGCGGCCCGCTACGCCGACACCAACGGCTACGGCTTCGACAATCCCCGCGTCATGTGGCGATACCGCGACTGGGTGATCCAGGCGCTGAACCGCGACCTGCCCTTCGATCAGTTCACCGTCGAGCAGCTCGCCGGAGACCTGCTGCCCCACGCGACCCTGGAGCAGAAAATCGCCACCGGCTTTCATCGCAACACGATGATCAACCAGGAAGGCGGCGTCGACCAGGAGCAGTACCGGATCGAGGCGCTGTTCGACCGCGCGTCGACTACCGGCGCCGTGTTCCTGGGCCTCACCGTGGGGTGCGCGCAGTGCCACGACCATAAGTACGACCCGATCTCGCAGCGTGAGTACTACCAGCTCCTGGCCTTCTTCAACAACCAGGACGAGCCGACCATTAAGGTGGTGCGTCCGGGCGAGGTTCAGCAGTACCGCCGCATCTCAACCGAATACGAGGTGGAGCGGCTGCGGCTGCAAGGTGAGCTGGCAAAGTACAACCGGGACCTGGTCGGCCTGCTGGAGCAGTGGGAGAGCGGGCTCAGCGCCCAGGACCGGGCAAAGCTGCCGGGCAATATCCAGGACCTCCTCAAGATTCCGCTGCAGAAGCGCGACCTCGACCAGGCTCAGGACCTGGAGAAGTTTTACAGGGAATTCGACAAGGACTACCAGCAACTGCAGCGCAACCTGGAGCTGCTGGTGTCGACGCCGAACAGCCGCAATCCGAACCAGTACACGGCGATGGTGCTTGAGGAGCGGCCCAAGCCGCGGAAGAGCTATGTCCTGGTCGGCGGCGATTTCCTGAGACATGGCGTGGAGGTGACGCCGGGAGTGCCGGCGGTGCTGCCGCCGCTCCCCGACGCCACCCCCGACCGGCTGGCGCTGGCCCGCTGGCTGGTTGACCCAAAGCATCCGCTGACGGCCCGCGTGACCGTGAACCGAATCTGGCAGCAGTACTTCGGCCGGGGGCTGGTGAGGACATCGGAGGACTTCGGCGTCCAAGGCGACCCCGCGTCGCACCCCGAGCTGCTCGACTGGCTGGCCACAGAATTCGTCGAGCAGGGGTGGAGCCTGAAGACCATGCACCGCCGCATCGTCAGCTCGGCGACCTACCGGCAATCGTCGCTGGTGACGCCGCTGCTGCTCGATCGCGACCCGGAAAACGTGCTGCTGGCCCGCAGCCCCCGGTATCGCGTCGAGGCGGAGGTGGTGCGGGACATCGCGCTGACGGCTTCCGGGCTGATTCAGCATCAGATCGGCGGTCCGAGCGTATTTCCGCCCCAGCCGCCCGGGATCACCGACCTGAGCCGCGGCAATCTGATCTGGGTCACCGCCACGGGTCCGGACCGGTACCGCCGGGGGGTTTACACCTTCTGGAAGCGGACCTCTCCCTACCCGGCGCTGACGGTGTTCGACGTCAACAGCGCCGAGACGGCAACCGTGCGGCGCAACCGGTCGAACACGCCGCTGCAATCGCTCACCACGCTGAACGACGAGGTGTTCGTGGAGGCGGCGCAGGCGCTGGCCAAGCGCCTTGCCGAGACTCCGGGAGACAACGCCGCCCGGCTCCGGATCGGCTTCCGGCTCTGCCTGGCCCGCGAGCCCGACGGCTTCGAAAAAGACACCCTGGCGACCTTGCTCCAGTCTAAGGACTGGCTCACCGTCGCACGGGTCCTGCTGAATCTCGATGAGACCATTACACGCGAGTGAAACAACCCGGCGTTACTTCCTGAACCAGTGCTGGACCGGGATCGGCGGCATCGCCCTGGCTTCGCTGCTCGACGAGAACCTGTTTGCCGCTGCCGCCGACCCCATGGCGGCGAAGAAGCCCCACTATGCGCCGAAGGCCCGCCGCGTCATCTTCCTGAACATGTCGGGCGGGCCAAGCCAGCTCGAGCTGTTCGACTACAAGCCCAAGCTGATCGAGCTGCACGGCAAGCCGATTCCCAAGTCGGTGGTCGGGGACCAGCGCTACGCGTTCATCAAGCCGGAGTCGCCGCTGCGGGGCACCGAGCGCAAGTTCAAAAAGCACGGCCAGAGCGGCATGGAGATCTCCGAGCTGCTGCCCCACATCGCCTCTTGCGCCGACGACATTGCGCTGATCAAGTCCATGAGCACGGACCTGTTCAACCACGCCCCGGCCGAGTTATTCATGAACACCGGCTCGGGGCGGCCCGGCCGCCCCAGCATGGGTAGCTGGGTGACCTATGGGTTGGGCAGCGAAGCCAAGGGGCTGCCCGGGTTCGTGGTGCTGCACTCCACCGCGCGGGGGTGGAACCCCGGGATCCAGGGTGGCGCATCGTGCTGGGCGAGCGGCTTTATTCCCACCGCCTACCAGGGCGTGGCTCTGCGCAACATGGGCGATCCGGTGCTGAATCTGTCCAACCCGCCGGGAGTGGACCTCCCGCGCCAGCGCGACACCATCACCGCCATCAACACCCTGAACCAGCACCGGCTCGACGTCACCGGCGACCCCGAGATCGCCACCCGCATCGCGGCCTTCGAGACCGCCTACCGCATGCAGCTCGGCGCCCCGGAGGTCTGCGACATCACCCGCGAGCCCAAGCACATCCTGGAGATGTACGGCGCGCGGCCCGGGGAGAT
>Ga0247727_10019564_pt1 | contig 10477 bp, 9 predicted proteins | sample WisWelCaveWW1625_FD_202498 | JGI IMG/M metagenome (GOLD analysis project Ga0247727, IMG submission 202498) | Biofilm microbial communities from Wishing Well Cave, Virginia, United States - WW16-25 | ecosystem: Environmental > Aquatic > Deep subsurface > Groundwater > Cave microbial mat | place... | reverse complement strand
TACGCTGGTCGTGCCGGAGAACCGGGCCAAGGCCGATTCGCGCTTGATCGCGTTGCCGGTCATTCGTGTCCGGGCGACTGGTAACAACCCGGCTGAACCGATCTTCTGGTTACAAGGCGGGCCAGGTAAAAGTAATATGGGATTCAAACCGCCGCCCTGGCTGCTTGCCCGCCACGACTTTGTCATGGTGGGCTATCGCGGCGTAGAGGGTTCGTCCGTGCTGGATTGTCCAGAATATGATCGGGAGGTGGGCAAGGAGAGTGTGGGTGGCGACGCACTCAACGCGGAATCGCTCGCCCAACTCGCCAAGGCCGTGGCCGCATGCGCCGCGCGCTTGCAGGCGGCGGGGGTTGACCTGGAGGGCTACACCATCCCCGAAGTGGTCGAAGACATGGAAGCCGCCCGCAAGGCGTTGAACTACGCACGCGTGAATCTGCTCAGCGGGAGCTATGGGACGCGGGTCGCGCAGATTTATGCCTATCTGCACCCAGATCGTGTCTATCGCTCGGTCATGAGCGGCGCTGTCGCCCCCGGACGCTTGGTCACGGAACCGGAGGCCCTTGACGCACAACTGGAATACTTCGCCCGCCTGTGTGCGAAAGATGCCGCGTGCAGCGCCCGCACCCCCGACCTGACAGGAACCATGCGCCACGTGGCTCACAACATGCCGCGCCGCTGGCTGTTCCTGCCCATCGACCCTGGCTACGTAAGGGTGCTCACCTTTACCTTGCTCGATCAGAACAGCACAGCCCCCATGGCCTTTGACGCCTACATCGCCGCAGAACAAGGGGACGCCAGCGGGCTGGCGCTTATGTCACTGGTGTCTCGCTTGTTTGCTTCTGCTGACGGTTCTATAGTGGGCGACAAATTTTCCAAGATCTATAGCGCCGAGTATGACCCGTCCCGCGACTACGCAGCGGAGATGGATCCACCGGATTCGATCCTCGGCTCGCCTGCCGCGCTGGCGTTTTGGAGCACCGCCGGCGCCTGGCCAGTCAAGCCCATCCCCGCCGAACTGCGCCAGGCGCATCCCTCGGATGTGGAGACACTGATCATCAGCGGGAGCATGGACGTTAGGACTCCCGCGGAACTGGCCACCGAGGAGCTCTTGCCCTACCTGTCGCATGGCCAGCAGGTCATCCTGGCCGAGATGGGGCATCAGGACATTCCACAAGGCCCACAAGGTAACCAGTCACAGGCAATGGAACGCCTGCTCACCAGCTTCTACGACACCGGCGTGGCCGACAACTCGCTGTACACCTACGCGCCGATTGACTTCCGGGTGTCATGGGGTTACCCGGCGCTGGCCAAGCTCGTGCTGGGTATCGTGATTCTGCTCATCACTGTGGTAGTCGCAGTGGTTTGGTCTGTTGGGGGGCGGCTTCGGCGCCGCAGGGTAAGCAGTGCTTCTGTGACGCCGTCTTCGGTCGCGTCATGAGTGAGAAGGTCATAAGGTGGGCGGCGCGGGTTTGGTGCGCCTGCGCCGCCACCCCATACTCAATGGCCTGACGAGAAAGGAAACTGATCATGTCTACACCTACTCCGATACAGCAACCCGCTTCCCACTCAGCACTCCGGCATCTAGTGGCCCGCCATCCGGTGGCGGCCTTCCTGGTCATGCTCTATGCCGTTAACTACGCGCTCCCGCTAGCGCCGGTTCTGACACGGTTTGACATCTTACCATTTGATGAGCCCCTTTCGGGGCCGCTCGGCCATATCTTCGGGGTGGCGCTACCGGCCTTCCTCGTGATGGCGGCCATGCACGGCCGGGCCGGCGTGCGCGACCTGGCGCAGCGGTGCCTCCGGTGGCGCGTCGGCGCCCGCTGGTACCTCTTCGCGCTGCTCGGGGTGCCCATTGCGACGGTGTTGTGCGCGAGCGCGAGCTTTGGCCTGGCACCGCTGAACGCGCTGGTGGACAAGTGGCCGCTGCTGTTCACGGCGGTGTTGCCACTGCTACTGTTCTCCATCGTGTCCAATGGTGCCGAGGAGAGCGGCTGGATGGGATTCTTGCAGGCGCGGCTGCAAGACAGGTACGGGCCGTTGAAGGCCTGCGGCATAGTCGAGGTCCCCTTTGCGCTGTTCCATCTGCCCGACTTGTTAGTGGGGGTCGACGAAGGATTAATAACGCTGGCAGAGCTCCCCCTCGCCCTGGGCGTTTTGGCGATAATTCAGCTGTTCGGACGGGTCGTCATCATGTGGCTGTACAACAACACCAATCGCAGCGTGCTGCTGGTGATGCTGTTCCACGCCTCCTATAACGTAACGACCAAAGGGCGTGGGTTTGGTGTGTTCATCCCCGGACCCGCCTCTGGGTTCTGGATAGCCAGCGGCGTAGTCGCTGTGGCTGCCGTGCTCATCGTCGTCCTCACCAGGGGCCGCCTGTCTTACAAGTCGAATCATGTATCCCCAATAGCAGATGCGCCTCTGACCAAAGATTAAACTCTGGCGTGGTGCAGGATCAGTGGGTGACCATTCGCACTGCGAATTTCCCGAATGAAACCAGCACTTTTTCCTCTCTCACTCCTGCTTCTGATATTGACAGCCGCTTGCGCTGAAACCCCGCCAGCGCCGTCGCCCTCTCCCACGGGCACATCCTCACCTCCGGCCTCGCCCGCCGCCACCGTGGTCTGGCCGACCTTAACTGAGCTCCAGCCGGCCCAGGCCCTCCCCGGTGAGGAGGTCCGGGTCATAGGTTCAGGAGGGTATCTCGTTGACTCTCAGGGTGGCTACGACGAGTCCTATCGAACGTTCACGCTGTACTTCGACGATGAGGAAGTGAGTGTAGTAGGCTGCTACGTGAACCGGTGTGAGGGGGAGTTGCTCGTGCCGACGAGTGCCCTGTCGGGCACCCATCAAATTTCAGCCGAGGGCGGCTCTCATCTCGCAGTGCAGGTGATCGAGGCGCTGCCCTGAGAGCGAATCAAGCCCTCAGGATTTCTTCCACCACCGTATGGAAACTCCAGTCACCCCTTCGCCGATGCCCCACGGTATAGCGAAAGACGCCGACCCATAAAATTCCCGACCCGTCGGGACACCGCCCCCATGACACGGGAAAGCCTCACGTGCTAGGCTGTGGGCATTCACTGAAGACGAGGACCCTATATCTCGTCACTTGTAACAAAAGGAGGACTCATCATGCCAGTCGCAATCGTTCTCAGCGGTGGGGGTGCGTGCGGTGACTTCGAAGTTGGCGCATTGCGCTACTTGTACGACCAGAGCATCCGGCCAGACATCCTCAGCTGCTGTTCCGTCGGGTCCATCAATGGCGCTAAGCTTGCCGAAGGCGAGAGCAACACCGATCCAACGCAGGGCCTGAAGGGCCTGGAAAAGCTTTGGCTGGAGGATATGCGAACCAACGAGGACATGTACCTCCCGGAAGACTGGCTCGAGCCACTTCTGGGCGTGAAGGACGCACTGACCAATCTCGAGAGGCTCGCTCCGCCACATGAGTTGTCAGCCATACAGAATTTGGCCTATGGATTTAAAATAGTCGCTGCCCGTATTATGGACCTTCAATATGCTGTGGGGCGCCTCATTACGCTAGTGCCCGATGCTGTAGATGCACTTAATAAAATCGGTACCGCACGTGCCCTCTACAATCTCGCGCCTATCGAGCAGAAATTGGCAGCCCGTCTCGATCAGACCAAGATCAGCCAGTGGGCTGCGACCGGCAAGAAGTTCCGCATGGCGGTAGTCAGCCTGGACACCGGTAAGTTGCGATATGTAACTGAGACTGGACAACTTCTGGAACGTAACAACCAGACACTTGTGACTAAACAGACTCTTGCGCCGCCATGCCAGCAACTCGCCGACACCATTGCGGATCTCGAGGACCAGAAACGTGGCCTACAGGCGGATTTAGTAACTGCAGCTCCGAACGAAAAACCAGCGCTGATTATTCAAATTCAGGGATTAAACGCCCAAATGAAGCAGCGGAAACAGGATCTACAACAATGTATGGTACAGAACCCGCCTGTGTCATCCCCGCTCGTAGTTCAACGCCTTGCGGGCGGCGCGCGAGCATCTGCCTCCATGCCGGCCGTATTCCCGCCGGTCAAGCTGGGTAACGAGACATATGTGGATGGAGGCGTGCGGGAGAACTTCCCCATCCAAGCGGCGTTTGACTTGGGCGCAACCACGGTTTGGGGCATCGTCGTTTCAACAGCTGGATTAGTGCCCAAGGGACCGTTCGATAAAAGCACAATGCTCGAAATTTTGGCACGTTCCATGGTCGAGATCTCGCTCAATGAGAGCCAGTTTAACGAAACCCATCCAGTAGGCGGATGGGGGGGACGAGACGTTAAAATCATCCAGCCCACGGTTGACATCCACGATAGCCTCACCATTGATCCCGGCCTCATTCGCATCTCGATGGCCTATGGCTACATGCGAGCGGCAGACGTCAAGAACGGAGCCAGAGAAGGAGATGAGGTCTGGCAGCTTGCCGACGATATTTCGTGGCTACGCAGAGATATCTGGCGCTTGGAGTGTTTGGTGCATGGCAAACCGGTGCCCCCCGAGCCGCCAACGACGACGCGTCCACCCGATCTCACAAAACTGCCCCAAGTACGTCAGAAGAAGCTGGAGCTTGACACAAAGATCGCGAGACGAGGCGCGTTAGGCGGTGCAATGCCCACCGATGCTGGGACATGGCGCTGGAAATGGGAGGCCCATTATCCCTGGCTGCCGACTGAGACGCTTTGGCCGTGGACAGCGACCGCAGAACCAGTGGATCTCCCGTTAGGGCTGCCGGTCCAGGTCACTATCCGCGCGGTGGATGTGACGACCCAAACGCCCATCGCAGGCAGAGTTCGAGTCAACAACCAAGAGGTGGTCGACACCAACACGCCCTTTACTACAACGTTTGAACTGCAGGTACCCGAAGAGGCCAATCCCGTGATCACTGTGAGCACCCTAAGTCGTGGTACCCGCAACGTCGACTGTGGATTCTACACGCCGCAACTTCTGTTGTCTGTGGAACCAAGCCCGGTGCCCATTCAGCGTCCGGTACAGGTGACGGTGCGGGCGCTCGACGCTAACACCCAGCAGCCGGTCTCAGGCTCCGTCAGCATCCCGGGGCGTGAAGTCGTCAGCACCAACACGGCCTTTAGCCTCACCTTGGGGCCGACTGGGGCTACCGCCACCGTCGTCGCGGCGGGCTACCCGGACGCCAGTATTAACTTACCACCTGGCCCCGCGCCACGCCTGCAGGTGAGCATGCAACCCGCGCCAGTCCCGTTCGGGCGCGCGATACAGGTAACAGTTCGCGCACTAGATGCAGACAGTCAGGCTGTTGTCGCAGGTACGGTGAAGGTGAATGGGCAAGCGGTGGGCAGCACCAACACGCCCTTTACCTATACGTTCCAGCAGCTGGTTGATCCCTCTGTCACTGTGAGCGCCGTTGGCTACGCCGACGTCCAGGTCGCCTGTACGTTCTATCGGCTCCGCGTTTGGGCGGTTCCGAATCCGGTACCAATCCTGTTGCCGATGGAGATTTTCATTCGGGCCGTTGATGCTATGACTAATCAGGCTGTCGAAGGCACGGTTGGGATCGGCGGGCAGGCCCTCAGCCGCACCAATACGCCCTTCACGTACACCTTGGGAAGGACAGCAGTCATCGCCACGGTAAGTGCGACCGACTATCCGAACGCCTCCGTGACGTTGGACCCCGGTCCCGAGCCGCGCATGCAGGTGAGCATCCAGCCTCACCCCGTAGAGCTCGACATTGAGGGGCAGTACACTGTCCAGGCCGTGGATGCGAACACCTCATCGCTGATCGCGGGCACAGTCAAGGTGGAGCGCCAAGCAGGGAACCCAGTAGAGGAGAACACCAATACGCCCTTCATATACACATTTCAGATGCTCTACAGGCAGGTCAGAGACCCTGTCACTGGAGACCCGGATCTCGAGGAATACCCACCTAACGTTACAGTGACCGCGCCACCCTACCCGGACACGCAAATTGACTTGGGTATTACAGGGGGGGCCCAGGTGCAGCCGAAAACTGGGTAGTGTCCGTCTGGTTGAGCCAGCGGAAGTGGCCGTCACCGCGGGGGCGGATGTTCTCGTGCCTCTCCGCCAATTTTAACTTGAGCAGTGTGGACTTCGATAACCACATTGCAGTGCCAACGCTGGCAGCCTTGTCGGAAAAGAAGCCTTCAAGGAAAGTGGGGTACCACCCCCATGACGTGGGAAAACCTCGCATGATAGGCTGTGGGCATTCACTGAAGACGAGAACGGAATGTCTCGTCAACTAGCAGCCAAAGGAGGCTCATATGTCTAATCATCTATGGCAACGGCTCGGAGCCGCCAGCGGCATGGTATACGTGGTGTTGCTCATTGGCGGGGGCAGCATCGGCGGTCCTGATATCCAGATAGTGTTCTTCCTGGAAATTCTCGCCTTCCTCTTCTTCCTGTTCTTCCTCGGAAACCTGTGGAGCGCCCTGCGCCGCGCTGAGGGAGGCAGCGGATGGTTGTCGGCCACCGCCTTTGGAGGAGGCTTGATGTCGGTCACGATCAAGGTCGCCAGCGCCGCGCCTGTGCTCGCCGCGCGCTACCGGGCCGGCGACGGGCTCGACCCCCAGTTCGCAAGGACACTCCAGGACTTAAACGATGCGTCCTTTTACCTCAGCTTCTTCCCGCTGGCCGCCCTCCTTGCCGCTTTCGCTATCGTGGCGATCCGATCGGGTGCCTTTCCAAAATGGCTCGGTTGGATTGCGGCAGCATTAGGCCTGGTGTTCATCATCGGTGGGATGTCAGGGAGCGCCGATCTCCAGTCCGAGTGGGCGGGACTTCCGATGATCCTGTTTACGTTCTGGGTTATCGCGGTGAGCGTCGTCCTGATCCGGCGTGCAGGTGTGTCCCCCTCGGCAGTAAGCAATGCTGTTGTGACGCCGCCTTCGGTCGCGTCATAAGTGAGAAGGTTATGAGGTTGATGGCGCGGGTTTGGTACGCCTGGGCATCCACTGAAGACGATTCACCGTATCCGCACGCGGTAAAGAATGCGCCGCTCGGTGCGGCTGATACACACCGTTAGGCGGCAATCATCAAAGTGCGTGTTGCCAGAATGATTGATCGGATGAAAGAGAAGCAAAACATGTGGCTCCAAGTTGTTCGTTACTACACAGCGATCCTAATCCTTGTCGGTGTGCCCGTCGGCCTCCTGATGTGGCTGGTGATCCATCCCTTTCACAAGCTATTGCGACACGTCCGCCTCGTGTGGGCGTACCTCATCGTGGCAGTTCCACTCACCCTCTTGGCTGGAACGATTCTACGGTTTAGAGACGTGATACTCGCAACCGACTATGGAACGAGCCATCTCTTGATGGCCCTGTCAGCCATCCCGTTTGCACTGGCCGTGGCAATCTATGTCAGCCATAGGAAGTACCTCACCTTGCAGATAATAGTCGGTGTACCCGAACTCACGGGCAGTCGCGAAGGGATTCTCCTCACCGAAGGAATCTATTCGCGCATCCGTCATCCTAGATACGTTGAGACCGTCCTTTGGATCCTCGGCTATGCCTTGTTCACCAACTATCTAGCCATGTATGTCGCTTTCTTGCTGATGCTTCCGATCATGCACATTGTCGTCCTGCTCGAAGAGAAGGAGCTGAAGGAGCGGTTTGGTGCGGAATATGAAGAGTATTGCCGCCATGCGCCGCGCTATATTCCCAGAGTTACCTGGGGAAGTCACAAAGCGGCTTAACACCGGCATGAGCCCGACGCGCTCCGCTATCGCTCCGCGCGCAGGTTGTGCCGACCGTTGGGCAGCTGGTCTGTGTCGTTAGTTCTGGCATCGTGATCCGTTCTCGAACACAAGAGGAGCTAATCGTATGTCGTCCGCTTTCTTGTTGTATGGCGCTTATGGTTTTGTAGGTGAGGCAGCTGCTCGCCTGGTCATAGGGTCCGGTCTCCGCCCTGTTCTCGCGGGGCGAAATGCGGCCAAACTCGAACGTCAGGCGACTGAATTGGATGTCGAGTGCCGGGTTTTCGACCTCGATGATCCCGGAGCGATAGACCGGGCACTCAAGGATGTGACCGTGGTGCTGCACTGCGCCGGCCCTTATCTGTACACGTCCAGACCAATGGTGGAGGCTTGTCTCCGAACCGGCGCTCACTACCTAGACCTGACCGGCGAAATCCCGGTTTATGAGGCCCTCGCCGCCCGGGATGCGGAGGCCAAGGCGCGCGGAATCATGCTCCTGCCGGGGGTCGGCTTCGATGTGGTGCCGACCGATTGTCTCGCCGTGCATCTCAAGCAACGTTTGCCGTCCGCCACACGCCTGACGCTCGCCTTTCAAAGTGAAGGTCCAGCGGGTCTCCCACCAGGTACCCAGCGGACCTCGATTGAGTTAATCCCCTATGGCAACCGCGTGCGCCGCAATGGGCGATTAGAGACTCCCGAGCGGGGGATGAAAACACGCACGGTTGACTTTGGCCACGGTCCAGTCCAGGCGACGAGGCTGACTTGGGGCGATGTCTTTATGGCTCAGTACAGCACCGGCATTCCCAACATTGAAGACTATGCGGTGCTGCCGGAAGCAATACGCCGGCAGATGGCCTGGATGGACTATATCCGCCCTTTGTTCAAGCTGGCAGCGATGCGCAACTTCTTCAAGCGGGGGGTAAAGCCAGGTTCGACCGCCGAGGAGCGTGCTAAGACCTTGACCCACGTGTGGGGTGAGGTGGAAGACGACCAGGGGCGAAGGGCCATTTCGCGGCTCCACGGCCCGGAAGCCGGAGTCACTTGGACGATACGGGCGGCGCTGGCAGCGGTGCAGAAAGTACTAACCGGCAACGCTCGCCCAGGGTTTCAGACGCCGGCTCTGGCTTATGGCGCTGATTTCGTCCTGGAATGCGAAGGCGTCACGCGCGAAGATCTCAATTAAGATGATATCCACCACCCAATGTCGCGTCTCATCTCTATGCCTGACGGGGAGCAAGTGGCTCTGGTCTCATCAAATGCGGCCTAACACGCACATCAAACCGACTTGCTCCGCTGGCGCTCTGCAGGCGGCTTATACGCAGCGTTGGGCAGCGTAACACGTCGCGCATCCGCACAGTAGAGCCAACATGCTATCACCCCACCCGTTCGCAGCTCTCGAATACTGGTTTTTCAAGGTCAATGCCAGCCCGATCGCACTCATCGTTGACTGGATCGTGCGCCGACGCACCAATGAACTCTGGCTCAGAGCCAGTCTCTATTCACCCGACAGACGCGAAGTGCTCTTCGATAAGCGCCCCGCGCCCATTATTCCCAACCATGTGGGCATCAATACCCAGCAGACCGTCGGACAAGTCGGAGACATCCGTTGGGAGCTCGCAATTGATTACGGCGATGAATGGATAGCACCCGACATCTTCCCTGCCCGACTCCTGCGCATGACCGATCTCGCCCTGGTTAGTGCACCCCTCGCCACGTTCACCGGCCAGATCTGGCAGGGTGGTCAACGCACAGAGTTGAAGCAGTCACCCGGCTTGGTCTCCCACTATTGGGGTCGGCAACTTGCGGCGGAGTGGTGGTGGGTATCCGCCAATCAGTTCGACCAAGAGAATATCGCAGTCGAATGTTCGGTCTCTCGCTCCGGCCTATGGGGCGTCCCGGTCAGGATGCCGCTGGCTTATCTTTATCTCCGCCAGGCGGACGGTCGAACACTGGTTATCTCTCCACCTGCCCTGACGCAGGTGACGGGCTCACCCGAACAGTTCGAGATCAGATTTCAGCCTCTCGGTGCAGCACCCATCACTTTGAGAGCCATCGGACGTGAGTATGGCAATTTCGGTGACGGAATTATCAACACTCTGGTGGGAGACTTGGAAATCCATCAAGGCGGTAGACCGATCGCGCAAGCCAGAGGAACAGCAGGGCTAGAAAGGCGTAAGGCTCTGTCAAACTCTTGAAACGTAGCCAGCCCTACTGTTGATCTCTACATCTACTGCGACACAGCAACCCGCTCCCCCCTCAGCCATCCGGTGGCGGCCTTCCTGGTCATGGTCTATTTCGTTGCCATCGCGTTCGCGTTGCCGCCGGTTCGGGCACAGCTTGACATCTTGCCACCCGATCCGCCTTAGGGTCGTCGCTGGCTGGTCCGACGGGTCTGTGCTCTTGATCGTCAGCGGCCTCGTCGCTGTGGCGGCCGTGCTCATGGTCGTCCTCACCAGGGGCCGCCTCTCCTACAAACCGGCAACAAAATTCCCGACCCATCGGGACATCGTACTCATGACACGGGAAACCTCACCATGATAGGCTCTGGGCATCTTAAGTTTTTACAAAGGAGTTGCCAATGACAACTTACAACGAGAAGATCGGGGAAAGCCTTAACTGGAACTGGCACACTATCCTATTCCCCACCGTGGTCTTAACCCTGTTGGGGCTGATCTTGATGGCCTGTGGCGGTCCAGATACTTCGCGGACTGTGCCAGCGGGCGCAAAGCCAGGGGAACTCACCCTCGAGCCGTGCACGTTCAAGACGGAGGA
>Ga0247727_10019563_pt1 | contig 10477 bp, 6 predicted proteins | sample WisWelCaveWW1625_FD_202498 | JGI IMG/M metagenome (GOLD analysis project Ga0247727, IMG submission 202498) | Biofilm microbial communities from Wishing Well Cave, Virginia, United States - WW16-25 | ecosystem: Environmental > Aquatic > Deep subsurface > Groundwater > Cave microbial mat | place... | reverse complement strand
GTCCAATTCCAAATAGTACGGAAAATGCACCAGGTTCGTCTTGCGATCATGAAGGGCAATGTAAATGGTCGGCGATTTGAAAATGTCGCGGATTTTATCTCCCACCAAATCCACGATGGCTTGAAAGTCGAGCTGCTTGGCCAAACCGCTGCCCACGCTGTTGATGATGGCCAGCTCGTTGACCTTCTGCTGAATTTCCTGCGTGCGCTCTTCCACCGTTTTTTCCAGCTCACGGTGGCTGGCTTCCAATTGGCGCGTGCGTATTCTAACCAGGCCAAAGACAAAGCCGCCGGCAGCCAGCACATAGAAAAGATACGCCCACGCGCTGCGATACCACGGCGGCAGAATCTCAAATTCATACACCGCCTCACGGCTCTCATGCTGATAGATATTCTTCGCGCGTACGTAAAAGCGGTAATCGCCTTCGGGCAGGTTGGTGTATTCCTTTTGCGTGTTGCGATGCCACGCCGACCGGTTTTTGTCGAAGCCTTCGAGAAAGGTTTGATATTGGGTTTTGTTTTCCTGTTCGAAGAAAGGCGCGGCGTATTCGAAATGGAGGGTGTTGTCGCCGAAGGCGAGCGTAGGGCGTAGGGCGAAGAGCGACTCCGCCCCGCCTCTTTGTTGTTCCAAGGAAACGGAGCGGGGAGAGCGAGGGGGCGAAGACGCCTCGACAGCAGCCGTGCCTCCGAAAATCAATGAATCTTCGCCGACGACCACGCGGCGGATCAATGCCGCATAATCCGCATCATAATCTTTTTGTAGATTGGAATCGTAGCGGATCACCCCCTCCGTGCCACCGAACCAGACGATGCCATTGTCTTCGGGGAGAATAGCACCGACGGCGACATCGGCAAAAGGCAAGAAGGGCGCTTTTTCGAGACGATAGCTGCCGTCCGCTTGCGGCAACCCAACCGCGCTTTCCCGACCGAAACTCATCCACACGCGGCCACGATTGTCGGTCCTCATTCTATATTCATTGACGTCCCCGCCTTGAGAGATGCCTTGAAAAGTCGAATCCGGCACAAAACGCTTTTGGCTTTCATCAAAACGAAAAACACCGGATAGAGAAACAAAGTATTCACGCCCATTGGCGCTCAACGCCGCGACGCCGCCCTCGGGCAGACCCTGCGCCGGTCCGAAGCGCTCAATTCGCGCGTTGCGAATGCGAGAGCTGCCCTCCTTGCCCTCCGGAAAAGTCACGCGCACAACACCCTGGGCACCGGTGCCCATCCACAGGCTGTTGTCGGCACTTTCCACAAAATGCCAAACTTGTTCCGTCACCCCGGGGATCGTGCCTTCGTCAATCCAGGCCTCACCGCTGCGGCGCATGACGCCGATACCGTCAAACAGCGCAACGAAGAGATAGCGAGAGTCTTGTCGCCAGAGATGCATTGCAGACGCTTGATAGTCCCCGGCAACGGAGGCACGGATCACCTGCGCTCGGTCGCCGGTGATTTGGTAAAGGCCGTCGTTAGTGGCTGCCAGCAGTGTTTCTTCAATTGAAAGCAGAGCAAAGGTCTGATCGCCGATTCCGATCACCGATTGGAATCTTGCGGTAGCCGGATCAAGCCATAACACGCCGGTGGAGGTGCCAACATGTAGTTTGCCCTGGTGCCTTTGAATCGCCAGCACGGCGCTAGTGATCCCGGATTGCGCGTCGTATCGGCTAAGAGGCGCGGTAATTTCGACGCGTGAAATGCCCTTATCCAATGCCAGCCACAGTTGGCCGGTGGCGTGGTCGGCATGCACGGAATAAACGATGTTGTCCTGTAAGCCGCTCGCCTGACTTATATGTCGAAGCAGACGTCCTTGCGCATCGATAATCGCCAGGCCGTTTTGCGCCGAAGCCAGAGCAAAGCTGCCATCTGCCATCACCGTTCCCTTGTAGAGTGTTTTGTCGGCTAGAATATTGACCACATTGGCATCGGTGCGGAAGGGCGTAAAAGTGTGGCCGTCATACACAAACAGTTCGCCGCTAAAAAGCCCGAGCAGATATTTCCTGCCCTCGGGGAAAGACAGCATCACCTGCATGCGATCATTCCCCAGCGGCTCGCTGCCCGGCAGTAGATGCAACGAATCCGCCATCATCTTCATCAAGCCGACGCCGCGCTGATGCACGTAAAGCGTGGAATCGAGCCAAAAGGTAAACATGAAATTCGTTTGCGGCTCCCAGGTTTTGACGCGCCATTCTGTACTCCCCGCAACCGGTGTAAGCCGAAACAATCGCTCACGCGCTTGATAATAGACCCCCTCGCCGGTCGCGTGAACGGTCCAGACGTCGCCAAAATTGCGCTGCGCTTCCGGAACGAAGGCCAATAGAGAAACGTAATGCATCTGCCCAATGCTATCCGGCGCGAAGTAGCCGAAATCGCCGGTGCCGCCAACATAGATGCGGCTTCCGTCCTCAGCCTGTGCCAGCGCGCGGACAATTGACTTATTGGGCAGTTGCAGCAGCCGCCAGGAGACGCCGTCGTATTCCAGTACGCCAGTGCCGTTGCCGAAGTACATCACGCCGCGGCTATCCTGCGCAATCGTCCAGTTCTGCGCATGCGCGCCGTATTCCTTCGGGCTGTAGTTGCGGATGAAGGGCAGGCCGGTTTCGGCGCTTCGCGAAGGGTGAAGGGTGAGGGGCGAAGAGCGATGGGCGCTTGGGGTTTGCGGCGCGACTAAAGTTGGGAAATATACGACAGCAAGGATGATGATGAATTTCTTCATGTTTTTGCCTTCCGAAAAATTGCGTGCAGAAAAAGTCATCTTTTTAACCGCGTCAATCAATGAGGCAATCAAATATAATGCAAGTTCGGGATGGGAACAATGCCTAAAACTGCAAAAGGGTCGTCTTTACATTACAATTTTAATGGCGGAAAGTTGGTGGTTGCATTGTATTCGAAATTGAGTTTGCTTTTCTTCTTCTGGCGTTATATTATAACACGTTGAGGCGTTCAAGTCAAGACGCCCCGATGGCTGTAGGCTACGCCCGCAGGGAGAACAAATCATGCAATTCGCCGACCCCCGAACCGACTTCGCGTTCAAAAAAATTTTTGGCAACGACCAGGCCAAAGAAGTTCTGATCAGCTTCCTCAATGCCGTGCTCGGGCTGGAAGGGCGCCACGCCATTGCCCAATTCACCAACATCAACTATCAAGCGCCGAAAATCTCGACCATGAAACGCAGTTTTTTGGACGTGAAATGCCGCGACTATCGCGGCGTGGAATTCGTGGTAGAGATGCAGGTGCAGTATGCCGAGGGTTTTGGCAAGCGGATTCAGTATAATGCTTGCAAAGCTTACGTCGGCCAAATTCCCGCCGGTGAAGATTATCCCAAGCTCAACCAAGTCATCGCCATCACCATCGTCGATTTCATCATGTTTCGTGAGTTCGAACATTATCTTTCCTGCCACGAATTTCGCGAAACGGTTTCCAACAATTGTTATCTCGACGAGATCCGGCACTATTTCATCGAGCTGCCCAAATTCACCAAAACCGAAGCCGAACTGGAGTCGGCCATCGACAAGTGGTGCTATTTCCTCAAACACGCCGGCCGGCTGGAGGTGATTCCGGAGAAGCTGAATCACGAGCCATTCCGCAAAGCCTTTGAGATCGCCAACCGCGCCAACATGACCAAAGAGGAGTGGGAGGTTTACGACGCCACCTCGGTTCGCATGCAGGACGAGCGCGGCATCGCCATCGCCGCCCGCAAGGAAGGGGAACAAATCGGACAGCAGCGCGGCGAGCAAATCGGGCAGCAGCGAATCCTTCGCGCCTTGCAACAGCAAGGCTATGGGAAAGAACAGATGGCCGACATGACGGGATTCTCCATTGCAGAAATAGAACGGCTATTGGCTTGAGCTACCATGCTTGCACGCGGAACCGATGTCAACCTTTCTGCTCTACGCGCCTCCCGGCAGCCGCACCACAAACTCCGTGAACTTCCCTTCTTCGGTTTCCACTTTAATCCCTCCCTTGTGCTCTTGCACGACGATGTCGTAACTGATCGACAAGCCCAATCCTGTGCCCTGTCCCGTCGGTTTCGTGGTAAAAAACGGCGTAAAAATTTTCTCGCGAACATCTGCCGGAATGCCATTGCCGTTGTCGCGGATACGGATTTCAATCTTGTCGCTCAAGTTTTTACTCAACACAGAGAGCATGGGATCAAAGCCATCGCGGCGTGTAAGCTTCTTTTGATGCGCCGCGTAACACGCATTATTGATGATATTGAGAAACACGCGACTCAAATCCTGCGGCACGACGTTGAGCTTGCCAATCGTCTCGTCATATTCTTTTTCGATAGTGACATTGAACGAAGCATCATTGGCGCGCATGCCGTGATAAACCAAATTCACGGCGTCGTCGAGCAAGCGATTGATTTCCACCATTTCGCGCTGGCCGGAAGAGCCACGTGCATGCTGCATCATGCTCTTGACGATGCCATCCGCGCGCTTGCCGTGATGGTTGATCTTCTCGGCGTTTTGTTCCAACGTCGCGAGAAGGTCTTCAATTTCTGCCACAACCTCTTCGCCCAGCTTGTCTTTTTGTTGCGCCAACGTTTCGCTGAGTTCTTTCATCAAATCCACCGACAGCACGGCAAAGTTATTCACAAAATTCAGCGGGTTCTTGATCTCGTGCGCGATGCCGGCAGTAAGCTGGCCGAGCGAAGCGAGTTTTTGCTGCGTGACGAGCTGCTGCTGGGTGGCTTTGAGATTTTCGAGTGTCGCATTCAATTGTTGAACGGAGGCATCGACTTGCCGATAGGCTGCGGCGTTGTCCAGCGCAATCGCCGTGTACGCCGCGAGATTTTGCAACAAATTGAGATGAAAATCCGTGTAGGCATTTTTCTGAAAACTTTGAATCGTGATGACGCCCAACACTTTATCCTGCGAGATGAGCGGCAGGTAGATGAGGGAGAAGGATTCTTCCGGCAGCGTGCCGTCTTCAAGCACCATCCCCTCCACATTGGCCGACTTAAATTCGTTAATATAACGGCTATGTTCCTTTGTCACATCATTCATAAACACCGGCTGGCGATTTTCAATGCACCACACCGGAAACTGATTCTTGTCGCGGGTGTCGCGCGTGTACGGCGCGTAGCGTTTGCCTTTTTCAATGGCGAGGCGATATTCGATCTGCTCTTTTTCCGGATGATAAATGCCCACGCCGAAAATGCTGGCATCGGCGAGTTGGTTGACGTGCTCATACAGCCGGTAAAAAATCGTGTCTATATCCAGCGAGGCGGTGATCTCTTTGCCGATTTCGCTGAGCAGCTCGACGTTTTTGCGCCGCTCGTTTTCCGCCTCTGCACGTAATTTGGCTTCGCGGAATTCTGCCCGCTCGCGCTCTTTTTTGATCAACCGCCGGCGCTGCACGCGATCAACCGCAAACACCAGCAGCCCGAAAATAACGGCATAGCCGCCATACGCAAACCAGGTGCGGTACCACGGCGGCAGAATGGAGAAACTATACACGGCTTCCTGACTCACGTGCTCATAAATATTCTTCGCCCGCACGCGGAATTGGTAGTCGCCGTGCGGCAGGTTGGTGTATTCCTTTTCGGTGTTGTCATTCCAGTTCGACCAGTGCTCGTCGAAGCCTTCGAGCCAGGTTTGAAATTGCAGGCGGCTGGCGTCTTCGTAGGCGGAGGCGGAATAGGCGAAGGCTATGTTGTTGTGGACGTAGGCCATCGTAGGGGCGGACGGCTGTCCCCTCCTACCCGCACCGCCCAAAATCATCGAATCTTCCCTCACCACCACACGCCGCACCAGCGCCGGGTAATCCACCGCATAATTCATCTCGCAGTTCGAATCATAACGAATTAACTCGCTGGCGCTGCCAAACCAGACCACGCCATTTTCTTCTGGATAAACGGTAATAATAAACTCATCCGAGAAACGCCGGAACGGAGCCTTTAGCCACTGGTAGCTTTCCGCAGGGCGGGACTGGCGCGTCCCCAGCGCCATTCCCTTGCCTAGCACCCAGACCCGCCCGCGCGAATCTTCCTTATATGGTCCCGCCCTCCGCATGTGGATGTACCGCCATGAAAATGCTGTCCGCCACAAATCGCTGTTTGCCGGCATCAAAGCGATAGATGTTATCAAGCGTGCTAAAATAAGGCACGCCATTTATTTCATAAACTCCTGCATACCCTTCCGGCAAGTCTTTTTCCAGACCAAAGCGTTCAGCCTGCACCTCTTGCCAGATTTTTTCGCCGTTGCGGGCAAAGGTCAAACGCAGGACGCCCGTACTCCGAGTACCTGCCCACAACCTTCCGTCCTCAGTTTCCACCAGGGTTAGGATTTCATCCTGAATACCGGGGGCACGGCCTACATCGCGCCAGACCCCATTTTCGCGGCGCAGGCAAGCCAGACCGTTGAAGAGCCCGACAAATACCCGCTGGCTGTCCTGCCGGGAACGGTGGAATACACAAGCAGGAAAATCGTCATTGACCGACCGACGCACAAAAGCAGCCTGGTCGCCATTGACCGCGTAAACGCCGCTGTTTGTTGCCGCCAGCAATTGGCCGTCGATGGCCAGAAGATCCCAGGATTGTTCGACCGGCATATCGACCGGTTTGAAGATTCGTGAGGTCGCATCAAGATAAGATATGCCCACTCCGGTGGCGGCATACAGCACGCCGCGGTGGCGCTGTACTTTGTTAACGAAATTTGTCAGCCCGCGGTCGGCATCAAAAAACTGAACGGACCTGCCACTTCCACCCGCGCAATGCCGTTGCTGAGCCCCAGCCACTGCGTCTCCGGCCGGGCGGGATCGGAATAGACATACCAAACGGTATTATCCGGCAGGCCGCTGCTGCGGTCGATGGTTTGCAAAAGCTTGCCGCTGCGATCCAGCAGCACCGCACCACCGCCCCAGGTATTGAGCAGCAAGCGGCCATCACTGAGCACTGCGCCGGGGATCATAGGGGGATTCTGCCGCAGAAAATCATCGGCTTCGGTTTTGAAGGGGTGCAAGGTCTGGCTGTCGTAGAGGAACAGACCTTGCCTGAGGGTGCCGACGAGAATGCTTCGACTCCGCTCAGCATGACTTCGACTGGGTTCAGCATTCGGTATTGTCATCCCGAGCGGAGTCGGGGGATCATCCCCAAATGGCAGCATTACATTGATCCCCTTGTTGGCAAACTGCTCGCCGCCGGGCACGGGCTGCAGCGAATCCCCTTGCATGCGCAGCAGGCCTTTTTCCCATTCCCCAATATAGAAGACGTCATCTACCATAAAACTCAGGCGAAAGGTATTATCCGGCTGCCAGAATTTCATCGCTCCGGCCATCTCCGAATCTTGTAAAGCGGACTTGGAAGGTGTCCAGCGAAACAGAATGGTGAATGTCGTGAAATAGACGTCTCCCTTCAGAATGTGAGTACCCACCACATCGGCAAAGTCGCGCGCGTCTTCCGGCGCCTGTGGCAGCAGGGAGACAAAACGCATCTGTCCCATGCTATCTGGCGCCAGGTAACCGAAATCGCCAACGCCGCCGGCATAGATGCGGCCACTGGCATCCTTGGCCAGCGAGCGGCAGACGCTCTTGTTGGGGAACTGAATCAGCCGCCAGGAAACGCCATCGTATTCGAGAATGCCGCGGTTATTGCCGAAATACATCACCCCGCGGTCGTCCTGCACAATCGCCCAGTTTTGCGTATCCGCGCCGTAGTCTTTCGGCAGCCAGGCGGTGAGGATGGGCTTGCCCAGCTCGTGAGGCGCAGAGGGCGTAGCGCGGAGAGCGGAGGGCGAAGAGCGCGAGGCGCTTTGGCTTTGTGGTCGCGCGGGTGTGGGTTGCGCGAAAACTGCGAACACGATGAGAAGAAAAATTTTTTTCATAGTGTTTTTAATGCAGTAAAATTCTGTTGACAAATTGCATTTCGAAGCAAACTTTTGTATATTAAGGCTGAACAAATCAGGAGTACTCAAATGCAAGCTTATCATGTACAAACCACTGTTGCCAACGACGGCTCGCTCAAATTGAATAACCTACCGTTTCCAGCCGGCGAATCCGTCGAGGTCATCATTTTAACACGGCCTACGATTTCACCACGCCAGAATTCGTACCCACTACGTAGCACTCCCGTAACATACATCGATCCAACTGAACCCGTCGCCCAAACCGATTGGGAGGCGGCGCAGTGATTGTGCTCGACACTCACATCTGGGTTTGGTGGGTGCATGGCGATGCGCAACTGCCGCGCAACCATTACGCCTATTTGCAAGCGCACGAAGCTCAGGGTTTGGGCGTTAGCATGATCTCCTGTTGGGAAGTCGCAAAGCTGGTGGAATACAATCGGCTCAAGCTCCCAAGCCCTGTCGCCGACTGGCTTGATCAAGCTTTGGCTTATCCCGGCATTCGCTTGCTCGATCTCACGCCGCGTATCGTGGTCGAGTCAACGCAGTTGCCTGGCACGTTTCATCGTGACCCTGCCGACCAGATGATCGTTGCCACAGCGCGAGTTCACCACTGTCCATTGATGACAGTGGATGCAAAGATTTTGGCGTATCCGCATGTCAACCTGGTTCCCCAATAGCCCTCATACGTTATCTCATGCCGTCGGCAACCGCACCACAAACTCCGTGAACTTGCCTTCCTCCGTTTCCACTTTGATCTCCCCGTGATGCTCCTGTACAATAATATCGTAACTGATCGATAGCCCCAAACCCGTTCCCTGTCCGGTCGGTTTCGTGGTAAAAAACGGCGTAAAAATTTTTTCGCGAACCTCTGCCGGAATGCCATTGCCGTTGTCGCGAATGCGAATTTCGATTTGGCCGCCCAAATTCTTCGTGCGCACCGATACCGTTGGCGAAAAGTTGTTCATTTTATCTCCATTCTCTTTTTTTCTTTTTTGCGTTGCATAGCACGCATTATTCAAAATATTCAAAAACACGCGACTCAAATCCTGCGGCACGACACTCAATTTGCCAATCGACTCGTCGTAATCTTTTTCAAGCGTGATATTGAATGAAACATCATTCGCCCGCATGCCGTGATAAACCAGGTTCACGGCTTCGTCGAGCAAATGATTGATATCCGCCATTTCGCGCTGGCCGGAGGAGCCGCGCGCGTGCTGCATCATGCTCTTCACAATGCCGTCCGCGCGTTTGCCGTGGTGATTGATCTTCTCGGCATTTTGCACCAGCGTGTCAATAATCTCTTCAATATTCGCAAAATCATCTTCGCCCTTCTCCCCTCGCCCTTCGCCTTTCTCCCCTCGCCCATCGCTCTTCACCCTTCGCTTCTCAATCTCCTCCCGCAACTCCTTCGCCAAATCCACTGACAGCACCGCAAAGTTATTCACAAAATTCAGCGGGTTCTTGATCTCGTGCGCGATGCCCGCGGTGAGCTGGCCGAGCGAGGCGAGCTTTTCCTGTGTGATGAGCTGCTGCTGCGTGGCTTTGAGATTTTCCAAAGTATTTTCCAGAGTTTGATAAGCGATTCTCAGCTCTTCGGCTTTGAGCAATTCAACTTCTTTGCGCTCGTTCTCGGCCTGCAAAGCTTTCGATTGCGCCTCCGCGGCTTGGGCGCGAAGTTGGGTTTCACGAATTTCATTTTGCACGCGCTCTTTCGCCAGCACGCGGCGTCGCTGGAAACGATCAGCCGCGAAAACCCCGGCGGCGAACAGCAGCGCATATAACCCATACGCCCACCACGTGCGCCACCACGGCGGCGTGATGGTGATTTTTATGGCCGCGTCATCTTCATTCCAAACGCCGTCGCTATTGGCGGCTTTCACACGGAAAACGTATTCACCGGGATTGAGATTGGTGTAAGTCGCCGTGCGCTTCGTTCCCGCCTGCTGCCAATCCGAATCGAAATTTTCCATCTTGTAAGCGTAGCGGTTCTTGGCCGGATCGGTGTAATCCAGCGCCGCAAATTCAAAAGAGAAAACTTTGTGTTCATAAGATAGCGTGATCTCCTCCGTTTCGGAAATCGGCTTTTTCAAAACCGACCTCGGACTTTGGACTTCGGACCTCGGACGTTCAAACGAAACCGATTGATTGAAAATTTGAAAATCCGTGATCACCACCGGCGGCACGTGCTGGTTGTCTTGAATGTCTTCGGGATAAAACGCATTGAACCCGCCGATGCCGCCGAAAAACAATTCGCCGCTCGGACTTTTGAAATAGGCGCAACTGTTGAATTCATTATCTTGCAAGCCGTCTTTGACATCGTAATTCTTGAACTGGTGAATGCGCGGGTTAAATTTCGACAAGCCTTTGTTGGTGCTCATCCATAAGTTGCCCCGATCTTCCTTTAAAGTCTTCGAAGGAAAGTCGGGGCTATCGCCCAAGATGGCGTAAATCACATTATCCGGCAAGCCGTCCTTTTCCGTGAAATGCGTGAAGGTTTCGGTTTCCAGATCAAAGCGATTCAAGCCGCCGCCGGCGGTTCCCAGCCAGAGATATTTATCCGGCTGAAACGGATCTTCATGAATCGCGCGCACGACATTAAAGCTGATGCTGGTAGAATCGCGTGGATCGTTC
>Ga0247727_10019562_pt1 | contig 10478 bp, 2 predicted proteins | sample WisWelCaveWW1625_FD_202498 | JGI IMG/M metagenome (GOLD analysis project Ga0247727, IMG submission 202498) | Biofilm microbial communities from Wishing Well Cave, Virginia, United States - WW16-25 | ecosystem: Environmental > Aquatic > Deep subsurface > Groundwater > Cave microbial mat | place... | reverse complement strand
CTGCCACGACGTCTTCGAAATCCAAATCGTCCTGAATGGTCGGCAACGTCGTCGATGAGCCGTGCGGCAAAAACACAGCGCCCTGTCGCACGATGATCTCTTTCGCCCACAACGTACCTTTGAAGCGGCTATTCTTCCCCAATGTCACCGCCGCATCAGCAGCGATGATCTCGCCCAGCACGCGCGCCTTGTCGCCAATCGTCAAGCGCGACTCTTGCAACGTGGTGAACGTAACATCGTCGCTGCCATCATCCCCGGATGAAATAACCACCTTTACTTGTTTGTCGAAATCCAGCTTGCGCACGACATTGATTTCGACCTCGCCCTGGGTCACGTCGATCGCCAAGACGGATTTCTGATTCGTTTGCAGCATGTTGAAAAAAAATTCGCCGCTTACACCGTCATGGCCAAGCTGCAACGTTGCGTTCTTGCCAATGACAACATTTCCATATGAACCCGGTGATAGGCTCAGCATCCCATTGGAGGGAACGATATGATTCTCCCCAACCGCCGTAAACGACGGATTCGGCAGCGCTATTTCCGCCACCGGAAAATTCTCATCAATCATTCCGTTGACCGTAGCGTTGCTATTAACATTCACCTCGTCGCCGGCTTTGATGTCGCCATGCACCGTGTTCTTCGCGTGAATCGTCACCTCGTCCACCGCCGTCAAGCTCCCCGAGTAAGTGCTCGGCTTGCCGGTTTTGAATTGGATGTCATGATTCGAATGAATGTCGCCCGCCGAGACGCCGTGCTTTTCGAGATTGATAAATTCATCCACCACGAAAACAAAACCAGCCGGCGTGCTCGGTCCATTTACCCGCGCTTGTTGGCTGGCGCTGTTGGCGCATGAATTGGCATCGGTGAATGAGTAGGTGATGGTGTGCGCGCCGACGCCGGCGTTGGATGGATTAAACATCGCGCCGGAGATGCCCGGGCCGGAGAATGTTCCTCCCGGTGGCGAAACTTCTCCCGAGAGGTTGAACGGCGGATCGCTCACCTCAAATGGCCCGACCGGATTAAACGTCACGTTCGGCAACGGATGCACAACAACATCCCGGCTGGCGCTGCCGCCGCATGCGCCAGAAACCGTGTAGGTTATCGAGTGCGTTCCCGAGCCGGCATCGCCGGGGTCGAACATGTTCCCCGAAACGCCGCTGCCGGAAAACATTCCGCCCGCCGGCGAAACTGCGCTCGACAAATTCTTCTGAGAATCATTCACACAGAACGGCCCGACCGGATTGAAAATCACAGTCGCCGTAGCATTGACCGTGATCGTTGCGCTGCCTGCGCCGGAGTTGGCGCAGCCATTATCATCGGTAATCGCGCTAACTGTGTACGTCGTCGTGCTCGACGGACTCACCACACGCATCGCCGAGCTCGAAGTCACGCCATTCTGCGCAAATCCATCTGACCACGTCAGATTCCACGGTGAGGCGCCGGTGAATACAGCAGAGATCGTCGCTGATTCGCCATCGCAAATCGTCGCATCGCCGTTTACCGTCGCCGTCGGCAATGGATTGACGGTAATCGTCGCGCTGCCCACGCCGGAGTTGGCGCAGCCATTATCATCGGTAATCGCGCTAACTGTGTACGTCGTCGTGCTCGACGGACTCACCACGCGCATCGCCGGACTCGTCGTCACGCCATTCTGAGTAATTCCATCTGACCACGTGAGATTCCACGGCGAGGCGCCGGTGAGTGCAGCGGAGATCGTCGCCGACTCGCCATCGCAAATCGTCGCATCACCGTTCGCCGTCGCCGTCGGCAATGGATTGACGGTAATCGTCGCGTTGCCCACGCCGGAGTTGGCGCAGCCATTATCATCGGTAATCGCGCTAACTATGTACGTCGTCGTGCTCGACGGACTCACCACACGCATCGCCGGGCTCGAAGTCACGCCATCCTGCGTAAATCCATCTGACCACGTGAGATTCCACGGCGAGGCGCCGGTTAGTGCGGCAGAGATCGTCGCCGACTCGCCATCGCAAATCGTCGCATCACCGCTCACGTTTGCCGTCGGCAATGGATTGACTGTGATAGTCACTTCATCCATATCCTTGCAGCCATTCGCATCGGTCATCTCAACCGTGTAGGTGGTTGTGATTGCCGGCGAAGCGGTCGGGTTTGCCACCGCCGGATTATCCAAACCTGAGTTGGGCGACCAACTGAACGTGTAAGGCGTCGTGCCACCACTCCCCGTTGGGTTACCGCCGATTTGCACGGATTCGCTGAGACATATTTCCCGATCCGGGCCGGCATTCGCAGAGGCGTCGGGAATCGGCGCATCGCTTTCCGCCGAGTTGCTGCTATTTTGAGGATTCGAGGTGGTTTGCTGAACGAAATCTGCAGAATTGTTATCCGTGTCATGACCATTACCAGCGTTTTCTTCACTACCGCCCGAGGCAAGGGAAGCAGCCGTTGAAGAGCAAGAGGCTTTGCGCTCGAGGCTTCCATTATTCGCAGGGTTGGCCGTTGCCGTTCCTTCGGGATCAAGATCAGGGTCCGTGCCCCAAGCAACTTTATCAACCAGGGTGGCTCCCGCATCGCTATACAATAAAACGGTGTTATCGGTCGCAATCCTGTTCGTTGTATTTGTATATGTCTTGTCAGCAGTTGTTCCGTCATAATCAACCGGGGGCGCAATAAGAAAAAATCCATGCGAGACTATGTTCGCAGTCGCGCCAAAATCTGATACGAGGATGGATTCTGTGCCCGTGTTTGCTTTTCTCGTAAGTCGCCAGCCGGTGAGCGAGATGGCGCTATTTGTGGGATTATAGAGTTCGATGAATTCATCGCCTGCAATTGTGCCACCTACCTGCACCTCGCTAATCACCACATGATTGGCAACGGAGCTTTGTCCGCGCGCTGGTTCATGGCTTATGATCATCAGCAACGACGCCAGTATGATTATAACATATTGTCTTTTCATGAAGCCCTCCTCAACGTTTTCGGCACAAACAACTTTCAAGCCGAGGTAGTGTTTAATTGAGCTTACTCCCATGTGACTTCGCGCACTGGCAGAGACCTAGCGAAAAACCATTCACGCCATGCGCACGCTCTCTGCTCGGTCACTTGACCAGCGTCATCCGCCTTGTTTGCGTAAACGCCGCTTCGCCATTTTTTTTCTGCGCCACAAGCTGGTAGAAATACATGCCTGTGGCGACTGTCGAGCCTTTCTGATCTTTCGCATCCCACGCTACGGAATGAACACCGCTTGCATACTTGCCGCTTGCGAGCGTGCGCACAAGCTGGCCGGTCAGCGTGTAGATGCGCAACGTGATGTTTCCCGCTTCCGGCAGCGCAAACGCGATCGTCGTGCTCGGGTTGAATGGATTCGGATAGTTGACATTCAGCTCATAATCCGTAACCACCGGCACGACTCGTTCTCCAGAGCCGGCGTCCTCAACCTCAGGCGTTTCCTGGGTTGCCGGCAAGCCGGTCGGAGAATCATGGTGGCGAAAGATGGCGTCTTGCTCGACCACGATCTCATCGGCGATTATCGAGCCCCGGAATCGGCACCCCCCTGCCAAAACGACCTTCGCTTTATGCGCGATGATGGATCCCAAAACCCGGGCTTTTATGCCGAGAGTCAGTCGTGTGTTTTGCAACGTCGTAAAAGTCACCTTCTTGCTGCCCGCATCGCCTGTAGATATCGCCACTCTCACTCGCTTATCAAAATCGAGCTTGTGCACCACATTGATCTCCACCGGGCCTTTCGAAACGTCGATCGACAGCGTGGCATAACGATCGGTATCCAAAGTGTTGAAAAAATATTCACCGGTCACGCCATTATGCCGCAAGCGGAGTTCAGCCTCCGTGCCGACGAGCACCGTGCCATACTTACCCGGCGATAACTGCAGAGAGCCATTCGGTGGAACCGTATGATTGCTGCCGCCGGCGGTAAAAAAAGGAGCGGGCAGTGGCGCCTCGTTATCTCCCGCGTTTTCACGAACCGTGCCGTTGATGATGACGCCGCTTTCAAGATTCACCTCACCACCGGCCACGACGTTTCCATTCACGGTATTCTGCCGTTGAATAATAATATCATTGTCTGCCGTCAGGTTACCGCTCAGGGTGCTGGGGGCGCCTTTTTTGATTTGAAGGTTATTGTTCGAATGAATGTTGCCCTCGGACGCGCCATGACGGTCGAGCGTCACCAGTTTGGCAAGAAAAACGAAATTGTTTTCAGCGGGCTCTTCATTCACGAGAATATCCAGGTTTGCGCTGTTACTGCAGCCATTGGCGTCTGTAAAAGAGTAGGTCACATGGTGCGCTCCCGCGCCCGCGACCGCCGGATCGAACATGCTTCCGGAAATGCCCGGACCGGAGAATGCGCCGCCCGCCGGCGATACGGCGCTTGATAAATCAATCGGCGAATCAGTAACGAAAAATGGCCCGACCGGATTGAAAGTAACGGTTGGCAATGGATTGATGGTGACCGTCACCTCATCGGCGTCCGTAAGGTTGGTCGCAGTCTCAGTGACAGTCAAAGTGTACGTTGTGGTGGCTGTGGGAGAAGCGGTCGGATTGGCGATGCCGACATCGTTCAAGCCGGTTGCCGGCGACCAACTGAAAGCGTAAGGTCCGCCTGAGCCGCCCGATGCAGCCGGGGCGCCGCCGATGGTCGTCGAGGCGCCGGCGCAGATTGACTTGTCGGGGCCGCCATCGGCGGTGACCGGGGTGGCCGGAGAAGCGGAGAGGTACAGCGCCAGTCCGTCGTGATCCGAGCTGCGCAAAACCGTCGAGCCGTCCGTCTCAAATTTGACTGCCGCATCAGCGTTGCCTCGGGCATACTCGATGCCGGTGACGGCGGCATTCAAAGCTTGGGAGACTAGCATATGATCCAGCACTTGCGCGCTGCCGCCGAAGTTGAAGGAATATCGTTCCGCCGCGGGTAGCGAGAGAACTTTGTTGATCAAATCCGGGTTGACATGATCAGTGCCGGGAATCAGTGCCTGCGAAGCATCCGCCGGCGCGCCGATGATTTGACCGAGCACGTGAACGTAGCCGTCGGTAAATTGAAACGCGTTGAAATCGCCGGTTACAACAAGATTGATGTCGGGATTTCCATTTTGCAGATTTTGCACCATGAGCGATACTGACACAGCCTGTTCGTGACGTTTCTGGCGCACGCGCGGCCCATCAACCGGATCATCGATCCCGCTGAGCGAACGTTGATGAAGATTCATCACCGTGACCGCCAGGCCATTGGACAAGGTTGCATCCAGAACCAACGGCGGGCGATCATGAAGTTGGGAGTTGTCAAAAGAGAACAGCTCGATTTTGCCAAGTTGAGTCGACGCATTCACCGTGACGTTGTTGCGCACGAGAAACCCGACATCGATGCCGCCGATGTCATTGCCCTCCTGCAAATATGCCGTATAAGTTAGCGAAGCGTCATCGTTGTGAATTTTGTTTGCCACCTCCTGTAAAACGGTGATGTTCTCCGCTTCTTGCACGGCGAGTACATCCGGCGCACGAAGAACGTCGCGGATGTACATGGAAAATTTGTTAAGCGTGTTTGCGTACTCTTGCGCAGTCGGAATTGGATCATCGACGCCGGGATCATTTACCATATCAAAAAAGCGGTGCATGTTGAGGGTCGCAACAGTGGCTTCGCCTGTGTTGAGGGCGCGAACCGCGCGCGGCAAAGTGGCGGCATTGACCGAATATTGCGTCGGCCACAGCTCGTATCCATTAAACTCAAATCCGATAACACCCGTGGCGCTGAAAGTCGATCCAGCCGGAATCGTGGCGTTCGGCTGGCCGAGACGATCTGGATCAAACTCAAACACTTCGGGATTGCCGTCCCACACCGGAAGCCCCGCAAGACCGGGGAACAGAATACCCGGTTCGCGAAATGGGCGACTATTGCCGGCAACGATAAAAACTTCGGCGGTTTGATCGGAACTAAAAAACTGATTCGGTCCGCCGACGACTCCAGAGGCAATTTCAACAAGCATGCCTTCGAAACGCTCAAGCTCCGTTGTTGGCACCGGCTGATTGGGCGTCGGCGTCGAGCCATCAAGCTGCACCGGCGCCGGCAGAGGATTGCCCGGGGAGACAACCGTCACAGTCGGGCTGCTCGAGAACTCGGTGAAGTTAAAAAATTCCTGAACAAGACCGGTCAGGTTGACATGATCACCGACGTTCACGGTTGGCGGCGTGCTCGTAAACACAAAAATGCCGTCGGAAGTTTGCGAATCGCCGTCGCTGCGTGCGGTTGGCGTTTGCATAAAAAATCCATCGGCGCCAACTGCCGTCACAACATTGTTGTTGGTTGTCACGGTCTGGGTAGCAAAAGGCGAGGTCGGGCCGCTGCTTTGAATATCAAAGATCTCGGTTGCACAACCTGGAAAATTTGTTCCGTTGATCTGCCTTCCCGGCGAAAACAATGCGCCATTTGCGCCGGTGGCGGCTGTATGTTTTACAAGCGGTTCAGCGCCTGTGATATCCGGGTTGCGAGTAAGCGATTGATTGTCGCCGCCTTCAGCCCCATAGGTGTACGAGGCGACATCGGAGACGCCATCATTCAATTTCACCGCGTCGCCGGTATTATTCAGGGCCAGGCTTCCGCTGCTTGCCGTCTGAACGATGGAGCATCCAAAATTGCCGGATGGTGTTCCGCCAGCGAAAATCACGATTGCGGTTTGATTGGGCAAGATCGTCCCCGAAGGAAACGTGTGCTTCACGGCAAGAGCATCCGACAATGTCCAGCCGGAAATATCCACCGCTCCACCTGAAGTATTCGCCAACTCGACAAATTCATCCTGAGTTGTATTCACTGTACCATCGCCATTCGCGTCGCCATTGACCGCATCGGGATCCGCATGAATTTCGTTAATCACAATTCCGGCGACTCCGCCGCCGGCCGTAAAACTGAAAACGTGATCCGCCGCCATGTTGTCCGGTGGATCATCCGTGTCCTGATCAGTTACAGTGGCTGCAAAAACCGTCACCGTCACAGTTTCAGTGTTGGCAAAATCAGCATCGGGGTTGAGGGTGAAACTTTGCGGCCCGCCGCTGACCGTCGCCGTATGTGCGCCGCTCGAAGCGCCGGTTATCGAAAACCAACTGCCGGTAACGTCAACTGCCTCGCTGAAATTGATCGTGATGTCCGCATCGATTGCAATGCCGGTTGCGCCATTTGTGGGAGACGTTGTAGTAACGGAAGGAGTAACCTCTCCGCCGGCGAAAGTCTGGCCGGTATTAAAAGCGCCGAAGCTGGCGGTAGCGGGGGCATTCCATGTAAAGTCTTCGTAATTCGCGCCGGTCCCACTTAACCGCAGAGATTGACCGGCAGCCTCAGTGCCGGCCTCTGAGACGCCAATGTCGGTGCTCAACATGCCATTTGCCGCGCCGCCAACCGCAGTAAAAGTGCCTTCATAACTGAGGAACTGGACGACAGTACTCGATGCGTTTACCAATGCGATGCCGTCCGGCGCGCCGTTTTGAATTCCGTTCGATGGATAATTCAAAACGACGACGCCAAAGCCGCCGCCGAGGTCAGGAATCGTTCCGCTCAACACGTCGGTATCATAGACCGCGCCGCCGGAGCCGTTGTAGAGAACGATGCTCCAGCCGGTGAGATCAGTGCCCGCTGGTCCGGCAACCTCGATGGCCTCGCCGGCGTCGGTGCCGGTGTTGTCATAATGAATCTCGTTGATGAAAATCGGGGTTTGTGAAAATAATGGGGAAGCGGCCAACGACAATGCAAAGAAGAGCACACCAAGAAGTTTTAGCGACTGCAGGGTTTTCAGCGCGCGAGGTTCTCCTTCACTGCACAAACCTTTTAAAAAGCCGGATAAAGTTGAGCAGAGCATGTCTGTTCCTCCTCGGTTTAATTTAAAGTGGCACTACGTTTTGAGATTTTGAAGAATCAGTGCGTGAAGATGATCAAAGGCAAGTCAAAGAGAAGACCCCAGATGTTTGCCCGCTGAATATAAGAACTTTTTCGACAAAACAAGCGATTTTATATTTATTATTCCATGCCGCACCTCCACAGTTTTATCGCTTTTGCCTCGTCTCGCACTCGCGCTCTTACCCGCTTCTCAGATTTTTCAAAACCATTCAGAGAAAACGGGTAAGAGCAAAAGCTGCGAGCCTAGAAGCCTGGCCGGAAAGTCTATTTCTGTCACCCTGACCGAAGCGAAGGGTCTCGGAATCCAATGAATAAAGAGATTCTTCGCTGACTTCGGCGAGCTCAGTTGAGCCGCGCTCAGAATGACAAGCGGGGTTTCCGGCCACGCTTATAGAGTTTATTTGACGAAAGTCATCCGCCGCATCTGCGTAAATGCTGCTTCGCCATTTTGTTTTTGTACTACGATCTGGTAAAAATAAATTCCCGTGGCGACTGATGAGCCCTTCTCATCCTTCGCATCCCAGACAAGTTGATGCTTGCCGCTGGCAAAATTGCCGCTCGCCAATTGCCTCACAAGCTGGCCGGTTTCCGAATAAATTCTCACCGTCACCTGTCCCGCCTCGGGCAGCGCAAAGGCGATTTCGGTCGTTGGATTGAACGGATTCGGATAGTTCTGTTCCAGCGAATAGCCTTCCGGCAAAACTTCTGCTTCTTCCTGCAGATCGTTTGTAATAGCAGCTTTCGTTAACGAGCCACTGGGGCAACTGCCGTTGACCGTATAGACCGCGCCATCATCAACCGCTGGGCTGCCGTTCTGGCTCTTGGGCACGGTGACCAAACAGGTAGCCGCGCCGGTGTTGCCGTTGCCGTCACTCAAGGAGAGATGAATGGTATAAACCCGGCCATTGCCGCTGCCTTGCCGTTCGCTGCGCAGTTGCACAGACTTGCAGTCATTCGCGATGACAATATCATTGGTAGTATTGCCGTCGCCGCCGCCTTGCGCATCTTCAGGCTCGTCGCTGGTGACGTTGGCAATAATGACATTGTTCGGTGAAAGCGTGGCGCAATTGTCTGTAACCGCCGCCACACATTGACTGATATTGATCGTCAGGTATTGATGATTCGGCGGCCAGAGCGTGATGGGATTCGTCGCAATGGTGATCACCGGTGCTTCATTATCTTCCACCGTCACGGTCACTTCGTCGGTAGCGGCGCATTCGTTGGCGTCGGTCACGGTGACGGTGTAAGTCGTCGTGCTGGTTGGCGCTGTTGTCGGATTCGCGGCACTCGCGTCACTCAGCCCGTCGGTTGGCTCCCAACTGTAGGTGAGTGTACCGTTGCCGGAGCCGGTTGGATCGCCGCCGAGCTGCACGGAAACGCCGGGACAAATGGTTTGATCTTCTCCGGCATCGGCAGTTGGTGGTTCACATTCTTTGCACTTGCCCGCGCTGCCGGCGTTGTAGATGGATTGGATTTCCGAGGCGGAGAGGGCGCGGTTAAAGATTTCAACTTCGTCAATTGAACCATCCCAGAAAAATGTTGGCGAAGAACCGTCCACTTGTGATGCCCCAATGAAATTAAGATTTGAATTGGACAAATCAATTGCTGGGGAATAATTTGTAGAACCAACCGGAGAGCCGTCGACGTATAAGGTCATTGTTGTTCCACTTCTCGCCAAAGCAATAAAATGCCATTGACCGTCTGTGTAGGCCCCAACAGAACCAACGGTTATTCTATTAATTCCACTGCTATTCCAATACACCCACAAGCCAACCGGCGCTCCAAATAAATCCGGATCATTAAAGTCAAAATCCAGATTGCTGATACCATAATTCGGTTCAAAAGATAATGCGTGCATTCTTCTTGTATTGTTGCTGCTTTTTTCCCAGAAATCAACTGTGAAGTCTCCAGTTGCAAAATTCCAGTCATTGCTTTGTGGCAGTAAGACATGATCGTCTACCCCGTCAAAACTGAATGTCTGATCAACCAGACCAGACGCGAAGCTCGCACCGTTTTGGAGCGCGCCGTGATTGCTGTCTTCAATATCATTTGCATTGTCATCTCCCGGCCACCAGCTTACCAAACCGGAAGGCGGATTGACACAAACCGGCGGCGGTGTGCTCGTACAATGACCAGCGTTTCCAGCATTGTAAGTGGCTTGGATTTCTGTTATCGTCAAGGCACGGTTGTAAATTTCAACTTCGTCAATTAGTCCCTTGAAATAGGCTCCGGCTGCACTTGTGGAGGTACAGTGACCTGGGCCAGTCATAGATGCGCCTATTCTTGCATATGTACAAGTCGAAGTTGTTATTGTGCCGATCGAGGGGTTTGAAGCGGTCGCGACGAGCGCTCCATCAACATAGAGGTGGCCGTTTTGGCCATCTCGTATGCCAACGAGATAATGCCAATTGCCATCATTCAATGGTGTCGCACCTTCCGCGTGAACCTCGTTGCCCAGACCATCTCTAAAATAAACGTTCGGAATCTCGCCGTTGGGATTAATAAACAGGCCCAGTAGTGTCCGGTTAAAAACCGAATAAATCCAACTGTTTTGTTGCATCAGGCGGTTGCGGCGCGATGGTGTATTCTGTAAGTAATTGATTTATATCGCTCT
>Ga0247727_10019561_pt1 | contig 10479 bp, 8 predicted proteins | sample WisWelCaveWW1625_FD_202498 | JGI IMG/M metagenome (GOLD analysis project Ga0247727, IMG submission 202498) | Biofilm microbial communities from Wishing Well Cave, Virginia, United States - WW16-25 | ecosystem: Environmental > Aquatic > Deep subsurface > Groundwater > Cave microbial mat | place... | reverse complement strand
GTGTCTGTCACCCTTCTCGATGACTCCCTGCAATCTCTCCTGACTTTACCGAGTGACACAACCTCTCTCTATCTTCCGGGGGCACCGATCGATGCCACAGGGAAAACCGGTCAAGCGACGAAGGCTCTTTCTGTTGTCAACCTCGAGCAATCCAATGTTGTAAAACTGGATCGAGCCGGATTTCTCCTGTACACCATTGAACTTTCATTTCCAGACGGCGTCGTGTTCTCCAATATTGTTTCTGCAGATTCGGTGAACATCAAGGCCTGGGGCACGTTCAGAGCACAGGTCAATCGGTGAGTCTATAGTGTTGACGAGTCTGCGAAGATCGGTCCTGTTTCTTTCCGCGATGCTATGTTGTTCCGGCGAGAGCCTGTTTGCCCTTGGAGAACGTTTGAGCATTCGGGGAGTCGGAATGGCCGGCGCAACGGCGGCTGTTTCGTCGGGTCTTGATGCTGCCGGAATCAATCCGGCGAACATTGCCCTCGCGGAGCATGAGTTTTTCGGGTTCACCGTTGTCCCCATCGGGTTTCATGCCGGAGGAGACGTGCTGAGTTATGGCGTCTACTCAGAGTATTTCACAGGTATCGAATCGATCAATGGACGCGCCTCTCGTTACCTGAGTGAGGCCGACAAGCAGGCGATCCTCAGCCGTTTCGAGGGAGGCTCTGGCCGATCAAACGTTGACATCGAAGCGCGTATGCTTGGGGTTTCGCTTCGCATGGCTGATCTTGGGATCCTTGCCTTCACCGTATCGGATGTCGGAGCGGCAACGCTCGAGTTTCCCGACGATTATGCGCTGTTCCTTTTGTACGGGAACCCACTGGGGTCAAGATATGAGTTTGAGGGAACAGCGCTTACGGCAACCTGGATGAGAGAGTACGCCGCGTCGTTTGCGAGATGTTTGGAGGAAGTGCCGGGATTTCAGTGGCTGGCGATTGGTGCTACCGCAAAACTGGTTCATGGCTTTGGTTACTATGAGATTATTCGATCCGACTCCTGGATCGAGACTTCCAGCTACGGCGTGCTTACCGGACAGGTTGACTTCCTTGCCCGGGTCTCGGAGTCGTCGACGCTGGATGCCAGCGGTTTCGATGTTTTCCCCCGGCCTGCCGGCCATGGTTGGGGACTGGATGTTGGATTCTCCGGAGGGATTACGGAGTTCCTCAGGTTCGGCGCGAGTGTAACCGATATCGGAACCGTCACATGGTTCGCCAACACGCAGGAATTGTCAACTCACGATTCTATTTCTTTTGACAATCCCCTGGATCCGAACCAACAGAATGCCTTGATCGAAGCGATCAGCGGGAGTGAGCAGAAGGCCACGTCGTCGTTCATGACCCGGTTACCTGCGACTGTCAGGGCGGGGATTGCTCTTGAACTGCACAAGACGGATATGTTTGTTGAGATGCCCGGAGAGCTTCTTCTCGGATTTGATTATGCTCAGGGTCTCGAGAACGCCATGAGTTTCTCCGGGGGTCCCAGGTTCTCCTTCGGCGCCGAGTACTCCCTTGTTCCTTGGCTGCCGCTGCGCACGGGTGTTAGGTTCGGGCGCGATGAGAGGGCTCAACTCGCCTTCGGCTTTGGGGTGCATGTCGAGAATCTCCAGATTGATCTGGCGTCAGAGGATATTGGGTGGGTTCTTTCGCCTTCTGGTGCATCAACCGGTTCTTTCGCCGCAGGAGTAAGTCTGCAGTTCTAACCGGGCCTCACCGCCTTCGCCCGAAAAGGAAAATCGATGGCGGGTATCAGAGGATATATCTGCTCAGGTCTCTGTTCCGGACAATGGAAGCAAGTCTTGAACGAACCAGCTCGGCATCGACAAGTACTTTTTCCTGCCTTACTTCATCCGGAGCATCGAAAAGAACATCCTCAAGGAGAGTGGTCATGATCGTGTGAAGACGACGAGCCCCGATGTTCTCCACCTGCTCGTTGACTTCCCCTGCGACCCGGGCAATCTCTTTGATTCCATCCGGCGTGAATTCCAACCGGACGCCTTCCGTTGCAACAAGGGCGGTGTACTGCTTGATCAGCGCTGCCTTGGGCTTCGTGAGAATCTGAACAAAATCATCCTCAGTGAGGACGCTCAATTCGACTCGAATGGGGAACCGTCCCTGCAGTTCCGGGATCAAATCGGATGGCTTTGAAACGTGGAACGCACCCGAAGCAATAAACAGGATATGGTCGGTGCGCACCATCCCGTATTTTGTCAGAACGTTGCTTCCCTCGACGATTGGCAGCAGATCGCGCTGGACTCCTTCCCGTGACACATCGGGTCCTGCAGGGGACTTGTTTCCGGCGATCTTGTCGATCTCATCGATGAACACGATTCCTGAATTCTCGACGCGCTGGATTGCCTCCTTGACGGCGGCATCATGGTCGATCAGCTTTTGGGCTTCCTCGTTTGTCAGGATCGTCCGGGCCTCGGCTACGGTCACTTTACGGCGCTTCATTTTCTTTGGCATCAGGTTGCCGAACATATCCTGCAGGTTGAGTCCCATTTCCTCGAGACTGACGGGACCAATCACTTGCATCAATGGTGCTCCGCTCGACGGAAGATCGATCTCGATCATTTTGCCATCAAGTTGCCCGTTGCGAAGTTTCTGCCGCAGTTTATCACGCGTGTTCAGCGTGTCGGCCTCGTCATGCGTTGTCTGCCCTTCGGCCTCGACGGTTGCAGACTGGCGCTTGCGGACGGGAGGAAGCAGGAGGTCAAGGATGCGTTCCTCGCACTGCTCGTCGGCCTTATCGCCCACCTCGTCCCGGTGTTCTCCCTTCACCATGTTGACAGCATATTCTGTGAGGTCTCGAATGATGGACTCGACGTCGCGTCCAACATAGCCGACCTCGGTAAACTTCGACGCCTCGACTTTGATGAAGGGTGCGTTGGTGAGTCTGGATACGCGTCGTGCGATCTCCGTCTTTCCCACACCGGTCGGCCCAATCATGATGATATTGTTCGGCATGATTTCTTCGCGTAGATCGGCGGGAGCCTGAAGTCTGCGCCACCGGTTGCGAAGAGCGATGGCCACCGATCGCTTCGCCTGTTGCTGTCCGATGACAAACTTATCGAGCTCTTTGACGATCTCCCGAGGGGTCAGTTCTCGCTGGTTCGGGGTTGATTTCTTGTTGTTTGTCATATTGCGGTTACAGTTCCAGAATCGTGAAGTTTGTGTTGGAGTAGATGCAGATTTCGGCAGCTGCCTTCAAGGATTCCTGAACGACGTCTCGTGCCCCGAGGTTGGAGTGTTTGGTGAGCATGCGCGCCGCTGCAAGGGCGTAGCTTCCGCCTGATCCGATGGCCAGGATTCCATCGTCCGGCTCAACGATCTCGCCGGTACCCGAGACGACCAGGGCTTTATCGCGGTTCAGCACCGCGAGCAAGGCCTCGAGATGCCGCAGGTACTTGTCGGTCCGCCACTCCCTGGCAAGCTCGACGGCTGCCCGTTCCAGGTTCCCGCGATATTTTTCGAGCTGTTCCTCAAATCTTGCAAACAGAGTGAACGCGTCAGCCGCTGCGCCGGCAAATCCGGCGAGCACCGTGTCGTTGTGAAGTTTCCGAACCTTCTTCGCGGAATGCTTCATGATCGTCTGGCCGACGGTCACCTGTCCGTCCGATCCTATCACGGTCTGTCCCTTGTACGTCAGGCCAAGGACTGTTGTGGAACGTATGAGGTCTGTCATTATTCGAGGTTGAATTTTCTGGGAACGCGGACAGGATCCATGAACACGATTACGTCAGCTTCCGGCGGAGTCGGGCGACGGGGATCATCATCGCCTCGCGGTATTTTGCCACCGTGCGGCGGGCGATGTTCAGCCCCTGGGCATTGAGGATTTCAGCGATCTTCAAATCACTGAGGGGACGAAGCGGGTTTTCGTCATCGATCAGTTCCCTCAGTTTCTTTTTTACTTCCTTATTGGACACTTCCTCCCCGTCGGTGGTGCTGATGGAGTCGCTGAAGAAATGGCGGAGCGAAAAGACCCCGTAATCGGTCTGGACAAACTTGCTGTTGACAACACGGCTGATCGTCGAGATATCCATCTTGATCGTTTCGGCAATATCCTTGTAGATCATCGGCTTCAGCCCTTCCCCCGTCTCGAAATATGTGCGCTGCCTATCGAGAATGGAACGCATCACCTTGAGCATTGTCTCACGCCGCTGGTGTAAAGAACTGATAAACCATTTGGCGGCCTCGAACCGTTGCCGGATAAAATCCTTGGTTTCCGTCGAGACCCCGTTCTTCCTCCGCTTTGACATCAGCTCCTTATAGGATTTGTTGATCCGCAGGGGAGGGATGTTACGGTCATTAAGGCTGATCAGAAAATCGTCATCGGTCTGTGTAACGATGAAATCGGGGACAATGTAATTTTCCTGTGCGCTGAATTCTCCCTCTCCCGGCTTTGGGTTGAGATGCTGGATCGCCTCTATCGCCAGCTTTAGGTGGTCCATGGAGATGTTCGGTTTTCTCGAAATTTCCTCGAAGTGCCGCATCGTGAAATCGTTGTAGAACTCCTTCAAAATGCGGAGTGAGAGCTCTTTCACTCCTTCCTCGATTGCCGAGAGTTCCATCTGGACAATGAGACATTCCTGAAGCGAGCGGGAGCCCACCCCCGGGGGTTCAAGCTGTTGAATTCTTTTCAAAACGGTTTCAGCCTTTTCGACCGGGATACTGGTTCCATGTGTCAGATTGAGATCCTGCACGATCTGGCCAAGATCGCGGCGAAGGTATCCGTCCTCATCCACGTTTCCGATAATCTCATGTCCCAGGAACGTCTCCTCATCATCGAGTTCGAGCAGGTTAAACTGCTCAAGCATGCGGTGATACAGAGGAACTGAATCCGCGATGGGGATTTCATCCCGCTCCTCGCGGCTGTATGAATCGGACGTCTTGTACCCTCCCAAATCGTCGTTGATATAATCATCGATCGTGTAGTCTTCTTCCTTGGCCGGAGTTTCTTCGGTGGTGTCCTCGAGGGCCGGTTCCTGTTGTTCCTGGGTCAGCTCCATTTCTTCTTCGTACCCCTCCTCCAGGAGAGGGTTCATTTCCAGTTCTGCCTTGATTTTCTGCTCGAGGGCCAATGTGGGAAGCTGCAGCATCTTCAGGTACTGAACCTGCTGCGGGGAAAGCTTCATCAGCATTTTCTGCTGGAGTGAAATATTCAGCATGGCTTATACCGGAGGATTCCCTACCCGCTCAGATTTGTCAAAGCTTGTTAACTGACTGTACCATTGCTCTCCATATTTCCGCACAAGGGGGTTTTGGAGGAATTCCACGAGACCTGTTTGATGTTCGGTGCCCGATGTTCGGCCGGCCTGGCACTCGGAGATCTGTTCATAGCGAACGTGGTCATGCCCGAAGCTGCGAATGCGAAGAGGGAAGAGGTGGCAGGACAGCGGCTTTTGCCAGACAATCTGTCCGGCACGGTAGGCCCGTTCGAAACTGCACTGTGCTATGCCATCCTCAAAAAATGCAAACACGCATTCGCGATCCCCGATACACGTTGTGGCAAGATGCCCTGGCTCTCCTTCATAGAGACCCTGCTGTTCGATCACTCGAATGCTTTCTGGACTCAAGTACTGCTTGACTGCAAGATAAGCCTTTTCCACTTCGAGAACCTCATGGTCTTCCAACGGAGCCCCGCGACCTCCCTCAATGCAGCAGCATGCGCCTTTGCACTGTTTGAGATCGCAGCAGAAGTCTGAAGTGACGACCGCGTCGTCTATCACCGCGTTGCCAACAATAAACATAGGGTGCCGGATTTCGAGATAAGTTCTCCTAAAAATACATTTTTTCCTAACAAGAAAAAAGCAAGACCGCCATTTGGTACTGTCCTGATTAGGACAGCACCCGCCATTTTTGGGCATCGCTCTTTGACAGACAACATGGGTGGTCAATCCGGGGTACGAGCCGCAACAACCTCAATGCGGGAGATGTTGGTCAGCGTGCGGTTGCAGGTTATACTTTGACGAAAAATTTTCCAGGCAATTGTCTGACGATTCCTTTGAGTTCAAGAGAAAGCAGTTGAACGAGGGCATCGGGCGTGGGCATCCCGGCACAGATTGCCAGCGCATCGATGTGCGTTGGCTCGTTTCCGAGAGCATTATGCACTTGCTGCTCGAACAGGGTGAGGTCCGGGGCATGCGTCGAGGGTTGTAACCTCGGCCTCAGGGAGGTGATATGTTTTTGAATGTGGGGAGCGAGCTCCGAGAGGATGTCATCAACAGACTCTGTCAGCTTTGCTCTTCCTTCCTTGATCAGGAGATGTGTTCCGCTTCGCTGCTTCCCGTTGAGAGGGCCGGGAACCGCAAACACTTCCCTGTTTTGATCGAGCGCTGTGGCAGCGGTGATCATTGCGCCTCCTTCAACACTAGTCTCGATCACAAGCGTTCCGAGCGACATCCCACTGATGATCCGGTTCCTTCTGGGGAAATTGACCGCGTCGGGTTTGGCGCCCATTTCAAACTCGCTCACGACAGCTCCGTGCATGATGATCCGCTGCGCAAGCCCGGCATTCTCCGGCGGGTAGATGAGATCGACACCTGAGCCGATAACGGCAACCGTTCGTCCGCGCGATGTAAGAGCGCTCTGGTGGGCCAGCGTATCAATCCCGCGGGCCAAACCGCTGATGACCGGGATTCCGATCCTGGCGAGCTCGCCGGCAAACCGTTCGGCCAGTTCCTCTCCGTAACGGGTCGGACTTCTCGTCCCGACAATGGCGACGGATGCTTCGTCCTGGTCGCTCATTGTTCCGCGGACAAACAAGAAGGAAGGTGGGTCATAAATCTTTTTCAGGTTGGATGGATATACCGTATCCCAATACGTAACGATCCGGCCTTTGACTTTGTTGAGCTTGGAAAGTTGGAGGTCTGCGTGGCGTTTTGCAAGATCAGTCTGGTTGGAGCGGAAAAATTCGAGAATGGTTGATGCCGTTTTTCGCTCGATGTTTTCCACAGCGAGAAGTTCTCGGCCGGTGGCATGAAAGATTTCCCGTGTGCCGTTGAAGTGTTGCACAAGTCCCCGGAGGCGGGTTGAGCCGACGCCCGGAATGGCAGAAAGCACCAAAAGGTCTCGAATGTCGATATTCATATTCTGGAGAAATGTTTGAACTACTGGTACGCGACGGGAAAAAATAGGGGGGTGGAGAGCCGAGCTTCCTGTTACATCTTCAGAGCGATCTGTTCAACATCCTTTCTGAATCGTTGTACGACATCTTCTGCCTCCTTCGGTGTCTTCGCCTCGGCGATGATTCTCAAGATCGGTTCCGTGTTCGACTTCCTCAGGTGAACCCAGTATTCCGGGAAGTCGATGCGCAAGCCGTCGTCGGTGTTGGCTTTCCCATGCGAGTCTGAGGCTGCGCGAATCTTCGAGAGGACCGCATCAGGCGACATGTTGCCCAGCTCTATTTTGCCTTTGCATATCGCGTATTGCGGCAAGGAGGCTTTGAGCTCTGACAGGCTGCCTCCGTGCTCGGCGAGCAGCTGTAAAACGAGCGGTATTCCAACAATGGCATCCCGTCCAAGATGAACAACCGGGAGAATGATTCCTCCGCTCCCTTCTCCACCAATCAAGGCGTTGGTTTCCTTCATTCGCTTGGCTACGTTGATTTCTCCCACCGGAGTCCGGATAAGTTCAGCGCCGAATTCTCGAGCGATGTCCTCCACGGCGCGCGTCGTCGAGAGGTTAATGACAACCCGTTTCCGGTTTCCGGCCTCCGGTCTCCGTTCGTCGGTTTCCTTTCGCAGAACAAACTTCACTGCGGACGCAATAGTGTATTCTTCGCCGTAGGGTTCTCCTTTTTCGGTAATGAGGACAAGGCGGTCGCCATCGGGATCGACAGCAATGCCTATATCGGCCCGCTCGTCTCTGACCTTTGAGCACAATTGCCCGAGATTCTCCGGGATTGGCTCGGGCGCATGAGCAAACACTCCGCTGACGTCGCAATTGAGCTCCGTAACTGTGCACCCCAGTTTTCGGAGGAGGTCCGGAACGATGACACCTCCCGAGCCGTTGATGCAATCGGCGACAACCTTGAAGCGACGTTTACGGATGATCTCGATGTCCAGGTACTTCAACGCGAGCACAAGCTCGAGATGGCGCTGAATCCAGGAATCGTCTGCAGCGTGGTTGCCCAATCCTTGCCAGCCGGCATAGGAGAAATCGTTGGAGTCGGCGATCCTCCAAAATTCCATGTTCTCATCGGCATCGAGGAACATTCCTGATGACCCGAGAAATTTCAGGCCGTTCCATTCGATCGGATTATGGCTTGCAGTAACGGAGATGCCCCCAACAGCATTGGTGTGCTCGACCGCAAGCTGGATGGTGGGGGTGGGGCAAACGCCCAGTGCCCGAACATGGACCCCCACTGAGAGAAGGGTGGAGGAGACGATGTTCGCCAGAATTCTTCCGCTCACACGTCCGTCTCTTCCGAGCATGACGGTAGGGTTGTCAGGATTTCTCCGCTTGCAGTATTTGCCGAACGCCGCCGCATACCTGACGGCAATGTCGGGTGTGAGGCTATCGCCAATGATTCCGCGAATACCGGATATGCTGACCATCAAGGACATGACGCTGAAAAGGCTCGTTTGACAGGCGGTGCTTTTTTTGTCTTGCGTGGGCAATGTAGTTAAGGCTGCTTAGAGAAGCAAGGCAATCGGAGGCATTAAAGTAAGGGTGCGAGCTCGAGGGCGTGCAATGTTCGATGGAGGACGTGGGATTTCCCGCCAAAGCGTAAGCGAAGACCGGATGTAGGATGGAGGATTTGTGATGTTGGGTGATTGTTGATTGATCAAGTCGCTGGGTCCGATCGACACTGGTCAATCCACAATCTACAATTATCTCCAATTGTCGGCCACAGGAAGCGCTTTCCACCCGATCGTCCGCCCTTTAGCACCGTGGGATGTAGGCTCCATGGATGCAAGATGGATAAAGTTCCGAAATCGTGGATGCTAAAGGGCAATGAGCCTGAGCCGTTTGGGATAATGAAAAATAGCCTGAACACGGTATTGCATATGGTGCTCCGACTAGTTAAAATTGCGACAGAGATTCCAGAGAACGAGGCTGAGCAAAGATGCCATGAGCACTGTACCGGTGATGTTGTGTGAATAACTTCACGTGCTTGTGTGGGATGTTTTCATTGATTCCGTCCCCAGTATGTAATGACTTATCCTGGAGGACCTTCATGATCTCTCTTACTTGTCGTTATTAGAAGCGACCATCCTTCGAATGACCTTCTGTCAATGGAGAACCTCTATGCGTGACTCGTCAAGAATGTTGTTCAGCAGTCTACCCGCTGTTTTTCTAACGGTGTTCTCCTCCGGTCAAGGACTTGCAGCGCAGAGTTTTGAACCTTCCTCTCAAGAGAAGTTGGAGAACCTGTACGAACAGCTCGTTCGACTTTCACCCGATCCGGGGAGAGTTGCCACAGTGGAATCGCTCGTTCTGAAGCGCGATGCCGGAGTGTTCACGTTTCACGAGGGGACCTTCTACCTCTGCACGCCGATCAACAATCGGGTCCGCGCTGCGGTCTTTGTTGGAAGGGGAGCATTCTCGCTCACTCCGCCCACCGAAATCGAGCGTCAGCAACTCTATCGATTCTTTGAAGTGGAGACTTTACGGGAGGAATTCACATTTCTGTTTCTGCTGTTTGCCGATTCGACCGTCCATGAGTTGGAGGCGAAACTTCAATTTAGAAGGGGGGCAATCCCGGATCAGCTGGGCGGGCACATTGATTTTTGCAAGAAATTCCTTGTCATTGAAAAGAGGCGCGAATTTGATGCGGCGTTTACGAGAACCTATTTGGAGGAATGGACGAACGATCTCTTCTACGCCCACTTCAGTACTGAAAAAACAAGACCGCTCTTTTTCACAATCAATCCCTACGCAGAAGAAGAAGTCTGGTTCGAGCGCAGAGCCGATGAGACGGTGTACTTTCTTCGAGAGAGAGTCTGCCAGTTTCATCTCCAGCATGAATACGCTCAAGGAACGAATCATTCCGAAGACGAAAAGAATTTTCTTACCGTCAATCATACCGTAATCGAAGCCAGCCTCAATGACGACCTCGAGTTGTCGGCGTCCGCGACGTTGTATTGTATGACGCCCGAGCTGCGGCAACGCGCTCTTGTTTTCACTCTGATTTCAGATCTCGTGGTGGATTCGGTTATTCAGGGAAATGGAACATCTGTTGACTTTACCAGAGGCGAAGACGGTACGGTCCTGTGGCTGACGTTTGACCCGCCGCTCGCACCGGCACAGCTGTGTACTCTTCGCATTGTATACCACGGAGAGATATTGGAACGGGGGCCCTTTAGCGGTCGTGTATGGATTCGCACAGCCCACTTCTGGTATCCCCGTCACGACGTGAATGCGAAGTCAACCTACGATCTGACGTTTCACTATCCGCGGAAATATGACCTCATTGGTACAGGCCGCGAAGTGTCAATGGAGGAACATCAAGAAGTGAAAACATCGCGCTGGATAA
>Ga0247727_10019560_pt1 | contig 10479 bp, 7 predicted proteins | sample WisWelCaveWW1625_FD_202498 | JGI IMG/M metagenome (GOLD analysis project Ga0247727, IMG submission 202498) | Biofilm microbial communities from Wishing Well Cave, Virginia, United States - WW16-25 | ecosystem: Environmental > Aquatic > Deep subsurface > Groundwater > Cave microbial mat | place... | reverse complement strand
GCTTCAGCTCGATCTCCTTCTTGGTTACGGGACTCACGACCTTGATGTTGTCCTTCTCAGCCGTGCGGGTGGTGGAGATGGCGTTCAGGACCAGCGAGAGCTTGCCAGATACGATGCCTCGATTATTGGAGGAGGCGTCCCAGGTGAAGACCTCCGCGGTCATGGCCTCCTCGAAGAGGGCCTTGACGAACTTGAGCGCGTCGAGCGTCTGCTTGGAGTTCAGGACCAGGTTGCCCGCCTCGTCCTGCTCGTGAGCCCCCCATGAGTACATGATGGTCCGCACGGCCATCCCGGTGTCGATCTCTTGGGACAGACCGACGCCGATGGGGTTGCCGAACTGCTTCTTGATCTTGGCCCCGGCGGTCCGCACGTCGTCCCAGGTCACCGGCCCCTTGGGCATCCCGACAGCCCCGAAGAGATCCTGGCGGAAGTTCACCGGGTCCGGGGTGAAGGACGGAGAGAAGGCAAAGTACTTCTTGGTCTTCGGGTTGTAGGTGCTCTTGATCGCCAGGTCGATCGCCTTCCCGAACTTCTTCTCGATCTCCTGATAGATCTCCTTGTGGTCGATGACCTGCTCCTCGAACGCGGGGGGTGGCCAGTTGAACATGAACAGGTCGTGACCCTTCTGAGCCGAGACCTCGGCGGCTCCGCGGGCATTGATCCCAGCCAGGCCGATGTTATCTACGATCACTTCGGTGTCGTTCTTCTGCCCCCATTCGACGGCGTACTTCTTGTTGAACCACTCGTCGTATGCCGGGACGAAATGGACCCAGTTAAGGATCTTCAGCGTCTTTTTGGCCGCATGGGACCGTCCGGGAATGATGATATTGGCGCCGAGGCCCGCTGCCAACGCCCCTGCGCCGGCTGCCTTGATGAAATCCCGCCTGGAGACACCCTGCTGTTCCTCCCTTTCCTTCTTCTCCTCCATAGCAACCCTCCTTAATGGAGAAATGTAGAGACCACGACCGAGACCAACCCGGACTCTCCGAACTTTGGTGGCCTGACACCGTTGAGCAACCGGCCTTCTGGAAGGGACCCCTAGGGGCATTGAAGGCGAGCACAATTACATCACGAGCCTGGGGGGCTGTCAAGAGGGGTGGAGGGGATCGGGGCCTTGGATTGACACGTAAACGTGGGGTGCAGTAGGGTACAGGCGGGCAGGAGGTACAGAAAGGTACAGCAGTACAGTAGGGTGCAGCAGTACAGGAAGGTGCAGAAGGGTGCGGGGCGAACTGCGGGAAAGTGAAGAGGCGATGGGTATGCTGCTCCAAGTGAAGGATTTGCGGACACAGTTTTTCACCATGGAAGGGGTCATCAGGGCCGTGGATGGGGTCTCGTATGATGTCCGCCAGGGGGAGACGGTTGCCATCGTCGGGGAGAGCGGCTGCGGCAAGTCGGTGAGCGCTCTCAGCATCATGCGGCTGATCCCGTATCCTCCGGGTCGCATCGTGGCGGGCGAGATCTGGTTTAACGGCAAGAACCTCCTGGCCCTCACCGATGAAGAGATGCGGCAGGTGCGGGGCAAGGAGATCGCCATGATCTTTCAGGAGCCCATGACCTCGCTCAACCCTACGCTCACCATCGGGCGCCAACTGACTGAGACCCTCGAGGCGCACCTGGAGATGCAGGCTTCCTGGGAGGAAGGACGAGCCGCCGAGCTCCTCCGCCTCGTGGGCATCTCCGAGCCCGAGCGCCGCCTGCGCCAGTACCCGCACCAGTTCAGCGGCGGCATGCGCCAGCGGGTCATGATCGCCATGGCGCTCAGCTGTAATCCCAAGCTGATTCTGGCGGACGAACCGACGACCGCCCTGGACGTGACGATCCAGGCCCAGATCCTGGAACTCATGAAGGAACTGAGCCAGCGGTTGGGGGTGGCCATGGTCATCATCACCCACAACCTGGGGGTCGTGGCCCGCTATGCGGACCGGGTGAACGTGATGTACGCGGGCAAGATGATCGAGCAGGGGTCTGCGCGTGACATCTATGAGACTCCCCGCCATCCGTATACCCTGGGTCTGCTGCGCTCGGTGCCGCGGCTGGACGAGCCTCGGAAGGCCAGACTGGAGCCTATTGACGGGCAGCCCCCCGATCTTGCCCATCTGCCTCCGGGATGCAGCTTCAGGCCGCGCTGCACATTTGCCATCGACAGGTGTGCCCACGAGGTTCCGCCGCTGATCCCAGTGGGGGCCGGGCACGTCTCCGCCTGCTGGGTGGCGGATACCCTGCATGGGAAGCGAGGGTGACAATGGGGACGATCGGCCCCCAGCCCGGCGCGAGGAGGCAGGAGGAAGCAAACAGCGAGGGGGATATCCTCCTCGAGGTGCGGCGTCTCCGTAAGTACTTCCCCCTGACCTCGGGGGTCCTCTTTCAGCGACAGGTGGGCCTGATAAAGGCGGTGGATGATGTCTCCTTTTCTATCCGAAAGGGGGAGACACTGGGGCTGGTGGGGGAGTCAGGATCGGGCAAGACGACCACGGGTCGTTGTATCCTCCAGCTGGATCGGCCGACCTCAGGGGAGATCCTTTTCGGAGGGCGAGACCTGGCGCAATTGGATGAGGCCGCGCTCCGGCCCGTGCGACGCAGGATGCAGGTGATCTTCCAGGACCCTTACAGCTCCCTGAATCCCCGGATGACGATCGGACAGATCATCGGGGAGCCCCTCCGGGTGCACGAGATCCTGGAGGCGAAGGGAGAAATCCGCGACCGGGTGAGGAAACTCCTTTCGGTGGTGGGGCTCAACCCCACGATGACGGATCGGTTCCCCCACGAGCTGTCGGGGGGGCAGCGACAACGGGTGGGGATTGCCCGGGCCCTTTCGCTCCAGCCAAGCTTTATCGTGTGCGATGAGCCGGTCTCGGCCCTGGATGTCTCGATTCAGGCCCAGATCATCAACCTGCTTGAGGACCTGCAGGCCCAGTTTGGCCTCACGTATCTTTTCATCGCGCACGACCTTTCGGTGGTCCGGCACATCGGCGATCGGGTGGCGGTGATGTACCTGGGCAAGATCGTTGAGGTGGCGCATCGTCGCGAACTCTACGAGGACCCCCTCCACCCGTATACGAAGGCCCTCCTTTCCGCCGTTCCCATTCCGGACCCGGCGGTCGAGGCAAAACGGGAGCGCATCGTTCTCAAGGGTGAAGTCCCCAGTCCGTTGAACCCTCCCTGTGGCTGTGTCTTCCATCCCCGATGTGCCATGGCCATCCCCGAGTGCAGCCAGGTCGTCCCGGAGCTTCGAGAGGTTTCGCCGAACCACTGGGTCGCCTGCATCCGGGCCGAGGGATACCAGTCGGCGCCCGCCCACTCGGGGTGATCCTATCCCGCCGGTATTTTCCGACTTGCCAACGCTTGTTCCTCTTCTGTACCTTTGGAATCACGCCGGATAATCGCTGCCCGAATTCTCGGGCCGCAGTAGGACCAGCGGGGGACGAGGGTTCCAGAAGGCGGGGGGCGAAGAGGTCATGATGCAGGGCGAGAACCACAGGGAGAGATGGGCGACCAAGATTGGGTTGATCCTGGCTCTTGCCGGGAATGCCATTGGCCTCGGAAATTTTCTCCGTTTCCCCGTGCAGGCCGCCGAAAACGGCGGGGGCGCCTTCATGATCCCGTATTTTGTCGCCCTCGTTCTCATGGGGGTGCCCTTGATGTGGGTCGAGTGCGCCATCGGCCGCATCGGGGGACGACACGGACACGGTCACGCCGCCGGCATGTTTGGGCTCCTGTGGAGGCACCCGTTCGCGAAGTATTTGGGGATGGTCGGGCTGGTTATCCCCTTCACCATCGCCCTCTACTACATCTACATCACCGGCTGGACGCTTGCCTATGGGTATTTCTCTCTCACGGGTAATTACTTTGGCGCCACGAGCCGCGAGGCTATGGGGGCCTATCTGAGAGGTTTCCAAGGGGTCGAGTCAAACCAGTACTTCTCCGGCGCCGGCGCCGCCTACGTTTTTTTCCTCATCACCCTCGCACTCAGCATGTACATCATCTACCATGGAGTTCGAGGAGGCATCGAAACACTGGCCAAGGTGGCCATGCCCGTTCTCTTCCTGATCGGTATCGCACTGATGATTCGAGTCCTCACCTTGGGCACTCTGGACCCGAGTTATCCGGACCGCAACGTCTTGAACGGCCTTGGCTTTGTCTGGAACCCCCAGCCCGAACGCCTCACAGACGCGGCCATCTGGCTGGCGGCGGCAGGACAGATCTTTTTCACCCTGAGCATCGGGACCGGCTGCATCTCGACGTATGCCAGCTACATGCGGGAGGAGGACGATGTGGCCCTCACGGGGCTGTCCACCGTCAGCCTCAACGAACTCGCCGAGGTGGTCTTAGGGGGAACAATAGCGATCACCGCTTCCGTGGTCTTCTTTGGCCTCGCCGAGACCGAGGCGATTGCCAGGGGTGGAGCCTTCAATCTCGGATTTCAGGCCCTCCCCCTCATCTTCCAGCAGATCCCACTGGGACATCTGTTCGGTGCCCTCTGGTTCTTGCTCCTCTTCCTCGCCGCGATCACCTCTGTGGTAGCGCTCACACAGCCTATCATGGCCCTCCTCCAGGAGGGATTTGGGTGGAGCCGATGGAAAGCGACCTGTGTCCTTCTCGGTGGCGTTTTCATCATGAGTCAACCTGTCATCTTCCTGCTCAAGCACGGTTTTCTCGATGAACTCGATTTCTGGGTGGGAAGTTTCGGGCTCGTGTTTTTTGCACTGATCGAGGCGATTCTCTTTGCCTGGGTCTTTGGAATGGAGAAGGGCTGGGCCGAGATCACGAAGGGCGCGGCCATTCCAGTCCCGAGGGTCTTCTACTATGTGATCAAATACGTGACGCCCCTCTTCCTCCTGTGCATCCTCGTGGCGTGGGCGATTCAGGACGTGCCGAGCAAGATCTTTATGGTGGGGGTCAACCCGGAGGATGTCCCGTATCTGTGGGGCGCGCGCCTCATGATGATCGCGATCCTGGTTGGATTCGGCCTTCTGGTGAGTGCCGCAGCCAGCCGGAGAGGGGAAGGGGGGACGCCGTGAACATCGGAGGCTGGATCCTCCTGGCCCTCTCTTGGAGCGGCATCATCATTGCGGCCTTGTACTGCATGGCCAGGGTCCTGAAGGGAAACGGGAGATCCGGAGACTAGAGGGGAAGGCGAGCGCCACGACCCCGGGCAGAATGAAGGCCACGAGGCCCTTCAGCATGGCCGCCACGGCCATCGCATAGAAAGGCGAGACTGAGGTAACCGATCCTGCGCCCGCCTCCCTGATACGTCAGATAGAAGGCGAAGACTGCAAGGGTCATCCTCCTTTCAACCGGGGAGTGGCTCCGCCTCGTGTATGAGGGAGATCCCTACGAGGTGCCCGGTTTCAGGTCACCACGCCGGTTCAAGCATTGATAAAACCGCCGGTAAAGGTGAGTCGACGGGTGTCCGGGGGGGATGTGTTCAAAAGGAGAGTAACGCCGTGGAATTGATGTGATAGCCCCTGAGTCGCCAGTCCGCCCCATCCCAGATAAAGGTCAGGATCTCGCTGGCATCCCCCTTTTCAAACCGGGAGGCGTATTCCAACATAACAGAGGGTCCACCCGAGAAGTGCGTCGCAGTTCGCCATTTGGCGAGCGAGCGTCGCATCAATCTTCCTAATCTGTCCCCGACGCCGTGCATCATCTGATGATGGTCCTCCTGAGAAAGACCTTCCCGAAAAACAGAGGAAGCGGTGAGGTAAATATCATCAAAGGCTGCTCGCTCTTGGAGGAGGAAGTAACGATTGGCCGCCCACATCGCTCCGTCCCGATTGGTGGTGAGATGCCACCAGAATAGGGAGCCCGCGATAGCCAGCAGTGCGAGGGAGACGTTCACGAGGCTCAAGGCCCTTCGCCTCTTGGGCTTGGCCGTTCTGGAGGACCCTCTGCGTGTCGCCAATTCAGACGCAGGGTATCCGCAATTCTTACAGCTGGGTACGTGATCAGACGTTAGGTATCCGCATTTCCGACACTTCATCGTCTCACCCCCCCTTCCGGCTGATTGTTTCAATTTTTGTGCCAATAGCTTGTGGTCATCCGCGGCCTCTCGGCGTCTGCTCAGCCCCCTGGGTCATTTGAGCTTTTCTCTGTTGCCTTTTCTGTTCCGTATGGCTAGAAAGGGTCGAAGGACAGTCTGGGCAGGCCGTCGCACGCGTGAGGATGGCGTCGTGAGAGGGGGAGTGGTCCGCTGCGGAATGGTGATTGCGGGGGCAGCCACTGTCGGTGCGCTCAGTCGATTCGCCGAGGCGCACGAGAAGTGGTTCATCGAGGCCGAGGCCTACCCGCTTCAGGTGCGAGAGGCACTCGCCGATCCCCGGGTGTGGCTCGCGATTGGAGGGCCGATCGCGCTCTGGGCCGTCGCGATGGTTCTCTGGCAGTGGCGGCAAAAGCGCTCGTTCGTACCCGGCCCCCAGGGACTGGGAGGGAGGCACGAGGCCCAGGAGGCGCTGTACGCCTTCATGCCGCTCTTCTTGGCTGTCCACCTCGGCATTCCGTTGCTCGTCAATGGGCTGAACCACACCCTCTTTAGTCCGAACAACGGCCTGGAGGGAGTCTGGGCCCACCTCTTCACCCTGGGGCAGATCGGGGTCGCGCTGGGCCTCTTCTACGGGACGCCGACCCGCGTCGCCGCTCTCTTCCTGGCGCTCATGTGGGGGATGGGTTGCTTCGTCGTTGGGTTAGAACCGATGCTCGAGAACATCCATATCCTGGGATTCAGCGCCTTCTTTTACTGCGCGGGTCGCGGGCCCTTTGCCGTGGATCGCGCCCTCTTTCCCCGATGGGAGCCGGCCCCGCCCCTCGTGGCGCGGGCCATACCGTTGCTCCGCGTCGGGCTCGGATTGAGCCTCATTGCGGTGGCATTTACGGAGAAGCTCTTCAATGTCCCCATGGCCCTGGCGTTCCTGCAAGAGTATCCGCTCAATTTTCTTCCTGCCGTGGGCATCCCGATCTCGGATCAACAGTTCGTGCTGATGGCGGGGTCCGTGGAGCTGCTTGTTGGTCTCTTCGTCGTCAGCGGGGTCTTCCTCCGCGACATCATCGTGGTCGCCTGGCTTCCCTTCAATCTCACCCTCGGCATCTTCGGCCCGGTGGAGCTGGTGGGGCATCTCCCGTTCTATGGGGCGATGGCGCTCTTTTTTCTCTGGGATGCCACGCATCGAGAGAATCTCGAGGCGTGGGAGCGGGGGATCCTGCGACCGTCACTCGGCACCCTCCTGCGGTAGGAAGAGAAGATGGAAGCCACGCCGAGGTCTTTCGTCCTGAGGAGGCAGTGAGGGGAGTCTGATGTGGGCAAGGTAACGGGACTGCGGTGCCCGAAGTGCATGCAGCGCTACCCCGTCGAGATCGAGGGGCGCCTGTGCGAGCGTTGCCACTACATACTTGAGGTGGAGGTAGACCTCAGCAGTCTCCACGGGAAAGGGCCAGACTATTTCTTGAATCGTGCTGAGAGGAGCATCTGGAGGTGGCGGGAGTTTCTCCCGATCGAGAAGGACGGGGCCATCGTGACCCTCGGCGAGGGAGGGACACCGCTTCTGCCGGTAGAGAGACTGCGTCGCGAGGTGGGCGGGGCTGAGGTCTATCTGAAAAACGACACCGTGCTTCCCACGGGATCGCTCAAGGATCGCTCCAATGCCGTCGCGATCTCTCGCGCGATCGAGGAGGGGCGCGCGGTGGTGGCGGTGGCCTCGACCGGCAACGCCGCCGCCTCGGTGGCCGCCTACGCGGCCCGGGCAGGTCTTCACAGTGTCGTCTTTGTTCCGGAGGCGACTGCCTCCGGAAAGGTGGCGCAGGCCGCCGCCTACGGGGCGCGGATCGTCCGCGTGCAGGCGGACTTCGATGGAACGGCACGCCTGTACGGCAAGGCGCTCAAAGCGTTCGGCTGGTACAGCTGTGACTCGTCAAACCCGTGGCGGAACGAGGGCAAGAAAAGCTACGCCTACGAGATCTGGGCCGACCTCGACGGCCGCGTTCCCGATTGGGTGATACATCCGACAGCGGGGGGGGTCGGGGCCGCCGCCTGCTGGAAAGGATTCAATGAGCTGTACCATCTGGGGTGGATCGATCGGCTCCCAAGGATTGCCGTGGCCCAGCCGGCGGCCTGCGCCCCCGTGGTCCGAGCCCTCGAGGCAGGGTGGGATGAGATCCGGCCGGTCGAGGCGCAACAGACCATCGCCGAAAGCATTAAGGTGGGAAGCCCCTCCACCATGGCCTGGTGTGCCCTTCGCGCCGTCCGGGAGTCACGCGGGACGGCGGTGGCCCTTTCGGAGTCAGAGATCGAGAGGAGCCAGGTCCTCGTGGCAAGAGAGGCGGGGATCTTTGCCGAGCCGACTGGCGCGGTGTCTCTCGGGGCAGCCATCCGGCTGGCGGAAGAGGGGCTCCTCCGCCCCGAAAATCTCGTCGTGGCGGTGATCACTGGGCACGGCCTAAAGCAACCCCGGACCGATCTTACCCTCCCCCCCGCCATCCTGCCCGACCTGATGCTGTTGGAGCAAGCCCTCCAACCCGATGACCGATGACCGACGACGGGCGAGCGGTAGAAAGTCGACGCCTCCGCCCGCGAATTCTGCTTGCCTCGGCAGCACCTGCAGGTCCCGAGCGACATTGCCGGGAGCGGCGGGGCCCCTCGGCGGGCGACGGTCTGGGAAACCGAGGCGCGATCCATGCCGGGTTTCTTTGCAGGGATCGTGAACACGGAGGGACCCAGGCTGTAAGCCGCCGCTCAGGGTCGCCGCGGGAGGCCCGGAGCGAGGGGCCGAAGGTGCTGCTCTTTTTTCCCGGACGCACGCAAACCAGTTTCCGCCTTCCTCGGCTTTGCTCCCGTCGCCGGTGCCGTAGCGGACATCGGTCATCGGTCATTGAACTGTGAACTATGAACCGCGAACTGGCCTCAGGCGGGGAAGGTGATGCTGCAGAAGGTCACGACCCCCTGCGGATCAGGGGCCTGGCCGTAGTGGAGCAGCTGCCCGGTGCGACCTCTCATCAGGTGGAGCAACGTGTAGACGGGGGGCAGCCCGCAGATGCGGCGCCGATCCTTCTCCCGGCTGACAAAACGAAAGAACCCTTCAGGGTCGCCGGCGGCCACAGGCTCGAGCATCTGCCTGTCCTGGGCTTCAATCGATCGAAGTAAGTCAGGCGTGATCGGCCCGGGGTCACCAAAGCGGGCGCCCACGTGAGCCAGGTCGGCCCCGGCAACCAGGCAGACGGGCTTCTCTTGCGCGCTGATGAGCTCGCGTAGGACCTCGAGGACATTCTGCACCCCTGGATCATCCGAGGGGAGTTGTCCGGCGAGGATCCATTCGTGAAAGGGGCCGCAGAGGATGGGGAGGATCCGGAAGGGGCGTGTGGCACCGAGGAGGTGCTGCAGGAGGATGACCTGAAATTCGATGGAATGTTCTGCCCGATGGGCGATGTCGTCCACCGCGCAAAGGTCGGGACAGCGCCGCTTCAGTTCCTCGACCAAGGCGCGGTCTGTCCGAACGGGGCCGAGGGGCGTCTCGAAGTCCTTGGCGCAGAGGGCAAAGGGTCTGCTCGCCCCGCCATGGGCGGTCCCGCAGATGACGAAGAGTTCGGCATCCGTCCTCTGGTCCAGCTGGCCATAGGCCCATGCGTATCCTACTCCCCCCCGCATGAAATCAATATGGGGCGCGATCAGGGCGTGAATGGGATCCCTCACCGGATGAGGTGTGCCGGCTGGACCTTCGGGATGCTGCAGCATCTGCTCCAGCATCTGGCCAAGCTCGGAGCCCTCCGGAGGATAGGATCTTCCGGCGAGAAAGGCTGGACGGATCGCGGCCTGCCGAAATTCCTCTTCCAGCCTCTGTTGATGCTCCGTAAAGCGGTCGCCCTCCAAGAAGTAATGCTGATCGAGGGTCGCGATGAGCTCTTCCACCTCCTCGCGGAAGAGGAGTTGCCCGTGGTGGCGGACATACGCGGCTTGGATGTCCAGGATGGAATGCTTGCCATCGAAGTGGCGGAGGATCTCCACGGCCTCGGGGGGGACGAAGAGGACCGCCTCGGCGTAGTGAGTCGGGTCTCGCAGGCAAAGGACCTTCCTCCCGTTCGCCTCCGTCGGAAACGCCTCGACCGATCTGAGCTTCGGATACTCCACTATCCCCTCGGTTAGCGATTCCGGGTCTGCTCCCGGGCCCAGTGCCGCCCCTGGAAGCTGTCTCGCCGGGCGAGCTCGGTGTGGATCGCGTTCAGGACCTGCCACTTCTGGAGGGCCCACTGGGGGGCGAGGAGAAGGTCCCGAGGCGGATCCCCGGTCAATCGATGGACCACCATGCCGGGCGGGAGCCGCTCAAGAAAATCGCAGACGGTCTCGACGTACTCCGTTATCTCCATCGGGCGGTACTGTCCCTCGAGGTACATGTCGCCCAGCACCGTGTGTTTGAGGACGTAGGTGAGATGGATCTTGATCCCATCGAGGGGGAGTGCGGCGATCGCCTGGGCCGTCGCCAGCATATCCGTCCT
>Ga0247727_10019559_pt1 | contig 10479 bp, 7 predicted proteins | sample WisWelCaveWW1625_FD_202498 | JGI IMG/M metagenome (GOLD analysis project Ga0247727, IMG submission 202498) | Biofilm microbial communities from Wishing Well Cave, Virginia, United States - WW16-25 | ecosystem: Environmental > Aquatic > Deep subsurface > Groundwater > Cave microbial mat | place... | reverse complement strand
GGCAATTCAAGCCTATATTGAAAATCACAATCAAAATCCACATGTCTTCGTGTGGACAGCATCCGTACAACGCATTATCGAAAAAATCGCCAAAAGTAAAGAAGCGTTAGGGACACTACACTAGAAGAGAGCTTGTATCTACAGTCTCCTTCTTGCCAATCTTAGAGTCTTATAACAAGCGACTAGAATCCGAGCCCAAATGGTCTACAGTTGATCACGGTGATGATGCAATCATCATTCCCGCTTTTCTTAAAGAACTCCCTAAAGACGAAAGGGTTTTCTCGTGCACCGATAGAAATAACACTTTGTTTGAAATTTATCTGCGAAATTTTATCCCCGTCAGGAAAAAGGCATCAGACTTCTGGCATACATACAATTATCTCGATACTTCCGAATTTGCTAGTTTGACGGGAGTAAGATTCGAAGAAGTATGGAAAGTCTGGGTATGCTTGAATTTGCTTCTCGCAGAAAACATTGTGTTTTTGTGGCCCCAAACATACTTTGGAGCAGTTGAACCTGAGAAAGTTCATGCCTCGGCTGAAAGGGCTGATGATTACACCGAGACTGCTCTAGGGGGAGGCAGTATAGAGAGCATAGTTGAAGCCACTAACCAGTTCCTAAGACTGCGGTACGAAGTTGCACCAACTATCGACGTTTGTAAGAGAGTAATTGAGTTATTAACAATGAATACAATAGAGAATGAAACTTTCCCTGAGCAACCCTTCATCTTTTACAAAGCCAGTTCGAAACTAATTCTTTGGGACTACCTAAGACATGGGGCTGTGTTCAAGGCCCTCGCTCGTGACCTAATGAGAAAGTTTCCAGCTAAGCAGATAAGAAAGGCTGTTGGAGCGAAATTCGAAAATCGAATCGAGGACGAACTTAGACACGCGGTTCCAAAAGCATTTGACTTCAAAAGAAATATAAAGATAAGAGCCGGTAATAATCATAACGTCGCGTGGGAAATCGATATTGGGTTTGTAATTGAAAACATTCTGTTCCTCATTGACGCAAAGCATTGGTACAAACCAATTCGCTACCATCTTGCGGATGCAACAGATATATCCTCGCGAGTAACAAAACTTGAATCTCTTTTGAGAAAGACTGACGCAAGCCTGTTTGAATACAAAAAACAGCTAACAAAACAATGGGGCAATTTCAGTCTTTCAGGAGGCATTTTTATAATGTGTACGACAGAAGTCGAATTTATTACATCTTTCGACTCATTGTTCTGGTTAGAAAGAGATATTGTTCCTAGAATCTGTACTCTAAAAGAACTGATCGATTTTCTCACTCGAACTTCAATATCAAATATTCGTAATGACCCAAATTTTGTTAGTTTCCTCCGGTAAGATGAGAATCTGGCGGATAGTTCACCGATGAAGAAAGACAATCCGACGCCGGCGCTTAATACGATAATATAGTGAGAAGGAGAGAGGAAGGCAATGCACGAAGCCATTCAACTAGTCGCCGTTTTGACATGCACACTTTTCACCGGTGCGGCCATTTATATCAATCTCGTCGAGCATCCAGCGCGCATGGGATGCTCGACGGAGCTTGCGGCTACCGTGTGGGCGCCGAGCTACAAGCGCGCAACGGTCATGCAAGTCACGCTTGCATTGTTGAGCGCGGCGGCAGGAGTTTTTTCATGGCTCACGAGCGGCGAGGTTTCATGGCTCGTTGGCGCACTCCTCATTTTCTCCGTCATCCCGTTTACTTTGATCGCGATCATGCCGACTAACAAAAAACTCCTCGATCCCAATCTTGGCCGCGCCTCAGATGCAACGCGCGCATTGTTGCAAAAGTGGGCAAGCCTTCATGCAGTAAGAAGTGTTCTCAGCCTCGCAGCGTCGATTATTTTTCTCATATCGATTCTTTCTCAATGACCCTCGACCACAAGAGTCTTGATTTATTGAGCGAAGCATTGCAATCGCTCGAACAAGGCTTTGATCATCTCCCTAATATTTCCACCACACACGACATCGATAAGCTCCGAACTGCGCTGCTCTCCGCAGCCGAGCGCATGCGCGAGAATTATCCCTACCATCATCCACTCTATATCGGCCAGATGCTCAAGCCGCCGCATCCGTTGGCTCGTCTCGCTTACGCGCTGGCGATGTGGATCAATCCGAACAATCATGCGCTGGACGGCGGTCGCGCCAGCTCAGCGATGGAGAAGGAAGCTGTTGCGCAGATTGCAAAAATGTTCGGATGGGAAACTCATCTCGGCCATCTGTGCGGCGGAGGAACCATTGCCAATTTCGAGGCGTTGTGGGTGAGCCGCGAGTTGCGCCCCGGCAAAGCCGTCGCTGCCTCGGCTCAAGCGCATTATACGCACTCGCGGCTCTCGGCGGTTCTGGGTGTTCCCTTCCGCAAGATTGAAGTCGATGAACGCGGGCGAATGAATATTTCTGCGCTGGAGAAGGAACTCGCAAAAGGCGAGATCGGCACGATCGTCGCGACGCTCGGTACAACGGCTGCTGGCACGGTGGACCCTCTCCCCGATATTCTTGCGCTGCGCAAGAAATATGATTTTCGCCTTCACGTCGATGCAGCCTACGGTGGTTATTTCGCTCTCGCCGGCAACTTAAGCGCGGAGACACGGCAGGCTTTTGATCGAATCAGCGAAACGGATTCCATTGTGATCGATCCGCACAAGCACGGATTACAACCTTATGGTTGCGGCTGCGTGCTGTTTCGTGATCCGAGCGTCGGGAGGATTTACCAACACAACTCGCCATACACGTACTTCACATCAACCGATTTGCATCTTGGAGAAATTTCTTTGGAGTGCTCGCGGCCCGGCGCATCGGCAGTTGCCTTGTGGACGACGCTTCGCATGTTGCCGCTTGAGCGTGGCGGCGAGTTTGCGCGCGGATTGGAAGCCGGCCGAGAAGCGGCGCTCATGCTTCATACTGCTTTGAGAAAAGACGAACGCTTCGCGCCTCTTTTTCCGCCAGAGTTGGACATCGTGGTATGGGCAGTTCGCGCGCGGACGGCTGGTGAGTCTTCGACGCAAGCACGAAAAATTTTCGAAGCCGCGGCATACCGCGATTTGCATCTTGCGCTTGCCAGCTTTCCAAGAATCATGCTCGAATCTTGTTCGCCGGTTTCGCAATGGAACGCCGACGAAATGACCTGCCTGCGCGCATGCGTCATGAAACCCGAACACCGCGAATGGATGCCGGAGATTTTGGCCCGTCTACGTTCAGCGGCTGATGGATAATTTCCATTTGCACTCTATCCAGCCAATCGTTGCATAAAGCGACGAAACTTCACACGGATCAAGAAACCACGCGGAAATATCAGCGTGGTATTTATTTTGGGGCGCGGCTATTTCTGGCTTGCTCAAGAGAGTAGTTTCTAATAACAAATTCTAAGGAGAAATTTTTATGGCGCAGATTACGATGGGCGCTGTCATCGGGCAACTGCTCGGCGTTCTCAAAGAATCTTTCGAAGGACCGCAACGCTGGGGTTATTTCACGGACGAAGGTCCGGAAGGCGCATTGTTCGGCACGCTCGGCAAATTGAGCGCCGAGCAAGCCTCGCGCTCTTTGGGCGGGACCTCGATTGCCGCGCACGTTCATCACACGACATTCGGCTTGGAAGCCTCGTCGGCTTGGATTAGCGGCGACTGCGCCTCGCGCAATTGGCCGGAAAGCTGGCGCGTAAGCACGGTTGACGAAACAACGTGGAAGAAACTGTTGGAAGAAATGCGAAAAAGGTATGAGGGGAACTTTCCAAAGCTATCGAATCGCACGCCTCATCCAGCGTGGAGGCCATTGGCGGGGCTGTCGGCGCCATTGCGCACGTGGCGTATCATCTCGGAGCGATTCGGCAAAAGGTGGCCTACGGCCGAGAGATTAGATAAAAAAATCATGCATAAGTTTGCGCGAAGAAATCACCAAATTGGCAAGGCAAAGTCATAGAGATGCGACCCAACAAAATTTTTAACGGGCTTTAAACTATCGCCACGGAATGCAAGAAATTTTTTGAATTGCCCATGTATTTCTTGCAGTTGAACCTCGGCTCCGGCTTGCAACTGTAAAGTGAACCGGATTTGAAATATAGCACCGTGCTATCCAAAGCAAAGACTATTCCCACACGCTAAGTTAGGATTATTTCCCCTCCTCCTTTCACACCAATTTAATTTTTGACGACCACAATATTTTCTCTTTTCCTGCGATTAAGTATTGCCGCGTGGTTCAGGCGTACGCACCTATTCATCTGCATAAAAACTGAAACCGAGGGCACATTTTTTATTGATGGCCTCCATTGCGAGATTCTTGGAAGGTCTAAAATCAACAAGGAGGTGATGCGGTCGGAGAGAAGGCAGTTCGAGTAGAGGCAGTTTCTGAAGCAAGGCCATTTGGAAAGGAGGTGCCATATTCGACGAGTGTACGAGAGAATGTCATGTGAGAAGGAATAAACCATCTCTCATTAATTGCGGAATTTCACGAAAGGAGAAAAAATCATGAACCCCACAATGAAAGCCACGTTTTGCCATGAGTTGACAAGATTTTTGAAGCGAGCACTCATATAGTTCGTAGCAACCCTGGCCCTGCTCTTCGTCGCACAGGATGTCACCGCTCAACCCACAGTTATCACAACCATATCCTTTGGTTCCAGCAGAGCTGGTGTAATTGTAGCCAATCCCACCACCAATCGCATCTATGCCGCACAGGAGGATGTCCCTGCCATCGCTGTGATCGACGGCACTACAAATACTATAGTGACATCGATACCGACGGCTGGCTTCCACACTGGCATAGATGTAAACCCAATCACTAATAAAGTCTACGTATCGCAGCAATTCGCTGGTTCTGTTCGAATAATCGACGGGGCGACAAACACGGTGATAACAGACCTGCCCGTACCAGGCTCTCCAATCAGCGACTTGGCGATCAACTCTGTTACTAACAAGCTCTACGTCATTCGTCAGAACATCCCTGATGTGGCAGTGTTCGACGCTTCCACCAACATCTTACTAACTGCTGTGCCGGTGCCGGCTACGCCGGTGAGCATAGCTGTCAATCCCAACCTGAACCGTATTTACGTCGCAAGCGGTGTCAGCTCAAGTGTGGTAACCGTCATCGATGGTGCGAGCGATGCCGTAATCACCACTCTAGCGCATGGAAGCACCGGCTCCAGCCGAATAGCTGTAAATTCAGTGACCCATCGCGTCTACGTTACGAATGCTACCGGTAACTTGGCTGTTATCGACGGCAGTACGAATTCGCCACTCCCACCCATCCCAGGCACCGGTTTCGTCGGCGTGGGCGTAAACTCCAACGCGAATCGCATTTATGTCGGTGACTTCTCTAACGATGCAGTCGCAGTGTTTGATGGCGCCACAAACTCGCTGCTATCCACCGCGCCGGTGGGTGATCAACCGCATGATATCGCCATCATCCCTAATACCAATCGGATATACGTGAGCAATGATGCAGGCCACAACGTTTCGGTAATTGAAGACCTGCCATGCGGCGGAGTAAGCTTCAGCGGATCTTCGAATTTAGTGGGAACGAGTACGCCACAATTTGTTGCCATCGCAGATCTTAATGGTGATAGTAAGCTTGACTTAGTTGTCACGAACTTCACCAGTGTAAATAGTGTATCGGTTCTTTTAGGCGATGGAACAGGCAACTTTGGCGCACCGGCAAGCTTTGGAATCGTATCACCGCCGCGTTCAGTTGCAGTAGGCGATTTCAATGGTGACAACAGGCTTGACGTCGCAGTGGCAAACTTTGATGTCAACAACATTGGTGTCCTATTGGGGGATGGAACGGGAAGCTTTGGTCCAGCGACGTACTACACGGTAGGGTCACAGCCCAGGACGATTGCGATAGCAGATTACAATATGGATAATAAGCTCGACTTGGCCGTGGCGAACGAAAATACGAACAACGTCGCTGTCCTTTTGGGTGATGGTGCTGGTAGTTTTGGTTCGGCAACGTTTTTCGGAGTAGGAACACAACCCAATTCGATCGCAATAGGAGACTTCAACGGGGATAACAAACCGGACTTGGCGGTGACAAATCACGCCTCCAACAATGTCTCAATCCTGTTAGGTAATGGGGTGGGCGGCTTCAGCCCGGCAACGCACTTCAGTGCTGGGACAGTTCCTTTTTATATTGCGTTGGGAGACTTCAACGAGGATAATAAGCTCGATATTGCCGTGGCGAATTTTGGCTCTAATGACGTCTCAATCCTTCTGGGTGATGGGATGGGCAGCTTGGGTTCGGCAACGAACTTCTCAGTAGGGACGAGTCCATTTTCCCTGGCCACAGGAGACTTCAACAGCGATGGCAAGTTGGACTTAGCGGCGGCGAATCAAGCTACCAACAACGTTTCAATTCTATTGGGTGATGGGATTGGCAGTTTTAGTACTGCAACAAACTTTGGCGTAGGAACAGATCCCAGGTCCCTTGCTGTGGGGGATTTTAATGGAGACAGCAAGCCTGATCTCGCCATAGCAAACTTTGGCTCTAACAATGCATCAATCCTACTCAACACTTTCACGCCACCACCAACTGCCGATGCAGGAGAATCGCAAATCATTTGCCCCGGCGGCTCGGTGCAGATCGGCGGCACCCCAACCGGCTCCGGCGGCAGCGGTACGCTCTCGTTCAGTTGGACACCCACCGATGGTCTGGATAATCCCAATGCGCCCAACCCAACAGCAACACCCTCGAGCACCACAACCTTCACGGTGGAAGTGACTGATGCCAGCGGCTGCAAGGCAACGGATCAAGTCACGGTGACCGTGGTTGACAATACCGCGCCGGTCGTCACTGCAAATCTCATTCATATCCCAAGCTCAGGTGACGACGACGATGAAGATGATGATGATGACCAATCCGGAATATTCGGAGTCGGCTGCAGCGCCAGCGATAACTGCGATCCCGATCCGAGTATTTCTTCAGTAATCGAAACCCCATCCCTGATCAATCCGAATGTCACGTTCAAGGTGAAGAACACCAAGAAGCTCACCATCGATACAAAGAAAAACAAAGTGACGGTTGAGGGCCCTTCTCCGCAAACCTTTTGGGCGGATGTTCAAAGCGCAGGGGGCATTTCTGTCAGCGACGGGCAGGAAGTCGAAATGAAGTTCAGCGGCGGACAAGTGTATAAATACGAATTTGATTCGGCCGGTAACTTGAACGAGGTGATCGCGCCGGTGATTGTGTTACGCTGCACGGCCACCGATGCTTCCGGCAACAGTGCCTCCGCCACAGCCAGTCCCGTGTTCCCAACAGAAGATGACGACGATGATGATGAAAGCGTTGTGAAAACAGCAAGTGCACAGATTACAATCGAAAGCAGCTTGCCGGAAAATTTTGCTCTGGAGCAAAACTATCCGAACCCGTTCAACCCAAGCACGACGATCAACTTTGCCATGCCCAAGCCCGGCACTGTGAAACTGCAAATCTATAACATCACCGGACAATTGATCCAGACTCTGGTTCAAGGTGAAATGCCGGCCGGCCGGCATAGTCTTGCCTGGAACGGCCGCGATCGATCCGGCGCGCTGGTCCCATCGGGAATCTACTTTTATCAGCTCGTAGTGCAAGGGCGAACCGGTGAACTTGCTTTTGCGGAAACACGGAAGATGAATTTGATCAAGTAGCATCAGATGAGTCGGAATATGTCGAAGTTATTGTGAAAATGAAGCTCCCCGACGCAAGCGTCGGGGAATTCTTTCGATTAAAACGCCGCTTGTTGTTGAGTATCAAACAAGCGGCGTTTTGTTTTTTCTCTCGTACTCGCTTTTCATTTATTCCAAAAACCAACAGCGAGTAAGAGTATGAGTAAGAGCACGTAGCATCAGACATCAAGCATCCAGCCACCTCATTCCGGATCTACAAAAGCCTGCTTTCCTTTCTTCGGCTTGAATCTGCCGTGATGCTTCAAAATCATTTCTTGAATCTCCGTTGCAATGGTCTGATGTTCAACTGCTGAATTGATCTTGAGAACGTTCGAGCATAGCGCCACCAAATACACACAGGGATTCCGGCTTCCCGCCGGACTTTCGACAATCGCCACTGAATTCAAGAAGTTTTTCGCATTGCCCATGTACTTCTTGCATTTGAAACCAGGCTCCGGTCTGCAACTGTAAAGCGAGCCGGATTTGAAAAAAACCGCCGCACTATCGAGCGCCGGCGAGCTGGCGTAACGATATCGCCGTCGAGTGAAGTACATCAGCTTTTTCATCTCCAAAGACGACCAACCATCAATCAGTTTTCCCTGTTCCATTTTCAGCATCCAGCGCAACATTTGCTTGGGCGTAAGGTAGCTGCTCACGCCCGGCACCGCCCGCTGTCCGCCGCCGGTGAACATCGTGCCTTGACGGATCTCTTCTTCCGGCAACCCCACGGCACCCAACGGATCGCGCAGCACCCGCACGGACTGCTCGGAGAGCAAACTTTTTTTGGTGGTTTTAAGATATGCCTCGACTTGCGGCTTGGAAACCGGATACGCGGTTTTAAATTGATCGATCAGCATCACTTGTTTCCACACCATGCTCGCCGCGGCATTGGCGCTTGGCGATACCATGTGATCAGCCCATTCCCAGAGATTGAACGTATCGCCTGGCTTGATGATTTTATAGCTGATCTTGTTGGCGGCTTGATCGTAGAGCGGTACTTCGTGGGTGTCGCGCAAGGCAAAATCGTCGGCGGTAATTTTGGTATTTTTCAAAATGCGCACCCGCGCCGCCGGATCGGGAAAAACACGCGCCAACTGATCGAACAGCCCGGTCATGATCAGCAGCTTGCCGATGCTGCCCGGCGGGTAAAGCGTGTCTGCCTGCACGGCGGCGAAGCGTGGCTGGCTTGGATCGGTGATGTCCAGAATTGCGATAGAATAATGCGGATCGCGGTTTTTCAAAATTTCTCGAAGTCCGCTTTGCAGCACCGGCTCGACCGGCGTGGTTGCGCTGATGTCGTAGTTTTCATTTATCCCTTGAAGACGAAGCTTGATTTCCGACTCGTTGAGCTTTGCGCCCCAGGGCAGCCGGGCAGTGCCGCGCATTTTCCCTTCTTGCACCAGCTTGAAAGCTTTCAAGCGCGCAATGCCGGTGCGGTCGTAGCCGTCAAGCGGATAATCAAGCGCCTCTTCACCTTCTGCGCAACACGAATCGCCGCCTGCGCTTTCTCCGGCAATTGAGAAAGTTGCGGGTAGTAGTAAATACGTCACAAGCAATAATACTAGTCTCTTTAAAATGAAATCATTGCAAGAAAAATCACGCAAAGGCGCAAAGACGCCAAGATTTCGCAAAGGAAAGCTTTGCCCATTCTTCCCCGCTCCGCTTCCTAATATATTTATGGATGCGGGGCGGAGTGCGGCTCTGTCCCGACGCGTCGGGATACGCTTTTGTATTTCTTGGGCGAAGAAAAAACCAAAGAAGCGAAAAATAGTTTTCATAAGAATTCCTCGAATCAAAATTGGAATGAGACTGATCAGTCGAAACATACAAAAGCTCAAAAACATATTGTCAAAATGATTGAAGTCAAAATACTTTATCCGCTTTTAATAATTTTGACTTCAATTATTTTGACTTTATAGTCCTTGCGTTCGCATCAAGGGTGAATTACTGATGATGCTGATGATGCATGCCAGCGTTTTGATCATAGCCGCGCAATTTATCATATTCGGTGATCTGCGCATCCGAGAGCAGTTTTTTCATCGACAAATGCGCGCGGAGATGAATGATTCTCAATTCGCCTTGCCGCCGAGAAATATCGTTGGCAAGCGCGACGAGCCGTTCATCGCTTATTTTAGCCGTCGCAAACAAAGAATCGAGGCTCTTTTCCTTCTCGACGATTTGTTTTCCCACGCGGACTGCTTCTGAATGCATTTTGTTGTAGATCGCCTGCGCCTCGGAAATCTGCTGAGAAGTAAGTTGAAGCTTTTCGGATAACTCCAAAACGTGCTTGGGGCCGGGATAATGATTCAGCTCCGCGGCTTTTGCCAATCCCATCCCTTGACCTTCGAGATAAGCCTGAACCTCTTCCGGCGCAAACACTTTGATGGGGCGAGCTTCTTGTCCGGCATACGACTGATGAGTCTTTTGCCCAAAAGTACAAAGCGGCAAACAGATTAAAACGAGCACTACACAAAAAATGCGATTCATCTTTTCTCCTTCGAAAGTTCTTCAAGCTCCAAAACGACGCGTTCCAATTCTTCAATCAGCGGAGAGGGGTCGACGGTTTTCAAAGTTTCGAACAGCGCACGATAATACCACAACGTGCCGTCTTTGCCGCCTGAGAGCCTGCTCCACACCTTCTCGCCGATGAGGCGATAATCGTTGAGAATCGTCCGCGCGTTGTGGAGCTTGTCGGCAGCAACCACTAACAACACCGATGGTGAAGCTGTCGGCAAAGTTTTAAGGTATGCTTCTTTGCGCTGCTTCCAGGGCGGCTTGGGATTGCTGTCGGAGTCGGTGCAGCCATCGACAATCGCGGTTACTTTGTCGCC
>Ga0247727_10019558_pt1 | contig 10480 bp, 10 predicted proteins | sample WisWelCaveWW1625_FD_202498 | JGI IMG/M metagenome (GOLD analysis project Ga0247727, IMG submission 202498) | Biofilm microbial communities from Wishing Well Cave, Virginia, United States - WW16-25 | ecosystem: Environmental > Aquatic > Deep subsurface > Groundwater > Cave microbial mat | place... | reverse complement strand
CCGATCAGGCCCGATTTCGCTGCCATCCATCGCCTCGACCTGGCGTCTCACATGGCTGCGATTCTAAAGAATTTGACTGAAAAGTAGGTCATTTTACTATTTTTTTTAGCATTCTTTTTGTTACCCAAAATCATTGAATTTTGCATGTTTTTGGCCAAATTTGTCATATTTGCGCCCTTATTTCTGTTGCCTCTGTGCAAAACTTTCCCTTGACTTTTTTGCTAAATTCCTTATTATTGCACCATAATACTAAATTCATAAGCAAACGGCAATGAAAGACAACAAAAACGAAAAGCTCAAAGCGCTCCAATTGACGGTTGACCGCCTGGAGAAGACTTACGGCAAAGGCATCGTCATGAGATTGAGCGACAGCTCAACACAGGACATTCCGGTGATTTCTACCGGATCCATCGGTCTTGATATCGCCCTCGGAGTCGGGGGACTTCCCCGGGGAAGAATCGTCGAGATTTACGGTCCGGAATCCTCTGGAAAGACCACCCTATCCATGCATTGCATTGCTGAGGCGCAAAAAACCGGTGGCATGGCGGCATTCATTGATGCAGAGCATGCCTTTGACAAGAACTACGCCGAACAATTGGGAATTGACACTGAGAACCTCCTGATCTCCCAGCCCGACAACGGCGAGCAGGCATTGGAAATCACCGAGAATCTGATCCGCTCGGGTGCGATAGACATCATTGTGATTGATTCGGTCGCTGCCCTGGTTCCGAAAGCAGAGATTGAAGGCGAGATGGGCGAATCAAAGCTCGGCCTGCATGCCCGGCTCATGTCACAGGCACTGCGAAAGTTGACTGCGGCAATTTCCAAATCCAATTGCATTTGCATTTTCATCAATCAGCTCCGCGAAAAGATCGGGGTTCTGTTTGGAAGTCCGGAAACCACTACCGGCGGCAACGCCCTCAAATTCTATTCATCCGTGCGGCTTGACATCAGGCGAATTGGCCAGCTCAAAGACGGAACCGATAACATCGGCAACCGCGTAAAGGTGAAAGTCGCCAAGAACAAAGTGGCTCCGCCGTTCAAGATCGCCGAGTTTGACATCATTTTCGGCCAGGGAATTTCCAAAGCAGGTGAGATCATTGACATTGCAGCAGAACTGGACATCGTCCAGAAATCAGGTAGCTGGTTCAGCTACAATGATGATAAACTCGGACAAGGCAGGGACGGCGTAAAAAATCTCATCCAGGACAATCCCGAATTGATGGAAGAGCTCGAGAAAAAAATCATGGAGCGCAAGGGAATTGTTGAAGGCAGAAAATCAGCCCGGGGAGAAACCAATGGTTCCGCCCCGGCAGGAAAGGAAAAGCAATTGGCGGAAATCGCGGAGTAAGCACGTTGTGCATATTTGGCATGCCAGAATTAGTAAGCGACAAACCGGCAAATTCATCCCTTCTCCCGGATCAAATCCTTTTCAGGATTCACTTGATCCCTGGGTTGAAAGTGATGCTCGACAATGACCTTGCTTCAATTTACGGTGTTGCAACCAAGGCATTAAAGCAACAAGTGCGCAGAAACACGGATCGTTTTCCTGCGGATTTCATGTTCGAACTAACCGATAAGGATCTGGAAAACTTGAGGTCACAAATTGTGACCTCAAGTCACGGTGGCAATCGGTATGCCTCGATGGCTTTTACAGAACATGGAATTCTGATGTTATCCAGCGTCCTTCGAAGCACGCGTGCAATCGAAATGAACATTCATATTATGCGCGTTTTTGTCCGTATGCGACAAATGCTTGATGATCATTCTATTGTGGTTCAGCAGATTGAAGAAATCCAGCGAAGAATCTCTGATCATGATGATAAACTTCAGGCAATTTTTCAGGTATTGCAGGCATTTTCAGCAAGAACAACCGAAAATGAGAATCGAAACCTCGTCGGATTTAACCGGTCCCATTAAAAGACATGAACCCACATTTCTAATGGGCAATTCAAACGCTGAAACGAGGTTCAAAATTTGGATTTAAGCCTTTTGACACCCACCGGCCCATCGCTCAAAAATCCCTCCCCAAATTCCACACCAATCAGGTGTCCCATTTCCCTTGCACGGGCTTCCAGAAATTTCCAATACTCCGATGTCGAAATGTACGTCACAGGTTCTTTGCTTTCCGGATCATGAAACTGTGAACGAAATGCCTTGACCGCTTCGACCTTTTTTAGGAAAAAAGGCGAAATGTCCACGACAAAATCCGGATTCATCAGCTTATCCTGTATGTAATGAAATACCCGCAATGGACGCCAGGGAGATTGAATCTTCCCTTCATCCTGCGTTATCAGCTTTCCCAGACCTGATTTGAATGCCGAATCCCGGATGAGACGGCTGCTTTCCCCATGGTCGGGATGCCGGTCATGCGGGGCGGGCGCGAGAACAATCCGGGGCTGATATCTCCTGATCATCCTGATCACTTCCATCTGGCTCGTCTCGTCATTCCTGATGAATCCATCGGCCAGACCGAGATTCACACGCGCAGCCGCGCCCAGAATTTTCGCCGATGCTGCCGCTTCCTGCTCCCGCAACTCAGTTGTACCGCGGCTTCCCAGTTCGCCCGGCGAAAGGTCCACGATCGCAAAAGTGCTTCCGCCGGCAGCCGATGCAAGCAAAGATCCCGAGCAGGAAATCTCCACGTCATCGGGGTGCGCCCCGAATGCAAGAATGTCAACTTTCATCGTTGAACCAGCATCTTTCTCCGGATTGGCCCTTCCGATCCGGAATCATTCTGAGTCTTCACCTCTATGATGTACAATCCGCTTTCTACTCCTGAAGGAAGATCAATGTGCAGTTTGCCGGAACATTCAGAACAGCTTGCGACATATACAATTATTCCTTGCATATCAAGGACTTGAAGAGTCATCCCTTCATTTTCGCCCGATTCCCCGAAAGCCACATCAAAAGAACCATCGGTTGAGGGATTCGGATAGATCACAAGTTTATTCGAAGGAGCTTTCTTCCCGCTTTCCCGTGAAACAAATGTGGATGAATGCTTGAATTCCGGCCGGATCATCAGGCTGCTACCTTGCAGCTGTGTAGTATTCTGCCAGTCAAAGAACTGATCCTGGTAATATATCTGATCCGATGCATCAAAATTGTGATCCACTCCAATCCCCACCGGCTCGGAATTGTTCTGTACAATTCCGATGTAAAAATTGGAAGGAACCCGGATCGCCGGTGACAGCGCATACCGGACAAAATCATTGGATTGGTTGCCAAAACCGATTGTCATGGCCGCGAGATATATCTTGATCAGCGTGTCAGGAAAATTTGCAGAATCATTCCAAACGCCGCATTTGAATGACTTTCCCTCCATTGTCGTGCTTTGCTGCGTGGTACCGTTGTAATACAAGGTTGGCGAAAAATGAATCCAAACAGCCTCCAGCGTATCATATACCGTATCTGGCAATGTAAATCTCTGGCAAAACCCTTTTGCCGATGTGAGTCCATATGCGCCATCGCCAATGCCATCATCATAGGCATATACCGAATCCACACGAAACTCCACCTTGATCGTATCATTTTCGGGATGAAGATCCGCAGCATCGGTATCGAGCCAGGATTCAACTGCAAATACACCCGCCTGTGTAAAAGTTTGTGCATCAAATGGCAAAACGCTGTCGAGAGAAAAAGAGTCCGCATCAACCGTGATCGCATTCGGGTGCCCGGTGATTCCTGAAAATACGTTGCCTCCGACGGGATCGGGAGAAACCAGGAAGGAATTTGAATTGCGCGTCCGGTTTGTACCGCCGGAATTGTGAGTCTCGATCCAGGTGCCAGACATAAGGCCGGAAGAATTGTATGAATTTTGAGGAACCGCGGAATAATTTCCAAAGATCGTCGTATGCTGATAGGTAATGCTTAGGTCTTCCGTCAATGAATCTCCCTGCGTGCGGCCTTCATCAAAATAAACATAATCAAGATTCCATACATCCATTTCGCCATTCAAAGAACCAAAGGCCGCAAATTTGAATCTGAAAGCATCATGAAAATAGGTTGATGTATCAAGTGGCAACAAGACGGGCTGAAATCTATCTGACGAAAGAGCAATTCCGGGAATGCTGTCATTTTTGATGAACGAATCTCCATAGATGACACATACAAGTTTCCATCCGTAATCTCCCGAGGTATCGAAGTAAACGCAAAACGAATCGGTAGGTTCAGGGCGATCTCCCAATCCGCCCGGCTCAATAAAAAAGCTAAGGTAAATGCTGTCACCGGTTGTCTTTGAGGCAAGGTTGACCGGATTGGAAACCAGGGAATCGGCCCATCCGGTTTCCAGGACATTCTTGAATAATTTTCCAAGCCTCGTCGCTCCGTCAAAAATTGCGACGCCTTTCGACGGGGGATGCATTCCTTTTCCGATGCTGACTGTGGGCCGGCGATCTGAAAGCGGATTGATGTCCCAGATTCCGCTTAAGCCAACAAACAAACTGTCATAGGAGAAGTCATCAAAGAGAGGCAGGGAAAGGGTATCAGGCGGCGGCGTCCCTGACTTCTTGTTTGCGGCAGTGGAACCCACCTGAATCCGGGGGTAAATCCAGGATTCATCAGAATACAGGTGCTCCTGTGCAAGGATCGGATTCCATGTGATTCCGCAGAGACAGATCAGCAAAAAGGAAAGAATAAATTTAAGATATGTCATGAATCAAAAAAGCGCCGAAGCGCCGTAAGGTGATGGAAATTAAGACGAAACCGAATGAAAAAAAAATGGCAAAATTATTCCTCCTGGATGATTTCTTCTTCCGCTACGGGAAGCTCAAGAGCCTCATCGGGCTCTTGTCCGGCGATAAACAAGTCAACCGGCTCTCCGAGAAACAAAGAATCCACAAGTGAATATGCCGGGTTCTGCCGGTAAATGGTGCCTTTTGCATCAGTAGCTTCCGGGTTGAAACGAAGGTTACCGATGTTCAGGCCAATTTCATGCAATACCGAAATCGCCGTGGTATAGCTCATCCCCACAAGTTCAGGAATCGGAATTCTCTGCCTGCCCAGTCCCTTTCCGACAACCAGAGTCAGACGTGATCCTTCCGGTAGCATTTCGCCTCCTTTCAAATATTTTCCTTTGAATTTGACTTCCACGACTACATTCCGAAAATCATGAGGGACATATTCAATCGAATCTACTGTTAGCTTGAATCGCTCCAGAGTCATTTTCGCCTGATAATTGGAAACATTCTTTACGTTTTCCTTTGGGAAGGTTGTCATTGGCGCAACTTTCCTGTTCACTTTAACAAATATCCGCCGTCCCGGCTTCACTTTGCTCAATGGTGGCGGATCCTGAGATACAATCGTGAACGGGGGAATATCGGGATGAAATGCTGAGTCCCTCACTTCAAATTTCAAATCGTTTTCCTCCAACCTGATTTTTCCATCTTCCAGCGAAAGCCTTACGATATCAGGTACCGTAACCGTTTCTCCGTGCTTCGTGTACCAGGGAAGAATCAAATAAAAGGTCAGGAAAAAGCAGACGATTCCGAGAGCAAAAAGCCCTGCAACGGTAAGCCAGAATTCACGGCTTTTGAGGTATTTCCACATCCCGCGCAAAGATATTCAGAGTCTGCGATTTTATGCGATTACATTCTCTCCGGAACTTCGATTCCCATCAAAGACATCGCTGATTTCAGCCTTTCTCCGGTCCTCTTAGTCAATTTGATCCGAAATTCTTTCGCCCCACTTTCCGGTGCCGACAAAATTGACAAATGATGCCAAAACCGGTTAAAGTGTTTTGCCAGGTCCAGGGCATAGTTTGCAAGCAATGCCGGACTCAATTCCTTCCCTGCATCTTCCAAAACGCTGCGAAACAAAAACAATTGCTTAATCAGGGATCGTTCCTGATCAGCAAGTTTGAAATATTCTTCATCCTTGCCAGCCATTTCCGCAACCTTTCTTTTCACTGAGGCCGTCCGGGCATAGGCATATTGAATGAATGGTCCGGTATCCCCTTCGAGACTTACCGATTCCTTTGGATCATATATCATTCGTTTCTTTGGATCAACTCTGAGAATAAAAAATTTCAAAGCCCCGATCGCCAGTTTCCGGTGCAAATCATCCAACTCTTCTGCAGTCATTCCTTCGGTCTTTCCTTTTTCCGCTGTTTCCTCTTTTGCCTGCCTGATGACATCAGCTATCAGAACATCGGCATCCACAGTTGTTCCTTCCCGGGACTTCATCTTCCCCGAAGGCAAATCCACCATGCCATAGGAAAAATGTTCGATCCCCCCCGCCCATTTGTATCCGAGTTTCAGCAATATGAGCTTCAGCACCCTGAAATGATAATCCTGCTCGTTCGCAACAACATAAATGCTCCGATCCATTTCAAAATCACGATTCCTGATCTCGGCAGAGCCCAACTCCTGTGTTATATACATGGAGGTTCCATCTGATCTCAAAACCGCTTTCTGATCCAGGCCTTCACTTTCAAGATTAATCCAAACGCTTCGATCTTCTTTCCTGCTGAATACACCGGAATTCAATCCGCTCATCGCGAGATCAGCGCCATGCTGATAAGTTTCGGATTCATAATAGACTTTGTCAAAACTGATACCGATATCCCGATAGGTATTTGCAAAACCGAGATAAACCCAATCGTTCATTTGCCTCCAGAGCGTCCGCGTAGCCGGATCTCCTTCCTCCCACTTCAATAAGAGTTCCCGGGCTTCAGCCATCCATTTTGTCTGATCTTCGATGGCATGCTTGTCAATGCCGGAATTCTTCATAAATTCGGAAGACCGGGATTTTATTGCTTCTTCCTCTTTTCCAGAAGTCCCGGATTCCAGGGCAAATTTTCCAAGCATGGCATAACGGGAAGCAATTGCATCAAGGCCCAGTCCCTGGAGAATCATAGCAGCTTCCTCGCCCATTTCCCTGCCGAACCTGACATAATATTCAGCAACAAAAAAATCTCCCTTGATGCCGGCACTTTCCGGCGTAGATGAATTTCCCAATCGCAGATATGCAACCATCGTCTTACAAATTGCGATTCCGCGGTCATTGTACAGACATACCCGGGTGACATGGTTTCCATTCATCCCGAGTATCCGGCAAAGGGAATCCCCGAGAAAAATATTTCGCAAATGTCCCAGGTGGAGGGGTTTGTTGGTATTGGGGGATGAAAACTCAATGACGACTTTCTTGCGTATATCCGGTTCATTCAAATTTTCGTCCGGCGGATCGTTATTGATCCATTCTATCCAGAAAGCGTCAGAATAGGACAAATTCAGGAATCCTTTCTCAACCTGGAAAGAGGAAATTTCCGGGAGTTCCTGTAACAAATATTCACCCAGGTTCTGAGCAATTTCGGCCGGAGAACCCTTTCCCGATTTCGCAAAAGGAAATGTCACGATGGTAAAATCTCCGGTGAACTCAGGACGGGTGTCTTGAATGGCTATTGAAGGAGGAACCACTTCAAGTCCATAAACCGATTTCAACCCTTTGGCAGCGGTTTGCTGGAGTTTGCCAATAATGTCGTCTTTTACCAATGTCTGTTTTTTTGACGGAATGAAAATCCAACTTCCAGGGAAATAAAAATTCTGAATTCATCGAGAATCGGCAATTGGTACCAATTCCGGAAAAAATCGCCTTTGTCGAATCCCCTTTCATAAAAATTATGCTGGTATTCGATTCCGGCTGAGCCACCGATTGCAATCTCCTTCCATGGGGATGTATTGATCTGGTATCCGAAGGCAGCCAATGCACCTGGGGATTGGATGATCGTGTTTCCGCCGGATTCACTGTTGGCACCGGTGAATTTGACGTGCCGGAACCGGTAAAGACCACCGAGAAGGAGATAGAAACCATGTGATTCGAAATCATTGAAAAGAAAATGGCGAACACCGGCCCGAATCCCGATGCCGGAATGTCTTTCTGCAAGGGTATCTGGCGAAGGGTGCCTGCCCAATATCTTTTTGTGCATAACAAATGGAGAGGCAAAGAAAAAATTTCCACCGAGTACTTTGGATTTTTCTTTCACTCTTTCCCGCTGGTTCATTTCCCACCGGCGGTCATATGTCATTCTGAATTCATTCACCAGTGCGGATGCCGGATCAAATTTGACAAGATACTTTTTATGAAGAATATTCCTTTGCTGGGCAAAGCATTCACTGCAAATCAGAAAACAGCCAGCGCATAGAAACAGTGCGATCCGGATCATGCCGGAACCAGGATTTTGGTAATGAGTTCTGCAGCCAGGTTTACGGTTTTGTCGTTTTCGTCGAGCTTTGGATCGATCTCTGAGAATTCCATCGCAGCCAGCTTTCCTGAACGGCTGAATGACAGCAACAGAGTTTCTGCCTGCTTCTTTGAAAGCCCCCCCCCGACCGGTGTGCCGGTACCGGGAACCAGTTCCTTGTCAAGGCTGTCAATATCGAAACTGAGATACAATTGGTCGCAAACGGACAGGCAATCCAAAGTCTTAGCTGCCACTGCCGCCACCCCCGATGCGATGATTTCATCCATACCGATCTGGCATATGTTCAATTTCCGGATGACTCTCAATTCCTCCTCTTCAAAATCGCGCACGCCGATAAACACGATGTCCTCAGGCCGGATTTTCGGCGCAATTCCGCCAATGTTGCACAAACTTTCCCACATGGCAATAGTGGAATGACCGGGAAGATTGCTGCCTTCCCCTTCATTTCTCAGGTTCAACAAACAACCAATTGGCATTCCATGCATATTACCGGAATGAGAGGTAAACGGTGTATGGATATCAAAATGTGCATCTATCCAAATCAATCCGGTTCTTTTGCCGGGAAATGCCATACGCAATCCTGAAATCGGACCGATTGCACCGGAGTGGTCACCGGACATGACAAATGGAAATGAACCGGAAGTGAGTACCTGGCAGACGTGATCTGCCAGCCTTTGATTGCAATCCAGAATCCGGTCAATCCAACGGGCGTGAATCAAAGGCGCCAAACCGGATGTTCCTTCCTGATTTGCGGATATTCGATCGCGGGGAATTTTCGATACTTGATTGGTATTTCCTTTCCCGGCAGCGGTGAGAACGGAATCCGTTCCCAGCGACGAACCGCGTGTACGTGCCCCCAGATCTGCTGCGACCTCAACGAAGCGCAATTTGTTGAAATCCATCGGCCCGGCTTTTGAAGTGGGCCCGAAATTACGGGAATGGGGCCAAAGAAAAAAATTAACGCGACTCTCGCCGGATCGGCACCTTAAGATCTGTAGAGATTGCGGGGCCGGCAAGAATAGTTTTCAATTGTTCAATATTCAACGGTTTTTGAAGCAAGACTTCGATTAAGGGATGCTCAAGGGCAAGTTGATGATCACTGGGAGCCAGCGAAGAAGACAACATCAAAGTGCGGGTGGATGCCATGAGCGAAGGTCCCAGGGCCATAATCTCATCAAGCAATTGAAATCCGTTCAACTCCGGCATTTGCAGATCCACAATCAATACTTCCGGCATCTTCTCCTCTCCGAATCTTGCGCGTTTGAAAAAGGCCAGGGCCTCGGTGCTGGAAATAAAAGTTGCGACGGAGGAGGCAACGCCGCTGAGTTCAAGAAGTTTGGAAAACATTTTCAAGTCAACGCGGCTGTCGTCAACGAGGAGGAAGGATAATTTTCTTTCAAAATTCATACGAGGCAATTCGGAACCATTACTTCGAATATTGTTCCTTCGTTTGGCTTACTGTTGACTTGCACAGTACCGCTCAGTTTTTCCACCGATTCTTTTACCAGATACAAACCGATTCCAACTCCTTCCTTTTCGCTGGTTGCGCGATAAAACATATCAAATATGTTTTCCATGTGTTGCGCCGGAATTCCGATGCCGTTATCACGGATCCGGACCGTTGCATTTTTCATTGCGGTCTCGATATCAATTTCGACGAATTTGTCTTTGTTTTCGTCCTGCTGATATTTTACGGCGTTGGATACCAGGTTGTTCATGATCACCGAGAGGCAGAATTCATCAGAACGGAAAATCTGATCCTGACGGATGTTGGTCTGAAACCGAACGCCGTTCTGGCCCATTTGCTGACATCTTTCAATCGTTTTCCCAACCAACTTCCTGAAATTGATTTCCTGCGGATTGAATTCCATCATTGAATTCTTGTAATAATCAATCATATTCTGGATGAATTCCTCGAGATGCAAAATCCTGCCTTCGAGAAGTCCGAAGTACTCATCCATGTCTTTTCTTTCCCGGATCTGCCGTGCAACTTCCAGAACACTCCTCATGGAAGTCAGCGGAGCTCTCAGATCATGTGAAATGGAATATATAAACTTGCTTAGCTCCTCATTCCTTTTCTGCAGTTCTTCATTCTTTTTACTCAGTTCTTCCCTTTGTTCATAGTGGGCATAAGCTTGTTCAATCGCCATCCGCACTTCGGCCTCTTCCCAGGGTTTCTTCAGGTAATGATAAATCTTTCCTTTGTTTACCGCTTCAATCACTGCGCCGATATCGGAATAACCTGTCGTTAAAATTCTTACCGGTTCCGGATATTCCTCC
>Ga0247727_10019557_pt1 | contig 10481 bp, 5 predicted proteins | sample WisWelCaveWW1625_FD_202498 | JGI IMG/M metagenome (GOLD analysis project Ga0247727, IMG submission 202498) | Biofilm microbial communities from Wishing Well Cave, Virginia, United States - WW16-25 | ecosystem: Environmental > Aquatic > Deep subsurface > Groundwater > Cave microbial mat | place... | reverse complement strand
AATCAAGACAATACCGTTCTTGGCTACGACTCCGGATAGGGCAATAATCCCGATACCGGTCATCATAATGGAAAAAGTGACGTGAATCAGCGTGAGCCCCCAGAACACCCCTCCCAGCGAAAGCAAAATACTGATGATCACGAGGAAGGGTTGCGAAAGTGAGTTAAACTGGGTGACCATAGTGAGGAATATGAGCGACACGGCAATAAAGAAGGCCTTCTTTAAAAATTCCTGCGTATCTTCCTGCTCGCGGTTGCTGCTGCCTGTTTGAATGGTATACCCCGCGGGAACTTTAATGGAACCTGCAACTGACCGGGCGTCAGCCTTGGGTTTGGATTCATCCCGCATGCCGGGAGCGAGTTCCGCCCAAACCTGAATTGTGCGCAATCCGTCGAGATGCCGGATCGTAGCCAAACTGGCTCTCTGGGTGAGCCGCGACATGGAGGAAAGAGGCACCCGCACATCTTCGTGAGGCACCGTAATCTGATCAAGACCGGCAATGGCCTCCCGCGTTTCCGGATTTAGACGCACCATAATATTGAATTCATCCTTGCCTGACCGGAATTTAGCGGCCTCAATGCCATGAATCGAACCCCGCACCGCCATCGATACGTCGCTGAGTGAAACCCCCATGGCCATGGCCTGTTCACGGTCCACATCCACCCGAATTTCCGGGCGGACCGGATCATAATCCCAATTGATGTTGACCAGACCGGCGATAGACGAAAGATGCGTTTTAAGACCTTCCGCAATCCGCGCGAGTTCCGCAAAGTCTTCCCCGACAACCTCAAAAGAAACCGGGTAACCCTGCGGCGGTCCTTCCTGTTGTTTTTTGACAGCCACCTGCCATCCCGGTAAGACCTGCGGAACATTTTTCTGCATCCACTGCATCGATTGCCAGGAAGAAATGCGGCGCTGATCATAATCTACAAAGGAGATATCTTCATAAGCCTTGTGAGTTTCGCCCGCCCGTCCACCCCCGCCAAAGTCGCTCTTTCCAAACCCGACCACCCCGGAAAAACTTTCCACCTCCCCCTGGTCTTTCGGGATTGTGAAAAGTTTTTTTTCGATGACTTTGAGGGCGGAATCTGTTTCTGAGATATCCATCCCCAGGGGACCCGTTACTTCAACCGCAACCACCTTCGGTTCAATGTTGGGAAAAAAAACAACCCCTGTTCCCAGGATACCATAGAACATAATCCCGCCAAACATAAAGCCGAGAACCCCGCCCGTGACAAGCAGCGGATGCCCCACAAAGCGATTGAGTATTCTCCGATAAATATCCTTGACTTTTTCAAACCGTTCTCCTCCGTCGTGAGCATCGGCCGAAACGCGGCTGTTCATGAACAGCGAGGCAAAGACCGGATTAAAGACAAAAGCGACAAAAAGAGAACCCGTCAGGGTCAAGGACACCGTAATCGGCAGATATTTCATAAATTGGCCCATGATGCCGGGCATCCAGAGAATCGGCAGAAAGGCGACAACAGTCGTGATCGTTGCAGTGGTAACCGGGATCGCGACTTCGCGGGTTCCGTCAATCGCCGCCTGGATCCGGCCCTTGCCCATCTGCAAGTGCCGATAAATATTTTCCACGACCACAATCCCATCGTCCACCAGCATCCCCAGCGCAATCACCAACGAAAAGAGAACCACCATATTCAACGATACTCCCATCCCATCCAAGACCAAGAAACCCATCATCATGCTGAAAGGAATGGCTGTGCTGATGAAAAAACTGTTGCGAAAACCCAGGAAAAAGGAAAGGATGCCCACCACCAGAACCAAACCGGTGATGATATGATTTTGCAGTTCCTGAACCATATGCCGGATCTGGACCGACTGGTCAAAGGTATAATCAATCTGTGTTCCGCGCGGCCATTTGGATTTGGTTTTGTCAACCAGTTTCTTGGCCTCATCGACGAGGTTGATAATATTCGATCCCGTCCGTTTGGTGAGCGTAATCGCGAGAGAATTTTTTCCGTTCAATCGGAAAATAGAGCTCCGGTCCCGCGCATAACCGAAACTGACTTTAGCCACATCCCGCACACGCACTGCACTGGCCTTATTGCTGCGGATGATGAGATTGGAAAATTGGGCTGGATCACTCAGCTCCCCCGTAAGTTGTAGTGAAAATCGGCTGCCGCCCGCCCGCAGTGTCCCCCCCGGAATATTGCGGTGCTGATTTTGAATCGTCTCCACAAGATCATGGAGCGTCACATCGTATTGACGCAGGCGGTCCGGATCCGCATCAATCGCTATCTCTTTCTCCTGTTTGCCGGTTATTTTTACTTCGAGCACGCCGGGTAGAGAAATCAGGCGGTCGCGCAGTTCTTCGGCGACCCGTTCCAGACGTTCGGATTCATAATCGCTGTAGAGGGAAATAATAAAAATCGGAATGTTTGAAAAATTAAGTTCTTGGACTATCGGATCGCGCGCATCCAAAGGAAGCTCACTCTTCGCTTCATCCACTTTATCTTTCACCCGCCGTAGCGCCCTTTCAACTTCCACATCCGGATTGAACTCCACCTGAACCGAACTGATCCCTTCGGAAGACTGGCTGGTCACTTTCTTGAGTCCGTCCAAGCCTTCTAAACGATCTTCTACTTTTTGCGTGACCAACTTCTCCATATCCTCAGGGGAAGCCCCGGGATAAATCACCGTCACAAAGATCAGTGGAATTTTAATTTCCGGAAATGACTCGCGCGGCAAACTCCAGTAAGACACCGCGCCGGACAAAAGCAGAATTGCAGCCAAGACCAGAACCGTTACAGGATTTTTTACAGCAAAGCCGGTCATGTCAATCATCCTTTAGTAAAGAACGGGCGTCCCTTGCGAAACCTGAAACGCCCCCTTCGTAATCAAAATTTCTTCAGGCATAAGTCCGCTCACCACGACCACCGAATCCCCGGCCGCCGGGCCTAAGATGACTGGAATTTGTTGAGCCTTGCCGTCGCGTACGACCATGACCGCCGTGCCTTCTTGCAGACGCAGCACGGAACTGGAAGGAATCACTATGGCAGCAGTGTATTTTTTTCTTAGAATTCGTGTTCGGCCGACCATGCCCGGTTTTAAGGTATTCCCCGGATTGGGTATTTCGATACGCGCTGTAACGGTTCGGTTACGGGCTTCAATGGCTCGGTCAATACTCTTGAGCCGGCCCTTAAAAACCCGCGCGGCATCTTGGGCAACCCGAAATTCAGCCTCTTCCCCTTCCTCAAAATCGCCAGCCTCGCTTTCAGGAATAGAAACCACCGCCTCAAGACGCGCGGTGACGGCAATGCGTACCGTGGGTGATCCGGGAGGCACAGTCTGGTAACGTTCGATGTAACAGCTGACCAGCATCCCATCAAAAGGAGCCTGGCAGCGGCTGTCTTCATAAGCCCGCTGGGCCTGCAGGAGTGCCACCCGGGCGGACTGATAATCGAGTTCCGCTTTATCCAGCACCGCCTTACCGACAAATCCTTTTTGCACATTACTTTTTTGTCGTTCAAGTTCGCCCTTCGCCAGTTCCATGGCTGAGCGGGCCTGCATGAGCATAGCCTCATAACGGGCGCTTTCAATATCACAGAGCGCCTCGCCGGCCTTGACGGATTTACCGACATCCGTAATCTTAGCCACCCGGCCCCCCATCCCGCTCGTCAGTACAGCGTCTTGAGATCCACGCAGTTCTGCGCTGAAATTTCCCCAATCTTCGAACGCATGGAGTTGAACCGGTACAGCAACCACGCGGATCGCGTTAGCAGAATCTATAGCAGCCCCCGCATCCTTCCCTTGAGCTGCATCACCGCGTCCTTTACGGCCGCATCCGGACAGGCTAAGGAAAGTAACTAAAAAAAACAATATCAGAAATTTACTGAATAATTTCATGGTCCCTCCTCCTTAATTAAATCTTTTCCCAGCGCGACCTGCAGGGCGGCCTGGGAGCGGATCTGCTGATAACGTGCGGCAAGGACCCCGAATTCAGCTTCGAGCAGTCCTTGTTCAGCGGCTAATAGATCTGTTAATTGCCCCTTGCCCGCCCGGAATTCTTCTGACAACAGGGTCTGTGCTTCCTGAGCGGCTTTAAAAGATTGTTGTGCCGCTGATAGCGCCGTATCGGCTGCTTCATATTCGCGATAGGCACTTTGAATTTCGATGTGAAGTAATTTACGCATTTGTCTCTCGGCCAGAGCGATACTTCGCGCATCCGATGCAAATTGCTGAGCCTTAGCCAACTTACCCAATCCATCAAAGAGAGTCCAACTGAGTCCCAGACCCACCTGCCATTCGCGATTTTTTTCGAGGTCATTAAGCTGTTCCGGTTCAAAAGCGGTAATGCCCCAGCGGGCCTGCGCCCCGAGCGCTGGCAGATACAACATTTTAAAAAATCGAGCCGTACTCTCGAGTGACTTTTTTTGCAACAATAGAGATTGGAGGTCCGGCCTCCCGTTAAGAATGGTTTGGATCATTTGGCTATCCGGGACAGCCACCATGCGCACTAATTCTAAGCGAGTCTTGGTCTCTGGATTCACGGGTGCATCAATCGGACGGCCAAGCAAGCGGTTTAGTATCATGCGAGCCGCCTCAGCATCGCGCTCAGCGCGGATGCGCTGAGGTTCCAGAGCTTTTAAGGCAGACACCGCTAAAAGGACATTCGAGCGTAATCCGGCGCCCAGGCGGAAATTAGTCTCTAAAAAAGAAACGGTTTCCCGCTGACGTTTAATTGAAGCCTCTAGAATTCCGAGTCTGGCACGTGCGGTCACAACGCCATAGAAGACGTCCACCACCTGAAGCTGCAAGAGTTGTTTGGATCGCCAGCGCGAAGCCTTATCGGCCCGGTCCTGCAGTCCGGCAATTTTAATGGCCTGCCCTAGACGTCCAAAGGTGAACACCGGCTGTGTCACCTGAATTGCATAACTATAGCGATCCTGTTCAATATTAAAAATATCGAGCGCACCGCCGCCACCCGGGATCGGAAAGGAGGAAGGATCAAGAGCCATCCCCCCGCGGCCTGCACTCGCGGAAAGAGAAAATTCCGGAAACGCACCCGACCAGGCTTCGCGTTTGACCGCCGTGAATCGTTTTTCTTTTTCTTTAAGCAGGAGCACTTCTTCGCTCTTGGACAGGGCTTCCTGAATGGCCTCAGGCAAAGACAGGAAACTCGCCGCCTTCAGGTGGCAATCCACACTCAGAAACAAAATACCGATCAATAACAAGCTAAAAAACCGATTATAAATTAGCAGGCAAACAGAATTTTTCAATTGGAGATTGGATTTTTTTATCATCAACCCTCTTATTCAGACACAAAACATTGCTATCCTGAATTCTTGCGCTCTATCTAAAATTTAATTGGATCCGCAGGGTTTACGAGCGTGTCTCCCTCCGAAAAAGAGTGGAGAAATAGGCTACAATATATCCGACGAAGGTTAATCGAGTATGTCGGATTTGTAATAACATGAAGAACTCCCTGCACCGAAGGCGCAGGGAGTTCCTGACAATTCAATCGAACCAAAATATATATGTTTTTAATCCATTTAAAATAATTATTTTAAACTTCAAATTTTGACAATTGACAAAATCCGATTTTGCCCACTTTCGAATTACTTTTAAGCAATACGGGGAAAAAATGCAGGGAGAGGGACAAGGAAACGGTGCGGCTACTGAACGAGTAAAATTATATTTTTAAGATTTTTTTTAAAGTCAATTTGATTTGACGGAAACAAACTCCCATCGAAATCTTTCTTTTGAGTAAACTCACTTGATCAGAATCAGTATCTTTTCTAAAGACTCTCTGCCTTGTTCGAGTTTAATAAGATAGGGTCCTGGTCCAACGCTGTATCCGCGATCATCCGTACCATTCCAGAAATAAGAAGTCTGGATTTGTCCCCCAGCCAAATTATTTTCAAAACCCCGTATGAGTTGCCCCGCTAGGGAATAAATCAGGAGTCTCGACCTTTCCATGGCTTGACCCTGGGCCGAAATCCACCCGCCGGTTGGAAATGGATTCGGATAAAAAAGATTAAGCACCGGCAAAGAAATGTCTCGGCTTTGCCGAATCGAATTGCCTGAAAGTTCTGCATAGTAACCCACAACAAAACCAACTTCCTGGACAGCTTTGAATCCAAACGAAACAGGACTACTTGATGAATTTCCGTAAGTCATCTCAATCCGCAGGGCTTCCCCTGTTTTTAAAGTAATCGGAGGGGTAAAGACACGGGTCACCGGTGCATCCCATTCGATGTTTTCATAAATCAGATCACTGTCGTTTTCCCCTCCGTGAATAAAGACCTTGGCACTGATCCCCAGCTGATGCTGATAGGTGGTCATCAGCAAGAGTTCAATGTCCTTTGTAAAAGGCACACTATATGATTTAATCACTTTGCCGGCACCGGCTGGTAAAGTAAATGTATCCGTTCCGGCTTTAAAATATTTCAAAGCACGGGTCACTTGCACCTCCGCAAGCGTATAAAGATTGGCCGACACTTCGGCAGTCATCATCGTATCGGTATAATTATTGTAATGTAAGTGCAAATCCAGAGGATGATTCACATCCAGGGGAAGCCCAGTCCCTGGTGGTAAAAAATATTTTTCATATCCTGTTCGTGCAATGAGAAGCGGAGCGAACCCCTTTGCATAATCGACGCTGTCCCGCACCTGACCTTCAGGGGGAAGATCAGCCGGATTCAAATAAGACAGATCTTGTAAAATAAAATGATGCGGCCGCTGACGTTGTCGTACTTCCCAGCCGTTGAGATAAACGGCCGTTGCGTTTGACAATTTTTGGTATACCAGGTGTTCCAGTTCGGTCTTGGGATTCACGGTCAGAGGCCCTAGATTGATTTGAAATCCGCTCGCTGGAATAGACAATTTCTGAAAAGGGCTTGTATCCATAAGTAGCAGCGTATCCACATTATACCCGTAACGGAACGCTCCTGTTATAATCCACTGGCGGATGAACTCAATTTCATTGGGCAAGAGCGCCTCGCGTTGTTGGGGCATTTTTCCTCCATAACCCTTTGGTTGCAAATAACCGTTGTCTGCAGTAATCTTGGTGAAAAGAAAACTAGTCGAAGTATCGTAGGCCTGCAACCGCAGAAGTCCGTCTGCCTTGGCATTGGTATTCGTCGGGTAGGCACCTAATAATTTATAAAATGAAGAGGATCCATCCAGCGTTAATCCAGCCGCGGCCTTGGTCCCACTATGGCAATCAATACATTTTCTGTTAAAAATAGTAATTTGTATCCAGTCATAGGAACTATAGGGGCCGATATGACCGTACACTCCCATAAATAATCCGGACAAAATAAGAGTACAAAGTATGGCTCGCCTCAATCTACACACTCTTTATCTTTGTTAAGCGGTTTAGTTTTTTTAAAAATAAATATACCTGAATCTCAAATAGCCCGGCACGGATTCAGGCACACTTCTGGACAAAACGGATCTTATTTAAAAGGATTTCCGAAATCCGGATTCGCAATAAAAGACGAATCGGTCAGAGTTTTAAGATATGCAATCAAATCCTGCTTTTCCTGATCTGTGAATTTAAGCCCGCGTTTCCGGCCCTTTTCAAAAAGCAGCGGATCAAGATTTTCTGAATTCGGACCTTCTTCGCTGTAAAAATTGATGACTTGTTCCAGAGAATCAAACCGGCCGTCATGCATATAGGGTCCGGTAAATACGAGATTTCTTAAAGTCGGTGTCTTCCACTTCCCAAAATCCTTGGAATTTCCATTCACCTGACCCAGACCCAGCCCGTTCACAGTGGAATCGAGTCCTGTATTATGAAAGGCCTGATCCGTAAATAAGGGGTGTTGTCCATGACAATGGAAACATTCTCCCCGTACATCATCATTAAAGAGTACGAAACCACGGAATTCAGAAGCCGACAATTGGCTCACTAATCCGGCAAAGCCTCCATTATTCCACGCCTCATCAAACTTTGAACTGGCAGAAATAAAGGTCCGCTCAAATTGAGCAATGGCCTTGACGACTAGCGTCGAATCAATTTTACGTGTTCCGAAAGCCCTTTTAAACTGATCGGAATAAACCACATGACGGTTAAGTCGTTTAACTGCCTCCTGCCAGGATAGATGCATTTCGATCGGATTGGCCACCGGCCCCAAGGCTTGGTCTTCCAGTTGAGGAGCACGGCCATCCCAAAAAAAGTTTTTGTTCCAAAGCGGGTTGATAATATTCGGCGCGTTCATTCCCCCCTGAATCCCGTCAATGCCCGTACTAAATCGCTTCCCGTTATCTGTAAAACCAAAAGCCTGGGAATGACAGCTAGCGCAGGATTGAGTGCTGTCGCCGGAAAGAATGGGGTCATAGAACAGCATCCGTCCTAATTTAATCCCTTGAGCGGTGAGTGGATTCTCTGAAAAAGAGGGAATGGGTGGAAACCCCTTTGGCTTTGCCAATAAAACAGTATCCGGATGATAAGCAACCGTATCCGTGGTATCGGTCGTATCGGGTCCAGGATCCACCGGGCTACGAGCCTCTTCATGAAAACACCCGCATAAACAAAATACAATCAAGCCGCTGATAAAAATGACTATTTTTTGCATTGTTTTCCTCGCAGAAAAGGGTTATCTCAGTTTATGGATTCTGCAAAACCTTCGCCGGAATAGGTAACCTTAAACAAAATCAATGCTCATGATCGTCCGTGATGGTTCCATGGACTTCCACCGTACCCTTGCTAAACACATCATTTTTTCCATTCTGCTTTAATAGATCCTGGGCTGTGCTGTCATTCATAATCGATAAATTGTAAGTATTAAAATCATAAATTGGATTTTTATACCAGTTATTGACATTCATGATGATCTCCACATGCAATTCTGAGCCTTTGAGAACTGATTTATGGATCGGAGCCTGCAAGCAAGAAAATTCAAAATGATTGAATTGTCTCACATGACTGCGGCTGCCGAAGTGCGTATTATATCCGCTCAGGGTTCCGGCCGTTTGGCGGTACCTTCCTTCGAGCATCAAAAAATGATATCCGCCTCCCAGGGTCGGCGACCAATCCATCTCTGGATAGGGATCCGTGCGCGGCAAACTTTCAGTAAAATTATGAGCCGAATCAAGTCCGAAGGTAAATGTAAAATAGTGATGATGCGCAATCGTAAAGGGGGAAAAAGAAAAGGTCTGCGTATTTGTATCGCGTGCATCGATGTAGAGCACCGAATCAATTTTATAAGTTACTTGTCCCGCATCATCATAAAAAGTGAAATTGGAAATAAAATATCTGAGTTTTTCAATCGAATATAAATTTCCGGCGGCATTGGTATAAATCAGGGTATCAAATTGCAGGGACAAACCATCGACCTGATTTTTAAAAGTCAGTTCCAGTTTCGGGGATTGAGGTTCCTTTGGCTGATCGTCAGGGTCGTCATCGAAAAGGTCGCAGCCGGAAATTAAAAGGGAGCAGGAAAATAAAAAGACAGGTAGAGAAAAAAGCGGGTGTTTTTTCAGCATATCCCTTCCTTTTGTAAAGGATAAAATTAGCTCGTAGAACTTTTTTTAAAATAGAATACCCGAATTTATTATGTCAAGTTTTATTTCCAAATTAACTGTTTTCCCTCTCTTAACAAACCGGAAGAACCCGCCAAGAAATCCTTTTACAGAATTCCTGATCAGATGGCGAACAATTTTATGGTCTGAAATTAAAACATTGAGTTGGATTTGTTGCGGATTTGATATAGGAGAGTAATCGACAAAAAAAATTTGTCATCGGCTGGCTCACTCTTCGACTGTGCTACGCGTCCCTTTCACCGAAGTTTCAGCGTTAAAGCCGAAGCCATAGCGAAAGATCCAGGCCGAAGACACTATCCTTTAAAAGAGGGGGACTTCTGATCTGCTGCTTCGTTATTTCAAAAGAATGAGCCTTTTCCGATCTATCCTGTCACGGGATTCAAACTTCAGAAAATATATTCCTGATCTTGCTGAGAGTCCTTCATAGTTTTTCCCGTCCCAGCCGATGCTGTATTGGCCTGCGGATTGCACCTCATCCACCAGCACCCGGATTACTTTGCCCTGCATATCAACAATCTCCAATTTAACTCTTTGGCCGATCATTTCTTCGTTTCTTTCGTTTTGATTCTGTAATCTGAAGTTTTCATTCTTAAATTCTTCCTTCATTCCTTCTATTGTATAGCTAATCGCCGTTGATGGGTTGCAGGGATTGGGATATACCTGTAACATATTCACCGATGAAACAACCGGCATGATCCTGACCGCTGTAGAGCCGTTCGTGGCTTTCACCAGCACAAAATAATTGGTATTGTTCGGAGCACAGGCTCCGTCCAGAGTGATCATGCCCGGCTGATAGGTCTTGGAATAAAGATCGAAACTAAACGGACCGTACTGTTCGCTGGTAATCGTTTCGCCAGTTGCTTTAAAACCTAAATCAACGGCCCACTGCAGCAAAGTGCTCGGCCAGGCCAAATAAACATCAGCTGACACATTGATACTGAAGCTAAAAAATCCGGCATCACAGTTACCCT
>Ga0247727_10019556_pt1 | contig 10481 bp, 11 predicted proteins | sample WisWelCaveWW1625_FD_202498 | JGI IMG/M metagenome (GOLD analysis project Ga0247727, IMG submission 202498) | Biofilm microbial communities from Wishing Well Cave, Virginia, United States - WW16-25 | ecosystem: Environmental > Aquatic > Deep subsurface > Groundwater > Cave microbial mat | place... | reverse complement strand
TCCTGAGGATCGGCGAGAACCGTTGTGTTCACCACTCCCCAATGAGCTCGCATGTCCGATCTGTCCCCTGAACTTCGGGAAAAGATTCTCGCTGCACAGAAGTGCAACGGCATTCCCATCTGCGAACCGATGGTTCCCTACAAAAGCATTGGCCATCTTTTGCAGCATCAGGTCGATCGGTATGAGCAAAAACCGTTTCTGATCTTCTATGACGATCGCGGTGGCCGAAAGGAATACTCGTACAGAGAATTCTATGAGGAGGTATGCAAGACGGCCAACTTCCTGAAACAACGGGGAATCAGGCATGGAAACCGGATTGCCACACTCTCTTATAACCATGCGGACGTGGTCATTCAGTATTTTGCCGCGTTTCTCCTTGGTGCAGTCGTGGTGCCCATGAACGTCCTTGAGGACGACAACCGGATTGCGTACATTCTCCAGAACTCCTCAGCAGCACTTGCGTTTGTCCGGGACGAATTTGTCGAGCGGATGCTTTCAATTCAACCTCAGGCTCCGGCATTGCGAACAGTGGTGCAGACCGGCAATGCACCCTCAACAGACATTCCTCATTTTCAATCCGAAATTGCCCGGCAGCCGGTGACGTTCACTCCGGAACGACAGCCCTCCCTGCTTGACGAGTCGCTGATTGTCTATACTTCCGGGACGACCGGCAATCCCAAGGGTGTCGTCTTGACGCAGTATAACCTGCTCGTTGATGCGATGGCCATTGTCGAATGGCACAAACTCTCGGATGATCAGACCATGATGTGTGTTCTTCCTATTCACCACGTGAACGGAACGATTGTTACCCTAATGACTCCTCTCTATGCCGGTGGCGCCGTTGTTCTGAACCAGAGATTTCACACGGAGAAATTCTTCGAACGGATAAGCATGGAAGAGGTCACTGTAGTCAGTGTTGTACCCACACTGCTGCAGTTCCTTCTCCACGCCGTCCCCTCTCATGACTCCTACAAGCTGGGACACTTTCGTCACATCATTTGCGGTGCTGGACCGCTCACGGTCGACCTTGCCACAAGATTCGAACAACACTTCCAGATTCCGATTGTGCACGGATATGGACTCTCCGAGACCACGTGTTACTCATGCTTCCTGCCGATCGATCTTTCTCCGGAGGAGCACAAGTACTGGCTCTCGAAACATGGATTCCCATCCATCGGGATTCCCCTCCCGATCAACGAGATGGCAATCCATGACGAACAGGGAAACGCGCGCTCCGAGGGCGAAAAAGGAGAAATCGTCATCCGGGGACACAATGTTATGAAGTTCTATTTTGAGAATCCTGACGTTAATGAGAAAACATTCGCGCACGAATGGTTCCGGAGCGGAGACGAAGGATTCTACCGGTATGACGATCAGGGGAGGATGTTCTTTTTTATTACAGGCAGACTGAAGGAACTGATCATCCGCGGCGGCGTCAACATCTCACCCTTCGAGATCGACGAGGTATTGATGAATCTCCCGGGGGTCCATGCCGGGATTGCGGTGGGATTTGAGAATGACTGGTACGGCGAAGAGGTGGGGGCCTATGTCCGGCTCCGAAACGGGATCAGACTTTCAGCAGAAGAAGTGATTGCCCATTGCCGCAAGCATCTCCAATATCAGAAGTGCCCCAAAGTGGTCCTGTTCGGAGACGATATCCCGGTGACATCAACAGGAAAATATCAGCGGAACAGATGCAGAGAACTTTTTTCGGAATGGAAACCTGTGCAGTTCAGCGAACGATCATAGGGTGTTGTCTCAGAACGTGCCGACAAAGATTCCACCATTGAGCATGAACCCCTTTCCGTTGATATTCCCTGGCGTGCCGGAAAGATCGTATTTATCGTCAACCGTCCAGGAGGGTGCAGACATGCCAAGGTATCCCGCGCCAATGCGGACCCCGAGCCAGCCGACGACGGCAAACTCGACATTGACCGAGGGAAGCCACACAAAAAAGGAGCCGGAAAGGGTGCGCTTGATATTCCGTACCTGATTGAGCCCGTAATTGCCGGACCCGAAACTAACCCACTCATCATCCCATGTGAGGTTTCCACCGGCATCCTGTCGAAGCGTGAGGTCGACGCCGCCCCAGCCGATCATTGCACCGAACGCAACGTCAAGCCGTGGAACCACAGGAAGCACATACTCCAAGGTGACCCCCCCAAAACCTACGTTCATGTCGGCGTCGCGTCGAACGCCGAGACCATCGACGGACGTGCTGCTGATTCCCCCTCCCATTCCCAGTCCTCCAACTCGAAAATTACTGATGATTCCGACATACGCTGCACCTCCCCCCCCGAACAGAAAAATACCGTTATCCTTGAGAGGGGCACCATTTGCAGCGGTGAGAAACGCATTGAGAGGTCCAACGTCGACGAAAAGCCACCCCGGGGTGACGCCGCCGTAGAATCCGAACTTCGCAGCCCTCGTTCGCTTGGGAGGAATGATTTCTTCCTGAGCATTCAAGGGTGGCCCGGTGACGATCAACAATGCGAGAAGGAGGACCAACCGCTTCATACAATGATTCTCCGGTTATGGTGAAGGAGCAAGTTCAGTGGCAAGCCAAAAAGCGATGTAAACATACTGAAAAGCACTCATTGATTCAACACTACCCGACCAACCAGTTTCGGCCAATCAACAATTCTCACGACAAACGCGGTAAATCCATGAGAACCCAACTAAGCACGTTATTTATCCTCTTCACTCATTTGTTCATCATCTGCCCGCTGGACCGGGCCCTTGCTTTCTTCCCGGACATTGAAGCGGAGTTTCTTCCGGATGGCCGGATCGATGCGCCGATAGTTGCAAATCCTCAGGAGGCACGCATTGGATTACGAAAGGAGATCGGCAGTTCAAGGATGAAGCTTGACATTGGGGGAACGCTTGATCTCGTTGAGGCCAGGTTTTCGCCAGGAATGCGTGTCCGGTTCGGCGTCAGCTTCTTTACCTACGCGCTCACCACGTCGCGTCAAGGACTTCGCCTGCAGGTGGATGCCGCCGATGGATTTTTCGGGGGATATCTGATTTTGCATCAGCAGGTCGGAACCTCATCCGTTCAAGCACGATTGAGAGTCCTTCATCTCAGCTCACATTTCGTCGACGGGCACTACGATCTATCCTCAGGGCAATGGATTAACGGAAAAGGTCCGGTCCCGATGACAAAGGACTTTGGTGAACTCACAGGTTCCTTCTCCACAACACTCTCTCCGTTTGCCCTGATGGTTTACACAGGCATCGGGTACGCTGCTCTTGTGCGTCCCGATCAACTCAGGAGGGGCTCGGGGATGTTCGGAATGGAAGGAAGGACTACCGAGGAACAGTGCACAGCATTCTCCAGACCCCTCATCGGCTATTGCGCATATCATTTATCGGTCGTGGGGATTCCGTCCTACGTCGGCAGCAGCACCTTTGAATCAGGAATCAAGTTCGGTCGTTGGGCGGGGCCAGGTGTTCGCCTGTTCGTCAGCTACCAGAGCGGGCTTGAGGTATTCGGCCAATACTTTGACAGCCACCGGGGTACGTGGAATCTGGGTTTCACCTTCGATATGTGAGGCGAGCGGGCTGTGCCCCTTTGGTTGTATATTCGTTTAGTTGTTAGAGGCACTATCCAGAACCAAAGTCGACATCTTCCACCCCAGATCGGCCTTTCAGAGGCCGAGTCTCTGTGAGATTCCTCTGAGAGAATCAATCACGACCCTGACGTGCTCATCAAGGTCCACCCCCAGTTCCTTTGCGCCATTGACGATCTCCTCCCTGTTCACGCCCCGCGCAAAGGCTTTGTCCTTCATTTTCTTTCTGACGGATCCGACCTCGAGATCGCTCAGCTTCCCGGGCCGCACGATTGCACACGCAACAACAAGGCCGCAAAGTTCATCACATGCAAACAGTGCCCGCGCCATCGCCGTGTTGCGCGGAACATTCATTGCCGGTACATGCCCAAGAATTGCGTGCCTGATATCCTCGGGGTATCCCTGTTCAGCGAGAACGCTGCTTCCGATAGTCGGATGGTCGGGAAACCGCGGATGCCGCTCATAGTCAAAGTCGTGCAGAAGCCCCGCCATCCCCCATCTCTCCTCGTCCTCACCAAGAATCCTGGCGTAGGCGCGCATTGCGGCCTCAACCGCAAACGCATGCTTGCGCAGACTCTCGCCGGTAGTGTACTCAAAGAGAAGCTGTTCGGCTGTTTCTCGCGAAGGAAGAGAGATCACCAAATACTCCTCAGTGTGACCAGGCCGCGTGTTGCAAACGATTCCCGGCTCTCATACATTGGTGTGTTCTCTTCTCATAGGGTTTCTCGATGACCGTGACGATTCTGGCTGTGCTGTTTATTCTCGTGGTGCTTGCGATAGCGCTTGGGGGGTTCAAGCTGATTATCAAACAAGGAAAGTCGCCGCAAGAGATGAACAAGGAACCCTGCTCATTGTGCCGACAGTCCTTTCTCAAATCTCAGCTTGTCGAGCGACAGGTCGGCGACAGTCGGCTCTATTATTTCTGTGCGTCATGCATTCTTGAGCTCCACCAACGTCTCACGAAACTCAACTGACAACCCGTTTGCCTCCCCGCACATGAAATGCGGAAGGGCAAAACCCGCTCACAACACACGATTCGCACTTTGGCACCCGCGCTCCACAGGTCCGCCTTCCGTGAAGGATCAGTACTGAACCGAGGTCAATCCAATCCTTCTGATTGAACAGGACCATCAAATCCTCTTCAACCCGCTCAGCGCTCTCAGCGCTTGAGAACCCCAACCGTTGCGACAGGCGGTGGACATGCGTGTCCACCACAATCCCCGCCGTGATCCCAAAAGCCTGACCGAGAACCACATTTGCCGTCTTCCTTCCCACTCCCGGAAGCTTGACAAGTTCTTCCATGCGTTGAGGAACCATCCCATCGTGGTCATTGATCAAGGCCTTTGAGCAGGCAATGATGTTCCTCGTCTTCATCCGGAAGAATCCGGTGGACCTGATTTCCTGCTCCAGTGTTTCCGGGCGTGCATGTGCAAAATCACGAGGCCCATGGTATTTTGCGAAAAGGCCCGGCGTTAAAGCGTTTACCCGCTCATCCGTGCACTGCGCTGAGAGGATTGTGGCAATCAAGAGTTGAAAAGGGTTGGAGTGTTTGAGCTCCGTCCACGCTGAAGGGAACTCTCTACGCAACAATGCAAGGATGCGTGCCGGACGTGTGCCATCATCAGGTTTGTCACTGCTCTTGCGCTCAGTTGCAGAGTGGCGGTGGCGCACCATCGCTGATGATGCCGGACGTGTGTTCCGGTTAGAAGAGGATTTGCTTGATGAGCGCACTGCCATGGTTTGCAACGTCGCGAACAACACTGCTTTCGTCGTACTCTGCAAGTTCCTGCATGACCTGTTCAAGCGTGGTTGAACTGTGTAAAAGCACCCTGAGGACGAATTCCACCCCTGCGCCGAGGCCAAGTTTCCGCTGCCAGACTGAAACATGTTCTGTGTGATGTTTCGACACTAACCGCTCCATTGCCTGGACAAGTGCTTTCCGGAATGGGGCATATTTCACGACATCCGGACCCGGCTTCGAGAAGAAAAGCGCCAGTTCGATGCATCCGGCGCGCGCCGGCCCGTAAGGAAAGACCCCTTGCTCGCAGACAAGGTTGTACATGGAATAAGCGTAGCCGCTAAATTCCTTGATATGGCGCCCGTGGGACGCGCCATAGATTCCCAGTCGATCCCGAACAATATGTTCGAGAATATCGAGATTCTCTCCCCCCTCAATCTCAAATACCGATTCAAAGATTTCCGGACGTTTCGAGAGATCGAACCCGAGCTCTTTGAGGTACGTATTTCCTCGTTGAAACGCCGGTGACCCTGGAATGGTCGTTGAGACTTTCCCTTCGTTCGATGAGCGCAGTCCGGGCATCCGGTTGCCCTGGATAGACTCGCGGAACCTCTCGAGCGATTCGCTGATTCGGAGGCGTATCTCTTCCTCATCCGTTCTCAGCGGAGTTTGCAGGAATTCGGAGAGCAGGGAGCGGATGGTCTGCACCTCGCGGCCTGCAGCATCTCCTACAAATCGGCTGTACCCATCTCTGAATGCATCACTTTCATCCGCAATGCGTCGGTGAAACTGTTGCATCGTGTCGACATAAGCGCTCTCCCCGATTTCCGGAAGGGCTTGATGGATGGCACAATAGGCGATTCGGGGTGCTGGTGTTGAAAGGTAGGAATAAACGCTCATCCTTCACCGTTAACGTCGAAGAAAATCTTGAAGACATCATACAAATGATATTCTTCGTGCCGCATGAGACCTTCCATGCATTTTTCAACGGAAAAATGTTTGATGGAAGGATGAATGGCCTCACGGTGCCATTGCACATCGTCGAGCGCGTTGAGGAGAGAAATCAGAGTGATCCGCTGGTCGCAAAAATCCTTGAGACGATGTCGAAGGAGTTCAGATTCGACGGGGTTTGCTGCATGCTGATCCGGCTGAACTTCATCCAACTTTGGGTTGTCCTCGACAATCATCCGCGTGATCCACTCGATATGATTGTCCTGCTTCTCTATCAAGTGAACAACAATCTCCCCCATGGACCAACGGTCAGCAGCTGGGCGTTCCCAGAGCTGCTCCTGCGGCAGGTCATCGACAAAACTCTTGAGCTCGTCCAGGTGGTCGCTGAGACGGCTCACTATCAGGTTCTTGAGATTCAACTCTCCCCCGTCTCGCGGGCCTCTTTGTGCTCACGAAGGCTGCAACAAGATAAAATTGCCCTCCCCGGCCGGAAACTCAACCGGTCTTCCATTAGAAAATGTTTCGTAAAGAATCGAATGCGACGCATCATCTCCACAGCGCATGATACAGAAATGAGCTCTGACATTCAACCGGGAGAAATGGGCACGTGAGGGGGAGAGCCAATAATGACATCAAATCCACTCTGACAACAACCTGGAAGAGCATGTCACTGCACAGGCATTTCCTGGATTTGACTCTGTGGACTGTAAAAGTCCAGGTATTTTGACAGATGTTCCAGAATCGGCGCTGCCTCGATAAATTGCATGAGCTCCATCCGCATCCTGGAGACGTGAGGAAGCCCTCGAAGAAAACCGGAATAGTGTTTGCGGAGCTCAATGACACCGGCACGTTCTCCCTTGTACTCGACGGAAAGTGCGAGATGATCGCGCATGAGGTTCACCCGTTCCTCAACTGATGCCTCAGGCAACAGTTCGCCTGTCGCAAGATAATGTCGCGACTGCCGGAAAATCCATGGATTCAAGACTGCACCCCGGCCGATCATCACGGCGTCACATCCTGTTTCATTGAAGACCCGAGCCACATCTTGAGGAGTCAGAATGTCCCCGTTCACGATCACCGGGATGGAGACAGCTTCCTTGATGCGGGGAATCCAGGTGTAGTCGACGGGCCCCTTGTGTCCCTGATCCCTGGTACGACAATGCACGGTGAGCGCCGAAATACCGGCTTCTTCACACATCCTCGCAACATCGACAATCATGATACTGGTGGCATCCCATCCAAGCCGGGTTTTCAGGGTGACCGGAATCCTGACGTTGTTCACAATAGACGAGGCAATTCTCTCCATCCTCGGGAGATCTCTCAACAACCCTGCACCTGCTCCCCGAAGAGCGACGTCCTTGACCCAGCATCCGCAGTTGATATCAAGGAAATCGGGATTCATGCTTTCGGCAAGTTTCGCCGCTCCCGCCATCGCATCAACTTCTCCACCGTAGATCTGGATGCCAAGAGGGCGTTCCTCCTCCCAGAACTCCATTTTTTGGCGCGTCTTCCCCGAGCCCCGAACAAGCCCGTCAGAATTCACAAACTCGGTATACACAATATCCGCCCCGAGCCGCTTGCAGATAACCCTGAAAGGAAGATCCGTCACATCCTCCATCGGCGCGAGGAGGATCGGTTGTTCAAATGTGTAAGATCCGATTCTCATGGGTGACAAGATACCCAGATTGCCGAGGAGAGTCAACGACCGATCGGGGTGTCCTCAAGCAGTTTGACAACTCTCACCAAGCGCGACGACAATATCACGTCCCATTTCCTCAAAAACCCCTTCCCCGCCGCCAACGCTCGACAGCCACAAGCCAGGGCTGGTCATAGTATGCCTGTCGATCGAGAAGGTACTGCTCGAACGGCCATACATTCGACGGCAAGTGCACGCGCTGAAAAGAGTAGGTGTTCACGACATCTTGGTCGGATGATGAATACCTCCATATCTCGCTGTTGATTCCAGTCTGAACCACAAGCGGCGGCCCCAGGATGATATACAACATGCCCCTGTCCGTCCGCCAGCCCTCTTTGAAGCTGCTGAAATGAAGGTTTGCCTCCTCCACCCGCGTGTAGTACTGACGGATAAGGTTCGAGGCCGCATCGGCGCTTCCTGCAGTCCGCAGCCAGAATTCCTCAAAGCGAATCCTCTGCTCCTCAAGAGTTGTCGCACTGTCAATTGTATCCCACTCTCGCTTGCTGGCAAGGTAACGAAGAGGCCCAACCAGTTCGTGCAGAGTTGATGGCCTTGGGAATCCTGCCTGCATGACAGCAAGGACCCTTCTCGGTCCGGTGTGGACGGCGGAAGTGGCGCCGAGAGTGAACGATGTGGCAAATGCAAACACTCCTGGCCCAGGAAGTTGAAGGGTTGTCTGAAATGATTTCCTTCCATCGAGATTTGTCATGACCTGACGAACGGTTTGTATTGTATCGCCCTGTTCCTCATCAATGCCGGTGTACGACAGAGCCCCCGGCATCGCGGAGAATGAAAATGGCGGCAGTGCGACGGTCGTATCGCTCCCGTATCTGACAATTGTGAGCAATCCATGAACTGTCTGGTCACCCGCGACGTTGTGCACTTGAAACGAGATCCTCATGCTATCTGCTGATCCTCCAATCTGGGACCCGAGCAACGGGGCGGGATCGCCCTTTCCCTCAAGAGAGAATATTCGCATCTCGCCCGACACGGGATTCATGCCGATGACATCACCAACAGTTGTGTGCTGCCTCCGCATAGCTCTCTTCCCGGTGTTCTGGTCTTGAACAAATACGTGAACAACGAATTCTCCGGGAGGCAACGGGAGATGCTTCTCAATTTGCCATGCGTCAAGAGCCTGCGTGGCTGCATAGGTTTCCACCGAAAGGCCTTCCGGCCACGCTCGTTCAAGAATGAGCTCCCCTTTCGTCGACTCAAAAACCTGGATTTCAATCAGTATGGATGCGATGCGTCGGGCACCGGACAGAATGAAGACCGCCGAAGTGTTTGGGATCCTCAAAAGGAGGTCGATTCCGGATCCTTCTCCAGTGATCGACGGGGAAACCTGCATTTGGAAGCTGGGAAGTCCCGGAAGATAGAACGATTGCCGTTCCAAGGCCGCGTAGTCGGTGGTATCTCCGCCTCCACATGAGGTGAAGAGGATGAATGTCACCCCCGCGAGCACGCCGGCGATATGTGTTCTTGATTGTGACACAACTGTTCTTCAAATATACTAAGGAGGAGTCACCAAATCAGTTTATGCATGTCGTTCATCAACCGATTGGAGGGAATTTTGACGCCACGAACCGTCAAACAGGACTCAACCCGCACGAAGGTCAACAAACATGTTGACCCTGACGGAGCGAACTCTTATGTTGTTTATGGATTGGAAAAGGACTTTCATATTTCCCGCTTGGAGGAATGTGGAGAACAGACCAACATGAAAACGACGTTACGCATCGGCAGCCGACCATTCTTCCAGAAAATTCCTGATCTCCAGAAGCGAAAGCTTCTGCCTGGAATGCAGCGGTGCATTCTCCTGCTCTGCCTTGGGGTTTTTCTCCAATGCAAGGATGATATCTCAACAGAATCCCCTTCCGACGTCGTTTTTCCGGTCCGAAACGTGAGCTTCGCCCAACACGTCCAACCGCTCTTCAACCAGACATGTGCACTCTCAGGGTGTCATGATGCCGGAACTCATCCCAGCGACCTCTGCCTCACTGACTATTTCAACACGGTGTTCAGAACTCGGGGTGTGGTTACACCCGGCCAGCCGGAGCTCAGCACAATTGTCCAAAGAATCGAAGGAACGTTGGGGGACCGGATGCCGTTCGGGCTCCCCCCGTTGAATCAGAATCAGATCAATGGCATAAGGACATGGATTGTGGAAGGTGCGTTGGACACAACCTACTCGGGCATCTGAACGGGAGGGTTTACGAGTGTGACCGGGGATCTTTTCCCCAGAGAAGTTTTGCCCTCAGGACATCGAAATATGAGCGATTGAGTCTTCGGACAAGGCGCAGGCAGTGCGGCGCCCGCCGAACTTCAATTTCAAGCGGGGTCTTTGCGAATATCTCCTCCCGGCCATCAGCCGATACAAGCACCTCATCCTCCCCTGTGTGGGTGACAATACGAATTACCGCGTCGTCAGGAACCACGACCGGTCTTCCGCTGAGGGTGTGCGGAGAGATCGGCGTCAGGCACAACACTTTGCATGTTGGAGTAATGATGGGTCCTCCGTTCGATA
>Ga0247727_10019555_pt1 | contig 10481 bp, 9 predicted proteins | sample WisWelCaveWW1625_FD_202498 | JGI IMG/M metagenome (GOLD analysis project Ga0247727, IMG submission 202498) | Biofilm microbial communities from Wishing Well Cave, Virginia, United States - WW16-25 | ecosystem: Environmental > Aquatic > Deep subsurface > Groundwater > Cave microbial mat | place... | reverse complement strand
AGATCGTCTCCTCCGTGGTGGCGCAGGTGGCGGCGCGGTCTCCGTACGCCGTGCTGATCGTGGTCACGAACCCGCTCGACGAGATGACCCACCTGGCCTGGCGCGTTTCCGGCTTCCCCACAGAGCGGGTCGTGGGGATGGCCGGCGTCCTGGACTCGTCGCGGTACCGGACGTTCCTGGGTCAGGAGCTGGGTCTCCCGCCCGCAGAGGTCGATGCCGTCACCCTCGGCAGCCACGGCGACACGATGGTGCCCGTGGCCTCGCAGGGCCGGGCGAACGGGTTGCCGCTGAGCGAGCTCCTCCCCCGGCATGTGCTGGAGCGCATCGCGCAGCGGACGCGAGGCGGCGGCGCCGAGATCGTGTCCCTGCTCGGACGCGGAAGCGCGTTCCACGCGCCGGGCGCGTCGATCAAGGCGATGGTGGAGGCGATCGTGGACGACCGCCACGAGACGCTTCCAGCCTGCGCCTGGGTCTGCGGCGAGTACGGGATCCAGGACGTCTTCCTCGGTGTTCCCGCGGTCCTTTCTCGGCGCGGTGTCGAGCGCATCGAGGAGCTTCCGCTCGACCCTGACGAGCTCGCCGCTCTCCGCGATGCCGCGTTGAAGGTCGCCGAGCGCTGTGCCGACCTCGACCGCGTGCTCGTCGGGAACCGCTGACTACACTTCGCGACGCCTTGAGCTCCTACCGACCCCTGATCGCCGTGGTCGCCTACCACCTCGGCCGCGACCGCGTGGCCCGCTGGCCGGAAGGGGGCTACGGCGTTCCCGCACCGTACGTCGAGTGCCTGCGCCGAGCGGGAACCCGTACCGCGATCCTCGCTCCCGGCGAGCCGGGCGAGCCCGAGGAGCTGCTCGAACCCTTCGACGCTCTGCTGCTGGTGGGCGGCGGCGACGTCGACCCCGCTCGCTACGGCGCCGAACCAGACCTCGAGCACAACTACGGAGTCGAGCCGAGCCGTGACTCCTTCGAGATCGAGCTGCTGCACGCGGCCGATCGGATGGCGCTCCCCACCCTGTGCATCTGCCGGGGGATGCAGATCATGAACGTCGCGTTCGGCGGCACGCTCCACCAGCACCTGCCGGCCGTCCCCGGCCTGCTCGAGCATGGCGTTCCGCTCGAGGCCACGAAAACAACCCACGAGGTTGATCCCGTGCCCGGAAGCCGCCTGTCCGCCCTCACGAAATCGGGGCCGCTGGCGAGCTCGTCGCATCACCACCAAGGGGTCGACCGCATCGGCGACGAGCTCGCCGTGACCGGCCGCAGCTCCGACGGCCTGGTCGAGGCGCTCGAACGGATCGTGCCCGACCAGCAGGACGAAAGCGCCACGTGGATGGTGGGGGTCCAGTGGCATCCGGAGGAGACGGCCGCGGAGGACCCCGCTCAGCAGTCGCTGTTCGACGCCCTGGCTCTGCTGGGGCGACTACGTGGCTCGCGCGCCAGGCCCGGCGAGTCCCAGGGCAGGAGCCGCGAGTACGCCCTGAGCCCCTACGACCTCGCTTGGCCGGAGAGGTTCGAGTCCGAATCGGAACGCATCCGCACGGTGCTCGGCGATCAGGTCGTTCGGATCGATCACGTCGGATCGACGTCGGTGCCGGGACTCGATGCGAAGCCGATCGTCGACATCCAGCTCTCGCTAGCATCGTTGATCCCCCGCACGGCGTACGCGGAACCACTCATCGAGCTCGGCTACCGCTGGGTCGTCGACCCGTGGACCGACGAGCACGAGTACTTCAGCCGCGACGCCAACGGCGACCGTGCGTTCCAGATCCATGCCTGCCGAGCGAGGAGCGACTGGGAGCGCCGGCATCTCGCCTTCCGCGACTGGCTGCGCGACCATCCCGACGACGCGGCCGAATACGCGCGCATCAAGCACGAGCTCGCCACTCAGCATCCACGCGACATCCTGGCCTACGTCAGGGGCAAGACCCCGTTCATCCGTTCGATCGAGTCCAAGGCCCTCGCGTCGATCGGATAAGACGCGGGCGGAGGGCGCGGGCGCCCGCCGCCCGGCTAGCACCTTCAGGGGTTCGTAGGGAATAATCCCCCGAACGACGGACGGTCCGGTCCGGCGTCGGGGGTTCGCAGGTCGATGAGTGAGGTTCGCGTCGTGCTCGCCCAGGGGGATCCGATCGCTCGGGGGCAGCACATCGGCGCGGAGCTCGGAGATCTGATCCGGGACTCGATCGACTTCTACCACCAGTACCTCGAACGCCGAGGGGTGTCATCGCGCGAGCTCCAGGACCTGCTAACCCGTACCTCCTGGCAGCCGAGCAAGCCCATCCGGACCCGATAGCCGTCCTGAAAGGCATGTCGATGGGGGCGACGGTTCCGATCATGGAGCTGTTCGCGATCAACGCGTTCGAGGAGTTGGAGCCGCTCCTCGAGTCGCCTGAGGGCGAGCTGTTGTTCCTGCAGCGCAAGGAGGGCTACGTCAAGAAGCCCACCCGCTGCTCGAGCGTCAGCGTACGGACCCCCGACGGTGGCACCCTGCTCGGCCACAACGAGCACTGGCTCGCTGGGGATCTCGGGAACGTCGCGGTGGTGATCGACATGCCCCCGGGCACGTGCCCGTCGCCTCCCCGACGATCGTCTGCTGCCTTCCCGCGGTGGGCGTCAACGGCCACGGCGCGGCCCAGGGGATCGGCAGCCTCACGGCCAGCGACGACGGTGCGGGCGTTCCCAGGGTCCTGGTCTCCCGGAGCGCCCTGGAGGCTCGCGATCGCGACGACGCTGTCGCCCGCGCCGGGGCGCCCAACCGTGCGGGCGGCTACGGACACCTGTTCGCGTTCCCCGGAGGCGACTGCTTCGCGGTGGAGACCACCGGTCGACAGGTCGCTGTGCTCGACGGCCCCGGGCCGCACACGAACCACTACGAGGACCCGGGCCTGGCCCAGCTGGCCCCGGCCCCCTCCGAGGGAAGCCTCGCGCGCCTGGAGCGCCTCCGCACGCTCCTGGCCGAACGGAACCCGCGCACGCCCGAGGACCTGATGGCGGTGCTAGGCGATCACGGCTCATCTCCCCAATCTGTGTGTCTGCATCCGGACCCGGACGAGGGCGACGAGGCCAGCGCCTGCCTGTTCTCGATGGTGGCCGACGTGGAGGCTCGGCGCCTCTGGGTCGCTCCGGGCAACCCGTGCGAGCAGGACTACCAGGAGATCGATCTGTCGGCCTTCGACGAGGCGCTCGTATGACGCACGTCGCAGCCACGCGGTTCGGTCGAGCCCTCCCGGACGGCGGCACGATCGGCGTGATGGCCCCGTCCGGGCCCTTCTTCAACAGGAGCGACATCCTGCGTCCCGTCGAGTGGTGGGAGTCCAAGGGGTACCGTGTCAAGGTCATGGACGGCACGTGGGCCAAGGACGACTACGTGGCAGGTCCTCCGGAGCGGCGCGCGGCAGATCTGAACGCGCTGTTCGCCGACCCCGAGGTGGACGTGATCCAGGTCCTTTGGGGAGGCACCGGCGCCATCGAGATCCTCGAACACCTGGACTACGACCTGATCGCAGCCAACCCCAAGGCCCTGATGGGGTACTCGGACATCACAAACCTGCACATCGCTATCCGTCAGCGCACCGGCCTGGCCACGCTCCACGGTCCCGGACTCGGGTCCATGGGCATCCCGGAGCGGACCGACTTCACCTGGGGCTCCGCCCTCGCCGCCTTCCGTGATGGCGGAGCCGGCGAAGTTCCCCGAGATCCCGATGATCCCTACGTGCGGGCCATCGCGCCCGGCCGGGTCACCGCGCCCATCGTGGGCGGCAACCTCTTCACGTTCGTGCACCTGATCGGGACGCCGTGGGACCCGGTCTTCGACGGCGCGATCCTTTTCTTCGAGGAGGTGAACGAGCCCGCGTACCACATCGAGGTCGAGCTCAACCAGCTGCGGCTTGCCGGGAAGCTGGACGGAGTCGTCGGTGTGGTCGTCGGCGAGCTCGACAAGTGCGACTGGCGCGAGGAGCGACCGGTCGCGCCGCGCACCCGGTCGATCGAAGATGTGCTGGAGCGGCATCTAGGCCGTTTGGGGGTACCCGTGCTATACAAGCTTCCTCTCGGACACGGGAAACACCTGGCGACCATCCCGCTCGGGGTCATGGCGACCTTGGACGCGGACGCTCGCTCTCTCACGATCGAGCAACCCGGCGTGGCGACCACCACGTACACCGGGGAAGAAGCGAATATGGGAGGAGGCACAGGATGAAGGGGCTACGTCGAGCGGTTGCCGGAGTCGCCGTCGCGGGGGTGATCGCTGGGCTCGTCCTTTCGAGCAGCGCGTTGGCCCAGGACGCCTCACCCACCCCGGACGAAGAGATCGTGTTCGTCGCGGGCACGACCAACGACATGCGGACGGTGAACCCGCTCCGGGCGTTCGAGGCGCCCGAGTTCGAGGTCATGGACCTGAACTACGACCTGCTGATCAGCTACTCGAAGGACGACCTGGCCGCGGTTCCCAGCCTCGCGACCGAATGGGCCCAGAGCGAGGACGGGCTCACCTGGGAGATCAACCTCCGCGACGACGTGACGTGGCACGACGGAGAGCCGTTCACGGCCAACGATGTGGTCTACACCTACAACTTGATCGCCGAGAACGAATTGAGCGGCGTCAACTACCTGCCCTTCACCGACAGCATCGAGGTGGTTGGCGACTACACGTTCACGTGGACGACGACCGAGCCCACGACAGCGCCCCTCACGCCTCCCTACATCTACATCCTCCCCGAGCACATCTGGGGAGAGATGGACCTTGCGGAAGTCAAGAAGTTCAAGAACTACCCCAACATGATCGGGACCGGGCCGTTCCAGCTGACCGAGTGGGAGAAGGGCCAGTCCTGGACGATGGAGGCCAACCCCGACTACTGGGGAGGCGCGCCCAAGATCGACAAGTACATCGTCCGCAAGTACGACAACGAGGAGGCGATGGTCACCGCTCTCCGCGAGGGCGAGATCGACTACATCGGCGACCTGTCGATTGACCTGTTCGAGTCTCTGGAAGGAGTAGAGGGGATAACGACGAACGTCGGTCCCGAAACGGCTTTCGCGCAGATGAGCTTCCCACAGTGCGTTCCCGATTCACCGGACGCCGACGTCGACTGCACGAGCACGACGGGACACCCCGCCCTGTACGACCACGACGTGCGACTTGCGATCGTGTACGCGATCAACAAGCAGGAGATCGTCAATCGGGTGCTGCAGGGGTACGGGAGCGTCGGCACGACGGTGATACCGCCCTACAACCGATGGCGCGTGGAGCCAGCAGAGCTGATCGAGTACGACCCGGCAGAGGCGAACCGCATCCTCGATGAGGCGGGATACGTCGACACGAACAGCGACGGCGTCCGGAACATGCCCGGCGGCGGAGATGAGCTCAACTTCCGCTTCTACCTGCGGTCGGAGAGCCAGGAAAGCACGACCGCCGGCGAGTTCATCGCAGGATGGCTCCAAGACATCGGCATCACCACGGAGATCAAGTCGGTCACCGATTCCAAACTCACCGACCTGTACATCGCGAACGATTTCGACCTGTACATCTGGGGGTGGGGCGTCGAGCCGGACCCGGACTTCCAGCTCTCCACGTACACGACCCGGGAATGCGGCTTCTGGAGCGACACCTGTTACGCCAACCCGGAGTACGACGCGCTCTACGAGCAGCAGCAGATCGCGTCGAGCATCGAAGAGCGTGCGGCGATCATCGATGAGATGCAGCAGATCATCTACGACGACATCCCCGAGACCGTGCTCTACAACTACAACTCGCTCGAGGCGTACGACAGCGCCGAGTGGACGGGGCTGGAGGAGAACCTCTCACCCAAGCCCCAAGGATTCCTCTGGCAACAGTACGGACGCCACACGGCCCTTACGGTCGTGCCGCTGGCACTCGCGGGGCCGTCCACGAACCCTGTCGGTGATACCGGGATCTCGGCAGGCGTATGGTTGGGCCTCATCGGAGCGATCGCGTTGATCGTGGTGATCGTCGCCCTGGTACGCCGAGGTCGTTCCGAGGAGGATCTCGCGTAGCGAGAGGGAGAAGGACGGGGTGGGGAGCGGGCGGTTCCTTCTGGGGAAGGCGCTGCAGGCCGTCCTCACCTTGTTCTTCATCCTGACGTTCAACTTCTTCCTGTTCCGGGTGATCACGGATGACCCAGTCAAGCTCCTCACGAGGACCCAGGGAGTCGAGCTGAGCGAGGAGCAGCAGCAGCAGCTCAAGGAGGATCTCGGCCTCCTCAAACCCCTTCCGCAACAGTTCGTCGGCTACCTCGGGGACACGCTTCGCGGCGACCTTGGGATCTCGACTTTCGTCGCGCCGGGCGAGAGCGTCACGTCCTTGCTCTCCGGTACCTTGCCGAAGACGCTGATCCTGGTGGGTACGAGCACGATCGCTTCGGTCACCCTCGGGTTGGTGCTGGGCATCTACGGTGGGTGGAAGCGAGGTCGCGCCCTGGATATGTCATCGATGACCGGCTCGTTGGTCCTGTACTCGATGCCGGAGTTCGTTCTGGGGATCCTGCTGCTCCTGCTGTTCACCAAGTATCTCCATCTGTTCCCGAGCGGTGGGTACAAGTCGGTGCAGGGGAACTTCACGGGCGTCGCCTACGTCGTCGATGTGCTGAACCACATGGTCCTGCCGTGGATCACTCTGACCCTTGCGTACATCGGGGAGTACTACCTGGTGATGCGTTCCTCATTGCTCGACGTGCTTGGCGAGGACTACATCACGTTGGCCCGGGCGAAGGGGATCCGTGAGAAGTTCGTGCTGCGACGCCATGCGGTGCGGAACGCGCTTCTGCCGTCCGTCACGCTGATCGCGCTGTCGTTCGGTTTCATCCTGGGCGGGGCCATCACCGTCGAGCTCGTGTTCTCGTATCCCGGGCTCGGGAAGCTCTCCTTCGATGCGCTCAACCAGTTCGACTACCCGGTGCTGCAGGGGATCTTCTTGGTGTTCAGCGTCGCCGTGCTGATCGCGAACCTCGCCGCCGACCTCCTGTACGGCTACCTCGACCCGAGAGTGAGGACCTCGCGATGAAGACACCCGTGGCACCCAGCAGGTCCGAGGTGCAGGCGGAGGCTCCACCGCCACCCGAGATCGAGGTGCGCTCGCCCCGTCAGATCGCGCGGGTGCGTCGGCGACGCGCGATCGGCCGTTCCTGGGGCCAGTACCGCAGGAACAAACTGGGCATGACCGGTCTCGTGATCCTCGTGTTCTTCGGAGGGATGGCGATCACTTCCCTCTTCCTCGACCAATCGGGCCTCAAGAAGACACTGGTGACGGAGGAGACCATCGCGCCCTGCACGTTCAGGGACCTCCCATGCCCACCGAACGCGAACAACCCGCTGGGCACCGATCGCGACGGCAGATCGGTGCTGACGCTCGTAATCCACGGCTCCAGGGTCTCGCTCCTGGTCGGACTGACTGCGAGCGTGATCACCATGGTGGTCGGATCGCTGGTCGGGATCGTCGCCGGATTCGGCGGACGGTTCACCGATATCGTGTTGATGCGGGCCGCCGACTTCCTGCTGGTGATCCCATGGCTGGCGCTCGCCATCGTCCTCGCGTCGATCTTCGGGAAGAACATCTTCGTGATCATCGCGATCATCGGCTTCACCTCGTGGCCGGGGGCGGCTCGCCTGATCCGGGCACAGACCCTGTCGGTGAAGGAGCACCTGTACGTGGAGCGCTCCAAGGCGTTGGGCGCGGGCGGCTGGCACGTCGTGTCGCGCCACATCCTGCCGAACGTGATGCCCGTCATCCTGGCGAACGCGATCCTCACCGTGGCCATCGCCATCCTCTCCGAATCGGGCTTGTCGTTCCTGGGACTGGGTGATCCCCTCCGGGTGACATGGGGGCAAATCATCGAGGAGGCGTTCTCCAGGGGGGCCACCTCGATCGGCGCCTGGTGGTGGCTCCTGGCGCCGAGCTTCTGCATCGTGCTGGTGGTGCTCGGGTTCACGATGGTGGGCTACGCCCTGGACGAGATCATCAATCCGAGGATCCGCGAGCGGTGAGTGTCCTCTCGGTCAAGGACCTTCGGGTCACCTACCGGACGAAGGGTGGCGGCGTGCCGGCCGTGCGCGGTGTCACCTTCGACATCGACAAGGGGAACGTGCTGGGTCTGGCCGGGGAGTCGGGATGCGGCAAGTCCACGATCGCCGGCTCGATCCTGCGGCTGCACTCGTCAGGTACCAAGATCGAGGGCGAGATCCTCCTGGACGGCGAGAGCGTGCTCGAGCTGTCACCGGGCAAGCTCCGTGCCGCCCGGTGGACCGGGGCCTCGATCGTGTTCCAGGGAGCGCTGCACGCCCTGAACCCCGTGCGCCGGGTCGGCGACCAGATCATGGAGGCGATCACCGTGCACAACCTGGCCGGTGAGAAGGAGGCACGGGTGCGCACCGGCAACCTGCTGGAGCAGGTGGGTCTGCCGCCGCGGCGGATCGAGGACTACCCGCACGAGCTCTCAGGCGGTCAGAAACAACGGGTGATGATCGCGATGGCACTTGCCTGCAACCCGTCGCTGGTCATCGCGGACGAGCCGACGACGGCCCTGGACGTCATGGTGCAGGCGCAGGTCCTTCGACTGTTGAAGGCCCTGCAACGCGATCTGGGCCTCGCGATGCTCTTCATCACGCACGACCTGTCCGTGCTCGCCGAGGTTTCCGACGTCATCGCGGTGATGTACGCCGGCCGGATCATCGAGGAAGGCCCGGCTGAGCACGTCTTCCATTCGCCTGTGCACCCGTACACGAAAGCGCTTGCGGCCGCGTTCCCCGAGATCGGCGATGTGCGGTTCCGGGGGCGTCCAGCGGGCCTCGGCGGCGACCCGCCGGATCCCCAGGCGATCCCGGAGGGATGCCCCTTCCACCCGCGCTGCCCCGAAGCGTTCGACGACTGCCCTCGCATCGTTCCGGAGCTCTGGGATGCCGGTAGGGGTGGCCGCCGGGCCGCATGCCTGCTGGCGTCCGGCGCGCCGGCCACGACCAAGGGAGCATACGCGTGAGCGACACCACGCTGGAGCGCGCCGAGGCCCCGATCGAGCTCGGTCCCCCAGTCATCGAGGTCCAGGACCTGGTCGTCAACTTCGCTGGGCGCGTCGGGTTCCTCGCGGGGCTGAGGGGGCGCAAGGCGGCCGACGCGAAGGCTGTCTCCGGGGTCGATCTGACACTTCACGAAGGCGAGGTCATGGCGCTGGCAGGGGAGTCGGGCTGCGGCAAGACAACGACGGCCAGGGCGATCATGGGTCTCCTCCAGCCGCAGGGTGGGCAGATCCGCTACCGCGGGGAGCCGCTGTCACGCGACCTGAAGGCCTACCGCCGGGAAGTCCAGATGATCTTCCAGGACCCCACGGCGGCACTGAACCCGCGCCAGTCCATCTACGAGTGCGTGGCGGAGGGCCTGAGGATCCACGGCATCCACCGCGGCCCCAACGGCGAGACCGAGGAGCAGCTCGTCGCCCAGGCTCTGTCGCGCGCGGGCCTGCGTCCTCCGGAGCGCTTCTACCTCCTGTACCCGCACGAGCTCTCGGGCGGGCAACGCCAGCGGGTGGTGATCGCTGGGGCGATGGTCTTAGAGCCCAAGGTCATCATCGCAGACGAGCCAGTGTCGAACCTCGACGCGTCGGTGCGGGGTGAGATCCTCGCCCTGTTGATGAAGTTCCGCCGGGAGCTCCGGCTCTCGATCCTGATCGTGACCCACGACCTGGGGCTCGCCTGGACGGTTGCCGACCGCGTGGCTGTCATGTACCTGGGCCGCATCGTCGAGATCGGGCCGGCCGAGGAAGTGCTCCAACGACCGACACATCCGTACACCAAAGCCCTGCTCGACGTGGTTCCCGAGGCGGGCGGTATCGAGCGCCCCATCCTTTCCGGCGAGCCTCCTGACCCGACGCGGGTGCCCGAGGGATGCCGGTTCCATCCGCGCTGCCCGGTCGTCGCGTCGGGTCGTGCCGGTGAGCTCAGGATCGACACGAAGTGTCGCGAGGAGGACCTGGGGCTGCTCGAAAGGGGCATCGGCCACTTCGCCGCCTGCCACCTGGTGCCGCTCGGCGAGCGACCGTAGCCGGTCCGGCGCGTGCGGCCTACTCGGCCGGCGAGGTTGCAGCCGGCTCCGTGTCGCCGTTGGCCTTGAGCACGCCCAAGATGGCCTCCATCTCGGAGTCTGAGATGGGGGCGTCGGCGCGCGGCTGCGGCTCGCGGCCGCGCGCCGACGCCAACAGCGTCCGGAGGTTGGCCTCGGCCATCTCGGCCCGATTCTCCAGCTCACGGTGCTTCTCGGCATGGGATCGGGCCCGGTGCTCCGCGTCGTCGCGCGCCACCCGGAGCGACCTGAGCTCCTCGCGCGCCGTCCGGAGCTCGGCCCGGAGCTGGGCGTTCTCCCTGCCGGCGTCGATCAGCTTGTCGACCACGGCTCGGCCAAAGTCGGAGTACGCCGCGCGATCGCTGGGGATGCGCGCGTCGGCCCTCTTGCCGCGGATCCCCCGACGACGAGGCCGGCT
>Ga0247727_10019554_pt1 | contig 10482 bp, 10 predicted proteins | sample WisWelCaveWW1625_FD_202498 | JGI IMG/M metagenome (GOLD analysis project Ga0247727, IMG submission 202498) | Biofilm microbial communities from Wishing Well Cave, Virginia, United States - WW16-25 | ecosystem: Environmental > Aquatic > Deep subsurface > Groundwater > Cave microbial mat | place... | reverse complement strand
TGGCGGGCGTTCAACTGCGCTCGGCTCCATTACCTCGGCGCATTGGGCAACACTCCGGGACACATCCAGCACTTCTCGCGACACGAGTTCGTGAGCCTGGTGTCGCGTCACCTCCGCGTGGTCGAGGTCCGCACGCCGCTGCCCTGGACCGTGGTCGCCGCCGAGCCGGCGTGAAGCGCTGGGTCCCGCGTTTCGCGGCGGGCGCGGCGGTCTCGGGCCTGATGCTCGCGGCGCTGCTCTCGCTCACGGACACGAAGACGGTGCGAGAGCTGTTCGCGCGCACGCATCCGCTGGGCTTGCTTTCGGGGTTCGTGCTCTACGCGCTCGCCTACGTGCCGCGCGCCCTGCGCTTGCGCCTCGTCGGCCTGCGCGCCCCGGGGCGGACGCTGTTCCACATCGCCTGCCTGCACGCGGCGATCGGCAAGCTGCTGCCGATGCGCGCCGGCGACCTTTCCTACCCCTTCCTGGCGCGCCGCTTCGTTGGACAAGGCCTGGGCGAGGCGTTCATCGGGCTGCTCTACCTGCGCGTGCTGGACATCGTCGGCGTGGCGGTGCTGTTTTCGGGAACGCTGCTGCGGAGCCGTACGCTCTACCGGGGCGACATGACCTGGAGCCTGGCCGGCGCGCTGGTTCTGCTTTCTGGCTCGCTCTGCGCGCTGCTATGGCTGCTGCCGCTCTTGCGCGCCGCGATCCGCGCCGGCGAGCGCCTGTTCGGGCCGCGCGCGCTCCTCGAACGTGCGCGCCAAATCATCTCGAACTTCCCGAAGCTCGGCCTCCGGGCGCATGTCGCGCTGGGCGCGCTCACGCTGGCCGCGTGGCTGCTGGTCTATGGCACGTTCCACGCGCTGCTCCTCGCCTTCGGCGTCGCGACCACCGGGGCGCGGACCGTGCTCGGCGCCACCGCCGGCATCGTCGCCTCCGTGCTTCCGGTGCAGGGGCTGGGCAGCTTCGGCACGCTCGAAGCCGGCTGGGCGGCGGGCATGGCTCTGATCGGCATGGACCTGCCCACCGCCGTCGCCACCGGCGTCGGCGTCCAGGTGTTTACCTTCAGCTACGCGATGTTGCTCGGCACGCTCGGCTGGCTAGGCCTGCGGACGAGACCCGCGCGGCAACCATAGCTTCGCTCCGGTCGCGGCTTGACGCGAGGTGCAGACCAGACCAGACTTGGTCCGATGAAGACGGTCAACATCCAACAGGCCAAGACCCACCTCTCGCGTCTGGTCGAGGAGGCCTCCGAGGGCGAGGAGATCGTCATCGCCAAGGCCGGTCGCCCGCGAGTGCGGCTCGTACCTTGCGAGCCCGAGCGATCGCCGCGGCCGCTCGGCGGATGGGCCGGCAAGGTCTGGATCGCCGCCGACTTCGACGAAACACCCAAGACGGTGATCGATCTGTTCGAGGGTGGCGGCACGCGGCGCAAGCGCGCCGGACGTCGCCGGCGTGATGCGTGAAGCTGCTGCTCGACACGCACGCGATGCTGTGGGCGCTGGCGCGGCCGCAGGACCTATCGACAGAAACGCGTGAGCTCGTGCGCGACCCCTCCAACATCGTCTTTGCCAGCGTCGTGTCCGCGTGGGAAGCCGAGATCAAGCGCGCGCTGGGGAAGCTCCGCGTCCCCGAGGATCTCTCCGACCAGCTTCGACACAGCCGGATCACGGAGCTGCCGTTGCGCCTGCACCACGTCCGGGCACTGCGCGACCTGCCGTCCCTGCACAAGGATCCGTTCGACCGGATGCTCGTCGCGCAGGCGAAGGCGGACGGACTCACGCTGGTGACGCGCGACCGGCGGCTTCGTGGCTATGGCGTGCCGCTGCTCCCTGCCTAGGCCGTCAGACCACGAGGCTGCGATCGATCCGTCGGGCGGCGTACTCACCTTCGCTGAACCACCTTTGGATCCCCGCCGGTTGGGCTGCACCTCCGGACGTTGCACCCGTAGGATCTCTCCAGTTGCGGCTACGGGACTTCCGAGCAGGAGTCGATCGTGTAGGTCCCGGTCCCGGCGATATCGGTGACCGTCACCGGGAGATCCTGCCGGCACGCCGCGCAGAGGGCCGGATCGACAGCAACCGGGACCGCGCCGCCCAGGTTGGCCGTGCAGACCTCAGCCCCGTGGAAGCAGACCGATAGCCGTCCGAACTCGGGCGCGAAACAGTACAGGCCGTTGACGGTGGTGAACAGGTTCCAAGTGTTGTCGTCGCACGGGCATTCCGCCGGCGTGACACAGCCGTGCTCGACCAGCAGGTCTTCGAGCACGTGGCAGGAGGGCTTGTCGGGACAGACGTTGCCATGGGCGTTCAACAAGCCTTGGCATCCTTCGCCCAAGGCCGCCTGGATCGTGCCGAGGTCCTCCTGCTCGTCGTCGGACACGCATCCCCCCGAGGCCACTGACAAGATCGCTACGCAAACGAGCTTCTTCATCTCATGCCTCCATTGTTGTTAGGTCACTTACATTGGGGGTGATACTAAATCTGGCAGGGGCGTGTCCAGAAGAAACAGAGCTTCGGCCGACGACGCGCTTCACTCCCGAGGAGATCCGGCGCGGCCTGCCCGCGCCGGCCGCGATCGGCGCGACAGCGGAGGGATTCTGGGCTAGATTGCCGCGCGCATGCGGCTCGACGAGCGGGTGACGGCCGAGCTCGCTCGGCCGTGGGTGCCGCTGGGCGTGCTGGCGGCGGCGGCGGCGTGGCTGCTCTGGCCGGTGCCGCTGGGCGATGCGCCGATCTCGCAGGACCACACCGTCCACCTCTTCCGCGCCTGGCACTTCTTCACCAAGGTGCTCGGCTCCGGTCGGCTGACGGCCTGGAGCGACTACTGGTTCGCCGGCTGGCCGGCCGGCGAGGACTATCCGCCGGGTGCCGATCTGTGGTTGGCCGCAACGCGCCTCTTGACGCTTCCCTTCTCCTGGGAAACGACCTATGCGCTCGGTTTCTTCGCCATGTACGTGCTCTCGGCGCTGGCCTTGTGGCGCGCGGCGCGGTCGCTCGGCCCGGTGGCGGCGCTGCTCGGCGCGCTGCTCTTCGTGCTGGATCGTGGCGAGTACCGCGAGGGCGGCTTCCTCTACAGCGTCCACTGGGGCGTCTGGCCGCAGCAGCTCTCCACCGCCGCCCTGCTGGTCGGACTGACATGGATCGACGAGGCCCTCGCCACCGGACGCCCGCGCGACTTCGCGCGCTCGGCGGCGGCGCTGGGCTGGGCGCTGCTCTGCCATCCGCTCGCGCTGGTGAGCCTGTGCATCGCGCTTCCCGTGCTGGTCGTGCTGCACCGCGTGGTCGGCCGCACGCCGCTCGTGCGATCGACCGGCCGCGCCGTCGGCGTGGCCGCGCTGGGCTGGATGCTGGCCGCCTTCTTCACGGTCCCGTTCGCCGCGCGGTCCGGATGGATGGCCGCCTACGGCGACCTCTACCGGTCGCTCCCGTCGGTCGGCCTCGGACTGCTCCGCGGCAACCTGTTCGCCAACGTCCCACCGCCGCTGGTGTGGCTGGGGCTCTTGGGTCTGGCGCTGGGGTTCTGGCGCCGCGAACGCACCGCGGTGTTCCTCGGCTGCTTCGCTCTGGCCACGCTGATCGTCGCGTCCTCCACCGCCGTCGAGCTGCTCGAACGAGTTTCGCCTTCGTTCGGGCGCGTCCAGTACCAGAGACTGGTCGCGCCGGCGAAAGCCTGCCTGTTCGCACTTTCCGCCTACGCGCTGGCGCCCGCGTGGGGTCCGCTCTGGCTGCGCCGGTTCGGCTGGGCTTCGCTGGTCGCCGCGCCGCTGTGGGTCGCGATCACGCGCCCCATGCCGCGCGTGCTCACCCGCGATCCGGCGCGACGCTCCTATGACGAGTTCCTCGACTGGTCGCGCGCCGAGCGCGGGCGAACACGGGAGTTCTATCGCATCGCCTACCTGGCTCCGTACAACGATCATTACTTCGCGGCCGCGCCGATCTGGAATGACACGCCCGCGTACAAGGTCGGCTTCACGCCCGCATCGAATTTTCTCCACAAGCCCGATCAGGGCAGCGCCGATCTCTACCGCACGCTCGGCGTCAAATGGGTCGTCGCCCGCGGATCGCAGCGCACCGAGGGGCTCCGCTTCGAGCGCCGCTTCGGGCCTATCTCGGTCTACCGCTTCGAGGGCTATCGGCCCGAGCGGTTCACGCTGCGCGGGCCGGGGCAGGCGCGCACCGAACGTTTCGATGCCGAGCACGTGCGCATCGCGCTTCAAGACACGGCCGCCGAGAGCCGCGTGGTGCTGCACGTGGCGGCACATCCTTCGTGGCGCGCGCGCCTCGACGGACGCGAGGTGCCGATCCGCACCGTGGCGCTGGGGTCCGAGCCCATCTTCATGGAGGTGCCGGCCGGCGGGCGTGTGCTGACGGTGGATTTTTCGCCCGGGGCCGTCGACGCGTGGGGACGCGCGCTCACCGTGCTCGCGCTGCTGGTCGTGGGGTTGCTCGCGCTGGCGCCCGGCCGAACGGCGGCTCTCGCCGCGCGCGTGCCGCGCCTGGAGCCGATGCTGTGCGGCGGCTTTGTGCTGGTCCTCGTCGCCGCGCTGGCGATCAAGGTGGCCGCACGCCCGGCGCCGCCGACCTGGCGGGCGCTGGACCACCTCGACTCCGCCCGCGCCTCCCTGGGCGACCGCCCGTGCGAAAAGCGTGGGACGCGGCTGCAGTGCTCCGAGCGTGGCTGGAATTACGTGGGCGAGACAAGTGGGCGGATCGGCGGTGTGTTGCGACGCTGCATCTGGGCCCATCCGCGTGCGCAGACGCCGCTGCGCGTGACCTTTCCCGACCTGCCACCCGGCAAAGAGGTCGTCGTCCGACACGGGCTCTTCGACCCCGCCGTGGATCAGGCGCGGGACGGCGCCCCGGTACGGATCGAACTTCTCGCGAACGGGCGCCTTCTGGGCAGCGGAACGCAGCCCAACCGCAAGGGGTGGTTCTCGTTCCGTGTGCCCGTGCCGGCCGGCCCGTCGCGGGAAGTCGGCGTGAGCATCACCGCCGCACGCGAGGGCGCGCGCCACTTCTGCTTCGATCTGGAGATCCGGTGAGAAGGCTCCTCGCGCTGCTGGTGGCGCTTCTCGGCGCAGGGGAGATCGGCTCGCAATGGGTGACCGCCTCGCGCGTGCCTTCCGACGACGAGTGGCGGGCGGCCGCCGCGTACGTGCGCGCCAATCACCTTCCCGACGACGGCATCGTGTTCGCGCCCTCCTGGGTGGACCCCATCGGACGGCTACACGTGGGGGACCTGGTCTCCGTGGAGGAAGCTGCGCGCCCGGATCGCTCTCGCCAGGGTCGGATCTGGGAGGTCTCGAACCGCGGCGCCGAGCATCCGGAAGCCCGCGGCCGGGTCGCCGAGAGCCGGGTCTTCGGCCGGGTCCGCGTGCGCCGCATCGAACGCCGCGCCGCCCAGGTGCTCTACGACTTCTCGGCGTCCGCGCCGGAGCGGCGCCGCGTCGCCGAGGTGGATTTCCGCCCCTACTCGTGCCTGCACGCCGCGCCGCCCGACACGCTGGACTTCCCCGACGTGCCGTTGGGCCGCAGCATCGCCCTGGGCGGCGGCATCCACGATTTCCAGTCGCGCTACCGGAGCGACGCGCCGGTGACGGTCGACGTGCTCGTCGACGGCAAGCGTCTCGCGCGTGAGCGCTTCGACAACCGCGGCTGGCGCCGCGTGACGATCGATACCGCGAGCTTGGCCGGGCGCCGCGCCGGCGTGCGCTTCGCGATCAGCGCCGAGGCCCCGATGGCGCGCACGTTCTGCTTCCACGCCGAGGTGCACCGGTGAAGCCCACAAGACCGGGGACCGGGAAAGCCGGCCCAGCCGCCACCGCGCGCGACCGGTGGATCGCGCTGGCGCTGGTGATGGGCTGGACGGCCTTGCTGCTGGTCGCGCAGCGCGACACCGGAATCGCCCGCGACGAGGGCTACTACTTCCGCGCGTCGCGCTCCGCATGGGACTGGGCGGAGCAACTCGGGGACGATCCCAAGAAGGCGCTGTCGCGCGCGAGCATCGATCGCCATTTCTCCTACAACTCGGAGCACCCCGCGCTGATGAAGCTCCTGTTCGGGGCCTCCGAAGCGCTCTTCCACGAGCGGCTCGGCTGGTGCGGCGCGACCACCGCGCTGCGCTTCCCGGGCATGCTCATCTCGGCTCTCGCCGTCGGCCTCATCTACCTGTTCGGCGCGGGCGCGCACTCGCGCGGCGCGGGGCTGTGCGCGGCGCTGCTCTACGCGGCGCTGCCGCGCGTCTTCTTCCACGCGCAGCTGGCCACCTTCGACGGCGCCGTCGCCACGACCTGGCTCGCGGTGGTCTGGGCCTACTGGCGCTCGCTGGAGCGCCCCTGGATGGCCTGGGTCTGCGGATTGCTCTTCGGCGTCGCCCTCGCCACCAAGCTCAACGCCTTCTTCCTGCCGCCGGTGCTCTTCGCCCACTGGATCGCGAACCGCGCGATGGGGCCACCACGGTCGCGCGGGATCACCGTGTTCGTCGCCATGGTCGTGCTCGGACCGCTGGTGCTTATCGGGCACTGGCCGTGGCTCTGGGCCGACACCTTCGCGCGGCTCTCCCGCTACGTCGCCTTCCACCTCCACCACGCCTACTACAACACCGCCTACTTCGGCGTGAACTACAACCGGCCGCCGCTGCCGTGGAGCTACCCCTTCGTGCTCACCGCGCTCACCACTCCCCTGGTCACGCTCGCGCTCGCCCTTCCCGGCCTGCTGCTGACGCTGCGCCGGCCAAACCAGCTCGCCTGGCTCTGGAGCGTCAACCTGCTGGTACCCTTGCTCGTCATCGCCCACCCCGACACGCCGATCTTCGGCGGCACCAAGCACTGGCTCAACGCCATGCCGTTCCTTGCCCTGTTTGCCGGCGTGGCGCTGCAGCGTTTCACCGAGGGTACCGGCCGGTGGGGCGTGCTGGCCGGCGCGCTGGCCATCGCCCCGGGCGCCGTGGACGCCGTTCACTCGCACCCTTTCGGGCTGTCGCAGTACTCGGCGATCGCCGGCGGCGCGCCCGGGGCCGCGGACCTGGGCATGTTGCGCCAATTCTGGGGCTACCCGACGCGACAGATCCTGCCCTGGATGAACGAACGACTCCCACGCGGAACATTGGTGTACTGGCACGACACCAACCATGACGCGACGGAGGCCTACCAGCGTGAAGGGCTGCTGCGGCGCGATGTGCGCGATGCCGGGATGGAAGAGCCGGCGGTGCGCCGCTCGGACGCCGCCCTGGTCATCCACGAGCTTCACTTCGCCAAGTACGAGCACATGATCTGGAACGCCTACGGCACGGCCACGCCGGCGCGCGTGCTCAACCTCGACGGGGTCCCGCTGGTCACGGTATACCGCCGCCCGTGAGCACCCCGGATTTGGCGACGGGTCGGCTGCGCCGGCTGCGTACGCCCCTGCTCATCTACCTGATCTCGCTTTCCGCCTACGCGGCGGCGTCCGGCACACGGCTCCAGAAGCACTCCGCCTACAACCACTACGTCTACCTGGCCGATTCCTTCCTGCACGGCCGGCTCGACCTCGGTCGCAAGCCGCCCAACGAGAACGACTGGGCGCGCGTCGAGACGCTGCACCTGCACGATGGCCGCACGGTGCGCGGCGTGTTCCTGAAGGGCGGCGTCGAGGACCACTTCCGCACGCTCCAGGGCAAGGTCGTCACCGTCCCGCCGGAGAACATCGCGCGCCGCGAGCACCACTACTACGTGTCGTTCCCGCCGCTGCCGTCGTTGCTGATGCTGCCCTTCGTGGCGATCTTCGGCCTCAAGCTCAACGACGTGATCTTCACGGTGCTCATCGCCGCGCTCAACCCGGTGCTCTGCTACCTCGCGCTGCGCCGGCTGCGCGCCTGGTCCGAGCGCGCCGAGCTGGACAATCTCTGGCTCACCGGCATGTTCGCGCTGGGCACGGTGAACTTCTACGCCTCGGTGCTCGGCGAGGTCTGGTACACCGCGCACGTGGTGGGCGTGGCGCTCACCTGGCTCTACCTGCTCTGCGCCGTGGAGGGGCGACACCCGTGGCTGGCGGGGTTGACCATCGCCCTTGGGTTCATCACCCGCACGCCGCTGCTCTTCGCGTTCCCGCTGCTGCTCCTCGAGATCTGGCGTTGCCGCCCGGGATGGGCCGCGCGCATGCGCGCCGCGGCCGCCTTCGCCGCGCCGGTGGCCGTCGTCGGCCTGGCCATGGCCTGGATGAACTTGGCCCGCTTCGAGAGCCCGTTCGAGTTCGGCCACACCTACCTCAACGTGCGCTGGGCGGAGCGCATCCAGCGCTGGGGGCTCTTCAACTACCACTTCCTCGGCCGCAACCTGGCCTGCGCCTTCACGCTGCTGCCGCGCATCTACGCGAAATACCCGTTCGTGAAGGTGAGCTGGCACGGCATGAGCATGCTGCTCACCACGCCCGCGCTGCTCTACCTCCTGTGGCCGATGCGTAAAGGGCCGTTGCATCGGCCGCTGTGGATCACCGTCGCGGCAGTGGCGATCCCCAGCTTCATCTACCAGAACTCCGGCTGGGTGCAGTTCGGCTACCGCTTCAGCCTCGACTACATGCCGATGCTGGTGGCCCTGTGGGCGCTATCCGGCCGGCCGCTCACGCGTCTGGCGCGCGGGTTGATCCTGCTCGGCGTGGGCGTGAACCTGTTCGGCGCCATCACCTTCGGCCGGATGTGGGGCTTCTACTACGATGGCCTGTTCCCGGTTGAATAGCCGCGGTGGTATGGTCGCTCCTATGAAGCGCGCCGTACTGCTCATCGCGGTCCTCGGATGCGGCGAAGAGAAGAAGGAGAAGCCCTTCGGCATCGATCCGCCGCCGCTGGGCGCGCAGATCCACCTGGAACGCGCGACGCTCGATCCCATGACGCAGCGGACGATCTGCGAGGAGCGGATCCTGGGCAGCGCCTCGGCCCTGCTCAGTGACGCGGGCGCAGGCGACGCCGGCGCCGGCAACGACGGGCCGTTGCGGGTGGTAGCCATGGAGCTGCTCGCCACACCCGTGCTAAAGAGGATCGAGGTCTACGCGCTCGACGAGGCCTCGGGCGCGCCCGCGGGCGACTGTCCGCTCCTGCCCGTTTCGATCATGGGGGATCTGTCCGAGCCCATCCGCATGGTGTACTACGCCGACGTTTCCGGCGCGGTCGAGGAAGCCGTGGACCATCTGACGATTCCGGGCGGCGCCGCGATCCCGCTCGATGACGATCAGCCGCTGCTGCTGCGCTACGCCGTGCAGACGGGCGCCGAAGCGGAGGATCTCGAGGTGTTCCTCAACCTCTCGTCGAACCCCGACGCGTCGGAGGTTGCCGCGCCCTACACCTTGACGAACCGATCCATCACCATCCCTGCCACTACCAACATCGAGGTGGAGACCACCTGCCTGTTCGACTATGCGCACGACGTGCTCACCGTCGCCGGGCATCAGCACGACAGCACCCTGCTCGGCCAGCCGCTGGGCGCGGGGATCGGCGTCACCGTGACGCACGACGGAAAGGCCGTGCTTTCCGGCCGGGCCGGGCCCTGGGCCGTGCTGGCGCCGCTGGAGATTCCGGCCGGCGGCGGGTTGACGTTTTCCTGCGCGTACAACAACAACAGCTCCGACACGATCGTGCACGGAAAGACGGAATTCGACGAGATGTGCCGGATCTTCGGCTGGCTCACCGGGGCCAACCGCGCGGTCATGGCCACCGCCTTCGACGCCTCCGGGCAATCCAAGTGCGACGTCAACGACGACGAGAAATGAGCATCACTCCTTGGCCTCGCGCTGGATGACGACGAGCCGATAGCGCGAGAACTCCGCCTGCCCGGCGGTGTAGAGCACCTCGGAGAGCAGGCGGTACGGCGTCCCCCGGTCGCACATCACCGTCATCTCACCCGAGAACGGCTGCCTGCTCCCCGAGCGCTGCTCGATGAGCTTGAGCCGGGTGGCGTGCTTGGCCAGCTCGTCGTACAGCGGCGTGATGAAGTAGCCGTGCTGCCCGTCGCGCTTGATTGCAGCATCCACCGCGCCGCCCTTCACCGTGGCCACGGCCTCGTCCTCGACCAGGATTCCCTTGGTCGTCACGGTGATGGCCACGGCCTGATGGGCGGCGATCTGCGTCGAGGACCCGGGAAGGCGCAGCTCGTCGCCGATACTGACGCTGCTGGTCGAAACGGAGAAGTTCTTGAGAAAGAACACCAGGATGATGGTCATCATGTCCATCATCGCGGTGATGTTGAGGAAGTTGACGTCCTCCGGCTCGGGGATGCGGCGCTTGAGCTTGCGGAACAGCGCCCTGCCGTTGTCCCCCGCGGTCGCCACGGCGGCCATCACTCGACTCCGGCGCTGAGCAGCACCTCGGGGAACAGGCAATCCCCCGTGTACCGCAGATCATCGACCGGGCACTCCTGCGGCGTCTTGTCGCCGTCGCGGCAGGCCTGTGTGCAGCGCTTGCCCGGCCGCTCGCGCACGGCGTCCATGGTGCGTACCACCGTCTCGTACGGAATGCCCGAGTTGGCGCCGA
>Ga0247727_10019553_pt1 | contig 10482 bp, 4 predicted proteins | sample WisWelCaveWW1625_FD_202498 | JGI IMG/M metagenome (GOLD analysis project Ga0247727, IMG submission 202498) | Biofilm microbial communities from Wishing Well Cave, Virginia, United States - WW16-25 | ecosystem: Environmental > Aquatic > Deep subsurface > Groundwater > Cave microbial mat | place... | reverse complement strand
ACGAATGTTCCTCGGTGCCATTCTCGGATACCTCGTGATCTGGTCGGGCAGCCTGCTGCCTGCGATCTTAGCCCATTTCATGAACAATTTTCTCAGCGTCCTGGGAGTATGGGTGAATTCCTGGCAGTCCGGTGGCGAAGCCGAAATCACAGCACAGGCCCATTTCCCCGGTTGGGTAGCAATCCTTTCTTTAATGACATCTGCGATCTTGCTTCTTCTTTACCGGCGCCAGTTTGTAAAACCTCCAGACAATCAGGCACTTGGGTAACCTTATGAAACGAATTCTCACGGCAATCATAGCCGGTGGCGCGCTCCTCGCCCTGATGATTCTTGTGCCCGATGGTCACGGTTTTTTGGGCATTTGTATCCTGCTTTCATTCACCGGCCTCCTTGAATACTACCGGATAAATGGGCTTGGAAACGGCCTTCGGCTGTCAGCTACGATTGCTTCCTGCGGACTTGCCTGGCTGGGCTGCTGGGAAATTGCCCATGGATCAAAATATGAGATAATCATCCGTATATCATTTCTGTTCCTCCTCATGCCCGCGCTTGCAACCTGGAAGTTGTTTCTCAATCCCGGAAAACTGGCTGATTCCCAAGCCGGTATTTTGTTTACCGGAATCCTTTACGCCCTTGTGCCCTTTTGCCTGTTTTATATGCTTGCCGGTGGCTTGGAATTCCATGGCAATTATGAATACGAATTCCGCATTCCACTCGGAATCCTGATTCTTACCTGGTGCTCTGACACTTTTGCCTATTTCGGCGGAAAATTATCCGGCAAGCGAAAATTATATGTGAAAATCAGTCCGGGAAAAACCTGGGAAGGCCTGATTTCGGGAACTGCTTTTTGTGTAGCAGCCGGATTCATCCTTCAGGAAACATGGGAATTTCAATTTTCCGGAACTTTGCGGATGAACTGGCCGATTGTTGCTGCCATCGTTGCTGTTTTTACACCGGTCGGCGACCTGGTCGAATCCATGATCAAACGAAGTTTAAATATTAAGGATTCAGGCAGCATACTTCCAGGACATGGCGGTGTTCTTGACCGTTTCGACGGCCCGCTCTTATCCATTCCGGTCATTTTTTTTGCGCTCTGTCTTTTCGCCATTGCAAATTCATAAGGTCGAATGACCACTTGGTCGGGCAATTGATTTCATTCGCAGTTTTGACCTAATCAGCTGATTGAAAAACATTTACGTTCTATTGCAAGGGAAATCCATGGTGCCTATTTTTGCCACCCTGAAAATTGGTTCATTTCATGGTAATTAAAACAGCGCCAAAGACACAAGAATCAACTTACGGATCCCTTCTCACCCGATTCAACAAGGCTGCGGATCTCATCCAACTCGAAGACCGGTATCGTGACATCATTTCACAGCCGGAGAAAATTATCTCGGTCCATCTTCCGGTGAAACTTGACGATGGAAGCATCAAAGTTTTCCAGGGGTACCGCGTCATCCATTCAACGGTTCTTGGTCCATCAAAGGGTGGAATCCGTTATGCTCCATTCGTCAACCAGGATGAAGTGAAAGCCCTTGCCGGATGGATGACGCTGAAATGCGCCGTGGTAGGTTTGCCCTACGGTGGCGCCAAAGGCGGCGTCATCGTTGATCCAAAAAAATGCAGCGTGGACGAATTGGAAAGGCTCACAAGAGCCTACACCCGTGCCCTGAAGCATGTTTTCGGTCCAAAATCGGACATCCCGGCTCCCGATATGGGTACCGGCCCGCGGGAAATGGCATGGATTTTCCACGAATATTCACGCATGTTTTCCTATGAGCCGGGAGTTGTTACAGGCAAGCCCCTCGAACTTGGCGGATCGCGTGGCCGTGTAGCCGCAACCGGAAGGGGAGTGATGATCACGGCAATGTGTGCATTGGAGAAAATGGGGCTGAATCCAAACCATTGTACCGGCGCCGTTCAGGGATTTGGCAATGTCGGCAGCTATGGAGCGCAGTTGCTCGCCAGGCAAGGCATCCGGATTCTTGCCATCAGCGACCACACGGGAGCATACATCAATGAAAAAGGAATAGATATAGAAACTGCAGTTGATTATTGTCATGCAAAAGGATCACTTGCCGGTTTTCGCGGCGGAGACATCATTGACAATGAAGAACTGCTGGAATTGGATGTTGACATCCTGGTTCCCGCAGCATTGGAAGACCAGATTACTTCAGCAAATGCAGGCAATGTCAAAGCAAAACTGATTGTGGAAGGAGCCAACGGGCCGGTTTCAGCCAATGCCGATGCCACGCTCGAGTCCAATGGCGTCATCATTGTTCCCGACATTCTCGCCAATGCCGGCGGCGTTACAGTTTCCTATTTTGAATGGGTACAAAACCGCAGGGGACATTACTACACCGAAGAAGAAATCAATGCCAAGGCGGACCCGGTTCTGAAAGGAGCATTCGAGGCAGTTTACGAAACTTCATTGCAGTACAATTGCTCGCTGAGAGTGGCGGCATACATTGTAGCAACGGGACGGGTTGCGACTGCAATCAGGCTTGAAGGATTTTTCTGATCAGCGGGGACTATTACATTCAAAGTCGCAATTGCTATGTGCCGGCTTGTGAACCCAGATCACTTACCTACCTCCCCGGCCCCTGCAATTCCACGTATTCCGGAATCAATTCCATTCCTGCACCGGTAGCCAGCGCTCTGAATTTTCCAATTTCAATGGTGCACAAACGGTTCAGCCGGGAAATCATTTTCGCAATCTCCGTTGAAGCCCGCTCATACAATTTCACTGCCGCTTCCGTCGGTCCTTCAAATGCACTTGAAGCTACGCTCATCGGCTCGTAAACCTGGTTATTCAGCGAGGTTGAGTTGTCAAAAATTCCCTGCTTCCCGCCGGGTGACCGGATGAGATCAGCGATCGCCTGAAGGGAATCCATCAGGGATTTGCCCGTTTTTACCAGTTCTGTGTATTTTGATGAATCCCTCGCTTCAGCAATGCTGTTGATCCAACCGATGTCCTTTTTTGCATTGATGATTCTTTCATTCGCATCTCCGAGCATTTCGGATAAGGATCCGCACTTTGCCTGGAATTCATATCGCTGATTCAATCCTTCTGCTGAGGTTTTCATTCTCGGATCGGGAAATACATTTACATTTTCATATTCCGTAATTCCTTGATGGGAAATTTTCACAATATATGTTCCCGGCAGGACCTGCATCGCGCTTCCTTCGTGGTTTTCTTTCTCTTTTCCTTCTGCAACCGGACCTCTGAAATCCTTGCGGTACAGATTCCAGCCGACCCGGTTGATTCCCTTCTTCATTTCCCCCTTCACCTTTTTGACGATTGCGGAATCCTGATTCAGAATAAAAATGTCAATCGTCTTTGCATCAGGTGTTCCGTTTTTCTTCAATACGGAATCCGGCGGATTCAGGACATAATTGATCAGGGCACCATAGGGCCTTGTCTTTCCGATGAACTGGTTTTCCCCCGGCGACCAGAATGATCCGCCCCACCTGGCGGTATTATACATATAGGCATCCTGTATGGGCAACAGCTTCAGTTTTGAATCCAGATCAGCCTGATCCAGATTCCTGAGCGGACTGATGTCGTCTATGATCCAGATTGCACGGCCATGCGTGCCAATTACGAGGTCGTGCTGGTCTGCCTGAATGACCATGTCGCAAACCGGGACGGTCGGCATTTGCTTGTCCCATTTTCTCCAACTCTTGCCGGCGTCAGTTGAAAAATAAAGTCCGAATTCTGTTCCCAGAAACAGCAATTCAGGATCAACCGGATCCTGGCGGATAACATGACAGAATCCTTCGATATCATCTGTGCCGGTGTCTGTCCAGTTTTTCCCGGAATCGGTCGTCCGGAAAACATATACATTCCAATTTGATCTCCGGTGATCGTCAATCGTAACGAAGGCGGTTTGCTCATCGTGTGGCGATGCTTCTATGTGTGAAACCGATGCACCAGAGGGAATGCGATGCTGCTTCACCAGGTTTGGAGCCGTATTCGTCCAGGTTTTTCCGCCGTCGCTTGTTACCTGAATGTTCCCGTCATCCGTACCCGCCCATATGACATCCTGTTTTTTGCCGCTCGGCGAAATTGTGAAAATCGTGCAATGATTTTCTGCTGCGGTAACATCCCGGGTCAGCCCGCCGCTTTCTTTCTGCTTCAGTTTCGAAGTATCATTCGTGCTCAGGTCGGGACTGATGATCGTCCACGAATTGCCGCGGTCGGCGCTCTTGTGAACAAACTGACTTCCGTAATATATGGTGGCATTCTCAAACGGATCCTGGGCAAGCGCCGAATTCCAATGGTAACGGTGAGGTACATCTGAAATTCCGGGGCGGATGGATTTTGTTATTCCTGTCCTGAAGTTGTAATACAAAAGGTCCCCTCCCTGTGACATCGAATATCCCTGGTTTTCGATTTCCGGATCGGGAAGCGTTGCGAATCCGTCTCCAAAACTTACCCCCTCCCAGTCGTCATTGAAAATCCCGTCGGAAATGTAAGTGGCTGAAGGACCAACCATGCTGCCGTTGTCCTGCATGCCGCCATATACATTGTAAGGGCGCTTCCGGTCAGTTGTCACATGATAAAATTGTGCGAGGGCCAGATTGTGAATGAATCTCCATTTTGTACCGCCATCGTGGCTGACCGCGACACCTCCGTCATTGCCGTCAATCATGGTCTTTCCGTCAGGGGAAATCCACAAAGCATGGTGGTCGGGATGAATTTGCGTCCAGGAGATCATCGAAATGAATGTCTTTCCTCCATCGGTGCTGATGTCCAGATTCGTCTGAAGCCTGTAAACAGTATTGGGATCCTGAGGATGTACACGGATGTCGCAGAAATAAAAGGGCCGCGGATTGATTCCGGTCTGGTCTGAAACTTTCCGGAAATGATATCCGCCGTCCCCGGAACGGAGCATCACGCTTTTTTCTGCTTCCAGCAGGATGTAAACCACTTCGGGATGGTCATTGCAGAATGAGATTCCGGCGCGGCCGAGTTCTCCATCCGGTATTCCTTCTTTCTCAGTCAATTTTTTCCAGGTTTCTCCACCGTCTGAAGTACTGTAAATACCGCTGCCGGGACCGCCGGATTTGAAAAACCAGGGCCATCGGCGATGTTCCCACATGGAACAGATCAGGCGGTTTGGATTGGATGGATCCATGGCGAGATCGGCCGCACCGGTTTTTTCATCCACAAATAGTATTTGTTTCCATGTGACTCCTCCATCAGCGGATTTGTACACCCCCCGCTCTTTGTTTTCACCCCAGGTTTTTCCGAGTGCGGCAGCATAAACGACCGAAGGATTGCCGGGATCCACGATCACGCGGGAAATTCTTTCGGTTTCGCTGAGACCAAGATGCTTCCAGGTTTTTCCGCCATCCAGGGATTTGTACATTCCGCGGCCCACTCCCGCACTGTTCCGCGGATTGGCTTCACCTGTACCTACCCAGATCACATCCGGAATTTCAGGATGTAAGGCAATGGCGCCGATAGAAGAACAATTTTGTTCATCAAACAAGGGCGTCCAGCCCGCGCCGGAAGAAGTAGTTTTCCACAATCCGCCCGTTGCTGTACCGATGTAAAATTCATCATGATTGGCCGGATTGACCGCGACGCAGGAGACTCTTCCGCTGACTCCTGCCGGGCCGATACATCGCGGTTGCATGCCGGAGAAGAGGGATGGAGGGGATTCTTCCTGAGAAAATGCGGGGCAGTGTATCGTGAACAGGGAAATCAGGGCAGGGATGAAATAACGCATATACGGGAATGGATCGTGAAAACGACGAAATATACCGGATAGAAACAGAATTTTTGACTTATTGGCATATATTGCCTTGATTTAGAACAAGTTTCAATGCGATGTTTTGCGAAAATCTGTCTGGGAAAGGTATATGAACATTTTGTCCATTCTTTTCATCTTGCTGTTGTCTTTCTTTTTTGCTGAAGGAAAAGAACCCGAAAACAACTGGAAGGAAATGAACCTGCGCGGAAAGGTAAAATCCGTGAAGGAGATAGAATATGAAGAACAGAATCAGCATGCCCGCAAGAAGGCGAATTTTGTGGACAGCCTCATCCTTGAGTTTGATGCGGGGGGTTTTGTCCTTGAAAAAAGAAAATTCAAACTTGCGGGCGAACTGATAGATAAGTCTTCCTGGAAGTATGACAGCAATGGAAGAATGCTTGAGGCGAATTGGTTCAATGAAGATGGGAGCCTTGATTATACCGTTGTTTACAGCTATGACCTGCGCGGAAGGAAAATTGAGCAACAGGGATATGAAGGAGATTATACCCTGCAGGAAAAGTCTGAGTTCCAATACGGTGAAACCGGCGGCCTTCTGGAAGAAAACAAATACAATCCGGATGGCAGCCTGTATTTCAAATCAGTTTACAGGAATGACGACAAAGGAAATATCATCGAAGAAATCCGGTATAAATCAGATGGAAGCCCGGATTGGAAATACACCTGGACATATGATGAATGGGGCAAAACGATTGAAACGAATTGGTTTGACGCGGGAGGAGAACTGAAAGGAAAAGATTCATATGTATATGACGACCATGGGAACCAGACGGAGAGGAAAAGCTGGAACCCCGATGGAAGCATTAAGACAGTGTACAGCTACAATTACAAATATGACATCACCGGGAACTGGATCGAAAAGACCGGGATGGTCAATGGCGAGCCTAAGTCAAAATGGATCAGGGAGATTGAATATTTTTGATGATTTTCGTCGAAGATTCCCGCTTTGAATCTGACCGGAATTCAGCACGATTCATCGGTAAAGCCCTTATTTGAAGGGAACCTCTAAAAACAAAGATTTCGAGGCGGATGAACAAGTGAAAAGCGGAGTTTACTGTGGTAAATGAGCATTTTCAATTGGAATCCAACGAAGAAATTCGATTTATTAGAGGTTCCCTGAAGTAAATCATGGAACATGGCTGATGTGTGGAAAATAATTTGTTTTATTCAGAATAATATTTATCTATATTTGATTTCCTTCAGGATCACAAAAATCAAATCCTTATGAGAAATCAAAGGCCTGCCGACCTGCCGACCTGCCGACCTGCCGACCTGCCGACCTGCCGACCTGGCATAGTGGCTTTTTAGCATTTTTGGTTTTTAGTATCGCTATGGTAAATCACCTTCATTCCCAGACCTACGTCAACCGGGAATGGATACAGGTTTACGGCGCTCCCGATACCATAGAGTGGTCAGAAAGCACAACAGATGCCAACGGAGAAATCATCACCGTTGGAAATACACTGGACTCCGCGCAACATGCCAATGTCCTCGTCACAAAAATTGACTGGTTAGGAATGATAGCCTGGCAGATGCAATGGGACGGCGCCCAAAGCGGCGCCGATTATGGCGCGGCGGTAATGACAGATGTAAATTCAAATATATATGTCGCCGCTGCCAGCCAGTACGGAAATGACAGCACCTACGATATCGTTTTGCTGAAATACAACAATTCCGGAACCTTGCTTTGGGAAGAAAGTTTTGACGGAACAGGAGGCGACGACTATCCGGTTAAGATGGCATGGGATGAATCCGGACATTTATACATCACTGGCGCAAGCCATGACACAACCGGGGATCTGGATTATATTACTTTGAAATACGATACTTCGGGAAACTTTTCCTGGAGTGCACGGTATGATTACCATGTCCTGACCGATATAGCCGCAGATATCGTTTCAGACAGCGCGGGAACGATGATCACGGTAACAGGGGGCAGCGAAGATTCTGCTTCGATCTGGGATTACACGACAGTAATGTATAACGGCAGCGGAACCCAGCTCAGTGTGGACCGGCAATCTTCCGGTGAGGCAGACATTAAGAAGCCCAAGGATCTGGTTCGGGATGGGAACAAAAATTTCTACATCACCGGAGTGGATTTTGACAGCACCGATTACAATGTGAAACTCGTGAAATTAGATTCGACATTGAATCCGGTTTGGGTGCACGTATTTGACCAGGTAAATGAAGGCAGCCATTCGGTTGCCATTGACGACAGCGCCAATCTGTACGTCGGCGGCTGGCAGGACGGGGACGGAAATTCTCGTCATTTCCTGATATTGAAATATGACAGTTCAGGAAATATGAAATGGTATCGTACTTTATGGCCTGATGAGAGTAAACCCATTGCGGAAATCACAAAAGTCAGGATCGGTGACAATTTCGTCATCAACGTAACGGGATTTGCAACTAATGCCTCGAACAGCGACGTAATCACAGCACAATACAGCACCGGCGGCAACTTCCGCTGGATGCGAAGCTGGGAAAACATGGCGGGGAGCATTGAATTTCCTACGGGAGTGGAATCGCAGGGAGATACGGTGGTTTATGTGTCAGGAAGGACCCAGGATAGCACGGGGTTGAAGTGGGTGGTGATGAAATATTCGGTGTGGTTGAAGGAGAACGAGATCATTTATTGTGATTCTCAGCCTTGCGCTTTTGACGATGAGTTGCTGGTTCGTTTCAATCCGGAGAAATTGAATATTTCAAATATTGATAACCGGAATATTACCTGGGGCAAGCTCAAGGATTTCATTTCAGAGGATTGTCTTGACTCCATCAATGCAGCAGCAGAGTGGGATGTCAGCGATTATTTATGCTACAAGATTCATCCGAATTTCACAAGCCTGGATACGACTTCGGTCACGCGGTTTGGTGATACGGTAGCAATTCCGCCATTCTACGCAGATTTTGGATTGAAATTGCCGGCGGAATCGGATGATTCAGCATCGGCATCGGCATTGTTATTAAGCAGGGAAACCTCAATTGCACAGGCCAACCAGCTTTATCAACCTCATGCTACCGTTAATGATCCGCTTTATGTTGCCGGTAAGCAGGCGGGGCTGACAGATTGGACCGGTACAAATCCGATCACAGGTGCAAATATCAATATTGAACCAGCCTGGGATTTTGAGACCGGAGACTCGAACATAACTGTCGGTATTTTCGATGCTGGAATTAACTATAAACACAATGACCTGAATTACGATTTGTCAAACGGGGCGTGGTCAAAATCGGTAGTCAGGGGTGGCTGGGATTATTACAATGGTATTCATCCTTCAACTGCCATTACCCCTGACAATTTTGGACACGGTACTGCTATCGCCGGGATCATTGCCGCAAGGCGTGAGAACAAAGATTTAGCAAATCAGGATATCGGAATGGCTGGAATAGCGGGCGGTCCGAGCGGGAAAAGGGGGGTTTCATTGTACGATATGAAAATTTACCAGGCAGTGGACGCAAATTGCACAACACCCTTTGTCGCCGGAAGTAAAATCCTAACCGCAATGACAGATGCGTCTCTGGGAAGAAACCCTGATCCGAATATGCCTCAGAATCAAAATTACAAGCTTCCCGTTTTTGATATTTTGACCTTTAGTTGGGGAAAGCTTGAAACCCAGGGTTGGACGACAAACGATTCATATATCCGGGAGGCATTCATCACTGCTTACAATAATGATGTGGTTTTGATCACCTCATCCGGGAATGCCGGCTCCGCCTGCGTAAAATTCAGCTACCCATCCAGCTTCAAAGATCATATGGTGATGAAGGTTGGAGCAAATGATGCAAGCGGAGATCGTTGGTTGCCATCCCAATGCGGATACAATCTTGATTTCATTGCGCCCGGTACAACAGACTTGTATGATGGACTTGACAAAAGCAATAACTCTGCATATGTAGATCAGCTCAATTGGGGTAGTGGCTGCACGAATGGGCTTGATGGAACTTCTTTGGCAGTTCCGCATGTTGCAGGATTGGCAGCCCTTATGCTAAGCTATTACATCAAAAATGTTCCTCCTCCCGATAACAAACTGACACATGAGGATTGTGAGAAATTGATCGAAAGGTTTTCAACAGATTTGAAGACAACAGGTTACGACAATTTTACCGGCTTTGGCAGGGTAAATGCGGGAAATGTTTTCGATAGTTTGTGGTATCCGAAGTTTTTGTTGCAGCACGATACATTCAGCATCACCTGCAACACGACGGCAACGGTAGTTGACACCAATGAGAAAGCCTGTGCGGAACAATATAACTTTCCCAAATATCCCTGGTTTCCAGGCGCTGCCCAACCGGGGGAAATCAAAGTGCACCGTTGGGAAGTCACCGGCACGAATTCCCATACACTACCTGCCGGCTACGATCTGATTGATTATTGGCCTGATGGATCGCTGTCAGACAGCGCTTTGGGTATTATTTCAGCCGTCAGCATTCCTCCCTGTACGGTTGGCGTTCCGTATTATACCGATTATTATTTCCCTGCCGAGTGGGACCCGGTCATCGTCAGCTGTTCACAGACGAACATAACGATGAAAGCATATTTTTACAAATGGCGCTACCTGGGCGTTGACTATTGGTATCCTGCAAACCCGAATGACCCATTGACAAAGACGCAATTTGGTTATACTTTGTACCTTGCGGATCCCCTGGTTGGGATTCCCGTGAAATCAGATTTTAATTTCACATTGTATCCGAATCCGGC